>Ga0207691_10000952_pt1 | contig 28659 bp, 22 predicted proteins | sample KBSM13metaG_FD_184327 | JGI IMG/M metagenome (GOLD analysis project Ga0207691, IMG submission 184327) | Miscanthus rhizosphere microbial communities from Kellogg Biological Station, Michigan, USA - KBS M1-3 metaG (SPAdes) (version 2) | ecosystem: Host-associated > Plants > Roots > Rhizosphere >...
CTACGACCCGCTGCGCTACAAGCTCGCGATCTGGACGCTCTCGGCGGTGATGTGCGGCATCGCCGGCGCGCTCTACGTGCCGCAGGTCGGCATCATCAATCCGAGCGAGATGACGCCGGCGGCGTCGATCGAGATCGCGATCTGGACGGCGGTCGGCGGCCGGGCGACTCTCATCGGCCCGATCGTCGGCGCCTTCTTCGTCAACGGCGCGAAGAGCTGGTTCACCCAGGCGTTCCCCGAGATCTGGCTCTACGCGCTCGGCGCGATGTTCATCGCCGTCACGTTGTTCCTGCCGCAAGGAATCGTCGGCTTGCTGCGCGGGCCGAACGGCGTGGTCGCGCGGCTGCGCCGCGGCCTGCGCAAGGAAGCGGAGAGCGTGTCGTGACGCCCGACCTGATGCGCGCCGGCGCCGTCGCCCGCCGCGCCGCCGAGGCGCGGCAGATCGCCGCCACGGCGGGCCGCTCGGGCGGCCGCGAGACGAGCTATTCGCGCGTCGCCCGTCCCGGCGAGCTCGACGTCGCCCATGGCGCGATCCTCTACCTCGACGACATCACGGTCAGCTTCGACGGCTTCAAGGCGCTCAACGCGCTCACGCTCTCGATCAGCGCCGGCGAGATGCGCTGCATCATCGGCCCGAACGGCGCCGGCAAGACGACGATGATGGACGTCATCACCGGCAAGACGCGCCCCGACGCCGGCCAGGCGTTCTTCGGCTCGACGATCGACCTGCTTCGCCTGCGCGAGAACGAGATCGCCGAGGCAGGCGTCGGCCGCAAGTTCCAGAAGCCGACCGTGTTCGAGCACCTCTCGGTGTTCGAGAACCTCGAGCTCGCCCTCAAGGCCGACCGCGGCGTTCGCGCCTCGCTGTTCTTTCGCCTCTCGGGCGCGCAGCTCGACCGAATTGGCGAGATGCTCGTCCTCATCCATCTGAAGGAGCAGGCGCAGCGCGCCGCCGGCGCGCTCTCGCACGGCCAGAAGCAGTGGCTCGAGATCGGCATGCTGCTGATCCAGAACCCGCGCCTGCTGCTGCTCGACGAGCCCGTCGCCGGCATGACCGACGAGGAGACCGAGCGCACCGCCGAGCTCTTTCTCTCGCTCGAGGGCAGCCATTCACTGGTGATCGTCGAGCACGACATGAAGTTCATCCATGCCCTCACGCACGGCAACCCGGAGAAGAAGGTGACGGTGCTGCACGAGGGCAGCGTGCTGGCCGAAGGATCGCTCGCCGACGTGCAGGGAAACGAGAAGGTCGTCGAGGTCTATCTTGGCCGCTGACGCCAACGCCTCCTTGACGGCGAGGTCGTCGCTGCCGCTGGCGCGCGCGGCGAACGATGCGGCACGGTCGACGGCGGCACAGGCCGCGATCGACGCGCCGATCCTGAGAGTCGAAGCCCTCAACCAGTACTACGGCGGCTCGCACATCCTGCGCAACGTCGCGCTCGACGCCGTTGCTGGCGAGGTGACGGTCATCCTCGGCCGCAACGGCGTCGGCAAGACGACGCTGCTGAAGAGCCTGATGGGGGTCGTTCCGGTGCGCTCGGGCCGAGTCCTTCTTGGCGGTGCCGACATCACCCACGACACGCCGTACCAGCGCGCGCGCCGCGGCATCGGCTTCGTGCCGCAGGGCCGCGAAATCTTCAGCCGCCTCACCGTCCAGGAAAACCTGGCGATGGGCCTGGCCTACAAGCGCGGCGGCACGGCACTGCCGAAGGAGCTGTTCGAGCTCTTCCCGGTGCTCAAGCAGATGCTGCACCGGCGCGGCGGCGATCTCTCGGGCGGCCAGCAGCAGCAGCTCGCGATCGCGCGGGCGCTCGCCGCCGGGCCTTCGCTCCTCGTCCTCGACGAGCCGACCGAGGGCATCCAGCCGTCGATCATCAAGGACATCGGACGCGTCATCCGCATGCTCGCCGACACCGGGCTGCCGACCGCCGGGCCGCCGCAGCGCATGGCGGTCGTCCTGGTCGAGCAGTACTACGACTTCGCCGCCGAGCTCGCCGATCGCTACCTGGTCATGGAGCGGGGCGAGGTCGTCCAGCGCGGGCGCGGTGCCGACATGGAGCGCGAGGGCGTCCGAGCCCGCATGTCGATCTGACCGCGCCCTGGCGCTTACGCCGTCGAGCGCATCTGGTCGCGCAGCGTCCGGATCTGGTCGTGGTTGCGCTTGACGCCTTCGTATTGGCGCTGGACCACGGCGGCCACGTCGTCGGGCAGCGATTTCTTGATCGCGTCGCGGTAACGCGCGAGGGCGGCGTCCTCGCCGCGCTCGCACTCGTTGAGCGCCGCCTGGTCGCTGTCGCCGGTGAGCATGCCCTTGAGGTTGACCCAGCCGCGATGCATCGTTCCGGTGACGCTGCTGCCGGTGTCGGCCTTGCCGCCGAGGCGCAAGACCAGCGCCTGCAGCTCGGTCGCGGCTTGTCGGCACTCGTCGGCTCGGCTGGTGAAGACCTGGCGCAGCTGGGTCGACTTGACGTGCTCGGCGCAGGTGCGAAAGCCGTACTCGCCGTCCTTGCAGGTCTCGATCAGGGTGTTCAGTTCGTCGACGACGTCGTCGTTGCTCATCGCGTCGTTGCTCATGGGGATGTCTCCTGCGGGATGGGGGTCATTCCGGGTTGGCACTTCGCATGCCTGCCGAGGCCACAATGCCGTCCCCGACCGTGCCGGAGGAAGGCCGATGCTCACCGTCCACCATCTCAACAATTCGCGCTCGCAGCGCGTGCTCTGGCTGCTCGAGGAGCTCGGCGTCGACTACGAGCTCCAGCGCTACCAGCGCGACGCGAAGACGATGCTCGCGCCGCCCGAACTCGTCCGCGTCCATCCGCTCGGCAAGTCGCCCGTCGTCACCGACGATGGCATCACCGTCGCCGAGTCGGGTGCGATCATGGAGTACCTGCTCGAGACGTACGGGGCCGGCCGCCTGGTGCCGCCGCCGGGCACCGAGGCGCGGCGGCGATTCACCTACTGGCTGCATTTCGCCGAGGGCTCGGCGATGCCGCCTTTGCTCCTGAAGCTGATCTTCGATCGCATCGGCTCGGGGCAGGGGATGCCGTTCTTCGCCAAGCCGATCGGCCGCGCCATCGCCGCCAAGGTGAAGGCGATGATGATCGAACCGAACCTGAAGCGTCAGCTCGACTTCATGGAGAGCGAGCTGAGCCGCAGCGAATGGTTTGCTGGCGACGAGTTCAGCGCAGCCGACATCCAGATGAGCTTCCCGGTCGAGGCCTCGGCGATGCGCGCCGGCCTCGACGCGAGCCGGCCTCAGCTGATGACGTTCCTGAAGAAGATCCACGCCCGGCCTGCGTTCCGGCGCGCGCTCGAGCGCGGCGGGCCCTACAGCTTCGCCAACGACTGACAGAGCGCGCGGTCAGCGCGTCGTCGTGTCGTTGGTCGGCGACTTGGGGTCGAAGCGCGCCGCCTGGCGCGCCGGCCGCGACACCCCCGCGGCACGGCCGCCTTCGGCACCGGTCGCGGTCTGCGCGAGGGTCGTCGTCGGCACTGGGACGGTGCGCGCGGCGGGCGCGTCGAGCAGCGCGACCATCGGGCTCCTGATGGCGGCGGCGAAGCCGATCACGTTCTTGCCCTGATCGAAGGGCAGCTTGCTGCGCGGATCGGCGCCGTGGGCCATCAGGAAGCGAACGGTGTCGGCTTGCGCATCGGGATTGACGAGGTAGCCCGGCAGCAGCACGCGTTGCAGCGGCACCCAGCCCATCTGTGCGCCGCGGCTCGGCGGCGCCCGATTGGCGAGCTGGGGCAACTCGTAGAACCACCATCCGAGGGCGGCCCAATGGCTGGTTGCAATGCTTCCTCGAAGCCCATCGGCAGGCTGCCGTCGTAATGATCGAGCGCGGCGCTGGGCAGATGGCCAGCGATCTGGAGCTCGCGGCCGAAGCGCGTCACGAGGACGTCGGGGTCGAGCGCCTCGAGCGGGCTGAACGAGAGGGTGCCCGGCTGCAGCTTGCCGTGATCGAGCCAGCCGACGAGCACCTGGTCGAGGCCGGCGGCGCGCGCGTTCCGGCAGCTGAACATGCGGAAGACGTCGTGGCGGACGGCGCGCGGGTCGTTGTCGGCAAGGTAGACGATGGCCTTCAGGATCTCGGGAGACGCGGCCTGGAAGTTCGGGCAGGCATCGATCTCGGCGAGGTCCTGCAGCGGCGAGCGGGCGCAGCGTTCGTAGCTCGCGCCCTTCTCGATCAGCTCGGGCAGGGCACGCCAGAGGCGCGCGTCGCGCGTCGCCGCGGTAAGCGGGCACGACTGCAGGCCGCTCTTGGCGATGTCGGCGGGGCGAATGGTGCCGGGGACGAACTCGCAGCGGCCGTTGAGCGCGCGCTGCACGCTGTTGAGCAGCGCACACGGCGTCGGATCGTCTTCGGTGAGCTGGGCATGGACATGCTTGACCATTTCCCAGGTCATGCTGGTGTCGGTCGCGATGCCGGCGGCGGTGAGGATCAGTCCGGGCGCGGTGCAACCGGCAAGCGTGGCAGCACCGATCGCAAGAGCGGCGAGCGGGCCGGCAAGGCGGAAGGCGCGAAGCATTGTGCTGTGGGCAGCCGCTGGCGCCGGCGACGGACGCGCAGGCGGGACGAGCGGAGAAAGATAGTAGTCAGGCGTTTACACGCATGTCTGTGAACAATCTCCCCGATCCCTGACGATCTCGTAACACGATGTGCACGGCGTCTCGAATGAAGGCGCCGCGGCCGAAGTTACAGTGACGTCAAGGCGCGTCGAAGCGGCCCAGATTCGCTCCGGAGACCTCATGCGATCGATCCCCGCCTCGCAGGCGACCCGCCTCGTCCTCGCCCGCGCCTTGGTCGCGACCGCCGCGCTGCTCGGGGTCGCCCAGGCCGCGTCGGTCGCTCCCGTCGCCGCCGAGAACGGCATGGTCGTGACGGCGCAGCACCTCGCGACCGAGGTCGGGGTCGACGTGCTGCGCCGCGGCGGCAACGCCGTCGACGCGGCGGTCGCCGTCGGCTATGCGCTGGCGGTCGTGTACCCGGCCGCAGGCAACCTCGGCGGCGGCGGCTTCATGACGCTGCAGCTCGCCGACGGCAGGAAGACCTTCCTCGACTTCCGCGAGAAGGCGCCGCTCGCCGCGACCGCCAACATGTACCTCGACGCCGCCGGCAACGTCGTCAAGCGGTCGACGACGACCGGCCATCTCGCCGTCGGCGTCCCCGGCACGGTCTCGGGCCTCGACATGGCGCTCGCCAAGTACGGGACGATGAAGCGCGCCGACCTGATCGCGCCGGCGATCCGCTTCGCCGAGGAGGGCTTCGTCCTCGACGCCGGCGATGCCGCGATGTTCGCGACCGCGACCGAAGCGTTCAAGGTCGATCCGGCGACGACGGCGATCTTCCTCAAGCCCGGCGGCCAGGCCTACGTCGCCGGCGATCGACTGATCCAGAAGGACCTCGGCGCGACGCTGCGCCAGATCCGCGAAGCCGGCGCCGCCGGCTTCTACAAGGGCCCGGTGGCGCGCGCGATCGTCGCCTCGAGCAGCGCCGGCAAGGGCCTCATCACCGAGGCCGACCTCGACCAGTACACGACTCGCGAGCTGGCACCGATCGAGTGCGACTACCGCGGCTTTCACATCGTCTCGGCGCCGCCGCCGAGCTCGGGCGGGGTCATCCTCTGCGAGATCCTCAACGTCCTCGAGGGTTATCCGCTCAAGGACTGGGGCTTCCGCTCGGCGCAGGCAGTGCACGTGCAGATCGAGGCGATGCGCCACGCCTACGTCGACCGCAACAGCTACCTCGGCGATCCCGACTTCGTCAAGAACCCGCTCGACCGCCTCCTCGACAAGGCGTACGCGGCGAAGATTCGCGCCGCGATCGATCCACAGAGGGCGGCAGTCTCGAAGGACCTGAAGCCCGGCGTCGCGCCGCACGAAGGCAGCAACACCACGCACTACTCGATCGTCGACGGCAAGGGCAACGCCGTCTCGGTGACCTACACGCTCAACGACTGGTTCGGCGCCAAGGTCACCGCCGGCGGCACCGGCGTCCTCCTCAATGACGAGATGGACGACTTCACGGCCAAGCTGGGCGTGCCGAACATCTACGGCCTGGTCCAGGGCGAGGCGAACGCGATCGCGCCGGGCAAGCGACCGCTGAGCTCGATGAGCCCGACGATCGTCACGAAGGACGGCAAGCCGGTGATGGTGGTCGGCACGCCGGGCGGCAGCCGCATCATCACCGCGGTGCTGCACACGATCATCAACGTCGTCGACTACGGCATGAACGTGCAGGAGGCGGTCGATGCGCCGCGCTTCCACCAGCAGGCGCTGCCGAACCCGACCTACGTCGAAGCCTTCGCGATCAGCCCCGACACGCGCAAGATCCTCGAGGGCATGGGCCATGTGTTCGCGGCGCCGCAGCCGGCCAACCACGTCGCCGCGATCCTGGTCGGCGCGCCGAGCCTGGGCGCCAAGCCGGTCGGCAGGAACCGCTTCTACGGCGCCAACGACCCGCGCCGCAACAGCGGCCTGGCGCTCGGCTACTAGCCCGTCGTCAGCGTCCGCGCTGCTGTCGCCGACGCAGCTCGTCTGGCTAGGAGGAACGCTTCGCCGTCGACTTGCGCGCGGTCTTCTTCGCCGCGGTCTTTCGGCTCGCCTTCTTCGCGGCTGTCTTCTTCGCTGTCGACTTCTTGGCGGGCACCTTGGCGCCTTCCTTGCGCGCCTCGGAAAGGCCGATCGCGATTGCCTGCTTCTTGCTGGTCACCTTCTTGCCCGAGCCGCCGCTCTTCAGCGTGCCGTGCTTGCGCTCGTGCATCGTTTTTTCGACCTTGTCCGACGCCTTCTTGCCATACGTTGCCATGGTGTCCCCGTCTCTTGAGTTGAACGCGGTGCATGACCGCCTTGGCAGCCGACATGCCCAGTGCGAGCGATCGCACTCAGAAGATGCGCGCGGCGAGCCACGTGAAGCCGGTGAACGCCGACCACACCGGCGTACCGCTGCGCAGGCTGCGCGCGACACCGGCATCGAGGACGAGGCGCTTCGAGACGTTGTAGGTCACGGCACCGAGAAGCTGACGGGACGAATCGGCCCCGTGTTGCGCCGTTCCCGAGAGCTCGCCGACGATGCTCCAGTGCTCGTCGAGCGATCGCGACAGCGAGGCGGCGCCGAGCCACTGCGTGCGGGCCGTGCCCGCCTCGCTCGCGCCCGACCGCGTCGCCGCCACGTTGAGGTCGGTGTGCCAGGCGCCGAAGTCGGCGCTGTAGATCGCGTTCAGCCCCCAGTCGGGCTTGCCGCTGCCGATGCCCAGGCCGTGACGCGAGCTCGGCAGCGTCGCACCGCCCTCGAGCCCGAACGCGCTGTCGTCGTCGATCGCGAAGCGGCGCTTGACGATGATCGACGTGTCGCCGTTGCCCGTCGTGCGCTCGCCCGACTCATCGCGCCGCTGCACCCAGGCGTCGGTCGTGACGCGGATGCCCCAGTCGGGCGTGAAGGCCAGCTTGAGCGTGAGCGGGATGCTGTCGCGGCGGACACCGGCTTCCGCGCGCTGGTGCAGGTATCCCGCCTCGACTTCCAGCCAGCCCGGCGTCGAGAGCGCCGCCGGTGTCGACACGCTCGGCCGATAGGGCACCGCAGCCGGCGCATCGTCGGCGGATGCCGCGCGCGCCGACGACACGGACATTGCCATCGCGACGCCCAGCGTGGCCAGGCCGCGCGCGACCGCCGCGGGCGTCGCCGTGGCGACGCGCCGAGTCGCAAGGAACATCGCCACCTCCACCTCGAGTTCGAGGCGACAACATTACTCGATGTCGAGGTGGCGCTTGATCGCGGTCATGCCGTGATCGATCATGGTCGCGATCGCGGCCGCGTGCTCGTCGGGCAGGAAGTCGGCGATCCAGACGAAGCGGGTCGCGCCGCTGCCCTCGGCGAACACCTGCGCGCTCGCGTTGTGATGGCTGAGCCGGCCGCCGACGACCGACCAGGCGACGCGGCGCCGCTCTGGGTCGACGTCGACGATCAGCTCGCGCGCGACCATTCCGTTGGCGAAGGTGACGACGCGCGCGCCGGCCTCGAGTCGGCAGTCGGTGACGAAGCCAGGAGCCAGACGGGTGTGCAGGGCGCCGACGTCGGCCAGCGCGTCCCAGACTTCGGCCGGCGGCCGCCCGATGACGATTTCGCGATGAACCGACGCCATTGCTTGTCCTCCCCCAACGTCTCGAGGACCGCAGCGTAGCGGATCGGCAGCCCGTCGCTCGCTGCTTTCGGACACGTTCAACCGGCGTCCGTCACACCGTAGACTCGCCGCGTGCCCGACGCCCGCGACCTCGCCGAAGACTTCGATTTGAAGCGGTTGCCCGACAGCTTCTACGACGACCCCTACCCGACCTACCGCGCGCTGCGCGTGCACGCGCCCGTCAAGCGCCTGCCGGACGGCGGCGTCTTTCTCAGCCGCTACGCCGACGTCGTCGCCGTCTACAAGGACACGGAGACCTTCAGCTCGGACAAGCACGAGGAGTTCTTGCCGAAATACGGCGCATCGCCCTTGTTCGAGCACCACACGACGAGCCTCGTCTTCAACGACCCGCCGTTGCACACGCGCGTGCGCCGGTTGATCGCCGGTGCGCTGACGCCGCGCCACATCGCCGCGATGGAGCAGCGCCTGATCGAGCGCGTCGACAGCCTGCTCGACGTGATGTCGGCGCGCGAGCGCGGTGCCGAGATCGACCTGATCGCCGCCTTCGCGAGCGCGATCCCGGTCGAGATCATCGGCAACCTGCTCGCCGTGCCCGGCGAGGAGCGCGCGCCGCTGCGCGACTGGTCGCTGGCGATCCTCTGCGCCCTCGAGCCGACGCTCACCGACGAGCAGCTCGAGCGCGGCAACCGTGCCGTGCGCGAGTTCCTGCTCTACCTCGAGGGCCTCGTCGAGCGCCGCCGCGCCGAGCCCGGCGATCCCGAGGTCGACGTCCTGACCCGCCTCATCGCGGGCGAGGGCGGTGAGACGTTGAGCGCGCCCGAGCTCTTGCACAACTGCATCTTCCTGCTCAACGCCGGCCACGAGACGACGACCAACCTGATCGGCAACGGCCTGGCCTGCCTGCTCGACTGGCCCGACGAGAAGGCGCGGCTGCTCGCCGAGCCCGTCCTCGTGCGCACGGCGGTCGAGGAGTTCCTGCGCTTCGAGAGCTCGAACCAGCTCGGCAACCGGATCACGACCTGCGCGACCGAGGTCGACGGGGTCGCCCTCGCGCCGCGCACCTCGGTGACGATCGGCATCGGCGCGGCCAACCGCGACCCCGAGCCGTTCCCGGACCCCGATCGACTCGACATCGCGCGTACCCCCAACCGGCACGTCGCGTTCGGCTCGGGCATTCACCAGTGCGTCGGCATGGGCCTGGCGCGGCTCGAAGGGCGGGTCGCGATCGGCCGCTTCCTGGCGCGCTTCCCGAACTACCGGCTCGCCGCGCCTGCGCTGCGGCAGCGGCGCGCGCGCTTTCGCGGCCATGCGCGGCTGCTGGCGATCGTCGATCCCCTTCCCGCCCAGGTCGGCAGGGCGTCGTGACCGGCATGATGATGACTCCGATGTCCTCGTCCTGAAAGGACTGCTCGCTTGACCCCCCTCGCCATCCTCGCCGATCGACGCCATCTCGTCGCGTTCGTCGCCGGCTGCCTCGCCGTCACCGCCGGCGTCGTCCTGCACGTGCCGATGTACTGGATGGGGCGCGACATGGGCTTTCGTCTCGCCGACATGGCGATGGACGCGGAGATGCTCTCGGGCATGGCCCTGATCGTCGCCGGCCTGGTCGTCGCCGGCTACGGACTCCTGCCGAGAAAGCTCGGCCTCGCGCACGCGCCTGCCGACCCCGACGTCGTCGTCAGCGCGCCCGAGGACGCGCCGCTCGGCGCTGCGCACTGGCGCCTGATGATCGTCCTCACGATCGCGCTCGTCATCGACGTGATGAAGCCGGCGAGCCTGGGCTTCGTCGTTCCCGGAATGCGCGCCGAGTACGGGGTGTCGGCGGCGACCGTCGCCTGGCTGCCGTTCGCGGCGCTCTGCGGCACCGTCGTCGGCTCGGTGCTCTGGGGCTGGCTCGCCGACCTCTACGGCCGACGCGCGTCGATCCTGCTGTCGGCGGTGATGTTCGTCGGCACGTCGATCTGCGGCGCGATGCCGTCGCTCTGGTGGAACGTCGGCATGTGCTTCCTGATGGGCGCGGCCGCCGGCGGCATGCTGCCCGTCACGTATGCGCTGCTCGCGGAGACCATGCCGTCGAAGCAGCGCGGCTGGGCGCTCGTCCTCGTCGGTGGTCTCGGAGCGGCAGGCGGGTACCTCGCGGCGAGCGCGTTGTCGGCGTGGCTCGTGCCGATCCTGAGCTGGCGCATCATGTGGTTCCTCAACCTGCCGACCGGTCTGGCGCTGGTCTTCCTGAACGTCTTCATCCCGGAGTCGCCCAAGTTCCTGCTCGCGCTCGGCCGCATCCGCGAAGCGCACAGCGTCCTGCAGCGCTTCGGCTGCATCGTCCGCGAGGGCGCGTCGGGGGCGGCAGCACCGCGCCCGATGGAGGCGACGCCGCGCGTCGCCGTACCGACCGCTTACCTCGCCCAGACCGTCGCCCTCAGCGTCGCCGCGCTCGCCTGGGGGTTGATCAACTTCGGCCTTCTGCTGTGGATGCCGGCGCACCTCGTTGCCAAGGGCTACAGCATGGGCGTCTCGAGCGGCCTGCTCGCGGCCTCCGCACTGATCGCGGTGCCGACCGTGTTCCTCGCCGCGTGGCTCTACAGCCGCTGGAGTAGCAAGGGCGCATTGGTGGGCGCGATCGCGCTCTGCGCCGCCGGCCTGCTCGGCCTGATCCACCTCGAGCTGTCGTCGCCGCAGGACGCCAGCCCGGTGTTGGTGATCGCGCTCCTGATCGTCGGTGTCAACGGGATCATCGCGATGATCCTGCCGTATGCGGCCGAGAGCTATCCGCTGCAGGTGCGCGGCCGCGCCACGGGCTGGGTCGCCGCGTGCACCAAGGCCGGCGGCCTGGCGGCGCAGTTGCTCGGCCTGCTCGGCCTCGTTCCGGGGCTCGCCTGGGCGGCGGTCCTGGCGTTGATTCCGGTGCTGTTCTCGCTCTTCCTGGTCATGCGCTATTGCGCTGAAACGCGCGGGCGCGACCTGCGCGACCTCGAGGGGCAGCCTGGCTGAGCCGACGAACTCGGCGGCGATGGCGTCGCCTTCGCGACTGCAGGCCGTCGGCCGAATCGACCGCGGCTTGAGCCTGTCACATTTGACCGGCTGAGCGAGCGTTAAATACTACCGGCACTGCTTCATCCACCGGTCAGACGGATGCACCTGTTGCACGCCGATACGGGTGCTTCTCTATATAACGGAAGCCCGGCACTCGTCGCTCTCGCTCCGCTCTCTGCGCGTGCAGCGCCGACTGTGTTGTTCCGCTGGCAACCATGAAAACGACCTCAACGCTCATCGTTCCGGCCAACGAACGCCGATCTCGATCCGCACTGTGCTGGCTCCTGATTTCGCTGGCCCTGGTCCTCGGCCTGTCGCAGCTCGACATCGCGCACGCGCAATCCAAGACGCCGGCGCCGCAAGCCAAGGTCGCACGCGATCTGGCTGCCGGTCTGGTCGAGACGGGCAAGGCGAAGGCGAGCTGGATGCGCGACCTCAACGGCGTTCGCCATGTCCAGGCGATCGTCGTCAGCAACTCGACCGATCCCGCCATGACGGACTTGCGCGCCGCTGTGCTGCGCACCGGCGGCGCGGTCCACGCCATTCATCCGAGCCTGCGTGCGCTGACGGTGCAGGTGCGCGCGGCCGATGTTCTCGCGCTGGCGCAACGTCGTGACGTCGCCAGCGTCTCGCCGAACCGGGTCACGCGCCGGACCGCGAGCACGCTCGAAGCGATCACCGGAACCCTGACCGGCAACGTGCGCACCGGCAACCTCAAGAGCAACGCCGCGCAGCTCGACGGCAGCGGCGTCGGCATCGCGTTTCTCGATTCGGGCGTGATGAAGGCGCATCAGGCGTTCGCCGATGGCAGCGGCGCTTCGCGAGTCAGGCGCAACGTCGACCTGCGCAATTCCGGCGCCGCCAACTGGGCTGCCGGCAGCGCCGGCTCGACCTCGCTCGCGCCTGGCAGCGCCGAGCTTGCCGCATTCGAAGCGACGGTGGCCAACGACGCCAGCCTGGCGCAGGACCCGTACGGTCATGGCACGCACGTCGCCTCGATCGCGGCGGGCACGGCGCGGTACTACGGCTCGACCCCCGATTCCACCGGCATTGCGCCTGGCGCCAGCGTCTACGACGTCAAGGTGCTCGACGAGTCCGGCGCCGGGACCGTGAGCGATGCGCTGCAGGGCATCCAGTGGGTGATCTTCCACGCCAAGGAATACAACATCAAGGTGCTCAATATCAGCCTCGCCGCGAGTTCGCCCGAGAGCTGGTTGACGGACCCCCTGTGCGTTGCCGTGCGCAGCGCGACGGCCGCCGGCATCACGGTCGTCGTCGCCGCCGGCAATGACGGCCTGAACGCGCTCGGCCAGGAAAGCTACGGCTCGATCGGCTCGCCGGGGATCGATCCATCGGTGATCACCGTCGGCGCGGTCAACTTCAAGGGCACGATTGCACGCAGCGACGACAGCGTGAACCTGTTCAGCTCGCGCGGGCCGACGCGCGCCGCGACGGTCGACTCGGACGGCGTGCGTCGCATCGACAACCTGCTCAAGCCCGACCTCGTCGCCCCGGGCAACAAGGTTGTCGCTGCGGCGGCGACGACGGCCGTGAGTTCCAGCCCGACCTGGAACGGCCTCGCCTCGTCGTACTACGGCGCTCTCGTCGCCCCGCTTGGCATCGCACCGGTCTATGGCGAAACGCAGATGATGCTGAGCGGAACGTCGATCTCGGCCCCTGCCGTTGCCGGCACCGCGGCGCTCATGCTGCAGGCGACGCCCGGGCTGACACCGCCCTTGATCAAGGCGATCCTGCAGTACACCGCGCAGCCGTTGCCCAACGCGAATCTGCTGCAGCAGGGCGCAGGACTGCTGAACGTCGACGGTGCCGTTCAGCTCGCCAGGGCCATGAAGGCGGACCTCGCGAGGAAGATCGTCGCCGGCGACTACAGCATCGGCGCGGCCATCAACGCGACTGAGCTGCCGACGCCGGTGTCGACGGTCAACGGGCAGTCGTTCAACTGGTCGAGAATCGTCTACGTCGGCGGCAACCATGTCGTCAGCGGCGCCGCGCTGTTCACGAAATACCAGGCGATCTGGGATCCGCGCCTGACGTGGGCCAGCGGCGTCGTCCGCAAGCGCCAGGCGGCGTACTGGTCCGGCTCCGGCATCGCTGCCAACACCTTCCCGCAGGCGTTCACGGAGAGCGCTGCGGCCAACCAGGGCTTGTTGACATCGGCGGTGGTGAGCGCCGACGCGCTGGCGGGCACCGCCTCGTGGACCGGCCGCTCCGGCCCGTTCGTTCCGGTGTCGACGCTGTCGAGCTGGCTCGTCGGCGGCAGCGGACTGGTGCTGAGCGAAGGCCTCGTCCTCAGCGAGGGGCTCGTCCTGAGCGAAGGCCTGGTGCTGAGCGAGGGTCTCGTTCTCAGCGAAGGGCTGGTTCTGAGCGAGGGCCTGGTGTTGAGCGAGGGGCTCGTTCTCAGCGAGGGCCTCGTGTTGAGCGAAGGGATGGTGCCGGGCGAGCCGTGAGCCCGGTTGACTTCTGCGGCAACACGAAGGCGAAGGCGAGGTGACGATGAAGGCTGATCTGCTGGACACCAGGAGCTCCGAGGCGAGAGGCCCGTGGAGCCGCCTGCATCGGGGGCTGATGCCGGACTACAACCGGCAGACGACGGCCTACTGGTGGATCACGGTGTCGATCGGCGCGGCGGTTCTCGCCCGCGCGCTGGACGAGTTGTCGGCGCTCTCCCTCCTCGACTTGGCGGAAGTCGGTGCGGCCACCGCGATCGCCGTGCTGGCCGGCTTCTTTCCCTTCCGCGTCCCGCGCTCGAAGAACTCGTTTACCGCCGGCGAGGTCGTCATCTTCCTCCTGCTGCTCCTGCAAGGCCCGGCCGCCGCCACGCTTGCCGCCGCCGGCGAGGGTCTGGTCGGCTCATGGCGGACCTCCAAACGCTGGACGAGCCGGATCATCAGCCCCGCCACCGCGAGCATCGCCATGTTCGGCGCCGGCGCCGCGTTGCAGGGCGCCACGAGCTTTCTCCAATCGCTGGGCTTGCCGAACGCCGCGGTGCTGTTGCTGGCCATGACGGGCTCGGCGCTGCTCTATTTCCTGATCAACACGGCGCTCATCACGGCCGTGCCCTTTCTCAAGCGCGGCGAGTGGCCCACGCCGGCCGAGATGTTCGGCAACTTCGGCTGGGTCGGCATCAGCGTCGTCGGCAGCGCGCCCGTCGCCTGTCTGCTCCTCCTCGCCTACCAGCACGCGGGAATCGTCGTGCTGATGGTCGCCGTGCCGATGGCGGCGCTGCTCGTGACCACGCTTCACTACTTCTTCCGGCAGCAGCAGGCGAACGAGGCGATGCGCAAGCATCATCTCGATGCCATCGAGCGCGAGGCCCAGCTCGGCGCACGCCACGTGCGCGCGCTCGAGGCGAGCGAGCGGCGCTTCCACAGCGCCTTCACGCACGCTTCGATCGGCATGGCACTGTTGTCGCCGGAGGGCCGTGTCGTTCAAGCAAACGAGGCCCTGCGCAGCCTGCTCGGCCTGGGCAGCTACGAGTCGATCTCGAAGCGTCTCATCACCGATTTCGTCGACGCCGCCGACGTCGATCTGCTCATCACTCGCCTGGCGCGGCTCAACGCGAAGCAGGTCGAGTCGTTCTCGGTCGAGCTGCAGTTGCGCCACGGCGAAGGCGACGTCGTCTGGGCGGCGGTGCACGGCAGCTTCATCTCGGACATCGAGAGCGCGTCGCCGAGCCTGATCCTGCAACTGCAGGACGTCACGGCGCGGCGCGAGGCCGAGGCGCGGCTCCAGTACATCGCCTTCCACGACAGCCTGACGGGGCTGCCGAACCGGCGCCGTTTTCAGGATGACCTCGAGCAGGCGCTTGCCCTCGCCAAGGCGCAGTCGACGCATCATTTCAGCCTGATGTTCCTCGACTTCGATCGCTTCAAGCTGGTCAACGACAGCCTCGGCCACGCCATCGGCGACGAGTTCCTGATCGCCGTCGCGCGCCGGATCCAGCAAAACGTTCGCCCGAAAGACATCGTCGCCCGCCTCGGTGGCGACGAGTTCGCGATCCTCACCGACGACACCGGACAGGAGCGCTATGCCGTGGGGCTTGCCGAGCGGCTGCTCGACGTGCTGGGCCGGCCGTTCAGGATCGCGGGCACCGACATCAAGACGAGCGCCAGCATCGGCATCACCTTCAGCAGCATCGGCTACGCCACGCCTTCCGACATGCTGCGCGACGCCGATGTGGCCATGTACAAGGCGAAGGCCAACGGCAGGGCCCGGTACGCGACCTTCGACGCGCTGCTGCAGACCGAGGTGTCCCATCGCGGGCGCCTCGAGCGCGACCTGCGCAGTGCGCTGGCGGCCGGCGACCTGTCGGTCGCCTATCAGCCGATCTTCCATCTCGAATCGCGCCGAATCACTGGCTTCGAGGCGCTGGCGAGGTGGAATCATCCCGAACTGGGTGCGATCAGCCCGCTCTCCTTCATCGCCATCGCGGAAGAGGCAGGCCTCGTCATTGCGCTCACCGATTTCATGTTGCGCAGCGCCTGCCGCCAGCTGCGCGAATGGCATCGGCTCGACCCTTCGCTCGGCGAGCTGAGCATTCATGTCAACGTCTCGGGCCACGACGTCGCCCATCGCGGCTTGGCCGGCCGCGTCAGCGCGGCGATCGAAGAGGCGCAGCTGCAGCCGCACCACCTGACGCTCGAGCTGACCGAGAACATCCTCATCGAGCGCCCCGAGTCGGCGCTGCCCACGCTCAGCGAGCTCCGCGCCCTCGGTGTCGGCCTGAGCCTCGACGACTTCGGCAGCGGCTACTCGTCCTTGCGCCGTCTCTCGGAATTGCCTGTGAGCAGCCTCAAGATCGACCGTGGCTTCGTTCAAGAGCTGCAGCGCGGCTCCGGCGAAGCTGCCGTGCTGCGCGCGATCGTCTCGCTCGGGGCGTCGCTCGGAAAGTCGATCATTGCCGAGGGCATCGAGTCGGCAGAGCAGATGGAGACGCTTCGGCTGCTGGGCTGCCGTGCCGGCCAGGGGTACCACTTGGCGCGTCCTCTGGCCGCGGGGCTGATCGGCAAGATGCTCGCCGGGTCGATCTCGAACCCAGCCCTCCGGCAGGCCCGGGAGCGCGTCTCGGCCGAGGTGCAGGCCCACTGACCGTTGTGCACGCTCAGGGCGGGTGTCAGAATTTCCGCCCGAGATCCGACTCGTCATCGCATCGATGACGGCCCCGCCACCTGCGCGTCGTCGCCTCGGTGTTGCGAAGGAGCCGCCATGCAGTCGCATCGATCGATCGTCCTCCGTCGCCTCGTGCTCGCACTGATCGCCGTCGGCGCGGTAACCTCCGCCTTGCTGATCGCCGATTCCGCGGGCGCGATCCGCACGCCGGCGGCCGTGCCGCAGGCGCAGGCCGACTTGCCCGAGACGATCTGCGGCCCGGCCACTGCCGGCCAGCCGGCGTTGCTGAAGACCCTGGTCGCCGTCGCGACGAAGACGGAGACCGCACCGTTCCAGCCGCAGCCGATGCAGGCGGCGGCGGGCGACGTGCCGCTCTACCGCAACCTGGGCGCGCTCGCCTTCAACGCCGGCACGCGCGTGGCGCAGGCGCAGGCCTACTTCAACCAGGGCGTGCGGCTCGCCTTCGCCTTCAACCACGCCGAAGCGCAGCGCGCGTTCCAGGCGGCGCAGCGCCTCGATCCGGAGTGCGCGATGTGCTTCTGGGGCGAGGCGCTCGTCCTCGGTCCGAACATCAACGCGCCGATGGTTCCGGAGGCGAATCCGCCGGCGCTCGCCGCGCTCGCACGGGCGACCGAGCTGAAAGCGAAGGCAGGGACGCGCGATCGTGCCTTGATCGACGCCCTGGCCAAGCGCTACTCGGCCGACCCCAAGGCCGACCGGGCGACCCTCGACGCCGCGTATGCCGACGCGATGAAGGAGGTCGCCGCGCGCTTTCCGGCCGACGACACCGTGCAGGCGCTGTACGCGGAAGCGGCGATGGACACCCAGGCGTGGGACTACTGGCAAGACGCGGGAGCACGGCCGAAGGGCCGCGGCGCCGAGATCGTCCGTGCGCTCGAGACGGTGCTGGAGCGCAATCCTTCCCACCCCGGCGCGATCCACCTTTACATCCACGCGGTCGAGGCCTCGACGACTCCCGAGAAGGCGCTTCCCCACGCGAAGCGGCTCGCCGCCCTCATGCCGGGCGCGGGCCACGTGGTGCACATGCCGGCGCACATCTACTACCGCGTCGGCCTCTATCGCGACTCGCTGGTCGCAAACCAGCGCGCGATCCAGGTCGACGAGGACTATTTCAAAACGTCGCCGTCCGACCCGATGTACAAGGCGGCGTACTACCCGCACAACATCCACTTCGTGATGGTGTCGGCGCAGATGGGCGGCGACGCGAAGACCGCGATCGCCGCCGCCGAGAAGCTCGACGCCTCGATGCCGATCGAGGCGGTCCAGGCGTTCGCCGTCATGCAGCCGGTGAAGGCGTCGCCCTACGCGACGCATGCGCAATTCAGCGACGCCGACACCATCCTGAAGCTGAAGGCGCCGCCGGACGACCTGGTGCTCGTGAAGACGATGTACCACTACGCACGCGCGGTCGCCTTCGCCTCGCGCAAGGACGCCGCCGGCGCTCAGGTCGAGATCGACGCGCTCGCCCGGATCGAGCGCGACGCCGACTTCAAGCCGTTCGAGCCCTGGGGCTTGCCCGCCAAGCCGATCGTGCAGACGGCGGTGCTCGTCGCGCGCGGGCGCCTTGCCGATGCCGGCGGCGACCTCGAAGGCGCTGCCACGGCCTATGAGAGCGCGATCGCCATCGCCGACGGTCTGGCTTACTACGAGCCGCCGTTCTGGTACTACCCGGTGCGCCAGTCGCTCGGTTCGGTGCGGCTTCGCCAGGGCCGGCTCGACGACGCCGAGAAGGCGTTCCGCGAGTCGCTCGCCCGCGTGCGCAACAGCGGCTGGGCGCTCGCGGGGCTGGTCGAGGTGGCCAAGCGCCGCGGTGATGCGAAGGCCGAGCAGACCGCGAGGGCATCGTTCGAGCGCGCCTGGTTCGGGGCGAAGGAAGGGCCCGAGTTGAGCCGGCTTTGAAATTGCCGCGGGCGGCTCCGCTCGAGCGATGCTGCCGCCGCCGACGGCGCCGCCGTCGCCCCAGGTTCAGATCGCCGGGACTTGCTCCTGCGTCGGCGCGGCCAGGCGGGTCGCCACCCGTCGGCGGTGAAGGAGATACCAGGCGGCCGGCACGACGAGCATGCTCAGCAGGGGCGCCGTCAACATGCCGCCGATCATCGGTGCGGCGATCCGTCCCATGACCTCCGAGCCGGTGCCGCTTCCCCACATGATCGGCAGCAACCCGGCGATGACGACCGCGACGGTCATCGCCTTGGGGCGGACGCGAAGCACCGCGCCTTCGCGGACGGCGGCAAGCAGCGTCGCCTCGCTGTCGGGCTCGCCGGCCGCAAGTCGTCGGGCGAGCGAATTCTTGAGGTACACGAGCATGACGACGCCGAATTCCGCAGCGACACCGGCGAGGGCGACGAAGCCGACCGCCGAAGCGACCGAGAGCGAATGGCCGAGGACCCAGACGAGCCAGAAGCCGCCGACGAGCGAGAACGGCACGGCCGCCATCACCAGCGCCGCATCCGCGAACGAGCGAAACAGCAGGTACAGCAGGACGAAGATGACCGCCAAGGTCACCGGGACCACCAGCTTCAGTCGCTCGGTCGCCCGCTCGAGGTACTCGAACTGGCCGGACCAGGAGACGGCATAGCCGGGCGGCAGCTTGACCGCCTTGGCGACGGCGGATTGCATGTCGGTGACGACGGAGCGAAGGTCTCGCCCGCGGACATCGACGTAGATCCATCCCGAAAGCCGTGCGTTCTCGCTGCGCAGCATCGGCGGCCCTTCGTCGATGCTCACCTTGGCGACGTCCTGCAGCAGGAGTTGCGCGCCCTTGTCGGTCACGAACGGCAGCTCGCGCAGCTTCTGCAGCGAGTCGCGGATCTCGCGCGGGTAGCGCACGTTGATCGGATAGCGCTCGCGCCCCTGGATCACCTCGCCGGCGTTGTCGCCGCCGATCGCGGTCGAGACGACCGACTGGACGTCGGCCACCGACAGGCCGAAGCGCGCGGCGGCCGCGCGATCGACGTCGACGTCGATGTAGCGGCCGCCGCTCAGTCGCTCGGCCAGGGCGGAGGAGACGCCGGGAACGCCTTTCACCGCCGATTCGATCTGCGTGGCCAGCTTGTCGATGGTCGCCAGGTCGGCGCCCGCCACCTTGATCCCGACCGGGCTCTTGATCCCCGTGGCCAGCATGTCGATGCGGTTGCGGATCGGCGGCACCCAGATGTTGCTGAGCCCGGGCACCTTGACGGCGGCATCGAGCTCCTCGACCAGCCGGTCGGGCGTCATGCCGGTGCGCCACTCCGAGCGCGGCTTGAACTGGATCGTCGTCTCGAACATTTCGAGCGGCGCCGGATCGGTCGCGGTGTCGGCGCGCCCCGCCTTACCGAAGACCCGTGCCACTTCCGGCACGGTCTTGATCATCCGGTCCGTCTGTTGGAGGAGCTGGGCGGCCTTCGCGGCCGGGAGGCCGGGCAGCGCGGACGGCATGTACAGCAGGTCGCCTTCGTCGAGGGCGGGCATGAATTCGCCGCCGAGCCGCAATATCGGGATGGCGGTCAGCGCGAGGACGACCGCCGCGACGGCGAGGGTGACCATCGGGGCGCGCAGGACGGCCTCGAGCGCGGGCCGGTAGAACGCCATGAGGGCACGGTTCAGCGGGTTCGCGCTCTCGCGCGGGATCCGGCCGCGAACGAGATAGCCCATCAGGACAGGAACCAGCGTGACCGACAACGCCGCGGCCGCGGCCATGGCGTACGTCTTGGTGAACGCGAGCGGTGAAAACAGCCGCCCCTCCTGCGCTTCGAGCGTGAACACGGGGACGAAAGAGAGCGTGATCACCAGGAGCGAGAAGAAGACGGCAGGGCCGACTTCCAGCGATGCATCGGCGACGATCCGCCAGCGTTCGGATGCGCGCGGCCGCCGCTTTTCCCGCGCTTCGAATGCCTCCAGGTGCTTGTGCACGTTTTCGACCATGACGATCGACGCATCGACCATCGCGCCGACCGCGATGGCGATGCCGCCGAGCGACATGATGTCGGCGTTGACCCCCTGCCAGCGCATCACCACGAACGCTGCCAGCACACCGACCGGCAACGCCACGACGGCGACTAGCGCCGAGCGCAGATGGAAGAGGAAGATCGCACAGACCAGCGCGACGGCGAGGAACTCCTCGACGAGCTTCGAGCGCAGGTTGTCGACGGCGCGGTCGATCAGCTGCGAACGGTCGTACGTCGGGACGATCTCCACGCCGGGCGGAAGGCTCGACTTCAGGCTCTCGAGCTTGGCCTTGACCGCGCCGATCGTCGTGCGCGCGTTCTTGCCCGAACGCATGACGACGATCCCGCCCGCAACTTCCCCTTCGCCATCGAGCTCCGCGATGCCCCGGCGCAACTCGGGACCGATCTGCACCGTCGCGACATCGCGGAGCAGGACGGGCGTCGCGTTGCTGACCGACAGGGGAATGCTGCGGAAGTCGTCCAGCGACCCGAGATAGCCCCGCGAACGGACCATGTACTCCGCTTCCGCCAACTCGACGACGGACCCGCCGGCCGCCTGGTTGGCCTTCTGCAGCGCCTCCATCACGCTCGCCTGCGCGATGCCGAGCGCGCGCATGCGGTCGGGATCAAGGACGATCTGGTACTGCCGCACCATGCCGCCGACGCTGGCGACTTCGGCGACGTCGGGCACCGTCTTCAGCTCGAATCTCAGGAACCAGTCGTTCAGGGCGCGCAGTTGACTCAGGTCGTGCGTGCCGCTGCGATCGACGAGCGCGTATTCGTAGACCCAGCCGACGCCGGTCGCGTCGGGTCCGAGCGAAGCGCTGGCTCCTGCCGGCAGGCGGCTCTGAACCTGGTTGAGGTACTCGACGACGCGCGAGCGCGCCCAGTACGGATCGGTCTTGTCATCGAACAGGACGTAGACGAACGAGTCGCCGAAGAAGGAATAGCCGCGCACGGTCTTCGCGCCCGGCACGCTCAGCATCGTGGTCGTCAGCGGATAGGTGACCAGGTCCTCGACGATCTGCGGTGCCTTGCCCGGGAAGGGCGTGCGGACGATCACCTGGGTGTCGGAGAGGTCGGGGAGGGCATCGAGCGGAATTCGGGCGGTCGACCACAGTCCGGCGACGACGAGGAATGCCGTCGCGATGAGGACGAGCGGGCGGTTGCCGATCGACCAGCGGATCACGGCGGCGATCACTTTCGCGCTCCCGTCATCTGGTGGCCGTCGTGCCCCGTCGCCGGAGCGCTGGCAGGCATCGATGCGGTGGCGGCTGATGCGGGCGCCGTCATGCTGTCGAGCGCGGAGCGCAGGCGCGCTTCAGAATCGATCAGGAACTGACCGCTCGCGACGACCTGATCGCCGACACCGACGCCGGCGAGGAGCTCGACGTCGTCGCCGAAGTCGGTCCCCAGCGATACCGCGCGCGGCTCGAACCCCCCCTGCGCGTTGCGCACGATCACGACGGCGCGCTTGCCGGTGCGGATCACCGCTTCTGACGGCACCACCAGGCGCTCCCCCTGCGGCGCCGAGACGGTGAGGCGAAGCAGCATGCCGGGCGTGAGGCGCCCCGCGGCGTTGTCGACCTCGAAGCGTGCGCGCAGCGTCCGGGTGGTCGTGCTGACTTCCGGCAGGATCTCCCTGAGCTCGCCTTCGAACGTCTGCGACGCGTCGGCCTGAAGCGCCGCCTTCACCTTCTGGCCGGTGCGCAGGCGTGACGCCTGGGCCTCCGGGACGTCGGCGACGGCCCAGACGGTTTCCAGACCGGCGATCCGAAAGAGCGTCGTTCCCGGCATGACCGCGACGCCTTCGCGAACGCCGAGCTCGGCGACGACGCCATTGGTCGGCGAGGACAAGGTGAACCGCGCCTGTGCCGTTCCGGCCTCCTCGCTGCGGCGCACCAGCTCGTCCGGGATCGACAGTGCCCGCAAGCGATCGCGCGCCGCGGCGATCAAGTCTTCGCCCACCCCGGAGCGCTTCATGGCGATCAACTCGTTCTGCGGCCCGAGCCAGTCGGGCGCGAAGATCGTCGCGAGGGGCTGGCCCTTGCGCACCCGTTCCATGGGTGCTCGCACGGCCAGGCGCTCGACGTAGCCTGCAACGCGGGTCTGCACCGCGACATTGCGACGCTCGTCGAACTGGACAGCGCCGACGGCGTCGAACGATGGCGTCATGACGGCGCGCCGAACCGCCGTCACGCGGATGCCGAGACTTTGCTGGACGGCAGGACTCACGCTGACGCCGCTCGCGCCGGCGCCGTCGGCGTACACGGGGACGAGCGGCATGTCCATGAACGGCGACTTGCCCGCCTTGTCGAAGCGCTGTCCGGGCACCATGGGATCGTGCCAGTAGAGGATCTTGCGGCCTTCGCCAGGCGCCGGCGCGGACGCGCCGGCCACTGCCCGCGCCGTCGCGGGCGATTGCACCGAGGACCGGCCGAGCAGGAAGGCACCGCCCGCGAGGGCGACCCCTGCAACCGCCAGCGCGGCGACATGAGCGGGCTTCACAGTCCGCCCCCCGTCGGGATCGGCCGATAGGCGAGCTCGACCTGTCGCTTGGCGAGGTCGCGCTGAAGGGCGAGCAGCTTGCGCTGCCCGTCGACTTCCGCGTGCCTCGCTTCGAACAGCAACGTCAGGGTCGCCTGGTTGGAGCGATACGCTGCGCTGGCCGTTGCCGTGCGTTGCTGCGCCGGTGCGAGGACCGACTGCCGATAGCGGGCGATTCGCTCCTCGAGGCGCCGGAGGTCGCTCACCAGCGACAGGTAGTCGGCCGTCGCCGAACGGGTCGCTTCAGCGAGATCCGCCTCGGCCTTGGTCGCCAGCGCGAGCTTCGCTGCCGTCTCTCGATCCTGGCGCGCGCCGGGCGCCACCGGGAACGGGATGCTGACGCCGAACGTCACCAGGTCCGAGTAGCCCGTCCGCTGCCCGTACGCCAGTTCCCACGTCCAGTTGGGCCGGCTGTTCGTCGCCGCGACGGCAGCGGCGCCGCGGGCGACGTCGATCTCTCTCTGCAGCGAGACGACCGTCGGATCTCCGCTCACGTACTCGCTTTCCGAAGGCGTCGCCAGGCTGGGAACGGCTTCGAGCTCGCCGACCGGCGTGCCGACCCAGCGCGCCAGGGCGACCTCGGCGGCCGATCGTTGCTGGCGCAGCTCTGCCGATTCGTCCTCGAGCATGCCGCGCGCGGCGGCGAGCCTTAGCACCTCTTCGCTGGCGCCGGCGGCGGACGCCAGTCGCGAACGCGCCGCTTCGTATTGTTCGTGAGCGTGGTGCTCCATCACCGTCGCGAGCTTGAGCGTCTGCTCGGCGTACGAGGCCTCGACGTACGCAAGAGCAGTCCGCAAGCGCGCCTCGGCGGCAGCGATTCGCGTCTGCACGGCTTCCTTGCCGACGACAGCGTCTGCAGCGGCCTGGCGAGCCTCGCGCTTGTCGCGCGCGAGCCATTCCTGGCTGACGCCGATGCGCTTCATCGTCATCGGCTCGCGCGTCGTGCTGAACCGATCGGCGCCGGTCACCGGCAGGTTGTCGACGCCGACTCGCAGCATGGGGTCCGGCAGCTGCGCCGCGGCCTGCGCCGCTTCGCTCGCGCTCAGGAGGCTGGCGCGGGATGCGCGTGCCGTTTCCGAGCGCTGCACGGCCCGATCGAGTGCCGCTTGGAGCGTCAATGGTGCGGCACTCGCCGGAGGGGCCAGCAGCGCGGCGATCAGGACGGTCGCGCCAAGGAAGGTGTGAAACATGAGATCTCTCCGGACGAACGGGGCATGTGCCGGCAAGCGGACGAGCCGCGCCGGCGCCAGTCAGTCGACGGAGAGTTCAGACGCGAAGTCTGAGCGTGGCGAGAAAGATCGGATCGGGTGGCGGCTGCGCCTCCGGTGTCGATGCGCGCGGGATGGCGACCGCCTCGCTCCCCGAGAGCGGTGCCCGCACCACCAGCACCTGGATCAGCACCGGCAGAGACGGTGCCAGGACCTGCGCCGCCTGCACCAGCTGGCCGAGGTCGACGCCATGCTGATGACAGAGGACCGGCTGCGCGTGGTCGGCCTCCTCGCAGGGCACTCCGGCTGCCATCATGGCGGCCATCCCTTGCGGGGCAGCTTCGCCCGGGCACAGGTAACTCGCCAGCGACAGCTGCGAGACCAGCAGCGACAGGACCAGGAAGACGATGGTCTTGCGGCCGAGAAGATGCCGACGCGCGAACATGTCTGAAGTGTACTGGGCCGGTCCGTGTCAATCGGCGCCGCGCCGGCGTTCCGGGTCGTCGCGGATCGTCCCGATGATCGGGCAGGGAAGGCCCGGCTTCGTGTGCTCGCACTCGGTCAGGAGGCCGCGCAACACGCGCTGCAATCGCTTCAGATCGGCGAGCTTCGCTTCGATCTGCGAGAGCCGCTCGGCCGCGACGCGGCGGATCGACACCCGATCGGCACCGTCCTCGAGCTCGAGCAGCTGGCGGATCTCTTCGAGCGAGAAGCCGAGCTCCTGGGCGCGCTTGATGAACCGGATCCGCTCGACCAGGCTCAGCGGGTAGTACCGAAAAGCGCCATCGCTCGGCGGGACCGGCAGCAGGTGACGGTCCTGGTAGTAGCGAATCGTCTCGACGCCGACGTCGGCGGCACGGGCCAGCCGGCCGATCGTGAGCGAATCCGAAGCGGAGGATGACCGCACGGCGAAGAAGTCCTTGACTCTGGGGTTGGGTACAGAGTTTACGCTCAAAGCATTCGCTGATGGGGACCGCCCGGAGAAGATCGTGGAAGAGCTCAAAGACCCTGTCTGCGGGATGACCGTGACGTCTCGCTCCGCGCATGTCCTCGAGCACGACGGCAGGCCCATCTACTTCTGCGGTGCCGGTTGCGAGACGAAGTTCGCGGCAGACCCGGGCAAGTACCTGTCGGGTCAAGGAGCAGCTGCCGATGAGCCGGTCGCGGCGGGAACGATCTACACCTGCCCGATGCACCCCGAGATCCGCCAGGATCACCCGGGCGCGTGCCCGAAGTGCGGCATGGCGCTCGAACCCGAGATGCCGAGCCTCGACGAAGGCGAGAGTCCGGAGCTGGCCGACTTTCGTCGCCGCTTCTGGTGGACGTTGCCGCTCACCGTCGCGGTCGCGGTCCTGGCGATGTCAGGGCACCGCTTGCGCTGGTTCGAGCCCGGAACGCAGAGCTGGATCGAGCTGGTGTTGACGACGCCGATCGTCCTCTGGGCCGGCTGGCCTTTCTTCATTCGCGCCGTCCAGTCGGTGATCCACCGCAGCCCGAATATGTGGACGCTGATCGGCCTGGGAACCGCGGCGGGTTTCGTCTACAGCGTCGTGGCCACCGTGGCGCCGGCCGCATTTCCGCCGTCGTTCGTCGCGATGGGCCGTGTCTCCGTCTACTTCGAAGCGGCGGCGGTGATCATCTCGCTGACGCTGCTCGGCCAGTTGCTCGAGCTGAAGGCGAGGTCGCGAACGTCGGCAGCGATCAAGTCGCTGCTCGGCCTAGCACCCAAGACGGCGCGCCGGATCAAGGCGGACGGAAGCGAGGAGGACGTGCCCCTGGGCCACGTCCACGTCGGTGACTCGCTGCGCGTCCGTCCGGGCGAGAAGGTGCCCGTCGACGGCTCGGTCATCGAAGGCAGCAGCTCGGTCGACGAATCGATGCTGACCGGCGAGCCGATGCCGGTGGCCAAGCGCGCCGGCGACCCGCTGATCGGCGCGACGATGAACACGAGCGGCGCCCTCATCATGCGCGCCGAGTCGATCGGCTCGAAGACCGTCCTCGCGCAGATCGTCCACATGGTGAGCCAGGCGCAGCGCAGCCGCGCGCCCATGCAGCGCCTGGCGGACCGGGTCGCCGGCTACTTCGTCGTGGCGGTGATCGGCATCGCGATCCTGACCTTTTTCGGATGGGGAATCCTCGGGCCGCAGCCCAGTTGGCTGCACGGCCTGATCAACGCCGTGGCGGTACTCATCATCGCGTGCCCCTGCGCGCTCGGCCTGGCGACGCCGATGTCGATCATGGTGGCGACCGGAAAAGCGGCGACGCAAGGCGTTCTCTTCCGCGATGCCTCGGCGATCGAGAACCTTCGTCGCGTCGACACGTTGATCGTCGACAAGACCGGGACCCTGACCCAAGGCAAGCCGACGTTCGAGCGCGCCGTCGCCGCCCCTGGCTTCTCCGAAGACGACGTGCTTCGCCTGGCAGCGAGCCTCGATCAAGGCAGCGAGCACCCGTTGGCAGAGGCGATCGTCGGCGCGGCCCGGGAGCGAGCCCTCCCGCTCGAGTCGCCGCGAGACTTCGAGTCGAGCAGCGGCATCGGCGTCCGCGGCGCGTTGGCCGGGCACGCCGTCTCGCTCGGCAACACGACGCTCATGCGACAGGTCGGCGTGTCGCTCGATTCGATGACTCCTCACGCCGAGGCGTTGCGCCAGCAAGGCGCCAGCGTCATCTACCTCTCCGTCGACCGTCAGCTCGCGGGACTGCTCGCCGTCGCCGATCCGATCAAGTCGACGACTGCCGAGGCGCTCGTGGCCCTGAAGGCACTCGGCATACGCGTCGTCATGGCCACCGGCGACGGCCTGACGACGGCCGGGGCGGTCGGCCGCACGCTGGGCATCGACGAAGTGCACGGCGAAGTGAAGCCGGCCGACAAGCTCGAGCTCGTCGCGCAGCTCCAGCACGAAGGGCGGATCGTCGCGATGGCCGGCGACGGCATCAACGACGCCCCGGCGCTGGCGAAAGCGGATGTCGGCATCGCGATGGGAACCGGGACCGACGTGGCCATGAACAGCGCCCAGGTCACTCTCGTCAAGGGCGACTTGCGCGGCGTCGCCCAGGCACGGCGGATCTCGGAGGACACGATCGCCAACATGAAGCAGAACCTCGGCTTCGCGTTCGTCTACAACGCGCTCGGGATTCCGCTCGCCGCAGGCGTCCTCTATCCGTTCACGGGCTGGCTGCTGTCGCCGATGATCGCGGCGCTCGCGATGAGCCTGAGCTCGGCATCGGTGATCGCCAACGCCTTGCGGCTCAGGAATTTGTAGCCCTCATATAGAGCCGCATCCGCGTCACGTCGTCGCAACGATCCGCGCGCAGTGCGCGAGCGCTGCCTCGATCAGTCGCGTGTTCGCCTCGGGCGTGCGAAATCCCGAATGCGCCGACAGCGTCACGTTGGCGAGCATCGTCAGCACGTGGCCGGGAGGCAGTGGCTCGACAGTGAAGACGTCGAGGCCGGCATGGCCGATCTGCCCCGAGCGCAGCGCCTCGACCATCGCCGCCTCGTCGACGAGCGCGCCGCGCGCCGTGTTGACGAGGAGGACGCCGCGCCGCATCGCGGCGATTCGCGCCGCCGAGAGGAAGCCGCGCGTCTCGTCGGTGAGGAGGAGATGGAGCGAGACGGCGTCGCTCGCGGCCAGCAGCTGCTCGATGGCGACGAACTCGACGCCCGGCGCAGCAACCTTCGCCGTCCGGTTCCAGGCGATCACCTTCATGCCGATACCGAGCGCCATGCGCGCGACCTCGGCGGCGATGCCGCCGTAGCCGATCAGGCCGAGCGTCTTGCCCGCGAGCTGCGTCCCTTCGCTGCGCAGCCAGCGCCCTTCGCGCATCGCCCTGTCCATCGCGGCGAACTTGCGCGCGGCGTCGAACAGGAGGCCGATCGCGCACTCGGCGACGGCGGTGTCGCCGTAGCCCTTGATGAGGTGGACGGTGATGCCGATCGAAGCGAGCGCCTCCGGATCCATGTAGCTGCGCGCGCCGGTGCCGAGGAAGACGACGTCGCGCAAGCCGTCGCAGCGCGCCGCGATCGCGGTCGGCAGGGCGGTGTGGTCGATGACCGCGATCGGTGCGCCGGCGAGCGCCGCGGGCAGCGCATCGGGAACGATGTCGGCGTCGCCGAAGCCGAGCTCGAGCCGTGGCAGCGCGCGCGGCCCGATCGCTTCGGCGAGCGCGCGCAGCGCCGGGTTGGCGTCGACGAAGACGGCGCGCATCGCGGCTACCGAGCGCGCCCGAGCTCGGCCATCGCCGCGCCGAAGCGCACCGGGCCGCCGGGCCGCCACGCGGGATCGAAGCGCAAGTCGCCCTTGGGGAACAGCAGCACGACGGTCGAGCCGAGCATGAAGCGCCCCATCTCGTCGCCCTTCTTCAGCGCCACCGCGCCGGCCGCGTACTGCCAGTCGCGCACCCGGCGCACGCGCGGCAGGCGCACCGCGCCGTGCCAGACGGTCGCCATGCTGCCGACGATGGTCGCGCCGACGAGGGTGAGCACGAACGGGCCGACGAGCGGCGACTCGAAGACGCAGACGACGCGCTCGTTGCGAGCGAACAGGCCCGGCACGCCGCGCGCCGTCGTCGGGTTGACCGAGAACAGCGCGCCCGGGACGTGGATCATCCGCGTCAGCACGCCGTCGCACGGCATGTGGATGCGGTGG
>Ga0207691_10000954_pt1 | contig 28639 bp, 33 predicted proteins | sample KBSM13metaG_FD_184327 | JGI IMG/M metagenome (GOLD analysis project Ga0207691, IMG submission 184327) | Miscanthus rhizosphere microbial communities from Kellogg Biological Station, Michigan, USA - KBS M1-3 metaG (SPAdes) (version 2) | ecosystem: Host-associated > Plants > Roots > Rhizosphere >...
CCACGGTACGGTTGCCCGTACGCCGCATTTCGAGTGCGGTGCTTTCGACCACTCAGCCACCTCTCCGCGGGAAGTCGCACTGGCCGGACGAATGCCGGCTCCGGTCGGGACGCGGCGCTCTAGCAGCGAGCATCACCATTGCCTAGATAGTATGCATGACCCCATTTGAACCTTTCGAACGTTTAGGCTCGATGACACCCAATGTCGGCGCCCAGATCGACATGCCGCTCGCGCGCTTCGCCATCGGCGACGTGGTGCGCCACCGGCTATTCGATTTCCGCGGGGTGATATTCGATGTCGACCCCGAGTTTGCGAACAGCGACGAATGGTACGAGGCGATCCCCGAGGCGCTGCGCCCTTCGAAGGACCAGCCCTTCTATCACCTCCTCGCCGAGAATGCGGAGAGCAGCTACGTCGCCTATGTCAGCCAGCAGAACCTGATGCCGGACGACAGCGACGAGCCCATCGACCACCCGGCAATCGCGACCATGTTCAACCGAGAGGACGGCCGGTACCGGCTGCGTCCGGACCTCAAGAACTAGTCAAACCGCTTCTCCATCCGCACCAGCGGCACATCGACGCCGTCGATGTTGTCGGTGACCGGAGGCTCCGCTTCGACATAGCCGCACGCGCGGTACAGCGGCACGCCGGCCATCGTCGCCATCATCGTTGCGCTTCGGAAGCCGGCGCTTCGCGCAGCATCCTCGCACAGTTGCAGGACCATTCTGCCTACGCCCTGGCGGGTGAAATCCGGGTCGGTGTACATGGCGCGGATCCGCGCCGGCTCCGTTGCCGGATCGAGCGCCCGGGGCTCACGCGTGACGACGCTTTCATCGCCGCCGTAGAGCGTTGAGCGCCAGCTCCACCCGCCGCAGCCGGCGATCCGGCCGTCCTTCTCGACCACGAAGTAGGTGCCGTCCATGACCAGCTGGGCATCGAGGCCCATCACCTTGTGGCTCGCAGCTACCTGCGCCGGTGACAGGAACTCGTCCTGCAGGGTCTCGATCGACCGCCGCATCACCTCGCGCAGCGTGTCCAGGTCCTCAACGCGAGCGATGCGATGACTGAATTGAGGCATGGCGGATCGCTAGCCGCTCCGCTCAAAAGGGTCGAGGCGCGGGCTTTGTGGGCCCGCGCCTCGCATTTTCACTTACCTTAGCCGCGCTGTCCGCTGGTGGCCGGCGGCGGCGGAGGCGGCGGCGGTGGGGGCGGCGGAGGCGCCGGCGGCGTCTCGACCACCGGCGGAGGTGGCGGCAGCGTCACCGGAGGCGGCGGCGCGACATGCGTTTCAGGCATGAACCTGAACTTCAGCCTGGCGTAGTAGAAGCCGCCGTTGATCCCGAACGGACCGCCGTTGCGCGGATAGACCGAGCCGTTGTCGAGGCTCAGCGTCGACGCATAGACCGTGTTGATCGAGGAATGGGCGATCTTGTCCGGATAGGTGTTGAACAGGTTGTTCGCACGCAGCGTCAGCGTCACATACCTCAGGAACGTGTAGCTGATGTCGAGGTCGGTCGTGAACTTGGCGCCGAAGTGCTGGTATGCGGTTGGCGTTGAGCAATCGCCGTTTGTGGGATCGGCGGTGCAATAGTCCGTCGCGTTGGCCCACCAGCCGTAATAGTTCTCGCGGGCGTTGAGCGACCACGGACCGCGGTTCCAGTTCATCGACAAGGTCGCACGATTGTTGGGCGCAAGATGCTCGACGTTGATGCGCTGGCCGAGAGTGATCACGCCCGCATCGAACCGGGTGACCTTCGAGTGGTTGTAGTTGTAGGCCAGCGTCCACGTCATGCTGCCGTCGAGCAGACGGGTCCGGTAGGTGCCGACGAAGTCGATACCCTTGGTCGTCGTGTCATAGCCGTTGGTGAAGTAGTTGACCGCGCCATCAAGGCCGACAGCGGCAAGCGCCGGCTCCTGAGCCAAATCGATAGCGGCGACCTTGAAGTTCTTGGAGATGCCGATGCGATCCCGGACGTTGATGATATATCCGTCGATCGTCATCGTCAGGGCCGAGCTCGGCTTGATCACCATGCCGGCGCCGTAGTTGTGCGACTTCTCGGGCCCGAGCGTCGTCGAGCCGAAGTGGCGTGAGATCGGGCTGTCGACCGGATAGGTGCCCGTCTGGACCTGGTTTCCGCCGACGAAGTTCGTCGTCAGGATCGCGTCGTGGGACTGGCCAGGCGACGGCGCGTGGAAGCCGGTTCCGATCGTGCCGCGGACCGAGAATTGCGGCGTGATCTTGTAGATGCCGTTGACCTTGTAGACGAAGCTGCCGCCGAACGTATTGTAATGCTCGTAACGGCCGGCGACGCCCATGCTGAGAGCGTTCGTGATGTCGGCTTCAGCATCGCCGTAGACACCCCAGCTCCACTGGCTCCACTCGCCGGCATAGGTCGGGCTCGTGCCGCCATAGCCGCTCGCGCCAGGCGAGCGACCGGGGATTACGCAGGATGGTGGGACCGGGTTAGCCGTCGCACTGAATACCGGGCAAGACGCCGCAGTAAACGGCGTGGGCGTGTAGACGCCTGGCGAGACCAGGTCGAACAGTGGCTGAGACGCAGCGTATGGACCAGCTCCGTACGACTGCGGGTCGCCTTCGCTCTGGCCGTAGATTTCCTTCCGATACTCGGCGCCCCACGCCAGCGTGATGGGGCTGAACAGCCCGGCGTTGACCGGATAGGTCATGTCGAGGTTGAGGTTGCGCTCTTTCTGACTGAGCGTCCCGAACTGGAAGCTCGTCTGAGACAGCGGCCCGTAGGACGCATTCAGCGAGTGGTTCATTGACAGGGTCAGAGTGTTCTTCGCGAGCGTGCCCGAGAGATCCCAGGTCAGGCCGCCATCGACGCCGCCTTTCCACCCGAGCGTCCCGTAACGCTCCTTAGTGACGCCGATGAACCGCGGCGTGAAGCCGGCGGGATAAATGGAGCTGAACAGGAAGGTGTTATTATTGTGCACGAAACCGCCCGCCGGGCAGGTCGGCGTCGCGGCCGGGCACGGCGTCAGGAAGAACGGAGCGCTGAACGCGCCATTGCGGCCTAGCGTATGCGTGCCGCCTGCAACGTCGAGGACACCTGTTGCCGTAATTGGCGAGCGATAGTTGAAGCTCTCGTTCGCGTGATTGTAGGCACCGAGCAGCGTCGCGTAGATCTGCGTCGAGCCGACATCGACTCCGGCATTTGCCATGGCCTTCCAGCCGTGCGCCGGCGAGTTGCCCCAGATCTGCACGGGCAGCGGATAATGCGGGAGCTGCGTCGCGAGAGACGGGTTTTGCTGCGCGAAGACCAGTGCGACCGGGCGAGTTGCGCCGCGGCTGGTACCCTCGTCGTCAAAATATTCGCCGGCGATATCGAGGAACATCGTGCCCACACCAAGGCCGACGTTGCCCGCGAGCTGGCGGCTCTTGCCGCTGTCCAGAACGGTGTCGCCATGGTCGTAGTAGCGGCCATAGCGCGCCTGCAGCTCGATGCCGCGGCGATCCGTCCGCATGCCGAAGTTCATGACGCCGGCGATGGCGTCGGAACCATATTGTGCCGTCGCGCCGTCACGCAGCACCTGAAGGTTCTTGATCGCGATCGAGGGGATGGCGGAGATGTCAGAGCCTTGCGAGCCGAACGACAGGCCGGTGTCGCCGCCGGTGTAGACCTGGACCAGCGCCGAGCGGTTGAACCGCTTGCCATTGATCTGCACCAGAGTCTCGTCGCCCGGGAGGCCGCGCAGCGACGGCGCGCGCACGAAGCTCGAAGCGTCCGAAATCGTGTTCTGGCCCACGTAGAAGGACGGCACGATGTTCTTGACCGTGTCGAGCAGGTTGGCGGTCGGCTGCGCCGTGATTTCCTGCGAGCCGATCACGTCGATCGGCGAGGCGGAGTTCGTGACCGTACGGTCGGTACGCCGGGTGCCGGTGATGACGATCTCGTCGGAATTGATGGTTCCCTTGGCCGGGACAGCGGTCGGCTCGACCGGCTGTGTCGCGGCTTGGGCCACATCGGCCATGAACACGAAGCTGAGCGCCGTCGCCGACGACAGCAGAGTCCAACGATACTGCCGGCACGAATTATTTGTCATTAGATCCCCCGATCTCAAAGTGCATGTGCTGCACCGCGGCATGAAAGATGCCGAATGACAAAAGGGAGTCAATCAACGCCGCTTTGGCGCTACTCGCTATTGTCGTTCACGTGACATAGATGCCACATTAACTTTCGAGAATATCCGGGCCGATCTGCGGACGGGTGGATGTCAAGTCGTTCATGCAGGCGTGGTTGACAGCGCCCGGCTGCTGCCATAGTCGGCTCGCTTTCGCGCGCGCCCTCTAACAGGCCTGCTCGCGGAGCCAGTTTCTAGAGAAGAGAAGAGCCAATGTTCGCAGTCGTGCGCACGGGCGGCAAGCAGTATCGCGTCGCCCCCGGAGACAAGATCGTCGTCGAGAAGCTCGACGGCAATGCGGGCGACCGCGTTACCCTCGGCGATGTCCTGCTCGCCGGCGACGGCGGCAGCCTCAAGTCGACCGACGGCCTCACCGTCGCGGCGGAGATCGTCGCCCAGGCAAAGGCCGACAAGGTCACGGTGTTCAAGAAGCGCCGCCGCCACAACTACCGCCGCAAGAAGGGCCATCGCCAGCAGCACACGATCCTGAAGATCGTCGCGATCGGGGATCAGAAGGCCGAGAAGAAGGCGGCTCCCAAGGCCGAGGCCGCTCCTGCTGCGCCTGCGAAGAGCAAGGTCACGAAGGGCGCCGAGCAGTCCGACGCTACCGTCACCGGCACTCCGACGGAGAACCCGGCGCCGGCGGACGAAAAGGCAGCCGGTGCCGAAAAGCCGGCGAAGAAGGCTGCTCCGGCCAAGGCGAAGGCCGAATCCGGGTCGACAAAAAATGCTGCACCTGCTAAGGGCGGCGCCAAGAAATCTCCGAAGAAGTAACTCGACATGGCACATAAGAAAGCAGGCGGCTCGTCCCGCAACGGCCGCGACAGTGAGAGCAAGCGCCTCGGCGTGAAGAAGTTCGGCAGCGAAACCGTTCGCGCCGGCAACATCATCGTGCGTCAGCGCGGCACCAAGTGGCACCCGGGCGACAACGTCGGCCTGGGCAAGGACCATACGCTTTTTGCACTTACCGACGGCCAAGTCGCGTTCCGCGACGGCAAGCTGGGTCGCAAGTACGTCCACGTCATGCCGATTAGCGAGAACCAAGCATAGGAACGGTCAGAAAGGGACCGTTCCCACGAAGGGGCGGCCCGGACGAGATCTAGACCAGATCGAGACCACAAAAGGGAGAAGGGGAGCCCCGGAAGGGGTCTCCCCTTTTTCTTTGTCTTCTCCCGAAACTGTCACGTGCCGCTTCTAGCGGCTCGTCGAGGGAGAAGACTGATGTTCGCGCGAACGCCAAGACTGCTGCTGAGGCCGGGCTTCCCGGAGGACGCGCCGGCGCTTGCCGGAGCGATTGCCGACGAAGCGATCGCCCGCAACCTGGCCAACGTTCCGTGGCCCTACCGCATGCGCGATGCCGAGGCGTTCCTTGCATCCCCACGCCATCCCGGCCTTCCCTCCTGCCTGATTTTCGAGGTCGGCAACGGAGCCCCGGAGCTGGCGGGGGCATGCGGCCTTGGCCGGCGCCCTTCAGGCGCGGTCGAGCTCGGCTACTGGCTCGCCCGCCCCTTCTGGGGCCGCGGGTTCGCCACCGAAGCATGCGCGGCCCTGATCGCCATGGCCGAAGCCCTCGGTCTTAAGCGCATCGAAGGATCGCACTTCCTCGACAATCCTGCATCCGGCCGGGTGCTGGAGAAGCTCGGCTTCGAGCCCACGGGCCTGATCGCTCCCCGGCTCAGTTGCGCGCGCGGTACGGAAGTGCCGGCCCGGCTGATGCGGCTGGCGCTGAAGGCTGACAAGATCGACGAAGAGGACGACGAGCCACTGGCAGCCTAGGCTGCGGCGCGCCGAACCTTGCGCTTGCTCTCCGCTCCGCCGGCAATGCTGGCGTAGGCGGCGAGCAGGTGGCGGTCATCCTCGTTCCACGGGTGGAAGCCCGGCAGAAAATATTTGAGCCACGCGCCGCCGATCTTGCGGAACATGCCCGGGCGCACCCACAAGTAGGTCAGCAACAGCCACCACGCTTTCAGCCCGGCAACTCCGTCCTGGCGCATCAGCTCGAGCGCTCCGGCGGTACGGTCGACCAGGAAGTTGCGCGTGACGAGCAGCATCACCTTGGCCTTGACCTTCCAGCGCTTGTAGCGCGGCCAGCCCCGCGTCGCGTAGAGCCAGGTGTCGTAGGCAACGCCCTTGTGCTCAATCTCCTCGATCGCATGCCAGCGCCACAGGTCGGCAGTCTCGCGCTCAGCGTCCTCCAGGTGACGAGGGTCGGCCAGCAGCTCGTGGGCGAGGATCGCCGTGAAGTGCTCTAGCGCCATGGTCGCTGCGACGTTGACGATCGGCGGCCGGCTCTTCGTGATTTCCAGCCGCTCGGAGACTCGCTGTTCGAGCTTGGAGAGGTCGTAGCCGGCATCGGCGGCGCGCTTGTTGAACGCGTCGTGCTCGCGGCTGTGGATTGCTTCCTGCGTGGTGAAGCCCTTGATCTCTTCGGCGAGCTTGGGCGGCGCGCCCTCGCGGAACTTGCGGACGCTCTCGACGAAGTAAGCCTCGCCGATCGGGAAGGTCGCGGACAACGCATTGTAAATAGCGGTCGCTTCCACGCGTCCGCCGTGCCACAGTCGCGGCGTGGCCGCATCGCGCCCGAACCTGCGGTCGCGCGGCGTGATGCTGAGGTCGGCCGGAGTCGGCAAGGTTGTCGCGGTCATGGGTGGAAGGTAAAGCTAACTTACAATCGTGTCAATAAGACGGACCCGCCTCTCTCCTGAAGAAAGTCGCTCCGCCGCCCTTGCCGCGGCGCGTGAGCTTCTGCTGGAACTGGGGCCGCAGGCGGTCACCCTGAAGGCGGTCGCCGCCAAGATCCACCGCACCCACGCCAACCTCCTTCACCACTTCGGCTCCGCCGCGGGGCTTCAGGGCGAGCTCGCCAAGTCGATCGCGGATTCCGTCAACGAAAGCATTGCAGATGCCGTGGAGCGCGCCCGCGCCGGCGAGACCGACGCCCGGGTCATCGTCGACCAATGCTTCGACGCGTTCGGCAAGGAAGGCGCCGGGGCACTCGCCGCCTGGATGATCATCACCGGCAACCGCGACGCGCTTGATCCGATCCTGGACTCCATCCGCGGCCTCGTTGCCAAGCTGGCGGTCGGCCACGAGGAACATCACGTCGCTGAAAGCACCCTCTCTCTGGTTCTGAGTGCCCTCGGGGACTCGCTTCTTGGTCCACCAATTGCGCTTGCACTGGGCTTGCCTCGCGATGCGGCGCGCGAGCTGGCGGCCGCGCGGCTGCGCCACCGCCTCGAGGCCGAGCACCCTAAAGGCTGAACGGCACCAAAGCTGTTGCGAACGCGTTACGGCGGGCATGCGCAAGTTCTTCAATATGTGCGCGACGAAGACGTCGGCGGCGGCAGGTCACCCGCTGACGTTCGCCATCGCCGTCGGCACCATCGTCGTCTGGGCGGTGACCGGGCCGCTATTCCATTATTCCGACACATGGCAGCTGGTCATCAATACCGGGACCACCATCGTCACCTTCCTGATGGTGTTCCTGATCCAGAACAGCCAGAATCGGGACGGCGCGGCGATGCAGGCGAAGCTCGACGAACTCCTGCGCGCGGTCGACCAGGCACGGGAACAGTTCATTGGCATCGAACACCTGACCGACACGCAGATCGAGCTTGTGCGAACAGCGCTCGAAAAGCACGCGAAGCAGCTGCGCCAGAAACAGACCAAGAAGCAGAAGACAACGCCAGACACGGTCGATCGTTTGCTCGACCGGCTTGATCCCTCCACCTGACAGAAGTTCTTGAACGTCGCTTGCGGAGCTCCACATCCGTCTGATGCTGAGCGGTGCTCACAATTGGCAGCCTCTGCTGATCTATGCGGCGATCGCCGCGCTGCTGCTGATGGTGCTGCAGCGGCTTCCGGTGGTCGGCCGACTGATCCGCTTCGCCTTCTCGGCAGCGTTGCTGGCCTTCCTCATCTTCCTCGTCCTGCAGATGGCGCCCTACCAGCCGGAGCTTTCCCGCATCACCGGCAGCCTCGGCCTCGACGACCAGGAAGTGGCCGGCAAGGAACTTCGCGTTCCCATGGCCGCAGACGGGCATTTCTGGGTCCGCGCCACGATCAACGGCGTCGAGCGGCGGATGCTGATCGACAGCGGCGCGACGATTACGGCGCTGTCGGCCACCACCGCCAGCCAGGCGAAAGTCGACGTCTCGAGCGGCCTTGCGCCGATCGTGCTGCAGACCGCCAACGGAGCGGCGCCGGCGCGCGCGGGTCAGGTCGATGAGTTGAAGGTCGGCAACATCGTTGCGCGCAACCTGCGCATCGTAACCTCGCCCGGCCTCGGCAACATGGACGTGCTCGGGATGAACTTCCTGTCGCGCCTGCAGTCCTGGCGAGTAGAGGCGAGGACGCTGATCCTCGTGCCCCATCACCCGCAATCTGGCGGACAGGCCGGTTAAGCTCGCCGGTTGGCCTTCGGCGGCAGCTGCTGCTGGTTCCAGAACGGCCGCTCGGCAGCGAACATGGAGACGATACGTTCGGCGGCGTCCAGCTCGTCGACCCGGTCGAGCCTGTAAAGCTGGTCGGACCATTGAGCGCTTCCCGGCTTCGACCGGACGACGCGCGGCGTGATGCAGGCGACGTCGATCTCGGTCCCGCGGCACTGTTCTATCAGCGTCTCGGACAACCTCGCGAAAGAGGCGAACGAGCCCGCATAAGGGAATATGGTCTCACGCTGGGAAAAGCCGCCGGCAGGCGCGATGTTGGCGATCAGGCGATAGCCGCTACCCTTGCGCAGCAGCGGCATTGCAGCGCGAGCCATGCGCATCATGGTCAACGCGCGCACGTATCCGCGCCCCGCCGCGTTGATCAGCACGTCGATGCTGCCGAAGCGCGAGTTGATTTCCTCGACGAAGATCTCGACTCCGCGCTCGGCACCAGCGTCGCAGAAGCGCGAGAAGGCACCCAGCTGCTTGGCCGCGCGGGTCAGCGCAATGCCGTCCCAGTCACACAGGATCAACTCGGCACCGCGGTCGGCGAAAGCCTCCGCACAGGCAAGGCCGGCGCCGCTAGCGGCACCGGAAATGAGCACGCGCGGTTGGTCATCACTTTTCGTAAATCTCATCGCATCCGCCTCGCGGCGGGATGGGAGCAAAAGGACGCAGCACATAGATCGAGCGGCCCGCCGGCGGCGGACCGCACCTTTTCGTTGGACATGTGGAGATGCACCTTTTAATGCAACAGACTGTCGCGTTAAGCCGATTCGAAAGATGAATCAAGTGTCAATTTCTAGTGCGTCGAAAAAGCGGCCGGGCGGGCGCACCGCCGACGTCACCGCGCGCGTCCACCAGGCCATTATCGACCTCATCGTCGAGACCGGCGTCGACGCCTGCACCTTCTCGGCGGTCGCCGAGCGCGCGGGCATCGAGCGCTCCACGCTTTACCGGCGTTTCCCGGACCGGTGGGAGGCGATCATCGATGCATGGATGACCAGCACGTCACAGCTGGTGATGCCGGACCTTGGCGACAGCTTTGCCGAGGACCTGACGTCCGTGCTGCGCAAGCTGGCCGAATTGCTTGGTTCACCCTTGGGTCCCGCCGTCATGCGTGTCGCCGCCGAGCTGCGCGCGCGAGACAACATCGAATATTCGCGCGATTATTTCGATACGCGCATGGACCAGCTCGCACCGATGTTCGATGCTGCCATCGCACGGGGCGAGCTTCCCGCCGACGTCGATCGCGAGACTTTGTTCAGTTTCGCCACGGGCCCGATCTACTTCCGGATGTTCATCGCCAGCCGCACTGTGGACGACGATTTCCTGCGGACGATCGTTCACAACGTCTGCTGGCTCTATTGTACGCCCAGCGCGGCGGCCAAGCTTTCGCTCCCCGCCCGCATCGCGTAACTCGCCGCTCGCATGCATTTCCTCGACCAGGCCAAGATCTTTGTCCGCTCCGGCGCGGGCGGCCCCGGTGCGGTGAGCTTCCGGCGCGAGAAGTTCGTCGAGTTCGGCGGCCCCGACGGCGGCGACGGCGGCAAGGGCGGCGACATCGTCTTCGAAGCGGTGCCCGGCCTCAATACGCTGATCGACTTCCGCTACACGCAGCACTTCCGCGCCCCGCGTGGAAAGGGCGGCGCCGGCTCCAACCGCACTGGAGCAGGCGGCGACGACCTCGTTATCAAGGTTCCCGTGGGCACGCAGATCCTCGCCGACGATGAGGAACGCTCCCTGCTCGCCGACCTGACTAAGGCGGGGCAGCGGGTCACCTTCCTCGCCGGCGGCATGGGTGGGCGCGGCAACGCCAGCTACAAGAGCTCGACCAATCGCGCCCCGCGCCAGCACCAGACCGGCGAAGCGGGCGAGGAAATGTGGGTCTGGCTGCGGCTCAAGCTTCTGGCCGACGTCGGCCTCGTCGGCCTGCCCAATGCCGGCAAATCGACCTTCCTCAATTCCGTCAGCAACGCCGCGGCCAAGGTCGGCGATTATCCCTTTACGACTCTCCGCCCGCAGCTCGGTGTCGTCCGCCACAAGGGCCGTGAGTTCGTGCTCGCGGACATCCCGGGGCTGATCGAGGGCGCCGCCGAGGGCGCCGGCGTCGGTGACCGCTTCCTCGGCCATGTCGAGCGCACGCGCCTGCTCCTCCACCTGATCGATGGATCGGCCGAAAAGCCGGTCGAGGCCTGGCGCGTCGTCCGCGGCGAGCTCGACCAATATGGCGCCGGCCTCACCGACAAGGCCGAGGTCATCGCGCTCACCAAATCCGACCTTCTCGACGACAAGGCACGAACGAAGATCGTCAAGGCGCTTGAGAAGGAGACGGGCGCCCGCGTCTTCCCGATCTCGGCACCGCTCGAGGAGGGCCTCGAGCCCTTGCTCGACGCGATCATCCAGAACCTCGGCGCCGCTGCCGAGGAAGACCGTCTCGAAGCTGCAGGTCAGGATAGCTGGTCGCCATTATGAAGCTGGCGATCACAGGGGGGACGGGATTCGTCGGCTCGCATCTGCTGGATGTCGCGCTCGCCGAGGGACATCGCGTCGCCGCCCTGACCCGCCGCGACCAGCCCGAGCGGGCTGGCGTGGACTGGGTGCGCGGCGACCTCCAGGATCGCGAGGCGCTCCGTCGCCTCGTCGATGGCGTGGATGCCGTCATCCACGTCGCCGGGACGATCAACGCCCCGAACGCCGCAGGTTTCCACAGAGGCAATGTCCAGGGCACGCTGGCGATGCTTGCGGCGGCGACCGCCGGCGGCATTCGCCGCTTTATTCACGTCTCCTCGCTCGCCGCCCGCGAGCCCAGGCTGTCGCTCTACGGCGGGTCCAAGGCCAAGGCCGAGGAGCTCGTGCACAGCTCTGGCCTCGACTGGGCGATCGTCCGCCCGCCCGCGGTCTACGGCCCCGGCGACAAGGAGACGCTCGAGCTGTTCCGGATGGCCAAGCTCGGCCTGATGTTGATGCCGCCAAAGGGCCGTGTTTCCGTCGTCCACGCCGACGACCTCGCGCGGCTGCTGGTTGCGCTCGCCGGCCCGTCGGTTCCGTCGAACATCCTGATCGAGGCGGATGACGGGAAGCCCGGCGGCTGGACCCATCGCGAGTTCGCCCGGGCCCTTGCAGCCGCGGTCGGCACCAGGCCGGCGATCGTCTCATCGCCCGGCGTCCTACTCCGTGCCGCCGCCCATCTTGACCAATGGTGGCGCGGTGAAAAGGCCAAGCTGACGACCGACCGCGCGGCGTATTTCTCTCACCGCAACTGGGTGGTCGAGCCCAAGCGCGCCTGCCCGCCTCAGATTTGGAAACCGAAGATCGACACGCTCCAGGGCCTCGCCGAAACCGCCGCCTGGTACCGCGAGCAAGGCTGGCTGTAGCCCAGCCGACACGGGGCTTCACAAGCTAATTCAAGGGCCTATACCTGATCCGGCCAATCTTTGCGGGGGCTTAGTAATGGCAAGTATCGCTCAAGACGTTCCTGTTGCACCGACGACGGACGACCGCTTCTTCGTCCGTGGCGCCATCATCATGGCGATCATCATCGTCGCCGGCTTCTCGACCCAATATCTGATGGGCCGCTCAACCTTCGCGGCACCGCCACTGGTGCATGCCCACGCTTTCATCTTCATGGGCTGGGTTGCGATCTACCTGACGCAGAACCTGCTGATCGGCTCAGGACGTGTCGACATCCACCGCAAGCTGGGCTGGATCGCCGTCGGCTGGATCTTCCCGATGGTGCTCCTCGGCTGCCTCGTCACGCTGGCAATGGTTCGTCGCGGCCAGGTGCCCTTCTTCTTCCGCCCGCTTCAGTTCCTGGTCTTCGATCCGGTGCTGGTCTTCACCTTTGCCGGTCTGACGCTCGCCGCGGTCACGCAGCGCCATCGCACCGACTGGCATCGGCGTCTGCACTTTTGCGCAATGGCGCTGTTGCTCGGGCCGGCGTTCGGGCGGCTGCTGCCGATGCCGCTCCTTCAGCCCTGGGCCTGGGAGACGATCTTCGTCGTTAGCCTGATCTTCCCGATTGTCGGAATCCTTCGCGACATCCGCCGCAGCGGCCGCGCCCATCCGGCATGGCGCTACGGCATCGCCGCGATGCTTGCATCGGCGGTGCTTACGGAGGCGATCACCTACAGCCCGGTGGGAACGTCCCTCTACCGCGTCGTGACTGCCGGCTCGCCGGGCGCGTCAGTGGACCCGCTCGGCTTCGCCCCGCCGCCACCGATGGGGGGACCGGTCACCGGCCGCAGCTGAGCAGCGGCCGGAGAGGCGGCGTCTTCACCCGGCAAACCGTCCTTTGATCTCGGCGAGACCCGCGTCGTAAACGCCGCTCAGCGCCTCGAAGGCGACCTTTTCCTTGTCACGCTCAGGATAGTACGCCCCCGACCAGGTGACGGTAGATGTTCCGTCGGAGTTCGCCTTCACCCTGATGGTCGACGCGTAACCGCGAACCGGAAGCGGGCTCGACAGGAAGGTGTAGGAATAGCTGTGCTCAGCTTCGTTCCTCGCTGTCTGCAACTCGACGAACGCGGCCTGGCCGTCTTTCGTTACGAGCACGCGCGTAGACGGGGTCTTCCCATCCTCGATGCACCGGCCCACGGGAGGCAGCCAGTCCTTGATTGCACAGTAGGGGCCGATCAACTTCCATACCTCGGTCGCAGGAGCGTGAACATCGACACTGCGCCGGATCGTCTCCGCCGAAGCGGGCGCAGCCCCGGCTAAGAGCAGCCCTGCACCGATCATTGCGCGGCAGCCAAGCGAAACAGCTGCATTGCTCGAAAGTCTATTCATGGTTTGCCTTGTTGTTGTGGAGGCGCGAGATCGCCCCCTGTGGAGCGGCACAAGTCCGCGCCGGGCAGCTACCAAGGGCCCGCAGCAGCTCGCCAGTTTGGAAACTGAAGCAAAGCGATACAGAAGTTGAAGCCCAGGCGGCCCCAAGCGCGCCTCAATCACGCCCCATTGCGTTGCTTAACAACCGCCTCGGCACTAACGGGAGCCGCATGCCAGACCGCGCCCAAACCCTCGCCAAGACCCTCGAGCTCATCGAGCCCTTCAACAAGAAGGGCATCGCTGTGACTGAGGCGACGCGCTTCGCCCAGGACCTCGAGTGGGACAGCCTCACCGTGCTCGATTTCGTCGCGAACATTGAGGACGAATTCGACGTCCTCATCTCGATGAACATGCAGGCTGAGATCGAGACCGTCGGGCAGCTGGTCGATGCGCTGGAGAAGCTGAAAGCGTGACGGACCTCTTTTCGAAGTTCGACCCCCTTATCCAGCAGCGCGAGCAGCTGCTGTCGACCGGAGTCACCGATCCGTTCAACCTGGTGATGGAGCGGGTCGAAAGCCCGACCGTCGCCATCTGCAACGGCAAGCGGACGATCCTGCTCGGCACCTACAATTACATGGGGATGACCTTCGACCCGGACGTCATCGCGGCGGGCAAGAAGGCGCTCGACGAGTTCGGCTCGGGCACCACCGGAAGCCGCGTCCTCAACGGCACCTACGGCCCTCACAAGGCGGTCGAGCAGGCCTTGAAGGACTTCTACGCCATGGACCACGCCATGGTCTTCTCGACCGGCTACCAGGCGAACCTCGGCGTCATTTCCACGATCGCCGGCAAAGAGGATTACATCGTCCTCGACATCGACAGCCACGCCTCGATCTACGACGGCTGCGCGATGGGCAATGCCCAGATCGTACCCTTCCGCCACAACGACGTCGAAGCCTTGGAAAAGCGCCTGAAGCGCATCCCCGAGGGCGCGGGCAAGCTGGTGGTCCTTGAAGGCGTCTACTCGATGATGGGCGATGTCGCGCCGCTCAAGGAAATGGTGGCCGTGTCGAAGGCCAACGGCGCGATGGTCTTGGTCGACGAGGCGCATTCGATGGGCTTCATCGGCGAGCATGGCCGCGGCGTCGCCGAGGCGCAGGGCGTCATCGACGACGTCGACTTCATCATCGGCACCTTCTCCAAGTCGGTCGGGACGGTCGGCGGCTTCTGCGTCTCCAATCATCCGAAGTTCGAGATCCTGCGACTGGTCTGCCGGCCCTATGTCTTCACCGCCTCGCTGCCGCCCTCGGTCGTCGCGACCGCCGCGACCTCGATCCGCAAGCTGATGGACAGCAAGGCAAAGCGCGAGCACCTGTGGGAAAACTCCAAGCGCCTGCACGCCGGGCTCCGCCAGCTCGGCTTCACCCTCGGCACTGACGAGCCTCAGTCGGCGATCATCGCGGTGATCATGCCGGACCTCGAGAAGGGCGCCGCAATGTGGGAAGCACTTCTCAACGAGGGCCTGTACGTCAATCTCGCCCGTCCGCCGGCGACGCCGGCCGGAATGACCCTCCTGCGATGTTCGTTGTGCGCGCTCCACACCGACGAGCAGGTGGGCGAGATTCTCGGCATGTTCGCTGCGGCAGGACGTGCAACAGGCTGCATCAGCTGAGGAATCGCCACGGAACTGTCCCGTTTCGTGACTTTAACGCAACGCTCCGGGGGACTACACTGACCGGATGATCGACGATGGGGAGGCCGTCCGGTTTGACTGGAGGCGTGGCGGCGCGGCGCTCGTCGGCCTCGTCATGGCGCTCGTCCTCGTCGCCATGGTGTTCGCCGTCAAATTCGCCGACGACGCCCGCGAGCGTGCTCTCGCAGCTGAGCGCCAGGCCAGCCAGGTCGCGCTTCTCGTCCGCAATGTCAGCGCCAACGTATCGCGCGCCGATGCCGCGCTTGCCCGCTTCACCCTCGACGAGGACGTCAAGGGCAGCGGCAACGTTTATGCGAGCGCGTGGCAGCTCGCCGGCTACCAGATCGACCAGCTGAAGGCGCTCGAGAAGCGCAATCCGGAGCAGCTCGCGCGCGTCCGAGAGGCTCAGAGCCTGTACCAGCAGCACGGCGGCGAGCTCGCGCTAGCCGCACGGGCCGCCCTCGCTCGGCAGGGCGATACCGGGATCAGCTACTTCTACGCGTCCGCCAAATCCGGCACCGGGAAGGCGCTCGACGATAAGCTCGAGGAGATCATCCGAGCCGAGCGGCAGTCGCAGGCTGACCGCATCCAGGAAAGCCAGCTCTTCGCGGCCCAGGCCGACCAGCTGACCAGCTACCTGAGCTGGCTCGGCATTCTCGTCGGCGTCGGCGCGATCATTCTTGGCGTCATTGCATTCCAGTCGCTGCGCGAGAATGCCGCCGCTCGCAAGCAGATCGAAAGTGAGGCCGAGCGCGCCGAGGTGCTCGAACAGGCCGTCCGCGAGCGCACCCAGGAGCTGTGGGATGCAAACCAGGCGCTGAAGGCCGAGGCCGCGGAGCGCGAGGCCGCCGAGGCCCAGCTCCGCCAGGTCCAGAAGATGGAAGCCGTCGGCCAGCTGACCGGGGGCATTGCCCACGACTTCAACAACATGCTTGCCGTCGTCGTCGGCGGTATCGACCTTGCGCTGCGCCGCCTCAACGGTCCGCGCCGCGAGGTGATGATGCACCTCAACAATGCGATGGAAGGTGCGACTCGCGCCGCGGCGCTGACCCGCCGCCTGCTCTCCTTCGCGCGCTCCGAGCCGCTGCTGCCCGAGCGCGTCGACCCCGCCGAACTGATCCGCGGCATGTCCGACCTGCTCGACCGCACGCTCGGCGAGCGCATTCGCATCGACGTCGAGCTCACAGGCGGAACCTGGCCGACCTACGTCGACCCGCACCAGCTGGAGAACGCGATCGTCAATCTTGCCGTCAACGCGCGCGACGCCATGGACGGCGAGGGCCAAATGCGCATCACCGCCGAGAATGTGACGCTCGGCGCCAACCAGGTCGGCGACGTTCGTGCCGGCGACTATGTGAAGATCAGCGTCGCCGATACTGGCTGCGGAATGGCGCCGGACGTGATCGAGCGGGCCTTCGAGCCCTTCTTCACCACCAAGCCGGTCGGTAAAGGCACCGGGTTAGGCCTCAGCCAGATCTTCGGCTTCGCGCATGAATCCGGCGGCGAGGTCGGCATCGAAAGCCAGCTCGGCAAAGGGACGACCGTCTCGATCTACCTGCCGCGGACGGAGGCAGTCGCGCCAGTCCGCCTGCATTCCGCGGCACAGCGAACCGACAGCGCCGACGTGCATGTGCCGGGTGCGCGAATCCTGCTGGTCGAGGACGACCCGCGCGTCCGCTCTGCTACGGTCGGAGCGCTGGAGGACCTGGATTACGACCCGGTTGCCTGCGCTGGCGGCGCCGAGGCCATCGAGCTGTTCAATGCCCAGACCTTCGACCTCGTCATCACCGACGTCATCATGCCGGAAATGAGCGGGCCGGAGCTGATCCGCTACCTGAAGTCGAACAGCCCGCGCGACTTCGCGGTCCTGTTCGTCACCGGCTATGTCGGTGAAGGCGAGACTGACGACCTTCGCGGCTATGAGCTGCTGCGCAAGCCTTTTACCGTTGGTGCACTCGCCAGCGCCGTCGCTGCGGCCCTCGCACGCAACAGCGAACCGCCCAGAGCTGCTGCAAAAGGCTAGCCGCAGCCAAGGGCTAGGCCGCTCGCTCCACGAGCCGCCTGAGGGCGTCGACCTTGCCACCAGTGACGACCGCGACCGGCGGCAACACCGGTGACAGCCGCGCCAGCTCGATCAGCGCCGCGTCGACCGTCGGCTTGCCACCGTTGATCGCGAGCAGCGCGGGCCGGATCCGTGCGATCGACCGCATCGCCTTCCCGATCTGCTCCGCATCCTCCACCTCGTAATGGAATACGTGCGGATGCTCGGCGCAAAAGGCTCGGATCCGCGGCAGTTCGGCAAGACTCCCCGGGCTTTGCGGGTTCGACAGCAGGGCTACGCGCTGCACTTTGGACATGAATCCCTCAGCCAAATCACTATAGGAACACTGATCTCGGCTGCGTTTGCGGCCAAATCATGGTGCCGGAACGACCGAATTTGCCAAAGCTCGGCCTCATCGACCGCTATCTCGCCCGCCAGATCGCGGTGCCGCTGATCGGCACGTTGATCCTCGCGGCGATGCTGCTCGTGCTCGATAAGATGCTGCGCCTGTTCCAATATGTCGTGGACGCCGGCGGCCCCGTCAGCGTCGTCTGGCGAATGCTCGCCAACCTCCTGCCCGAATATCTGTCGCTCGGAATCCCGATCGGCCTGATGCTCGGCATCCTGCTTGCCTTCCGGAAGCTTGCCTTGTCGTCGGAGCTCGACGCGCTCCGCGGCATCGGCATTGGCTACACCCGGCTGCTGCGCATCCCCTACGCCTATGCAATCCCGCTCGCGATCATCAACCTGTTCATCGTCGGCTATCTCGAGCCGTATACGCACTACAAATACAAGGGCCTGCAGTTCGACCTGAAGTCGGGTGCGCTCGGCGCGGCCATCAAGGTCGGCGAGTTCAACCGCCTCGGCAAGCACATCACGCTGCGGATCGACCGCAGCGAGAACAAGGGCACACAGCTCCACGGCATCTTCGTCGAGAATACCGATGCGGCGGGCATGACCATTGCTGCGACTGCCGAACACGGGCGCTTCCTGGCGACCGACGACCCCGACAAGATCCTGTTCCGCCTGACCAAGGGGCGGCTCGTCCAGGACAGCCCCAAGTTCACGACGCCGCGCACTCTCGCCTTTGACAGCTACGACCTACCCGTCAGCCTGCCTGCGATCAGCCAGTTCCGCGGCCGCGGCGGCGCTGACACCGACGAGCTATACCTGCATGAGCTGTGGCGCACTGGCTACGGCGGCGGAGCGCCGAACCATGCGCAGCAAATCGCGTCGGAAGCGCATTTCAACTTCCGCCTTGTCGAAGTCGTGATGATGCTGATGCTGCCCTTGCTAGCCGTCGCGTTGGCAGTCCCGCCCAAGCGCAGTTCGTCGGCGCTTGGCATCTTCGTCTCGATCGTGATCGTAGTCGCCTATCACAAGGTCAATCAGTACGCCGACGCAGCCGCGGCGCGCGGTGCCATCGACCCGACGCTCGGCCTGTGGCTGCCCCTCGTCCTCCTCGCCGGCCTCGTTGCCTGGATGTACTACATCCTCGCCGCCAAGCCTGGAGGCCAGCCGATCGGAGCCCTCGAATGGTTCTTCGCGGCAGTCGCCAAGCGCGTTCGTGGGATGATGCCACAGCGCCGTGACGCGCCCGCGCCTGAGGCCGCATGATCAACCCCAAGTTTTTCCCTTCGCGTCGGCTGGCGCTCTACATGGTGCGGCTGTTCGTCACCCGCAGCCTTGCGGTGCTGATTGCGCTGGTGCTGATCCTGATGACGCTCGACCTGCTCGGGGAGTCCGGCAAGATCCTCGCCGTCCCCGGCAACACCGATGCCGACCTGTGGCGCTACGTCGGCCTCAGGCTACCGATACTAGTGTCGCGTTTCCTGCCCTTCTCGGTCCTGCTCGGCACGTTGATCGCCTTTGTCGGCCTCAACCAGAACAGTGAGGTGGTGGCGATGAAGGCCGCAGGCCTCTCGGCCCACCAGATCCTTGCGCCCCTGGTCCTCGCCAGCATCGGCATCGCCGCGATCCTGTTCGCATTCAACGAGCTCGTAGTCGTCAATTCGACGCGCGAGGTCACCGCCTGGAGCGACAACGACTACAAGCCGGTGCCGCCCTCCAGCGGCATGGTCAGCAACGTCTGGGTTATGAATGGCGATGACCTCGTCCACGCCGGAGTGGCCGGCGGCCATCCCTTCACGCTTCAGCGCGTCGAGCTGTTCGACCGCTCGGGCGGAGTCCTCCAGCGGCAGATCAACGCCGCCCGCGCTACCCAGCGCCCAGGCGGCGACTGGCTGCTGCAGGACGTCAAGATCTACGACGCCAACATGAACGTGATCCAGCGCCGGCCGGAGATGGTCGCGCTTCCGGACCTGACGCCGGAGCAGCTGACCCTCGCCAAGGTCGAGCCGCTCGAGCTTCCCTACTGGACCTTGAAGAAGCGCATCGCCGAGCTCGACGCCGCGGGACGCCCGGTCGACGAGGCGCGCGCAGGGCTTGCACACAAGATCGCCGGGCCGCTTTCCACCCTGCTCATGCCGCTCCTTGCCGCAGTGGCCGCCTTCGGCCTCGCGCGCTCAGGCCAGGTGCTGCTCCGCGCCGTGATCGGCATGGCGCTCGGCTTCGCTTATTTCGTCGTCGACAATTTCAGCCTGGCGATGGGCAATGCCGGCACCTACCCGCCGCTGATCGCGGCCTGGGCGCCCTTCCTCCTGTTCCTCCTCATCGGCGAGACGGTCCTGATTCGTACCGAGGAGTGAAACAGCGGTAAGCCGCTGTTCAGGAACGATTCTCCAGCTTCCAATCAACGGACAATAAAGCTTGCGCCGCGGCCGGTTTCATTATGGAACATGCCGAGGGCTTTGTTGGGGAGGGTCGGTTCGCGTGTACCCGAGCGTACATTTCTTTCGCCGCCAGGCAGCGCGCGAGAAGCTGGCGGCCAGGAAGGCTTTGACGGAGGCGGCCCGCGAACGGCACCTGGCACTGGCGCTTGATTATGAAAAACGTGCCGAAGCGATGAGGTCGGCCAGCGCCTGAGCCGCCGAGCGGCGGCCCAGGCGATCACCATTTTTACCAGGCGAACTGGAACCCGGCGCGCGCGCCGACTTCGTGGCTGTCGAAACCGTACGCAACGCCTGCCGACACCTGCGACATCTCACCGACCGCAGCAGCGACCGCCGTTGCAAGCGCCGCATGGTTCTTGAAGTAGCCGACGCCTCCCGACGCGGCGAAATGCGCGCCTGACGGGATGCTGGGCGTGTCCAATGCAAGGGCCATGGCCACTCCCTCATTCGCGTCACGAATGTCGCGGCGGTTCTGCTGGTTCAGATCGAACAGCTGTCCGATCTGCCCCTGCACGGTCGAGAACGAGTTCTGAAGCGCACCAAGGCTCGCAAGGCTGACCGTGCTCCGGCCGATCGTGCCATTGGCATCGACGGTCGCGAGGTTGGTCGAGCTTGCCTGCTGGGCGGCCGTGCTTGCGGCAATGTCGCCGACGCGGACCGAGCTGCCGGCACCGCCCAATGTCACCTGGTTGGTCGCCGTGGTGACTGCGCCCGCTCCGATTGCGGTCGACCCCGTGAAGGTCGCGTTGGCTCCGGCGCCGAGAGCGGTCGCTCCGGCGGCAGTGGCCTTCGACAACTGTCCGATCGCCGTCGCGTTGGCGGCATTGGCAAGGCTGTTGTTGCCAAGAGCAGTCGCGTTGATCCCGGTCGCCTGCGACAGGTTTCCGATTGCCGTCGAGTTCGTACCAGTCGCCTGGGCTTGGTTGCCGACCGCCGCGGACTGCGCGCCGGTGGCATTTGCGCGCCAGCCGAATGCCTGTGCGCCAGCGCCCGTGGCAACCGACTCGCCGCCGATCGCGGTCGAATGGAAACCGGTCGCCAGCGCCTTGTCGCCGAAAGCGGCAGAGTCTTCGTTGGTGGCCTGGGCACGGTTGCCGACCGCGACGGACTGCAGGCCGCTTGCGTTTGCAAGGATGCCGTTGGCGGTCGAGCTCTCGCCCGAGGCGGTCGCACCCTGGCCGGTCGCGGTCGCTTCGAGGCCCGAGGCAATGGCGCCGTTGCCGAGTGCGGTGGAATTGTCGCCACTAGCGGTGGCCGCGATCCCGCATTCGGTGGACAGTGCGCCCGTACCGACATTGCAATCGACGGTCGCGTCGGCTTGGGCCGGAGAGGCAAGCGCGATCGCTGCGCCGCCTGCCGAAGCAAGCAGCGCAAGTCTGAACTTGTGTGTCATGATATTCCTCTTGTGGGGGCTTGTGGGGGACAGCCCCGGAGCGGTGCGCTGCTGTCGGGGAAAAGGTTTGACCGGCGCTGTGGGGAGCGCCGGTCAAAAGAGTCTGGAGATGTGCGCGGGCCTTGGCCCGCTCGGGCTAACGGTTGAGCAGTTCGGGCGGCAACGGGTTGCGGTTGGGGTTGCAGCCGTCGCCGGGATTGAAGTCCTGCGGGTCGATGTCGAAGATCTGCTGGGTGTGACCGAAGTTCTGCACTCGGCCGCCCGGGCCGTTGACGCCGTCGATCGGCGCGCCCGGATCGTCATTGAGACCTGAGAATTTGCAGAAGGAAACGCCCCTCGAAAAATCATCCTTGGGGTTGGTCGTGCTGCCGTTCACTTCGCCGGCGATGGCCGCGGCGGAGCAGCTCGCGGCGGTGATCGCGAGCACGATGGATCGGGAGAGTCGGTTCATGTCTGGGTTCCTCTGTTGGGGGTCGGACAGGCGGTTACGCGCGGTTGCACCCGGCGGGTCGGCGGGGGCGTTGGCAGCCCGCCGGGCGCATCTCGGTGGTCAGAGTGCGGCCGGATCCGGCCGAACGATGACGCTTTTCGCGATCGGGAAGATGTCGTTGCCCGGCATTCCGACGCGCCGCGCATGGTCGCGGATCGCTTCGGGGCCCACCGCCTGGTAGATGCAGATGGTCCCGAGCTTTCCGTCAGGCTCCTCGACGACATAGCTGCGGATCCAGCGGACCTGGTCCGTCATTTCCTCGTCGCCGACCTTGGCCGACTTGGCCGCGGTGAATTCGAGTTCCTGGGGGTTCGCCCAGGCGCTGGGACGTCGGATTGCATAGAGGTTCATAGCCAACTCCTTTGATGGGTTGGCCCTCGATTGGCCGATGCAGGCCTGCGCCGACAGTTCACAGGTTGAAGCAACCCGCTACAGAAACTGTAGTAGAGTAGTGGTCCCCGGGGGTGTACGGCCCCGTTATGAAATACGGCCAATTCTGCCCGGTCGCGAAGGCGACGGAGATCCTAGGGGAACGCTGGACGTTCCTGATCGTCCGCGAGCTATTGATGGGAGGGCGCCGCTTCAGCGAGCTTCAGCGCGGCCTTGGCGACATCTCGCCCGCCCTGCTTACCGCGCGCCTCAAGTTCTTCGAAGAGCAGGGACTCGTCGTGCGCCGCCGGGTTAACGGCCAGCGTAGCTTCGAATATCATCCGACCGCAGCCTGCGAAGCGCTCCTGCCGGTGATCATGAGCGTCGGCGAGTGGGGCCTCAGCTGGGCGCGGCACAACCTCTCACAGGAGGATTTCGACCTCGACTTCCTGCTCTATTACCTCGAGCGGAGCGTCGATCCCGCGATGCTTCCCGGCGACTACGCGGTACTCAAGTTCAAGTTCACCGACCTTGCCGAGCGAAAGGACTGGTGGATCCTCGTCGACCACGAGAACGTCGACATCTGCCTCACCTGCCCTGGCCGTGATGTCGACGTCTATTTCATGACCACGTTCAGGACGATGCACGACGTCTGGATGGGCGACCGCAGCTACCGCGACGCAATTCAGTCCGGGGACTTGTGTATCGAAGGTGACCCCGCTCTCACCCGCCGCATCACCTCGTGGCTGCGGCCGAGCGTCTTCGTGAACTCGCCGCGCAAGCCGGTACCGACCGAGCTTGCACTAGTGGCCGCCTAACGCGCGGCGCCGCGCACCTTCCGCTGCGCCAGGATCTGCATCAGCGGGTTGGGCTCGGGCTCCGCGATCTTGGCAAGCCGGTTCTCGTCGCGATGGACGAACGGCCCCTGCCCGCGGACAAACAGCGTGGTCTCGAGCACATAACTGAACGTACCGTCCGGATTGAACGTCAGTTCGGCCTGGTAACGGTCGGTCCTGAACGCATGCTCGAGGAACGCCGTCGAGCAAATCCCATATTCGGTTGAGCCGCGTGTCGCGACCAGCATCAGCCTGTCCGCGTCGGGCTCGGCCTTGCCGCCCGCAATCGCCACCTGCCCGCGCGGGATCGACAGCGTCTGGATCACCAGGCCCGTCGCCGGCTCCCACAGCCAATAGCCGGTCTGGTCGTGGAAGGTGATGTCCTCGTCCGGCGTGTTGATGTGGACGTGGTACCTGAGGCCGTAGAAGAGCTGCGGCCCGTTCGCTTGCGGGTCGATCGGCTCGAAAACGATGCGCTCGATAAAGTTGCGGCGCTCGGGCCCGTCGGCCTTGGGATTTACGTCCCGCCCCTCCACCGACTCCCATGTCCCGGCGAGACGCCGAAGCGGCCCGAGGTTCGCCATCGTGTCAGGATCGACATCCGCAGGTTCGGTGAAAATATCCTCCGGGAAGCCCGCCGCCATTCCGGCGCCTAGCCGAAGATCGACAGGTCGAGCGTCTCGCTTGGCCCAAACCAGATCACATGCTCTGTATGGTCGGCGAGGTCATTACCCGTTTCCGCGTGAGCGAAGATCGTCAGCCCGCGCCGGTTCAGCACGGCCCATTGCGCAAAGCCGCCGAACTGCTCGGGCAGCACAGTCAGCTGGCATGACCCGCGCGGATGCGGCCCGACTGGCCTCAGGTGGAAGTGGCCGACGGCGACGCCGAACTGCTCGCGCGCCTCGCGCGCCAGCGCTTGTGCTTCGCCGACCTGTTCGGGGTCGTAATAGATATGCGCGTGGAAATCCCGGATCGCTGCCATGGGTGCCATGTGGGGCTCGCACCCAGCGCGCGCAAGCTAGCGCAGCTTGGCGATCTTGATCCGGTCGAGCTTCGCCCGGTCCTTGACCGATTCCTCGCTCCTGATCAGCGCCTTGGCGATTGCCCGCACGGACATGCCCTTGCCCGCGAGCGCGTGCAGCTTCTGGATCTCATCCTGCCGCCACGGCTGCCGGTGCCGCTCGAACCGTTCCCCCATCTCTCGTTCCCCCTTGGCCGGACTATAGCACGGTCGCCTCAGCTCATGCGCGCGTAGCGAACGAACAGCGCCACGCCGAAGATAATCGGCGGCACCACCATGGCGATGAGTGGCGGGCCCGCCCCTCGCTGCAAGTGCCCCGACAGGTAGATGAAGACGCCGAAGATCAGGCTGATGAAGGCCCACTGGATGACCATCCCCCGCGCGGTCGCTCCCTTGTCGACCGGCGGCACCTCCGGAAGCGGCACCGAGGCAACCGGACGCGCCGCTTCCACCAGCCTGGACCAGCTATTGGCGTTGATCTTCAGCGTCCCGTTCGCCGGCTTGCCAAGCTCCAGCTTGACCATCGGCACGAAGAAGGTGCGGCTCTCCTCTGCCGCGATCTCGCTCCAGGGGACCTTGAGCGGCTTCTGGAACAGGCCGAACAGGCGCCACATGCGGATACCGAGGCCCGTGCGGTAGGCGCTGAGCACGAGACAGCCATTCAGCGCCACGCCCATGCCCATCTGGCCGGACTGCCCGCGCAGCTTCAGCAGCGGCTCCTCGCCGCCGTCGTCGGCATACCACTGCTGCAGGCTGAACCAGCCGGACATGACGCCCAGCATCGCCATCGCGAACAGCCACATGCCCACGAAAAAGAGCGGGAAGGCGTAGGGTAGCCAGCGGAGGATCGTGCCGTCGCTCATGCCGCACAATAACAACAGAATGGGGCTGCTGTCGCCAGCGCCCCGACCGCGGCCTCAGGCGGTGCTCAGCGCTCGACCGACAGTCGATAGATCATCCGGTGATGATAAGGCTTCCCGGGATCCACCCGCGCAGAGCCGAACGACGGCTGATTGGGCGTATTCGGAAAGAGCTGAGGCTCGAGCGCGATCCCGTCGCCCATCCGGTACACGTGGCGGTTCTTGCCGATCAACGTGCCGTCCAGGAAGTTGCCGGTATAGACCTGGATGCCCGGCTGGTCGGTGAGCACCTCCAGCACGCGCCCCGATCGGGAGTCTTCCAGCCGCACCGCAAGCTTGGGTTCGGCCGTTTTGCCGGCATCCAGCACGAAATTGTGGTCGATGCCGCGGCCGATGACGATCTGCGGATCGCGGCCGTCGCGAACCGCCTCGTCGAGTACGCGCGGTGTGGTGAAATCGAACGGCGTGCCCGCAACCGGTCGAAGTTCCCCGGTCGGGATCAGCGCTTCGTTCACCGGCGTGTAGTGGTGGGCGGCCACCATGAAGCGGTGGGTCAGCGCCCCGCCCGGCGCGCCCTCGCCAGCAAGGTTGAACAAGGCGTGGTTGGTGAGGTTCACGATCGTCGGCGCGTCCGTGCTCGCGTCGAAGTCGATGGTGAGCTCGCCGCGATCGTTCAGCGAGTAGGTCGTGGTGACCGTGAGCGTCCCGGGATAGCCCTGGTCTCCCGCCGGGCTCACCATCCGCATCGCGACCTTCGCGATCCCGCCGGCGTCGCCGACATCGACGATTTGCCAGACGCGCTTGTCGAACCCCGTCGTTCCGCCGTGCAACGAGTTGGTCGTGTCGTTGAGCGGCAGCTGGTAGGTCTTGCCGTCGAGCGTGAACCGCCCGCCCGCAATCCGGTTCGCATAACGGCCGATGGTCTGGCCCCAGAAGTTCGGTTGGGTGACATAGCTTGCCGCTTCGTCATGGCCGAGCGTGACGTCGGCAATCTTGCCCGACCTGTCCGGTCCGCTGAACGATTGCAGCGTCGCGCCAAGCGTCATGATCCGTGCGCTGACGCCGTTGGCGCCAGTAAGGACGACGGACTCGATCTTCGTCCCGTCGGGCAAGGACCCAAAGGCTTCGCGCCTTGCTGTCGCCGCGTCCGCTGTGCCCGCCATCGCTCCGGCCCCTAGCATTCCGACCATCCAATTCCTCCAACGCATCGCATCCCCCTTTAGAGCATCCGCACCCCTGGCTGTCCTTGTTCCGAACGCACGAGCCGGTTGCGCAGCGGCAAGCGAAACGGGCTCGCCTCTATCTCGAACTCGTCGCCGGCTTCGGTCTTGAACCCGTCGCTGAACGACAGGGTTGCGGTGCCGAGGAAATGCACGTGCACGTCCCCGGGCCGCCTGAACTGAGCATATTTGAACTGGTGCCATTCGAGGTTGGCGAGGCTGTGCGACATGTTCGCCTCGCCCGAAAGGAATGGTTGTTCCCACGCCACCGCGCCGTCCCGCCAGATGCGGCTCCTCCCCTCCACATTTTCAGGCGGCGGACCTACCAGCAATTCGGGACCGAGCGCCGCTGTGCGAAGCTTCGAATGGGCGAGCCACAGGTAATTGTGCCGCTCGGTCACATGGTCGCTGAACTCGTTCGCGAGGCACAGGCCGAGCCGGTATGGCACGCCGTCGGGCCCGATCAGGTAGATGCCGGCTAACTCCGGCTCCTCCCCGCCATCCTGCGCGAAGTGCGGCATGCTTAGCGGCTCACCGGGGGCCACGATCTGCGAGCCGTCACCCTTGTAGAACCATTCGGGCTGGCAGCCGACCTCGCCCTCGCCCGGCTTTCCGCCTTCGACGCCTTCCAGGAAGATGCGCATCGAATCGGTCTGCTTCTCCGCCGCGGCCATCCGGTGCATCCGGTCGCGCGCGTCGGCCGAGCCAAGGTGAGTCAGGCCCGTGCCGCTCATCATCAGGTGCGCGGGGTCCGGATGATCGATCGGCGCAAGCAGCCTTCCAGCCGCCAGCTCGGCCAAGGGATCGACCTCGTCGCCCAGGCCGAGGCGCGAGACCGTTTCGGCGAGACCGACGCCCTCCTCGATCGCCCGCGTGGCAAGCTCGCGCGTCGACCCGACTCCCTCGACGAAGCGCGCCGAGGTGCCGTCGTCGGCAATCACCGATCGCGTCCCGTCGCCAGCGCGATGCTGCATCAGCCGAAGCAGGTTCATCCTTGTGTGGCTTGTGCCGACCTCCGGAGTCTGACTAGATGTTAGCGCTAGCATTTGGGGGCAGGCAATGCAGGGGCGCGCCATTCCGACAGCTTCACGAGCGCCGAGCTACGGGCCGGCGCTGGCGCTCCTCGCGACGCTCTTCTTCATGTGGGGCTTCATCAGCGTCATCAACAACACGCTGCTGCCGCACCTCCGAAGCGTGTTTCAGCTCAACTATTTCCAGACGACCCTGATCGAATCGACCTGGTTTATCGGCTACCTGATCGCGTCGATACCGGCGGCGAAGCTGATCGAGCGCATCGGCTATCAGCGCGCCCTTACGACGGGCCTCGCGATCATGACGGTCGGGTCGCTCGGCATGGTCCTCGCCGCGAGCCTTCCGTCCTACGAAGTCACGCTGGCATCCCTGTTCACCGTCTCCTGCGGCATCGCGCTGCTGCAGGTCGCGGCCAACCCTTACGTGGCGGTGATCGGACCGCCCGAATCCTCCGAATCCCGGCTGACCCTGGTCCAGGCATTCAACACGACGGGCGACGTGCTGGCGATCATCTTCGGCCGCTATCTGATCCTCGCACGGACCACCGGCGGGACATCGGGCGAGGGTGCGAAGCTGACCTACGCGCAGCGCATGGCAGACGCCCAGGCAACCGAGCTGCCCTACCTCATCGTCGCGGGCGTGCTGGCGCTTCTTGGCTTGATGATCTGGCGGGCGAGGCTACCGGAGTTGGGCTCTTCCACCCGCCGGCTCGCTGCGGAGCAGCGCAAGCACCTGTCGCTGTGGAACCATCGCAACCTGATCTTCGGCTGCGGCGCGATCGCGGCGTGCGTCTGGGCCGAGATCAGCGTCGGCAACCTGTTCATCAACTTCGCCTCGCAGCCCACCGTCGCCAACATCACGCACGAGCAGGCGGCCTTCTACCTGACCTTCTTCTGGGGCGGGATGATGGTCGGCCGCTTCGCCGGCGCCTTCATCATGCGTGCCATTCCTCCGGAGAAGGTGTTGGCCGTGTTCGCCTTTGGCGGCGTCTGCGCCTCGCTGGTCGCGACGCTAGCCCATGGGCCGGCCGCGATGTACGCGCTCATCAGCGTCGGGCTGTTCACCTCGATCATGTTCCCGACGATCTTCGCCCTCGCGATCCGCGGCCTTGGCCCACTCACCGAGGAAGGATCGGGCCTGCTGATCCTGTCGATCGCCGGCGGCGCTTTGGTGTTCATCAACGGCAAGGTCGCTGACCATTACGGGATCAACTGGGCGTTCCTCATCACCGCTTTGTGCGAGCTCTACGTGCTCGGCTACGCGCTGTGGGGCTCGCGTCCGACCACGAGCCTTCCGCCCGAGCAGCTGTCGGTGGAACGCGCCGGCTAGTCAGGGCTCTACCGGCGGCGAGCCCGCAGCCTTCACCCAGCCCGGCGGGACCAGCAGCCCATGCTCCTCGTCGCGCACCCAGCCCTTCTCCAGCTGTTCGCGCTCGTTGCGCGCCTTCAGGCGGAGTAGCTTCTGGAGCAGGCGCTCGTGCACGTTGTCCCCGTCCTCCTCAAACCCCCGCTGCTCCATGAATGCGGGCGCTTGGCCCTTGCCGCTGTGCTGC
>Ga0207691_10000963_pt1 | contig 28578 bp, 23 predicted proteins | sample KBSM13metaG_FD_184327 | JGI IMG/M metagenome (GOLD analysis project Ga0207691, IMG submission 184327) | Miscanthus rhizosphere microbial communities from Kellogg Biological Station, Michigan, USA - KBS M1-3 metaG (SPAdes) (version 2) | ecosystem: Host-associated > Plants > Roots > Rhizosphere >...
ATGAGAACCCGCGCGAGCAGTTCCTCTATCCGGAATTCCTGCTCGCGAAGCGGTTGTTCGCGTCGCGCGGATTGATGGCATCCATTGTCGATCCGTCTGAACTCGAGATCACGGTCGACGGCGTTCAATTCGGCGGTGCGCGCATCGACCTCATCTACAACCGGCTCACGGACTTCTATTTCGCGCAGCCGCGCAACCTGGTATTGCGCGAGATTTGCGAGCGTGACATGGCAGTCATCACGCCGCATCCGCGCGCGCATGCTCTCTATGCGGACAAACGCAACCTGGCGATTTTCAGCAATGCGCAGAAGCTGACAGAACTGGGAGCGCCCCGACAGGCGATCGACACGCTCGTGCGGGGCATCCCGGCGACTCGACTCGCCGTGGGCAACGACGACGCGTGGTGGCGGGATCGCAAGGACTGGTTCTTCAAGCCCAGCGGCGGTTTCGGGAGTCGCGGCACCTACCGTGGCGACAAGCTCACCAGACGAGTATTCGCGCAGGTGATGAACGGCGAATACGTTGCCCAGAAATTCGTACCGGCCGGCGAGCGATTGCGATCGACGGCCCGCGGCAGGGAATCCTTCAAGGTCGATGTTCGCTGCTATGTCTACGCCGGGAAGATCCAGCTGATGGCGGCCCGGCTGTACCAGGGCCAGACCACGAACTTCCGCTCGGCGGGCGGCGGGTTTGCGCCGGTGTACATCACCGACCGCGAACCGGCGTCGTTCAGAACGACATGCGCATGAAAAGCTGGCTGCCCGAGTAACGCCAGCGGAGCTGGCCTTCGAAGTGATCGCGATCGTCGGTTTCGACCTGCGTCACGAACGAGTTGTACGCAGCGCCCACTCCAACATGCTGCGTCACCTGCCAGACGAGGGCCGCTTCGTAATCCTGCAGGCTGCCTTCGTAGCCGCCGAAGGTCAGTCGGAAATACTGCGCGTGCGCCAGCGCGTACAGGTCTCCGGCGACGTGCCAGCGGCCCCGCAGTCCGAACACCGGCAGTGGCGCGTTGGTGCGGACGTCCTCGGCAATCGTGACGCTTGCCTCTCCGCCCGGTGAATCCACGTCGGCACTGAGGCCGATTCTGAATCCGGCGTTGTGAATTCCAAAGGACGCGCCCAGCTCGTAGCGATCGCGATGGAGGAGTACGTATTCGTAGGCCAGCTCGGTGATGTCGAAATTGAAATCCGCTCGCACTTGCGCGTCGATGGGAAATGTTTCATCGCCAAAGTTGAGGTCCCGGTCGATGACGTTGCTGACCGATCGATCGCTCTGGAAGTACATGCCGCGCAGCAGGTGACGCCCGCCCATGCGCCAGGACGCGTCCACCCGGAACACGTTGTCATCTTCCAGCTTGAAGGTATCTTCGAAGTTGAACGGCGTGCCGATCTCACCGGTCGTGAATCCATCGGCGCGCATGTTCGTATCCGAGCTCATGAAGAAGGTGCCGAGCGCGATCGAAAATCGCTCGTCCAGCAGACCCGCTTCGCCGGCCCGCGCGGCCATTGAACTGCCAAGCATTACGGCCGCATAGATCGGCCATCGAGAGCCGTGGATCATGACGTCTGCCTTTCGACGTTCTTATTGTTTGCGCGCAGTTTACACGGCACGAGATGGCCGGGAAGGGCGCATTTGTCTTGGCACCCGGGCAAAACGGGGTACGGCCCTGTGACTGGCCGCGGCCCCTGAAACAATGCATCCTCTTGCCCGGTCTCATGCGTACACCCACCTGGAGGTCGCATGCTGAAAAGTCTGGCCGTGTTGTTGCCACTGGCGATGGGGGGCCTTGTCGCCTGCAGCGCCGGCTCGGCGGGCGAACCCGCCGTGGCACTGCCGCCGCCTGCCGTCGGCGCTCCGGCCCCTTCCGCGACCACCGAAACGGCGGTCCTGGCCGGCGGCTGTTTCTGGGGCGTGCAGGGTGTTTACCAGCACCTCAAGGGCGTAAAGAACGTGTTGTCCGGCTACGCCGGGGGCGAACGCGCCACCGCCGAATACGAGACCGTCAGCAGTGGCAGCACCGGCCACGCCGAGTCAGTGCAGGTCGTTTACGACCCGAAGCAGGTGAGCTACGGCCAGATCCTGCAAGTGTTCTTCTCGGTGGTGCACGATCCCACGCAGCTCAATCGCCAGGGACCGGACGTCGGTACGCAGTACCGCTCGGCGATCTTCTACGCCAATGATTCCCAGCGAAAGATCGCGGCGGCCTATATCGCGCAGCTCGACGCGGCGCAGGCTTTCCCGGAGCGCATCGTGACTCGTGTCGAGGCTCTCGATCGTTTCTACCCGGCCGAGGATTACCACCAGGACTACCTGCTCAATCATCCTGACCAGCCGTATATCGCTTTCAATGATCTGCCCAAGGTGCGGAACTTCGCGAGGCTGATGCCGACGCTCTACCAGGCGAAACCGGTCACCGTGGCGGCGGCGCGCGCGGCGAGCCGCGCCGCGCCCGCGGGCAACACGGCCATGGCGATGACTGCGGCGAAGCCCGAGGCCGAAGGCGCGGCCATGTCCGGCGGGAGTATTCAAAATGACGCGCCTGCCGGCAGTATTCAAAACGACGCGCCTGCGGGCGCGATGATGTCCAGCCAGAATGCCTCGGGGTCACCGACCATCGAGGGCCAGATTCCCGAACTGGCGGGCGCCACTGGCTGGCTCAATTCGAAGCCGCTGACGCGCGCCAGCCTGCGCGGCAAGGTGGTGGTGTTCGACTTCTGGACCTATTCCTGCATCAACTGCCTGCGCTCCATCCCCTATGTGAATGCCTGGTACCAGCACTACAAGGACTCGGGACTGGTCATCATCGGCGTGCACTCACCGGAGTTCGCCTTCGAGAAGGACACCGAAAACGTGCGCATGGCGGTGCAGAAGTTCGGCATCAGCTATCCGGTGGCGCTCGACAGCAACATGGTCCTCTGGAAGGCGTTCAACAATCGCTTCTGGCCGGCGCACTATTTCGTCGATGCGCAGGGAAACATCCGCGGCCATCATTTCGGCGAAGGGAAGTACGCCCGATCCGAGCGCACCATCCGCAAGCTGCTGGAGGAGGCCGGCGCGAAAAACCTCCCCGAGCCGCTCGACGACGCGGCGGGGCAGGGTGTTTCGGCGGCCGCGGACATGGCGAACGTGGCTTCACCCGAGACCTATCTCGGCTTCGCGCGCGCGAAGAACTTTCAGTCGCCCGGTTCGTTCGCCCGCAATACGGTCAAGGCCTACGAAGTTCCCCCGCAGCTGGCGCTGAATCAATGGGCGCTGGGCGGACGCTGGAATGTCGAGGGCGAGAAAAGCACGCTCGAGGCCGCGCCGGGCCGCGTCGTCTTCCGCTTCCGCGCGCGCGACCTGCACCTGGTGCTGGGGCCGGGCGCGCATGACAAAGTGAACGGCAAACCGGTGCGCTTCCGCGTGCTGCTCGATGGCAAGCCGCCGGCCGCCGATCACGGCATGGACGTCGATGCGCAGGGCGCGGGCACGGTGCGCGAGCAGCGTCTCTATCAACTCATTCGCCAGAACGGTGCGGTTGAGGAACACGAGTTCACCATCGAGTTCCTCGATCCTCATGTCGAGGCGTTCTCATTCACCTTCGGCTAGGAGTCCCATCGATGCACGATCCGGATCATTCGCGCCGCGGGTTCCTGTTGCGGGCACTGGCAGCGCCGCTGGCACTGAGTGTTGCGGCCTGCGCCCGTGCAGCGGACAAAACAGGCGCCAAGGAATCGCCCGCCAGCGTGGTCATCGAGAATTTCTCGGCGGCCGGGGTGAGCCTCGGCAAGTCCAGCGTCCCCCGCATCATCAAGACCGAGGCGGAATGGAAGGCGCAGTTGCCCGAGGATTCGTTCTACGTTACGCGCCATGAAGGCACCGAGACTCCCTTTTCCGGCAAGTACAACGACAATCACGCGGACGGGCTGTATCGCTGTGTCTGCTGTGACACCGCGCTGTTCGACTCGCGCACCAAGTTCGAATCCGGCACGGGCTGGCCGAGTTTCTGGAAGCCGATCTCGAGCGCGAACGTGCTCGAGTCCGGGGATAACAGCCTCATGATGGAACGCACGGCGGTGGCATGCCGGCGCTGCGACGCGCACCTCGGGCACGTGTTCGATGACGGGCCGGAACCAACGGGCTTGCGCTACTGCATGAACTCGGTGTCGCTGAAGTTCGTGGCCAGGGCGTGAAGCGATCCAGGTCCGCTATTGCTTCGCTGTGACTTCGGGCAGCGCAAATGCGACATACACACCGCCGCCGGATCCGCTGCGCTCCTTGCCGCCGCTGGCAAAGATGACGATGTATTGCCGGCCGTCGACCTGGTAGGTAATGGGCGTCGCATCTGCCGAGAAGGGCAGTGTCGCCTCCCAGAGTAGTTTGCCGTCCCGCTTGTCGAAGGCGCGAAGCTTGCGATCATGGATGCTGGCGCCGATGAACAGCAGGCCGCCCGCCGTGACCAGCGGCCCGCCATAATTTTCGCTGCCGGTATTCTTGAGGCCGCGCGCCGCCAGCTCTGGAAATTCGCCGAAAGGTATCCGCCACCGATACTCGCCCGTGGCGAGATCAATGGCATTCAGCGTGCCCCAGGGGGGCGCAATGGCGGGATAGCCCTCGGGGTCGAGCCAGCGCCGGTAGCCCGTGAACCGGAACGGCTGATTCATCGGCGAGGTATCGGCTTCGCCCGCCGGGATGTCCTTGCCCTCGAAGAGATACAGCGCCACGGCGCGCAATGCCTCGCCCTGCATGTCGGCGAAGGCGGGCATGCGGCCACCACCCTTGCGGACGGATTCGCTGAACTTCTCCTGCGTCATGCGCTGAGCGAGGCCAACCAGCGACGGGAATTGCGGTGGCGATCCCTGCATGGTGTCGCCGTGGCAGGCGGCGCAGTCGCGCAGGTAGATGGACTTGCCGGTACTGCGCCCGATGTCGTTCGGCGCCAGCGACCCGAGCCAGGCCATTTCATTCACGTTGACGTACAGCAGACCGGACTCCGGGTCCCACGCGGGGCCGCCCCATTCCGCGCCGCCGTCGAAGCCGGGGTAGATAGTCGTGTCGATTCCCACGGTCAAAGGCTTGAACGGGCCGTCACTGCGAATCGCGGCGAACTGTTCGCGCGCCCAGCGGTTGGCCTCGGGTGTGCGCGTGGTGAGCGTCGCGGCGTCGAGCCGTTGGCGAGCCAGCGGCGCGGGAGCCTTTGGCCGCAGGTAGCCAGGGCTCGCGACTTCACCGGGTACGTCGGATGCCGGCGCGGGTACCTCCTCGACGGGAAACAGCGGCCGGCCGGTGTCGCGATCCAGTACGAACACGTATCCCTGCTTGGTGGTCTGGGCCAGCGCATCGACGCTGTGGCCGTTCCGGCGCAGCGTGACCAGGGTCGGTGCGCTCGGCAGGTCACGATCGAGCACGTCGTGCCTGACGAACTGGAAGTGCCAGCGCAATTTGCCGGTGGCAGCGTCGAGCGCCAGCAGGCAATTCGCGTACAGGTTGTCGCCGAGTCGATTGCCGCCGTAGAAGTCCGCGGCCGCCGAACCCGTGGGCACGAACACCAGGCCGCGACCGGGGTCCAGCGTCATCCCGGACCAGCTGTTCGCGCCGCCAATGTACTGCCAGGCATCCTTTGGCCAGGTGTCGTGGCCCGGCTCACCGGGTGCCGGGATGGTGCGGAAGGTCCAGCGCAGCGCGCCGCTCCGGACGTCATACGCCCGTATGTGGCCGGGGGAGGCCGGCAGGGTCTCGCTGACGCGCCCGCCGACGATCATGAGATCGCGCCAGACCACGCCCGGGGTAGTTAGCCGCACCGATTGCGAGGCAGGATCCCGCCCGAGGCCTTCGCGCAGGTCGATGCGGCCTCCCTTGCCGAAGCCGTCGATGGGTTTGCCGGTGCCGGCATCCAGCGCGTACACGAAATTGTCGACCGCCGCGAACACGCGCGCGTCCGCGCCCTCCGACCAGTACATCAGCCCGCGGTTTGCGCCGCTGCCGGCGAGTCCCGCATCGAAAGTCCACAGCAGCCTGCCGCTGGCGGAATCCAGCGCAATGGTCTTGTGCGTGGGCGTGTAGCCGAACAACACGCGCCCGACCGCGATGGGCTGTGTCTGGGTGTCGCCCTTTTCCCGCGTGTCGTAACTCCAGGCCTGGCGCAGCTGCCGCACGTTCTCACGGTTGATTTGTGTCAACGGCGAATGCCGCGTCTTGCCGGCGTCGCCGCCATACGCCGGCCAGTCCCGGTCTGCCGCCATGCCCGCAACACTCAGCAAGAGCCAGCCGAATCCCGCGCAGGCGCGCCATCTAGTCATCTGGGTCATCCAGTGTCCTCGTCAGAGCAGGTCGGAGTAGGCCGCGAGTGGACCGGCGAAGGCGGTTTCATGCCCGGCGACGGATGCGACGAAGGAGAAATCCTCGAAATCGAATCCCGGACCCACGTCGCAGCCCACCAGCGTCCAGGCGCCGAGGCTGCGCGCCGCCTGCCATTCGCCAGCAGCGACCACGCCGGTTGGTTCCTGCCCGTCCTGCGGTGTCCCGAGCACGCGTCTGCGCAGTGCGCCGGACTGCGAGTCGTAGCTCAGCAGCTCGAGCGGTGCGCCGCAGGTGTAATGCCAGGCCTCGTCGGAAGTGACCACGTGCCAGCGGCTGGATTGCCGCGCCTCGAGCAGGAAGTAGATAGATGTGAGCGCCGCTCGCGGGCCGCGGTCGGTGTGCAGCACGAACCCCGAGCGATGCACCTCGCGGTACCAGCCGCCCTCCGGGTGCGGCTCGAGTCCGAGACGCGCAATGAGGTCGCTGGCGCTCGGGGATTGCTCGGACGCGGTCGGATGCATGCGGACTGCCGGTCGGAATGGGTTGACGCAATGTAAGGCAAGGGACCGCTTGGGTCACGTCGCCCGCCGGGGCACGATGGCGGGCATGACGCGCGGACGCAAGGCGGTCATTTTCGCGGCCACGCTGCTGGTGTTGCTGGTCGGCGGGCGCCTTGCGCTTCCCGACATGGTCCAGCGATACGCCAATCACAGGCTCGCGGCCCTCCACGGCTACGACGGTCACGTGGGCGATATTGACCTCCACCTGTGGCGAGGTGCCTACAGCATCGACGACCTCGTGATCGTGAAGACCGGCGCGAAGCGGCCGGTGCCGTTCGTCTATGCGCCGCGAGTGAATCTGTCGGTTGAATGGCGCAGCCTGATGCACGGCTCGATCGTGGCGGAGGCACGCTTCCTGAATCCCGAGATCAACCTCGTGCAGGGCAAGTCCGATGCCGATTCGCAGCTCGGCAAGGGCGAGAACTGGAAGGCACGTCTCGAGGAAATGTTCCCGTTCCGCTTCAACACCATCGAGGTGGTCAACGGCAAGGCGCGATTCGTCGCGCCTGGAATCCAGACGCGTGATGCCATCACCGCGCGCAGGATCCGCGGTCAGATCACCAATCTCACCAACGTGATCAATTCCGGCAAGGAAACCTTTGCGGATTTCCGTATCAACGCCGAGGTGCTCGACGGCGCACCCGCCGTGGTCGCCGGCAGTGTCAACGCCTTCGCCAGGCAACCGACCTTCGACGTCAACATGGAAGTTAAAAAAGTGCAGCTGCCGCAGATCAATCCGTGGCTGCGCGAATACATCAAGGCCGATGCCGAGGCGGGAAAATTCGAGCTGTACATGGAATTCGCGGCTGCCAATGGAAAGTTCAAGGGTTATGCCAAGCCCTTTCTCGAGGACGTGGACATGTATCGCTCGGGAGAGCCGGAGAAAAATCCGCTCAGGCGTATCTGGGAGGGTTTCCTCGACTTCGCGGCGAAAGTGCTCAAGAACCCGGAGGAGGACCAGGTCGCCGCGCGCATTGCGTTCAGCGGCACACTCAAGGATCCGGAGACCAGTGTGCTCGCGACCATCTCGAGCATCCTGCGCAATGCCTTCGTTAGCGCGTTTGCCCGCTCGCTGGAAGGCTCGATCAGCCTGCGCGACGTGAAGAAGAACCTGCAGGACGTCGATCCGAATCCCCGACCGGAGGAAGGCAAGAAGGAAAAGGAAAAGAAAAAGAAGGACAAGGAGCCTGATGAGAAGCTGGTGCGCAAACCGCCGCCCGGACCCGCCGGCAAGTCATGATGCGGGTCATGGCGCGTCGATCTGCTCGCCAACACGCTCGCTCACATACGGGAAGAACGGATTGCACGAGGCGCGCACCAGCGCGTCGGCGCCCTTGAGCAGGGTGCCACGTTCGCCGCGTAGCGCCTGGTTGCCGAGGTGAATACCGAAGTCCTCGTCGTCCGGTTCCGTGCCGTACAGCGAATCGCTGGGCGGAAACGGCACCGCCACGTGCGATAGCGAGAAGTATGCCGGTGGATAGTCGATGTCGAGTGCCCGCACCTGCGGCTGGGTGGCGCCCGGAAAGCGTGAGCTTTCGTGGACACGCGATTCGCCAGGAGCGTTGCCGATCACCGTGATGCGGTAGTTCTGTGGACTCGCGGGTTGCATCTGCGCGATACGTGCCAGTGTCGCCTGCGACAGAAGCAGTTCCAGGGGCGCCGCGCGATTCACGTCGAAAAGCACGATCTCGCTGCCATTCTTCGGTAGCCTGGCGAACAGCGTACTGACCAGCGCATCACCGGCCACGGTGGAATCCACGGCGGACTGGAAGGCGAGCATCGGTGGCAGCCTTCCGCTTGCGCCGTTCTGCACCAGCGTCGCGAGCCGCTCATCGAGTACCTGGGTCAGCTCGTACGACTGGCGCGCCGCGTTGACGGGAAACGAGCTGTATTTGAAGGGATTGAATTCGGGAACGATTTCGAGCCAGGCGGACTTCGAGAAGCGCGGCAAGAGGGCCGGCCAGCCGGCCACCCCGGCGTAACGCGCAAAGCTCGTCAGGCCGATCATGGGCGAGAACAGCACCACGCGATCGGGCTTGTCGAGAGAGGAGTCCTCGATCGCATCGAGTGTGTACAGCACTGCGAGCGCGCCGCCATTCGAGTAACCGACGATGTGCAGCGGCCGGCCGGGACCTGCGAGTCTGCGTGCCTCGCGAACCGCCAGGCGCGTCGCCGCCAACCAGTCCTGCCAGCGCGCCGAGGTGAGACCCGCGGGCACGGTGCCATGTCCTGGCAGGCGCAGGCCGATGGCCGCGAATCCGTGATCGGCGTAGATCCGTGCCACGTGACGCAATGAATAGGGTGAGTCGGAAAGGCCGTGCAACAGGACGACGGCGCCCCTGGGCTGTCCGGCGGGAAGCAGTATGTAGGAGCGGTTCCAGTTGTGTGCGAAGCGCGCCGGGTACACGGGGCTGCCATCGAAATAACGGTTCGAAGGAATCCGTTCTCCGGGCTCTATCTTCTCCCGCATGCGGGCGTCGACTTCGCGGAAGATTTCATCTTCGCGCGTCAGCCAGGTCTGCCAGTCCGCCTTGTCGAGTTCGCCGACGTCGAGTTCGCGCGGCGCCCAGGTGTGCCACGGCGCGAGGTCCGGCTGCCGCTCGCTCTGCAGGACACGCAGCGCGAGGACCCCGGCAAGGATGGATGCGGAGACGGCGACGACGCGCCACGACCAGATGCCGAACCAACCTTTTTGCATGTCGCTAGAATGCCGCACCGCAGCCCCGGGAGGAAACGGGAACCGTGTCCGAAATTCCTGATGTGCATGACGGCCTGACCTGCAAGGAACGCGTGGTGCTCTCGGTGCTGCACGAAATTCAGCGAGAGCGCGGCGACCGTATGGTGCCCACGGCCATGCTGTGGGGACGCGTGTGCGAGCACTTCTACATCAGTTCCGACGAGCTCTCCGCCATGCTGGCGAGGCTGGGCGCGCGTCGTTGAGGAAAGCCCGGGCAATGCCGGAATGCCGGCCCGGCACCAGCAGGTGCCGTTGAGCCGGCCCCATAACGGGGAGTTCGGGGCCGGCTCCCGGGAACGGCGCTAGTTAGCTGCTGGTACCCGTCGCAGGAGCAGCGCCGCCGGCGCCCGGAAACTGTTTGAAGATTTCGGTGACCACCCGGTTGACGGCGCCGCGCGGGTCCTTCATGGCCTTGTCCGAAAGCTTTCCTTCAGCAAGGCCTTCCCATACGAGCTGCTTCTTCTGGTAGTCGACCACGTCGATGTTGGCTGTGCCCACCTTGTAACGCACGGTCTCGACATCCGAGCCGCCGTACCAGCTACCGTAGGCGCCGGCACGATAACCGTAGTAGCCGTAGCCGTAGGAGGCCGAAGGGGTGCTGCGCACGTCGACGTTTTCCTTCGCGTTGGCGGCAAAGTTGACCATCAGGTCGGCATCGCCTCCTTCCACGAACTTGTAGCCGCGCAGGTCCATTTCACGACGCACGGCTTCCTTGAAATAACCACTCAGCGGAGTTTCGACGCCGCCACGATCGGTGCCGAGATGCGGCGCGAATGTATAAGTCTTGTAGCTCTGGAGATTGACGCCGGGGGCGGTGTTCGCGCGAATCGTCGGCCCGGACGCGCAGGCCGCAAGCAGGAATCCCGCTGCAGCGAGAGCCAGTAAACTTTTCATGAATGTTCTCCGTACGGTTCGCACGGATTTTCGCATTCGTGCGCGATGCGCTACACGTTGGACGTTGGTCCCATCAGGTTTCGCGCGTCCAGGTGTCATCCGGTGCGAACGAAGTGATGCCTTCGACCGCCTTGCCGGTGTCGACGCCGAGGTTCTTGTGATAGATCGCGCCTTCCTGGTCGACGATGAAAGTCATGATGCCACTCGAACCGTAATTGGCCGGGTAGGCCAGGATGGCGAATTCCTTGGTGGGATCTTTCACTTCGAGGCGCCGGTAGATGTAGCCGCGATAAGGCTGCGGCTGGGTACCGCCCGGTGTGTAACCCTGCGCTTCTGCCTGGGCGAGCAAGGGACCCGCGGGACTTTGCGGCTCACCCGCCTTAGCCTCCCAGTACAGGCCATCCTGCTTTCCGGGCTCGCTGCGCAGCTTGGTGGCGAAGCCGCCGAACTTCGCAGCGTATTCCTTTTGCGCCGCGATGATGCCGCGGCACACGCCCAGCACGGCGAGTTCGTTGCGGCCAACGCGGCGCAGTACCAGTTCGCGAATGCCGGAATTGGTGTCGAATTTCCAGGCGTCGCCATTCTTCACGATGGGCAACGGCAGTGGCCAGCGTCCGGCGCCCACCTCGAGGAAGTAGGTATCCTGGCCCCCCGGCACGAGCACGCGCTGGCTGTCGTATGCCTGCACGAATGCCTTGCGCTCATTGCCGCCCTGAATCGTGTCACCGGTATTCAGCAGCGGGGCCGACTCCGGCCCGAGCATGGCCGTGAGCGCCTCGCGGTTGCCGGTGCGCACCGCCTCGGAAAACGCCACCGCGGCGGCGCCGGGCGAATCGAAAGTGGACGGACCGCCGCCGGCAGACCCGTGATCGCATGCACACAGGAGGGTCGCCGCCAGAATCACTGCGCTTCCCAGCAACGAGATCTTCATGGGGCGCTCCCGGGCGCGGCGGGCGCCGGCTCGCCGGCACTTTCGTGGCCACGTTTGCTGGCCGCGCGTTCCTCGTCCCCGCTGTCGATGTTGGTGAACGCACTGTCCTCTGCATCCGTCGCGGCAGGTTCCGCCGCGGCCTGGTTGCCGCGATCCTCCGCGGTAGATGCGGCAGGCGGCGGAGCGGGATCTCCGGTTTCAGGAGGAGCAGGTTGCTTGGCGTGATCACCGCATCCGGCGGCAAGGGTGATCAGCAGGAACGCTACGGGCAGCCGCAGCCACGCGAGTCTTGGTGCGATCATGCCCCTAAGTTAAACGACGCGCGCGCGTCGTTCCAGTCCGCCTTAAGTCTGATGTGCGCTGGGAGCCGCGGGAGCGCCGTGGCCCGCGGCTTTTGCGATGGACTCGTGGATCGAACGTACCAGGACGTCGCCACGCAGCGGCTTGCGAAGGTAGTTAGCGGCACCGTCTGACAGGGACTGTTGCTGCGTGACTACATCGTCGTGTGCGGTGATCAGGATCACTGGCAGGTTGATGTGCATGTTGATGAGCCGGCGCTGCACGTCGCGTCCCGTGAGGCCGGGCATCTGCAGATCGAGGATCACGCAGTCGGGACGGAATTTGTCGAGCGAATGAAGGAACGCTTCGCCGCTCGCGAAAGCCTCTGCGTCGAGATTGGCGGCACGCAGCAACCTGAGAAGGGCGCGGCGCACCGATTCCTCGTCGTCGACGACGGCGACAAATGAACGGCGATTCTCCATGCCTCGCCAGTAGGCGACTGCGAAGCCTCAATGAGTAGTGGACATTCGTCTTATAAGGTCCGCGGCGCTTCGCGCGCCTGGCTGGCAAGAGTCACCAGTTCCGCCACCGACCTGACGCGCATCTTGAACATGACGCGGCCGCGATGCACTTTCACGGTTTTTTCTGCGGCGCCGAGTTGTGCGGCAATCTGCTTGTTCATTTTGCCCGCCACCACCAGGTCGAATACCTGGCGTTCGCGCGCGGTCAATGCCGCGAGCCGGGCCTGGATGGCGGCACGCGCGGCGTGCTTCTGGCGCGTGGCGCGGTCGCGTTCCAATGCTTCGCGCACCGCCGCGGCGAGCTCCGAGAGGCGCACCGGCTTGGGCAGGAAAGTGACGGCGCCGGCACGCATGGCCTGTACGCTCATGCGCACGGTGGCGTTGCCCGTGATGAACACGATAGGCAGCGCGTGATCGTTGACCGAGAGCAGCGATTGAAGTTGCAGTCCGTCGGTGCCGGGCATGGCGACGTCGGCCACGACGCATCCGGGCTTTTCAGGATCGTAGTCGGCGAGGAAGGCATCGGCCGACGCCCAGGAGAGCACGTGGAATCCTTCGGCGGTGAGCGCGCGCGTCAGAGCGCTGCGAACCGACGCGTCGTCATCGACCAGGAACACAGTGGGTGTCATTTCTATTTCATTCATGGGAGACCTCCCGCAATGGGAATCTTGATATGAAAAATGGCCCCGCCCTCAGGAGCATTCTCGGCCCACATCACACCATTGTGTGCCTCGGCGACCGACCGGCAGATGGCCAGTCCGAGGCCGAGACCATGTGACTTGGTAGTGACGAAGGGCTGAAAAATTCGTTCGGTTTCGCCGGGTGGAATACCCGTGCCTGTGTCATGCACCGTGATCTCCGCGGCTTCCGCGGCAGGCAGGAAGCGCGTGCTTATGTTTGTCTGGCGATTGCCGATCGGTATTCCAACCATGGCTTCGCAGGCGTTCATCAGGAGATTGAGCACCACCTGCTGCATCTGGATCCGGTCAGCCAGCACGGCCGGCAGCGCAGGATCCAGATGAAAGTTTGCAACCACGTTACGCGTGACGAATTCGCTGTGAATGAGATCCAGCGATTCGCGCACCAGGTCGTTGAGTTCGACCGGTGCATGTTGCGGGTCGCCCTTGCCCATGAGCGCACGCAGCCGCTGGATGACCTGGGCGGCGCGTTCATCGTCCTGCACGATGTCGTTCAGGATTTCGGTGAGCTCTTCGGGACTTGCGGTGCCCTTGCTCAGCAGGCTCAGCGCCGCCTCGGCATTGCCGCGAATGGACGTCAATGGTTGCTTGAGCTCGTGGGCAAAGGCACCCGACAACTGTCCCAGCACGGCTGCGCGCGACAGGTGCGTGAGCTGCTGGCGCTGGTTGCGCGCATCCGCCTCGGCGCGCTTGCGCGCGGTGACGTCGGTGCGCGTGATGACCGCGCCGCCGTCGGCGCGGCGCAGGCGTTCGAAGGACACCTCGAACCATCCCGCTTCACCTTCGCTGGGCTCGCGACAATCGATCTGGCGCCGGTCCTCTGCGCCGTTGAGAACCGAACGCAGCGCCGCAAGATGTTCGGCGGCAGTGCGATCTCCCTGTTCGGCCGCGCGCGCGCAGCATTGCAGGTAGTTTTCGCCGGCCAGCACGCGATCGAAGCGCGCGGCCGGGGCGGCATCCACCGCGTGGCGCCACGAATCGTTGATTTCGATGACCGCGCCGCGACTGTCGATCACGGCGATCTGGTCGTGCAGTGAGACGAGCACGGCGGCGTGCAGGCTCTCGACACGCTGGCGGCGTGACTCGGCACGGCGGAATGCGGACAGATCGAGCGCGTAGATCACGCCACCGTCGTCGGCGGGAAAACGGCAGTGTCCGAGGATCACCGGCACGCGCCGGCCGTCACGCAATTCGAGCTCGAGCTCGGTGTTGTCGAAGCGCTCGAGCAAGTCACCGGACTCCGGGTCCGCGGATCCCGGCTTGCCATTCCATGTGGTCAGGTCGTCGAAGCGCAGTTTTCCGTCCTGGATGTCGGCGCCGCTGAACCCGGTGAGACGCAGGAAGGCATCGTTGGCCTCGCTGATACGCAGGTCATCGCGCCATATCGCGGTCGGAATGATGTTGTTCTCGAAGATGCTGCGGAAACGTGCGCGGCTCCGGGTGAGCGCGCGGCCGGCGATGCGCCATTCGTCGAGCAGCGCCGCCGATGACAGAAATATGATGCTCATGACCACGTGAAAAGCGACCAGCGAGAGCGCGTTCTCGACCGGGTCCGCGCCATTCAGCGGCCCATAGCCGTTGACCATGGCGAGCATTGAGATGGCGCCTGCCGTCAGCGAAGCCGCGCAGGCACCCGAGACGCCGAATCGCACGGTGGCCCAGCCTAACAACGGTAGCGGTGCATACAGCAGCAGGGAGGTGCGCTCCGGGCTGCTGGTTGGCAGGAAGAACAGCAGTATGCACACGGCGAGGACGGTCAGCGCCAGCGTGACGGCTTCGGCCGCGCGCTTGACAGAAATCGGCCGCTGTCCGCTGCGCAGCCGCTCGGTGCAATGCACGATCAGCGGCACGAGCGTCACCACTGCGAAGGTATTGGTGATGGTGCGCGCCACCATGGTGAGGCGCACCTCGTGGGAAATGCCGCACAACACAAATGCTGTCGCCATGAGGATGCTGGTGAGGGCGGGCGCGAGCAGTCCGCCGAACAGCACCAGTGTGAAGGCGCTGCGCACGCGATCGAAGCGATGTGGAGTAGGGGAGATCGTCAGTATCGCGAGTGCGCCCAGCGAGGCGAGGCCGACGTTGGCGACGTACTGGATGATGACCTGGGCAAGAGGCAGATCGAGGAGCTGCGCGAACAGGTGGAACGGAACGATGGCCACCAGGTACATCCACCACTGTTCGCGCGGCGCGAGCAGCAGCGCCGCCATCAGGATGGCATTCGGCGCCCACAACACCGACACCGGCGCAGATGGAAACGCCAGTGCCGCGCCAACTTCCGCGGCAATGTAGTAGGCGGCCCCTACGGCAAGAGGAACCGTCCACGTTCTAAACAGCGGAATCACCCGTCGGGCCTCCCGCCTGCACTGCGATTCCGCGCGCAAGCGCCGCGCCTCGACAGTACGTGAGGCGTCCGGCGATCGTTCTGTCAAACACTTGTTAGTCCTCCCTGTCCCACCCGGTAACGAATCACGCCACCGCCTGCGTGGACCCCCTCTTAAAGTCCTACCCGCAGCGCCGCATCATCTCCGTGGCGGCCTTACGGGTTTTATCGCAGAGCGCTGATTAAGCGCCATTTTCCTGCGATGCGCCACCCCCCGCCGTAAGGTGTAGCCGATGAGACCTTGGTCCGATTCGACTAGCTAGAGGCCTTCCTGATACTCGGCGTCTAGGGCCGTCCGGATGCTAGGCATTTCGCCTAGGTGCTGCGGCGCGCCATTGCCAGCAGCGCCTGCGGCCAATCGCTAGCCGTGGTGCGCGCACACCAATTCGACTCAGGAGACTTCCGTGAAATCAGCCGTTTGGATGTTCGCCGCATGTTTCTCACTTGCCACACTGTCGTGCAGCGCCTCGTCCGAGTCCGACAAGGCGGGCTCGGCCGCTGCTCCCGATTCGGCGCAGTCACAGGCCCAGGCGCAGGCTGCACCGGTGGCCGACACCGCTCCGGCAGCCGCCACGGCTCCCGCCGAGGGAGCGCAACCATCGGTGAAGCGCGAGAAGCTCTCGGAGGTCCACGCTACCGTCACCGCGATCGACGCGCCGACGCGCATGCTGACCCTGAAGGGTAGCGACGGGTCATCCGCGACTTTCGCTGTAGGACCAGAGGTCAAGAACTTCCCGCAGATCCGCGTGGGCGACAAGGTAGTCGTTAGCTATTACCAGGGTCTTGCAGCCGAAATCGAGCCCAAGGGCAAGCCGCTGTCGAAGGTGGTCGATCAGCTCGACATGACCACAACGGCGGAGCCGGGCACCAAGCCGGGTGCCGGCGCGGGCACGGCCACGCATGGCACGGTGGTCATCGAAAAGGTCGACACCAAGGCGAACACCGTCACCTTCACGCGTCCCGATGGCACTTCGCGCACGCTGCCGGTGGAAAGCCAGGAAGGCCGCGACTTCATCGCCAAGCTGAAGAAGGGTGACCAGGTCGAAGTGCTGTATGTCGAGGCCGTGGCCATCGAGGTGCGCAAGGAGTAGCGCAGCACGCGCGTCACTTCTCGATGCGGTAACGCACGCCGGCGTGTTGATCCTCCGGCGTGTCGTTCGCTTCCAGTGACCAGCGTTCGGAGAACTGGTAGCGCACGGTGACGGCAGTGCCGGGCTCGAACAGTCCCACGCCGTAACTGACGTATAACCGCGGCGAAAGATACTTGCCCACGGTGAACGCGCTGCCGCCGAGGTCGGTGTTCTGCTCGACGCCAACCTCGTCGACGAGGCCCACTTTGCCGCCGAATTTCTTGGCGAGTCGGTTGCCGATCACGCTGCCCACCGACTGCGCCGCAGACGAGACCTCGGCGCTGTCTTCACCATGCAGATCGCTCGCCGACTTGCCGGTGAGCAGATAGGACATCGCGTCGGTCTGCGACATCGCCGGGTCGGTGAACACCTCGAGTTTGGGCTTCTGTGCCGTACCGGTGACGCGCAACTTGGCGGTCACCTCCTGTATCTTGCGCATCGCGAGGATGTCTAGCTGCGGATCGTCCAGCGCCGTACCCGCGTACTGCAGCCGTCCGCGCTCGATGGTGAGCTTGCGGCCAAAAGCTTCGTAGGTACCGGCGACCAGGATCTCACCCACGGCACGGCTCACCTCGTTGGGCTTTTCGGTCACGCGCAGTTCACCACCCACCGTGCTCTCGAGGCCGTAGCCCGCGAGTTTGACGTTCTTGCCAAACAGGATGCGCACATCGGTGCTCAGTCCCAGCACGCTCTTCTTGCGTTTCTGCTCTCGATCGACCACGACCACATCAGAGGATGTCTGCGTCGAGCCGGCGATCTTGAGTTTCTCGAGGTCCACGTCGGCGTCCTCGATGGTCACCGCTCCGGTGAGCGCCAGCGAATCGAGTTTTCCCGTGAGCGCCAGGTCCGGCGCGATGGACACGCGGGCGCCTGGAATGTTGGCGGCCAGGAATTTTTCGCCGCCGATCTTGAGCGACAGGCCGGTGGCCTCATCGCGAGTGCCGCTCAAGCGCACCGTACCCTCACCCGAGGTGACGGCGCCTTCGGCTTCGAGTGCACCGTTGGACCTGTGCGTTACGGAAAGATGGCCCTGCTTCAGACTCAGGCCGAGCAGCGGAACTTCCGCATCGAGGTCGCGTGCAGTGACCGTGAACGCCACGCGCGGTTCTTTCAGGGTGCCGCTTACCTCGGCCGACAGCGCGCCGGTGCCGCGCATCTGCGCAAGCTGTGGCATCCACCAGGCGAGTGGGGCGAGATCGTGCAGTTCGATGCTTGCCTTACCGGCCAGCGTGGGATCGCGTTCGCGCACCGCGACGCTCAACGAACCTTCAAGCACGCCCTGGTCGATCAGCGTGCCATGCAGCCGTGCCTTTCCGGAGTCACGCGACAGGTTGGCATCGAGACTGAAGTCGCGATACGCGACGCGCAGGGCATCCTTGCCGTCGCCCTGCATGACCGCGCCGCTCGCGGAGGTCAGCCGGGCCTGGCCGCTGATGGTGCCGTCGGCAGTACGTCGCAGATCACCCTTTCCTTCGAGGATGCCTTCGACGGACACGGGTGCGGTGGGTGCCGCCAGCGAGGTCAGCATGGCGAGGGGCAGCGCAGTGACGGAATAGTCGACCGCAAATTCCTGGCCGGCGTGCCTGCCGCCGATGCACAGCGAGATGTCGCCGCCCCGGAGGCAGGCAGTATCCAAGGTCATGGAGGCGCGTGACACTGCGAGGCGCGCCGGTTTTTCGAGCTCCAGTGCCGGCACCTTCGCAGGCTGCAGGCGCAGGGTCTCCACTACGCCCGTCCACGCACGGCGATCGAAGGCGCCGCTCGCTTTTAGCGCCACGTGCAGAGGTTCGCCGCTCGCGTCGAGCTCGAGTCGATGCGCGCGCTCATCGCCATCGAGAACAACGCTGGCATCGTCGAATTGAAAGCCGGCGAGCTTCAAGCCGTGAGCCGTAAGTCGCACCTGTCCCTGCGGCGATTTTGCATCGCGTGCGTTGAGCGTGAGCCGCGCCGATTCGAAAGCGGTGCTGCCACTGCGCACGCCGCTTGCCTCGGCAGTGGCACGCAGATCGATTTTCGGCCAGCGACCCTGCGACGTGGCGTCGATGCTGAGAGCACCACGCAATCCGGCCTGCCATTCTTCGAGCGCGGCGACATGCAGTTTCGCTTCGATGCGCGAGTCCGGCGCCTGGCTTGCAACAGCCTCGAGACTGGCGCCACCGGATCTGAGCTGCACGCGGCCGCGCGGCCGCAGATCGCGCGCCAGGGTGACATCGCCATTTCCCGCGATCGCGCGTCCACGCAATTTGCCGTGGAGATTCTCCAGTTTGAACTGCGCCTGCGGGCCCGCTTCGGGCCATTCACCGGTGCTGTTCAGTTCGAAATCGAGTGCCCCCGGCCAGGCGTCGAGGAACAACGACGGGTCGAAGGCTTGCGCCCGAGCCGCAAGCTGCCAATGCACCGGCTGCGCGAGTTGCACGTCGCCGGCGATCGAGAGCGATCCCGGACTCTGGGTGAGCTCGAACTCGGTGATGTGGAGAGAATTCCGGCTGCCATCGAGGCGGATCGCGAGCGTCGAGCGACGGTTTGCGCGCGCCAGGCGCACATGGCCGTTTGCCGCGAATTTCTCCTTGCCCGCGGTCACCGCCATTTCGCCGGCGCAGCGAAATTGCGTGCCCGCCCAGGCCTCGGGTAGTTCGAACTCTTCCCACGCGAGACGCGCGGATGCCGGCCGGCTGCCGTCGAGCGCCAGCGTCGCCGAGCCCGTGAGCGCGGCGGGTTGTGAATTCAGCCGCGCCTTGAATGCGGTGACCTGCAGCAACTCCGCGCGACGCGCCAGCACCAGTTGCTCGAACCGGATCTGGTCCTGGCCCAGTGACAACACGCCGCGCAGTGCCAGGTCGGCGGCATTGCCATCGGCATCGAGTACGAGCGCCACGCTGTCGATGGCCGCGGTGTCGACAAGGGAGCGGGGATCGAAGCGCTCCACCGACAGGTGTGCCCGCCACGAGTCCCCGCGCACGCGCTCGGGCGCGAGCGTGCCGCGCAGACGAACCTTCACCGGCAGATCGATGGCGGCGTCGATTGCCAGAGTGTCGCGCGCGCCGCCGGCCGTCAGCTTTCCCGCCCACTGCTGTTCTCCGGTACGCCAGCGGAAATTTGCCGCGAGCTGTTGCAGGCGCGGCGCGCGCGATCCGATACGCGCGGAAAGATTCACATTGCCATCGGGACTTTCCAGCTCAAGCGTCGATGCCTCGATCTGGGTGCCAATCCAGCTTCCCACCACAGTTGCGCGAGTGACGATGAAGGGTGCGGCATCCGGGCGGCGCAGTTCGCCGCGCACCAGCCGCACCTCGTCGAAGTGCATGTCGAGCGGCGCCTCCCAGGGATCGCGTCTCGAGACAGGTTGCGGGGCGGCCGGCGCCGTCGCCGGGAAGAACTGCACCGACGCGCCGTCGATCTGCGCGCGTTTCACGTGCAGGCGCCTGGCGAGCAGTGCGAAGGGTGCGACTTCGAGTGCGGCGGACTCGACCGAAAGATCCATCCCAATGGTCGGATCGCGGTAACGAAAGTGGCTCACGTGCAGCGTACCGCCGACTGTGCCGCGCAGATCGCCCACGGTGAGGCCGGCCGGCAACCAGCCGCGCGCCATCGCGAGCAGCGAACGCGCGCCACTCTCGGTGTGCAGCGCCCAGCCAGCGAGCGCGGCCAGCAGTGCCAGCAGCACCGCAATAGAGACTCCGGCGATAAGCAGCTTCTTCAAAAGTCCGGCCCGATGTTGAAGTGGATCTGCCAGGAATTCGAATCGACGGACTCGATTGGATAGGCCAGGTCGAGGCGCAGCACGCCCACCGGCGACTTCCAGCGGACGCCGGCGCCCACACCGACGTGCAGGAAGAAATCGGTGCCGAGAAATGCATCGCCCGCGTCGACGAACAGCGCGCCACCCACTTTGTTCCAGTAGTGCTCGAGCTCGATGCTGCCTTCGACGAGATTGTCGCCGCCGATCACGTCGCCTGCCTCGTTGCGGCTGCCGATCTCCTCGTATCCGAATCCGCGGATCGAGCGGTCGCCGCCGGCGAAGAATCGCAATTCCGGCGGCAACTGGTCGAAGTCATCGACTTTCATCTTGCCCACCTCGCCGCGCAGGATCAGGCGATTGTCGGCACCGAGCGCGTGCAGCCATTTCACTTCCAGTGAGGCCGAGGTGAAGAGAGTATCGGTCAACGCCTCGACAGGTGTTAACCGCAGGCTCGCGGTATAGCTGTAACCGCGGTGCGCGAATGTAGGCTGGTCGGACTTGGCGCGAGTGAGTGAGCCTTCGAGGAACACCAGCGAGGAATTTCCACGTTCACTGCCAATCTCGAAATCGCCGGCCAGCAGCTGCATCCCGTAGACCACGGTGTATTCGCCCCATTTGCGCGACATGTTGGCGATCAGTTTTTCGGTCCTGGACACGCTCGACTCGGTGGTTTCGTCGCGGTAGGTGGTGGCAAATCCGAGCACGCGCTGTCGGGTGCCGGGCAGTGGTATGCGGTAACTCAGTTCAACCGACTGCAGTCGTTGTGCGAAGTCGAGATCCGCGCGTCCCTTATGGCCGCGCTCATTGAGCCAGCGCCGCTGCACGCCGAACTGCACGCCCGCGCCGCGATCGGTGCTGGCATAGAACGCTGCGCTGTAGATATCGCGCTTGGCCGTGGTCAGTTCGACACTCACGGGCACTGCAAGCTCCACGGCCTTCTCCTGCTGGGGCGTCACGGTGACGGTGCCGAAATAATCAGCGCCGACCAGACGGCGCTGCAGATCGAGCACCTTGGCGCTCGAATAATCCTCGCCCGTCTTCCATGGCAGGTAGCGCTGCAGAAAATCGGGCGAGAACTGGCCGCCGGTAAAGGTGGTCGGTCCGAAGGTGTAACGCGGTCCGCCTTCCCAGGTGAGCTGGATGCGCGCCGTGTGGGCCGCCGTCGTCACTTCGACGCGGTGCGCGGTCAGGCGCGCACCCAGAAAGCCGTGGTCGGCGAGAGCTGTCTCGATGGCCTCTTTGCTTGCTTCGTACTGCGCATGATCGAAGCGTTCGCCCACCCTGGGCACGAAGGCCTCGAGCGCGGATGCGACGGCGGGCGCCTTCGCCGCGTCCCCTGACACCGACACTTCGCTCTCGGCGACCAGTGTCGGATCTCCCGGGGTGACTTCGAACCACGCGCGAAAACCGCCCGCGCCGGTCTGCTCCATGCCGCTCGTGACCTTGCCGTCGTAATAGCCCCAGGCTTCCAGCGTGGTGCGAACTTCGGCTTCGCCCACCGCCAGCAGGCGGCGCAGTTGTGCCTCGCTGACGCTGCGGTCGCGGTATTGCTCGAGGGTGAGGCTCGAGCGGATCGCCGTTTCCAATGCAGCCGGCTTCAGCCCATTGATGGTGTATTCGAGATTGCCCTTGCCTGGCGCAGGCTCGGTCGCCGCGTGCAAGGGAGCGGCGAGCACCAGGAGGAAGAGGACGATGCGCAGCGGCGGCATGTCATCAGTGAGAGTCACCAACGCCGGTGGGGATTCCCACCGGCATCACTTTTCCATGTCGGAGCGCGTCGTGACGCGTGCCGGGATGGCCGCGATGAGGGCATGCCCTCAGAACGAGGCGGTCACGAAGACGCGGGCACCGCCGTACTTCCAGGTCAGATCGCCGTTGAAGCGATCGCCGTCCACTCCCAGGCTGGTCCGGAACTGGTTCCAGCCCGCGCCAACGCCCCAGTGTTGGGAGAACTGCCAGACACCCGACACGTTGAAGTCAGTGACGCTGCCGTCGTAAGGATCGATCTTGATCGAGAAGTACTGCAGGCCGGCGTCCATGTAGAACTTCTCGTTGATGCGCCAGACGCCGTGCAGGCCAAGCACTGGCAAGGGCCCGTCGGCCTCGGCTGACGAAGAAATCGCCGCCGACTGGCCATTCGCATCGACGGAAAGGCCGGTCTCGAAGCGCAAGTTGTGAATACCGAATGTGCCGCCGAGTTCGTAGTTCTCGCCCTGCAGGAAGTCGAACTCGTACTGCAGCGAAAAGACTTTCGTTTCCACGCGCCCATGAACTTCCGCGTTGACGGGATAGATCTGGTCGTTGAAATCGATCTCGCGGTCAATGACCCGCGTACCGGTGGCGCTGGTATCGAAATACATGAAGCGCAGCTTCTGCCGCGGCGTCATGCGCCAGTAGGCATCGAGACGAAACCGGTCGGCGTCCTGCAGGCCGAGATCTTTGCCAGCATCGATGTCGGTGCCCTCCTGGGCTTCGCCATTCACCCGGATCTCGGTATCCGTATTGAGCAGGAACCCGCCGAGGCTGACCGAGAACCGGTCATTGAGGGGATTGCCCGCCTCGGCGTGCACAGCGGGTGCCGCCGCGGCCAGGAGGATCGCGGTAGCTGGTATCCAGTAGCGCCGTGAGGCGCGCAGCGAAATCTTTTGGTTTTGTGTCACGTTCGTAGATCTCGGAAAAAGGGCCGCAGCAGTCATGTTTGTATGTTGTTTGTCATGGGCATCGCAGGGAGAGGGTCGATGCAGCCTTCCAAACATCAGGACGGCTGCGGCTGATGTCCTTGTACCCCCGGGGGGTGCGGTGCGACATCGGACTTCGGACGTACTGTCTTTTTGATCGAAAATGGGCCGGTAGGACCTAGGTCCGACGCGCGCCGGGCCGCGGGCGACGCACGCTGCAGCGCTCGGGCCGGGTCCCTCGGGGAGGTCCGTGCTCCGTCCTACGCAAGGAGTACCCATGAAAAGAATATGGTCGCCAGTGTACGTCCTGACCCTGGTTGGTATCACTTTGCTGAGCGTTGCCGCCTCGGCCGCCAAGAAGCCGCCGACGGAGTGGGATGGCCTGACACTCGTCAAGATCAAGGGCATCGACACCGCCTACGTACGCCCGGGCGCCGACTTCTCGATCTACAACAAGATCATCATTGACCCGATCCACGTGGCATTTCACAAGGACTGGGACAAGAAATCATCGGTCTACAAGGACCGACTCTCCACCGAGCAACTGGAGGACATCAAGACCCGCCTCGGCAAACTCGCCGAAGAGACTTTTGCGGAGGTCTTCAGCAAAAACGGCGGACCGCAGATCGTGACCGAGCCGGGCCCGGACGTGCTGAGATTCTCGTCCGCCATCGTTGACCTGTGGCCACGCGCCGTCGACACGCAGGAACCGGGCCGGAACTATGTTTTTACCACCAGCGCCGGCAGCGCGGTGCTGTTCGCCGAGCTGCGGGATTCGGAGACCGACCAGCTCATCGGGCGCGTGCTCGACGGGCGCGAGGCGCGCAACTCCGGAACCATGCGCTGGACCAATTCGGTGGAAAACACGGCCGAGGCTCGTGCCATGGTGTCGGACTGGGCCCGCATCCTGCGCAAGCGCTACGACGCGGTAAAGGAGTCGGCCAGTGCGCCGCCTGCGCAATGATGGTGGGGTAGATAGTCGCGCCGCCGGTTCGGGCGTGCGCGTACCGCGCTGCCACCTGCGACACGGGGCCTGCAGGCCGCGCATCTTCATTGTGCGCTGCCGTATTGGACGAAAGGCCCATTGCCGCAAAAACGCGGCCGGGAAGATGCTGAAGCCATGTTGAGACCCGCGACCATACGAGGATGGAGGCACGACCACGCCGTCGTGCATTGAAATGAGTCCATCTTCCTTCGAAAAAGGGTCTCTCTGGATCGAACGCACCGCCTGGGTGGCGGGTGTCGTGCTGCTGTCGATGTACGGCGGCATGCGCCTGTGGGCCGAGGAGTCGCGCGCCCAGGCCGTCGAGGAATTTCGCACCAACACGGCGCCGCCGGCCGACCAATCGCTGTGGTCGCAGCAGCGTGTTACGGCCTACGCCGAAGCGCAGAAGGCAGGCGATGCACCCCAGGCGCTGCTGCGCATTCCGCAGCTCACCCTGGACGTGCCGGTGTACGGGGATACCAGCGATCTCAACCTCGACCGCGGCGCCGGGCACATTCCGGGAACCGCCAATCTTGCCGAGGCAGGCAACGCCGGTATCGCAGCCCATCGGGACGGCTTCTTTCGCAAGCTCAAGGATGTCGAGCTTGGCATGGACATCTATCTCGAACGCGGTGGCAAGACGCTGAAGTATCACATCACCGAGATCAGCATTGTGACGCCGCAGGAGAGCGCAGTGCTCGCGCCCACCGATAAGCCGAGCGTTACGCTGGTCACCTGCTACCCGTTCTACTTTGTCGGTTCCGCGCCGAAGCGATTCATCGTGCGCGGAGAGCTTGACGAATCCCAGACCCTCAACCACGTCGTGATCAATAGAAACATGCAACGGAGAGACACATGAATACTCGCGCCAAGATCATTGCGGCCGCGTTTGCCCTTGCGGCAGCGGCTGGCGTCAACGCACAAACATCCTCTGTAGACAAGGCGTTCACCGCGAACGGGACTAACTGCCTCGAGATCGTCTGGTCGCAGGAAACGCTCGCCAGGGCTCCCAAGATCGGCAGCGCCTGCCAGGAAGTCGTGCAAAAAGATGGCAAGACCTACGTGCGATTTGATGGCGAGGTGAAGAAGGTGTCCAAGGGCGGCACGGAAGTCGTCATGGCCATGAAAGGTGGTAATACCATCACCCTGAACCCGCCGGAGGGTCGCAGCGTATACATCGCCGGCAAGAAGACGCCCGTGAAGTCGCTGCGTCCGGGAGACACCCTGACGTTCTACATCCCCGAGGATCGTCTGACCGCGGACGTGATGGAGACGCCGACTTCGCCCATGGAAGAGATTCCGATTGCCGAGCCGTCGGTTGAATCGGTGGCCATGACCAGCACCGACTACTCGATGCCGAAGACGGCGAGCAACTGGCCGCTGCTGGCTCTGTTTGGTGCCATGGCTCTCGGACTGGCGGCAACACTGCGTACGCGCCGGTCATTGCGCGGCCGCTAGGTCGCATGGCGCGCGGGCTGCCGACAGTGCGTCGTCATGACGCCCACGGAAAGCAGCCCGGGCGCCCTGGCAGGCACACTTCTATATTTGCCCGGAGCCGGGCGCGTTACACAGGTAACGCGTCCGGCGTTCGTGCATCTGTCACGGGCGGGCCATTCCCGCGACCGCGCCTGGCGCGCATCGTTGCCATGCTGGCGCTCGGCGCGAGCATGTTGGCCAGTACATTGGGGATGGCCCGCGGACCCATGGGTGCGCGCGACGCCGATTACCAGACGGCAATTGAACAGGCGCACAAGCGGTACGTCGAAGATCACTCCGGCAAGGTCACGCAATCCGTCCCGGCGCTGGCCAGTGTTTCACCCAATTTGTACGGCGTCGTCCTGGTGCGTGTCGACGGCAAGGTATTCGCGGCGGGCGACACGGATACACCGCTGGTACTGACGGCAATCGCCGCGCCGTTTGCGGCGGCGTTAGTGGCCGAGCAGCGCGGACCCGATTTCATGAACAGCACGGCCGGCGCGGTGGCCGGCACGGCTCCGGTTCCACCGGGACGCACTCCCGCCGACTGGGGCGCGGCACCCACGACCGCGCTCAGGATGGAAGGCGCCATGGCGACGCTGAGCCTGGTGCAGCCGCAGGGTGACGCGGACGGCAAGTGGCGCGCACTGCTCGCCAACCTCGGCAATTTCTCCGGACGTGAGCTCGCCCTGGACGAGAAGGTGTACCAGTCCGCGACATCGTCTGCGGAAGCCGTGAGTCGCAAGGCGCGCGATCTGTCGCAGGAGGGGCGACTGGTCGACACACCGGAATCGACGGCGGATCTTTACCTGCGACAGAGCTCCGTGGCGCTCACCACGCGTGAACTCGCCATCATGGCGGCGACCCTGGCGAATGACGGCGTGAATCCCGTGAGTCTCAAGCGCGTCGTGAGCGAGCCGGTCGCGAAGAACATTCAGACCCTGCTCATCAATGCCGGCTTGCCAGGCGGCAAGAAGGCGGACTGGCTCAGGAAGGCCGGCGTCGGCGCCTCCACGGGGGAGTCGGGCGCCATCATCATGGTCGTTCCGGGACGGCTTGGAATCGCGGTGTATTCGCCACCACTTGATACGGCCGGAAACAGCGTGCGGGCACAGCGCGCGCTGCGGTATCTCGTGCAGACACTTTTCATCGGGCCGGATCCGACCGCGCCGTGAGGCGGTAGCGGGAACATGAAGTAGGCAGCGGCCTACTCGCAGTGCCGTTCGCGTCGTTCAGCGGGCGTTAGGCAACCCTCAATACAATCCCATGCAGCGGGCTATGGGGGTTGGGGGCATGTCGAACGAGCACTTTGTGCCGTCGACGCTGGGTCCTGGTTTGGGACTGCGTCTCGGAGTCTTGATCCTCGCATTGCTGATGCTCGGTGGCGGTTTGCTCGTGACGCCGCTCGCGAACAACGCCACACCGGGTTTTAACCCGCTGCTGCTCATTGCCGATGCCGTCATGGTGACGGTGAGTGGCATCGTTGCAATGCTGCTCTACGGTCAATTCAACCAGACACGCGCGCCGGCGCTGGCTGCACTGGCGAGTGGCTTCCTGTTCGTCGCTCTCACCACGCTGCCGCAGCTGCTGCGTATCTCGCGGGACGGTTCCTTCAATACGCGGCTGCTCTTCGTGACCCACCTCGCATTGCCCATCGCCATCATCGGATACGCGGGGCTCATGCGCGGTGATTCGCGGCACCATGCGGGCTCCACGAACTTCGCGACCCGCATTGCCGGAAGTGTCCTGGCGACCATCGCGGCTGCGACCATGGCGCTGTGGCTGACCGAGATTCGTGATCCGGGGCCGCCGCTGTCCGACAACTCTATGATCGCCGTCGGCACGCAAGCGATGGGCACAGTCCTGCTGATGTGCGTTTGCGCGGCGGGTTTTGCCCTGCTCTGGCGGCGCTGCCGGTCGCGGCTCGATCTGTGGCTGCTGGCGGTGCTCACGGCCTGCGCCCTCGACGTCATGATGCAGGCGTCTGCTGACAGCGGCGCGAACCTGTTCGGATTGCTGGGCACAGCCTGCCTGATGCTGGCGCTGCTGTTCACCCGCGACGACAGGCGACTGGACGCCGAGGCACTCAGGGCGGTTACCGACGAAATGAACCAGCCGCTGTTCGCGATCACTGCCAATGCCGATGCGGCACAGCGCCTGCTGGCGCGCGACCCGCCCGATCTGACCGAGGCGCGTGCGGCGCTTGTCGACATCGCCAGCGACGCGCAACGCGTCAGTCGCCTGATGGCTGCCGCCCAGCGTCTGCTGGCCGCCACGCCGGAGCCGCCGGCGGTCATCGATGTCGGTGAGCTGGTCCAGGACTGCGTGGCTCACCTGAGCCCCGAGTTGTCCGCGCACCAGGTCGCCTGCGAAGTCGAAACCACACCGCACCTGCCCGGCATCCGGGGGGTGCGCCGGCAGCTCATGCAGATGCTGCTCAACCTGGTCGGCCATTCGCTCCAGGCCATGTCGTCCATGAACGCCCGTGAGCGGCGCCTTATCTTGCGCGCCAGCCAGCTCGATGCGCGCACCGTCGCGATATCCGTGGTGGATTCCGGTGGTGGCAAACCGCATCCGGAAGGCCCTGGCTTTGCCATCTGCCGCAGTATTGTCGACGCCCACGGCGGGAACATTCTCGTGGTGCCGGGGGCGGGCGGCGGCACCGCCTTGAAGATCATCCTTCCGGTCAGTAGTTAGGAATTACCCGCCGGGCCGGCCGCGCACCAGCGCGCACCGGAACCCCGTCCTTCCATCAGCAAAAGGTCTTATGGCCCGGCCCCGCCGTGCAGGAGTACATGGTTATCCATACCAGCGGAAAGGCACGTAAGTGCCTGATGTGGCGAGCCATTGGAGTGATACATGACCTTGATGACGACGGTCGAGAGACGCGGCGCAGATGCCGGCGTTGCACACGCATTGCAGGTGACACCTGACAACTTCGCGCGTGCCGAAAGTGACATGCAATTCATGACGGTGGTGAAGCGCGGCGGCTTCGGCCGTTTCACCCATGAGCGCGATCTGCCTCCGGCCGGCCGACAGGCGCCTGCCTGGGCGGACGGCGATGTGCTGCGCTCACGCGCGGTGTTCGACCTGGAGCTCGGTCCGGTTTCCGTCACCGTGCCCGCGTCGGCCGAGAGATTCGTGTCGATCGAGGCGCTCGACGAAGACCACTACACCGTCGCGATGTTCTACGGCGCTGGCACCTACACCTTCAGCTTCGACAATGTCAGCACGCGTTATGTGCTCATCGTGGTGCGCGTCATGGTGGATCCGGCAGATCGCACC
>Ga0207691_10000964_pt1 | contig 28552 bp, 28 predicted proteins | sample KBSM13metaG_FD_184327 | JGI IMG/M metagenome (GOLD analysis project Ga0207691, IMG submission 184327) | Miscanthus rhizosphere microbial communities from Kellogg Biological Station, Michigan, USA - KBS M1-3 metaG (SPAdes) (version 2) | ecosystem: Host-associated > Plants > Roots > Rhizosphere >...
CCGCGGCGACCGTGAGGAAGCTGCTCGTGACGGCGCTCGGTGCAGCAAATCCAGAGCGGCAGATCGCAGCGACCATCGCAAGCGTGAGGACCGGCACGCCGACGTCCTGCAGATACCAGGTGCGTCGTTGAGATTGCAGGATGCGTCTGTACATCAGATGCGCGTTGAACACGAGATAGCCGGTGTTCAGCGCCACCCAGACCCAGGCCGCACCTAAGGCTCCATAGCGCGGCGTGATCCAACACAGGGCGGGCAGGACCACCAGGATCGCCACGAGGTTGGTCCGAACGGCGAGGCGGGTGATGCTGTGCGCCAGTTGCATCTGATGGGGAATCCAGAGCAGTCCGTTCAACAGCGTGCCGAGCGCCAGTACAGACACCAGGGGCGATAGGCGCTGTGCCAGCGCCAGATCGTGCGTCCACAGGAAGACGACATGGTCGCCGAAGGCGATCAGCAAGAACGCCAGGGAGCCGGCAATCACTGAGATCAGTTGCGCTGCCTTGTGGTAGCTTTGGGCGAGGCCTTCGTCATCCTTCTGGACCAGTAGTGCGCTGAAGTGCGGGTAATAGGCTTGGCTGACCGGCATGATCACCATGTACAACAGATTGGCAACCGCGGCGGCAAGCGAGTAGTAGCCGAACTCCTCCAGGCTGATCAACTTGGAAAGAATGATTTTGTCCATCTGCGTCAGCAGCAGCGAGAGCACGGCGATCAGCAACATGCCACCGGCAAACTTCCATACAGAGCGGAGCGCGTTGGCTGAAAAGTTCGCGAGTCTCAGCGTGATCGGGACCCGACGGTACAGCGCGACGAGCATGGCAAGCGCGCAGAGGGCGGATACTATGCCCTGCCAGACGAAGAAGGCGGAGATCGTGGGTGAGATCCACGCAAGCACGAGCACCGCACCCGCGCCGCGGCACGTGGCGGTCACGCTCGTGATCACGTTGACAAGAACCTGTTCCTGCAGGCCGATCAAGCAACTGCGATGCACATTCTCAAAGAAGCGCATCGCGGCAACGCCACCCATGATGACGAAAGCCTTTGCGATTTCGCTATGCGTCAGGCGAGCGCCGTTCAGCCAGTCGTTGGCGATCCAGTCGGCCGCCAGCCAGCAACCCACGATGATCGCCAGGCCAATGCCCAATGCGATCAGCTCGACGCTTCGCACCAGGTTGCGAATGAAGCCGATCTCGTGAGCTCCAGCCTTGTAACGCGACATCTCGAGCGACAGCGCAGGCGTCAAGCCAAGGTCCAGCAGAGCCAACAGAGTCTGCAGCAACACGAAGACGCCGATCAGGCCGTAAGCCTCGAAGCCTAGGTAGCGGATGTAGAACGGCACGAAGGCCAGACCCATCAGGGCGCTCCAGCCCTGGCCGAGGTAGTTGGCGACGATGTTCCGTCTGAGCTGCATGTTTGAGCGGCGGGGTTCGACGGCGCGCCTAGCGCATGCGCTTCAGGTAGCCGGACGGAGCCACACTGATCAGGAGCTTGTGGTCGACGCGCTGGTCGATCTCGAACTCCGGATGCTCCTTCAGGTATTCCCACACCGCAGTTTTCGGGTTGTCGCCGGGTCCCCAGGGCCGGTCGGGGAACATGTCGGCCGGCAGGTCCTCGACCACGGTGTCGAAGACGATGCAGTAACTACCGACACTGGTCATCGGCCCATAGGCTTGCAGTTCGGCGAGCACGTGGTCGTGAGTGTGGTTGCTGTCCAGGCTGACCAGCACCCGCTGCTTGCCGTGCGCCTTGGCGCGCACGGCCTCGACCACATCGGGGGCGATGCTCGAGCCTTGAATCAGCGTGATGCGCTTGAACATCGGGTGGGATTCGATCGCGGCGCGGTTGTGCGCGCGGATGTCGATATCCACGCCGACGACTTCTGCGCCTGCCGGGCCGCCGCATGCGGCATTGAGCTCCAGCATCGAGGCTGAGAAGACCAGCGAGCCGCCATGTGCGATACCGGTCTCGAGGATCAGGTCCGGTTGCAGCTGCCAGATCAGTTCCTGCATCGCCACGATGTCCTGCGGGTACTGGATGATCGGGCGGCCCAGCCATGAAAAGTTGTACGAGTACTGCTTTCCGATTGAGGCGACGGTGAAACCGTGGGCTGCCTTCTTCAGCGCAGCGTCGTTGCCGTTCGCATTTAGTCGGGCGCTGACTTCGTGATCAAACGTTGTCATGTTCGAGGGTGATGTAGTTATAGCGGTTGTGGGAGAGCTCGCGGATTTCATCCAGGTAGTTGTGGTTCATCACGAAGATGTCCGCACCGGGTTCGAGAAGTTCCAGGGCCTCCCTGGGAGAGCGGACCTTAAGGCCAGTGGCCGCGATGTGGCGGCCTTGCTTGGCAGGATTGATGTCCACGACCAGATCTACGGGCGAGCCTGCGCGCTCCATGAATAGCGAGAAGATGACACCCTTTGACGCTCCACCCCATATCGCTGCACGTGGCCGCACGCGTGATCCGCCGGCGCGTCGCCGCAGGTGGGCGGTGCTGCGTTCGATGGAGGCGCCGAAGTCGGCAGGAAATTCGAAGACTGGTGCATCGCCTGAATGCGGAGCGCAGAGGGTCGCCAGATCGGCCACGACGTAGAGATACTGTTCGCCGAAGACGCGCCCCGCCTCATGCACGACGCCGAACAGACGCCTGAAATCGGCCATCCGGAAGTAGTTGACATGCTCGTAGAAGAGGTCGAACCATGCGTGGTGTGAACAAATCCAGTCCAGACACGGCACTTCGATGTAGATCTTGCCCTTGCCACCATTCGCATCCCTTAACTGCGATAGGAAAGCAAACGGGTCGCGCACATGCTCGAGCACGTGGCGGAGGATCAGGCCATCGGCACGCAGTCCCGTGCCCACCGAAAAATACTCCCGGATGACGGCAGGGTTCGTTCCCTCGTAGGTCGGGTCGAGACCGGTGACCCTGAAACCGTCTCGCTGCAACTGCTCGAGGAAGAGGCCCTTTCCGCATCCGATCTCGATCAGCGGACACCCGCTCAAATGACGCGCCACGATTCCTGAAACGGCATGCAGATGCTCGCGAAAGACGCTGCTATGCCCTTGTTCGTTCTGATAGTCGGCGTCGTAATTCATCACCGCGGGATCGAACGCCCGATTGAAGACGATTCCAGTCTGGGGGTCCTGCACAAGATCGAGATCGCCGCGGGCGCAGGTGCGCGCCGCTGCGGCGCTGGCGAACATCCGATTCTGGAATATCGGCAGGCGTTCAACACGGTAGATGGATGCGGGCTCCGTCATGCCGGACCCACCAACGCATTCAACTTGCGCGCGCTTCCCCAGAACGCAAGCGGTTCGTAATCGGGATATGGGTACCGACCTAACTCCGGGGCGATCGTCCAGCCGTGCTGTGAAATCCAATCCTCGACCAAAGAGCGCACTGAAATTGGCTGGCCGGTGCACACGTTGACGATGCCTGCGTCGCAATGCTTCGTTGCCAGCGCGACCAGATGCCGGGCGACCGTGCTCACCGGCAGGTAATCACGGAGTTGCTCTCCTTTGGACATTGGAAACAGCGCCTCGCCTGCGAGGGCCGACCGCCTCAACTGGGAATACAGCGAATTCGGCGACTGGCCGTCTCCGTAAACGTAGAACAACCGAGCCCACGTTAATCCGAAGTCGATCTCTCGCTGCAGTTGGCCCAACTGACGCCGAAGTGTGTCCTTCGCAAGACCATATGGATTGTCCGGAGTTGCGGGAATTGTCTCGTCGAGTGGACCCGACTGCATGCCGTACTCGAAGCATGTGCCCGTCACGAGCATTGCCCTTAGTCCTGATTGGACCGCCCCCTTCAGGAAGCGGTATTGAGCGGGCACTTCAACCTCGAAGTGATGCAGCGAGCGATAGTTGGGCAGCCCGCCCCATGCCAGATGGATCAGGACATCGGGCCGGCCGAGTTGATCGAACATGTCGGACGGAGGATTCGAGATGTCGATCCTGATGACCTCTCGCCTTGGCGTCTCAGGCAAGAGTTCGGAGCCAGGGCGCAGGCAAAGGACGTGCGCTAGGTCGAGCCGATCGAGCTCGGCGACAACATAGCGCCCGATAAAGCCAGTCGCGCCCGTGACCGCGATTCTCATCGAGAGATCTCCAATTCCGGCACGGCGGTGACGAATCGTCCCCCCCAGGCTCCGATATAGGCGAGTTGTTCCTTCAGTTCGGCGCGCAGGTTCCAGGGCAGCAGCACGACGTAGTCGGGCCGGGCGAGTCGCAGACATTCTTCGCCGACGATGGGGATGCGGCTCCCTGGCATGAACTTCCCTTGCTTAGCCGGGTTGCGGTCCACGACGAAGGCGATGAGGTCAGAGCGAATACCTCCATAGTTCATCAGGGTATTGCCCTTGGCCGCGGCGCCATACGCGGCCACTCGCTTGCCACTTCGCTTGGCGTCGACAAGAAAGGAGAGGAAGTCGTCCTTGATGCGGTTCGCCCGCGGCTGGAAGCCCTGGTAGTAGGCAGAGTCGAGCAGGCCGGCCTCTTGCTCGCGACGCAGCAACGTAGCCACCGAAGGGGCGGGCGAATGGGCGCCGGTGTCGGCACGTTGTGCATAGACACGAAGGCTTCCGCCGTGCGTATCGAGCTCCTCGACGTCAAACACCGCCAGGCCGTTGCGCTCGAAGCAGCGTTTCACTGCAGTGAGAGACAGATACGAGAAGTGCTCGTGGTAAATGGTGTCGAACTGGCACGACGCGACGAGGCGCATTAGATGCGGGAACTCGAACGTTGCCACGCCCTGCGACTTAAGCAAACGGGTGAACCCCGCGACGAAGTCGTTGATGTCCGGGACATGCGCCAGAACGTTGTTCGCCGCAGCGAGGTCGGCTGCCTTGCCATTTACGACCAGTTGCTCGGCAAGTGCTACGCCGAAGAAGGACTCCGTGATTTCTAAGCCTTTGTTGCGTGCGGCCGCAGCAGTGCTGGCCGTTGGTTCTACGCCGAGACACGGAATCCCAAGTTGATCAACGAACTGCAGCAAATATCCGTCGTTGGCCGCCACCTCGACGACGAGGCTCCGAGGATCGATGCCAAAACGGATGACCATCCGTTCCACATAGTCCCGAGCATGTCGCAGCCAGCTTTTAGAGTACGAGCTGAAGTAAGCGTACTCGTTCGAGAACAGATCCTCATGGTGCGCGAAGTCATCGGTCTGCACGAGCCAGCAGCTCGTGCAGACCAGCACGCGCAAGGGGTACCACTTCTCCGGATCGCGCAACTGAAGGGCGGTCAGGTAGGCGTTCGACGGAGGCGCCGAGCCGAGGTCGACGAATGTCTGCGCGAGCTCGGCATTGCAGTGGCGGCATTTCATGGCGGTCAGAGCGCGACGAAGTCGGCGGTCACGTGAGGCTGTTTTGCGTCACGGTCGGAGAGATCGGTGAACGGCAGCGGCCAAACGATGCTCAGTGCAGGGTCGGTCATGTTTAAGCCGCCTTCTGCCGCGGGGTGGTAGGGGCGCGAATGCAAATAGAAAAGTTCGCATCCGTCTTGAAGGGTCTGAAAGCCATGGGCGAACCCACGCGGGATTAGCAGACTGCGTCGGTTCTGCTCAGATAGGATTTCGGCATGCCAGTGAAGGTAGGTCGGCGAATTGCACCGAAGGTCGACCGCGACGTCCCACACTTTGCCGCGCAGGCAGCTGACGAACTTGTCTTCGGCGTGGGGGGGGCGTTGGAAGTGGAGGCCGCGCGCCGCGCCGCGTCGTAGAGTTAGCGTCTGATTGATCTGCGCGATGGGCTCATTGAAGCCGTGTGCGGCGAGTTCTTCACTGCAAAAGAACCGGCTGAAGTACCCACGCTCGTCCTCGTTGCACAGTCGTTGCACGACCAGGAGGCCGGGCAACGGCGTCGTCAATACATCGAACCTGCTCATGGCAATGGCGAGACCGCTGCCTGGGGGGCGCCATGCGCAGCAATCTGACTAAGGGACATCGCGTGCATGTCGGCTCCGGCACGCCAGGCCTGGTGCCACTCGACAGTTCGGTCGAGTGCTTCCCCAAGCCGCCATCTCGGGGACCATCCGAGGGATGCGTTCGCGCGCGAGCTGTCCAGCTTTAGCAGCGTCGCTTCATGGACATGCTCGGCTTCGGCATGCCGCCACCCTGCCCCAGGGATTCTGTTGCTCAGGTAGTCGAGGATGGAGCGCACCGAGCGAACGCCATCGTCCGATGGTCCAAAATTCCAAGCGCCGGCGTAGTCGGTCGCCCGCTTACCAAATAGCGCCTCCGCCAGGGTCAAGTACCCGGCGAGCGGCTCCAGCACATGCTGCCACGGCCGAGTCGCTTGCGGATGCCGTACATCGAGGGGGGTGCCCGCGTCAACCGCCCGGAAGAAGTCAGGCAGCAGGCGATCCTCCGCCCAATCACCGCCGCCGATCACGTTGCCCGCGCGAGCCGTCGCGACCGCGACCCCTTGTCGCGCGAGGAACGACTGGCGATAAGCCTGAGTGACGAGCTCCGAACAAGCCTTGCTGCTGGAATACGGGTCCCGTCCACCTAGCGCTTCTCCCTCGCGGTAAGCCCAGGGCCACTCGCGGTTCTCGTAGCACTTGTCCGTCGTGACGTTGACGATCACGCGAACCGTGTCGCTCGCTCGCGCGGCCTCTAGAAGATTCACGGTTCCTAGCACGTTGACTGCAAAGGTCTCGACCGGGTCCGCGTAGGAGCGCCGCACCAATGGCTGGGCTGCGAGGTGAAACACCACGTCCGGGCTCGCGCTCCTCATTGCCTGGCTGAGCGCGCCGCTGTCGGTGATGTCACCGATCGTGTGGCTGGTCAGACATCGATTGACATCGCCGATCTCAAAGAGATTCGGATCGGTGGAAGGTACCAATGCGAATCCGTGGACGCAAGCTCCCAGTTGATGCAGCCAGAGCGCCAGCCAGCCTCCCTTGAATCCCGTGTGGCCGGTGATGAAGACCCGCTTTCCGCCCCAGAACTCGCGCATCATGTCCACGATTTCCAGGGTGCCCGGCCCGATGCCCAGAGTTCTTCGAGATGCATTTTGTCCCGCAGCGTGTCCATCGGTTGCCAAAAGCCGGCGTGCTCGAATGCCATTAGTTCGCCGGCGGCGGCCAGCCTGGTTAGCGGCTCGCTCTCCCAACTGGAAGCGTCGCCTGCAATGTGGTCCAGGCACATTGGAGATAGAACGAAGAAGCCTCCGTTAATCCAGCCGCCGTCGCCGCGGGGCTTCTCGATGAATCCCTTGACCGCGGTGCCCTCCATTTCCAGGGCTCCGTATCTGCCCGGAGGCTGCACCGCCGTGACACTAGCGAGCTTTCCATGCGATCGATGAAATTCAAGAAGGCCAGTGATGTCGACGTTGGACACACCGTCGCCGTAGGTGAAGCAGAAGTCCTCTTCTTCTCGGACATAAGCTGCGACGCGCTTCAGTCGACCACCTGTCATCGTGTCTTCGCCCGTGTCGACCAGCGTCACCTTCCAAGGCTCGGCGTTGCGCTGATGCACATGCATCTCATTGCGCTCCATGTCGAACGTGACGTCTGACATGTGCAAGAAGTAGTTGGCGAAGTATTCCTTGATCACATAGCCCCTGTAGCCACAGCAAATGATGAAGTCGTTGATCCCATGTGACGAATACATCTTCATGATGTGCCACAGGATCGGCTTGCCTCCTACTTCGATCATGGGCTTCGGCTTCAGATGGGTCTCCTCTGAGATACGCGTTCCGAGTCCGCCAGCCAGGACGACGACCTTCATCTCAAGAACTTCTTCACGGTGATACCCGGGGTCTCAGATTGATCTAAGTTCACTTTGGCGCTCTCTCGGTCCTGCCGATGGGTACGTACTGGAGCCCGCTCGATGCCATCAATCGTGGGTCGTACAGATTGCGTCCGTCGAAGATCAGCGGGATCTTCAGTGTGCTTACCAACGCCGGAAAGTCAGGACTGCGGAACTCTTTCCATTCAGTCACGATGACCAGGGCATCCGCGCCTTCACATGCCTGCATCGGGCTCTCAGCGAAGCGGACCGCTGCTTCCGCGGCATAGAGCCGCCTCGCTTCATCCATCGCCACGGGATCGAAGGCAACGACCGTCGCTCCTCGCTCAACGAGTTCTGCAATCAACACGCGACTCGGCGCGTCGCGCATGTCGTCGGTGTTCGGCTTAAATGCGAGGCCCCATAAGGCGAAACGGCGGCCAGTAAGGTCGTTCCCGAAGCGCTTTGTAATCTTGGCCGCCAGGACGTGCTTCTGCTTGCCGTTGGCGCACTCGACAGCGCTCAAGATGGCCATCGACTGGCCGTGCTGTGCGGCCGTGCGGATCAGCGCCTTCACGTCCTTCGGAAAGCACGACCCACCATAGCCGCAACCGGCATAGAGGAACGAGTAACCAATGCGGCTGTCCGAACCGATCCCACGCCGGACGGCCTCGATGTCGGCGCCCAACTCCTCGGCCAGATTGGCCATCTCGTTCATAAAGCTGATGCGGGTCGCGAGCATGGCGTTCGCCGCGTACTTCGTCAGCTCTGCGGAACGCGCGTCCATCACCAGCAGTCGGTCATGGTTGCGCAAGTAAGGGGCGTAGAGCGCCCGCATCACCTCGACAGCGTGCGGATCGTCCGTGCCGACCACCACGCGATCAGGGCGCATGAAATCGTCGACGGCCGCACCTTCTTTCAAGAACTCCGGATTCGAGACGAGCGAAAACGGAACCTCCACACCACGGGTTTGAAGTTCTTCGTGGATTGCCTCGCGGACAAGATCCGCAGTGCCGACCGGGACTGTGCTCTTGTCGACGACGATCTTGGGCTCGGTCATGCGCTGACCGATCGCGCGGGCGGCCGACAGCACGTGAGTCAGGTCGGCTGAACCGTCCTCACCCGGTGGCGTGCCGACGGCGATGAACTGCAGCTCGCCGTGGGCGACCGCGCGATCGGCATCGGTGGTGAACGCGAGTCGACCGGCACGGATGTTGGCCTCGACCAGGCGTGCGAGGCCGGGTTCGTGGATCGGGATGCCGCCGTCGTTGAGCAGGCGCACCTTTGCGGCGTCGATGTCGAGGCAGACGACGTCGTTGCCCATCTCGGCGAGGCAGGCGCCGGTCACCAGTCCCACGTAGCCCGTGCCGGTGATCGTGATCTTCATGGCCTCACGCCGCGGGCGGAGCGAGGCTTCTGCACTGGCATTGATACACCCGGTCGCTCACTCGTTGTAGTCATACGCCTGGAATCCCGCGCTCTTGACCAGACTGTCGCGCTGCGCCGAGGTGTAGTCGGCCTCGACCATTTCCTCCACCAGCGCCGAGAACGGAATGCAGGGTGCCCAGCCCAGCTTGGTCTTCGCCTTGCTCGCGTCGCCGAGCAGCGACTCGACCTCCGTCGGCCTGAAGTAGCGGGGATCGACGCGCACGACAACGTCGCCCGGCTTGCAATGCGCCCGACCGCCCGAGACGGCGGCGACGCGGCCGACCTCGGCAGTGCCGTCGCCGCTGAACTCGAGCGCGATGCCGAGCTGCCGGGCGGCCAGTTGGACGAACTGCCGCACGCTGTACTGGACGCCGGTCGCGATGACGAAGTCTTCCGGCTTGTCCTGCTGCAGCATCAGCCACTGCATCTCGACATAGTCCTTGGCGTGTCCCCAGTCACGCAAGGCCGACAGGTTGCCGAGATAGAGGCACTCCTGCAATCCAAGCGCGATGCGCGCCATCGCGCGCGTGATCTTCCGGGTGACGAAAGTCTCGCCGCGAAGCGGGCTCTCGTGGTTGAACAGGATGCCGTTGCAGGCGTAGAGGCCATAGGCCTCGCGGTAGTTGACGGTGATCCAGTAGGCGTACAGCTTCGCGACGGCGTACGGACTGCGCGGGTAAAACGGCGTCGTTTCCCTTTGCGGCGTTTCCTGCACGAGCCCGTACAGCTCGGACGTGCTCGCCTGATAGAACCGTGTCTTCCTGTCGAGACCGAGGATGCGGATCGCTTCCAGGACGCGGAGGGTGCCGATGCCGTCGGCGTTCGCCGTGTACTCGGGCGTCTCGAAGCTCACCGCGACGTGGCTCATTGCCGCGAGGTTGTAGATCTCGTTCGGCTGCACCTGCTGGATGATGCGGATCAGGTTCGTCGAATCCGTCAGGTCGCCGTAGTGCAGCGTGAAGCGCTGGTGGTCGACGTGCGGATCCTGATACAGATGATCGATGCGGTCGGTGTTGAACAGCGACGCGCGGCGCTTGATGCCGTGAACCTCGTAGCCCTTGGAGAGCAGCAGTTCCGACAGGTAGGCGCCGTCCTGGCCCGTCACGCCGGTGATGAGGGCGACCTTGTTCTTGTCGGTCATGTGGTCTGGTGTTCCGCGGATGGGGCCGTGCTCGCAGCGGCGTGACGGAACGGAGCGCTCTCGTAGGCGCGCTCGATGCCGTTCCGGAGGGACGTGCGCGCTTTCCAGCCCAGCGCCTCGGCGCGGCTCACGTCGAGCAGCTTGCGTGGCGTGCCGTCCGGCTTGCTGCGGTCGAAGGCGATCCGGCCCCGGTAGCCGACGACAGCCATCACGGTCTCCGCCAGTTCCCGGATCGTGACGTCGCTTCCGGTTCCGATGTTCAGGAGGTCCGCGTCGGCGTTCTTCTCCATCAGCTGCACGCACGCATCGGCCAGGTCGTCGACGTACAGGAACTCGCGCCGCGGTGTTCCGCTGCCCCAGACGACGAACTCCGAGTCGCCGCGCAGTTTGGCCTCGTGCGCCTTGCGGATCAGAGCGGGCAGCACATGGCTGGTCGCGAGGTCGTAGTTGTCGTTCGGCCCATAGAGATTGGTCGGCATCGCACTGACGTAGCGCCGGCCGTACTGGCGGTTGTAGCTCTCGCACAGCTTGATCCCGGCGATCTTCGCCACCGCGTAGGGCTCGTTCGTGGGCTCGAGCGGTCCGGTGAGCAGGTACTCCTCCTTGATCGGCTGCGGGCAATCGCGCGGATAGATGCAGCTCGAGCCGAGAAACATCAGCCGCTCAATGCCGGCGAGGTGAGCGCCGTGGATCAGGTTTGCCTCGATCTGAAGGTTCTGATAGAGGAAGTCGGCTCGGAAGGTGTCGTTCGCGTGGATGCCGCCTACCTTGGCAGCAGCGATGAAGATGTAGTCGGGGCGCTCGTTCGCGAGAAACGCCTGGACCGCGCGTTGATCGAGCAGATCGAGCTCCGCGCGAGTGCGGGTGACGACGCCGTCATAGCCGCCCGCCGCCAGCCGCCGGCAGATCGCAGAGCCCACCATGCCTCGGTGGCCGGCGACGAAGATCGAGGATTTCTTGTCCATGGCTCTCTTTTGTCGCAATCAGGAGCCGACTTTGCTGTTCAGCGGCGTCCGGGCCGCCAGCTCGGCGCGCAGCGCGGCGATCTGCGCCTGCAACTGGTCGTATTCGCGCTCTTTCCGCGCCAGGAACGAATGGGTCAGCTTCAAGCGCTGGCGCACGCCGTTCGGCGTCAGCACATACAAATAGCGCGACTTGTGTTCGCTGCGGTTGAAGTTCTGCGCCTTGACCCAACCTTTGTCGAGTAGCGCCCTCAATAGATAGTGCGCCTTGCCCAGGCTCACGCCGAGCGCGTTCGACATCTGGCGTTGCGAGTACTCCGGGTGCGCCTCGAGCAGGCGCAGCAGCTCCAGCTCCGGCGCATCGACAGCGCCGTTCTGAGTGGCTCTGGGAAGGTGTTCACGCATTGAACGCAGGATTCTACAAGCCCCGCGTGGGGCTTCAAACCACGCGAACAATGCGTAACAAGTGCTTGAACGGAAAGGGTTCGCCATGTGCGCCGCGAGGCTGGACCCATGACGTCGAGCCGCCAAAACGCGATAATCGCGGATGACCGAAATGCAAAACCTAATGCCTGACTCCCAGACCAGTTCCCCTTCGAATCCCAATTCCGCAGTCGCCAGCGCCGATCCTTTCGGTCTGGCGGTGTCGCTTGAGTTCTCGAGCGTCGGTCTCGACCCGAGCCTGCAGCGTGCGGTGGCCGATCAAGGCTACACGTTGATGACGCCGATCCAGGCGAAGGCGATCCCTTTTGTTCTGGCCGGCCGCGACATCATGGGTGCCGCACAGACCGGGACCGGCAAGACGGCGGCCTTCTCACTGCCGCTGCTCCACAAGATGCTGCCGCACGCCAACAGCAGCATGTCGCCCGCGCGCCACCCGGTGCGCGCGCTCGTGATTGCGCCAACCCGGGAGCTCGCCGATCAAGTCGCCGCCAACATCAAGGGCTATGCGGCCCATTCGAAGCTTCGAGTCGCCGTCGTCTATGGCGGCATCGACATGAAGCCGCAGACACTCGAGCTGAAGACCGGGGTTGAAGTCCTCGTGGCGACGCCAGGTCGGCTGCTCGACCATATCGAGGCAAAGAACTGCGTGCTGAACCAGGTCGAGTACGTCGTGCTGGACGAAGCCGACCGCATGCTCGACATCGGCTTCCTGCCCGACCTGCAGCGCATCCTGAGCTACCTGCCGAAGCACCGCCAGACGCTGCTGTTCTCGGCGACGTTCTCGCCCGAGATCCGACGGCTGGCCGAAAGCTATCTGCAGGATCCTCTGATGGTCGAGGTCGCACGGCCGAACGCGACAGCGACCAACGTCGAGCAGCGCTTCTACAGCGTCGCGACCGAGGACAAGCGGCGCGCGGTGCTGAAGCTGCTGAAGGAACGCACGATCACGCAGGCGCTCATATTCGTCAATTCGAAGCTCGGTTGCGCCCGGCTGGCACGATCGTTCGAGCGGGACGGATTGCGTACGAATGCGCTGCACGGCGACAAGTCGCAGGACGAGCGCCTGAAGGCGCTCGATGCGTTCAAGGCGGGCTCGGTCGACGTCCTGGTCGCGACCGACGTGGCAGCGCGGGGACTCGACATCGTCGACCTCCCGGCCGTCTTCAACTTCGACGTGCCGTTCAACGCCGAGGACTATGTCCATCGAATCGGCCGGACCGGACGGGCCGGCGCATCGGGCCTCGCCGTGACGCTGGTTTCGCGCGACGACGCTCGGCTGGTCTCCGACATCGAGAAGCTCATCAAGAAGAAGATCGAGATCGAGCCGCTCGAACTCGATGACGCGCCGCCGCCGCGCCAATTCCGCGAACGTGCGGCTCCCGATCGCGACGAGGAGCGGTCCTTCCGCGAGCCGCTGCGGGCACGCGGCCCGTCGGCTCCGGCACCGCGCGCGTCGAGCGATCCGTTCTTCGACAAGCCCTACGAACCGACCGCGTCCGATGCGGAGCCTGCCTGGGAGCGCAAGACGCCGGCCGTGCCGCGCGGTATCTCGCCGAACATCAAGCCGAAGCGCAAAGTCGCCGCGCTGTTCGGCGCCAAGGTTCCGGAAGAAGTCGATTCCTGAAAACTGGCGCCGCTTGATTTCGGCGACGCGCCTCAGCGGGCGAGCAGCGAGAAAACGGCTGGTACGTCGGGCGGTAGCTCGGATGGGCGCTGGCGCCAGCCGGCAACCGTCTCGCTGCGCGTGAACCCGTTTCGAAGGGTCAAGCCGCAGCTCACCGACAGCCAGGTGCCAAGTTGGAGATGTTCGACCAACGCGGCGAGCAGCGCCGCGTTGCGGTATGGCGTCTCGATCATCAACTGGGTCTGCGAGGACCGCCGCGAGATCGTTTCCAGCTCCCGGATCCGGGCCGACCGCGCACCGGCATCGACGGGCAGATAGCCGACGAAAGCGAAGCTCTGCCCGTTGTGGCCACTTGCAGCCAGCGCCAACAGCAAAGAGCTCGCTCCAGGCAGCGCCACGACCTGGACGCCGAGGGCATGGGCTGATCGGACCACGTCCGAGCCCGGATCCGCCACGGCCGGCAGTCCGGCTTCGGAGAGCAGGCCGATGTCGTGGCCGCCGAGGGCCGGCGCCAGCAGCGCGGCCGCATCAGGACCGGCGGCCTTAGGTTGTCCGCCCTTCGGTGGTCGCGGCAGTTCGACGATCGAGATCGCCTGCAAGGGGCGAGCGAGCGGCGCCACGGTGTCGACCCGTTTCAGGAAGGCCCGCGTCGACTTCGCGTTCTCGGCGATCCAGTGCTCGAGCCGCGCGGCTATCCGGATCACGCCGAGCGGCAGGACCTTATCGAGTGGGGTGCTCGTGCTTTCCGTGCCCAGGTCGAGCGCATTCGGTACGAGATACAGCGAACCGGTCGGCGCAGTCACGGGGTGGGCGGCGGGGTTGTCAGCGGGTCGATGCCGGCCTCGCGCAGCAGTTCGCACGTGCGAATCAGCGGCAGTCCGACCAGCGCGGTCGGATCGGCCGATTCGATCGCCTCCAGCAAGGCGATTCCGAGTGTTTCGCACTTGGCGCTGCCGGCGCAGTCGTACGGCTGCTCGAGGCGCAGGTAGTGCTCGATCTCGGCGTCGGTCAGCGAGCGGAAACGAACCCTGACCGAGACGACCTCGGTGCGGGCGTAACCACGAGCGCTGGCCTGGACCGCCACAGCCGTGTGGAAGACAACGGATCGGCCGCTCATCGACTTCAACTGCGCAGTGGCACGCGCATGGTTGCCGGGCTTGCCGATGCAAATGCCGTCCAGATCGGCCACTTGGTCCGAACCGATGACGACGGCATCAGGCGCTCTTGCCGAGATCACCTGCGCTTTCGCCGTCGCGAGTCGCCGGGCGAGCGCTGCCGGTTTTTCGGCCAGTGCGGGTGTCTCGTCGACGTCGGGCGCCTCCACCTCAAAGGGCAGATGAAGCCGATTCAGCAGCTCCCTTCGGTAGCGCGACGTTGAAGCCAGGATCAGGCGGGGCGCGGACACGCATCGGATTGTCCCATCGCGAACGACATTCGGGCCTCGTACACTTTGCCGCGATGAGTTCCCGTCAGTTCGAGCCCCGCCATCTCGACGTGCGAAGGTTCGCCGCCGAGGGTGCCGAGCTGGCGGGCGAATGGCCGCTGTCGGGGCTGGGCCGCCTGAGCGATTCGGCCGCCGCCGAGCGATCGCCTTCGACGAACGACGTCGTCTCGTGGCAGGCGCGCGGCGAGCAGCTGCCAGGCGTCGAGCCGGAGATTTGGCTGCACCTGAACGCACAAACGGCGCTGGCGCTCCAATGCCAGCGCTGTCTGGCGCCGCTCGACGTCGACGTCGCGGTGGACCGCCGTTTCCGCTTCGTTGTGGGCGAGGCCACCGCCGCGGAGCTCGATGCCGAGAGCGAGGACGACGTCCTGGCCTTGACTCGAGCGCTCGATCTGCAGTCGCTCACCGAGGATGAGCTGCTGCTCGCCTTGCCGCTGGTGCCCATGCATGTCGTCTGCCCGGAGCCGTTGCCGAAAGTAACGGCCGATGGTGACGGCGAGACCGTCTCGAATCCGTTCGCCGTGCTGGCGTCGATTCGGGGTGAGAAGACGCCGGATTCCTGAGCCGGTCTTCGGCTCCCGGCGAGTTCGGCGCACCCGATCACGCTGGATCCAAATGCTATAATTTCGGGCTTTACCGCCGGCGCGTGGCCGTGCAATGTTGCGCCCTGATCGGCGCCGGCTCTCCTTTCGGCAGAGCCACAGGAGAACCTCATGGCTGTTCAACAGAACAAGAAGTCGCCCTCGAAGCGCGGCATGCACCGTGCTCACTATGCACTCAATACGCCGGGCACCGCGATCGAGCCGACCACCGGCGAGACGCACCTGCGTCATCACATCAGCCCGACCGGCTTTTACCGGGGCCGTAAGGTGCTGAAGACAAAGGCGGACGCGTAAGGTGCCGGCGGGGGGCGCGTTGGGCGCACCCGTTTCGTCAGCAGTTTCCGCAGCCTCGGCAGACGCGATCCGCCTCGCCGTCGACTGCATGGGTGGCGACCATGGCCCGTCGGTCACTCTGCCTGCGTGCAAGGCGTTTCTGGCGAGTCACCCGCAGGCCGAGTTGATCCTGGTCGGTCGCGCCGATGCGCTGGCCGAAGCCAACGGCTGGGCTCGATGCACCGTGCTCCCCGCGACCGAAGTGGTCGAGATGACCGATTCGATCGAGGTGGCCCTGCGGCGCAAGAAGAACTCTTCGTTGCGCGTCGCGATCACCCAGTGCAAGCCGGGGCCGGACGGCCGCTCGCCGGCACAGGCCTGTGTGTCGGCGGGCAATACCGGGGCGCTGATGGCGGTGTCGCGCTATGTCCTGAAGACGCTCGAAGGGATCGACCGTCCTGCCATCGCGACCGTGATGCCGAACGAGCGCGACACCTTCACGACCGTGCTCGACCTCGGCGCGAATGTCGATTGTGAAGCCGGGCACCTGCTCCAGTTCGCCGTCATGGGCAGTGCGCTGGTGACGGCGTCCGAAGGCAAGGCCGATCCCACGGTCGGCTTGCTGAACATCGGCGAAGAGGCGATCAAGGGCGGCGAGACGATCAAGCAGGCCGGCGAACTGCTGCGCGCGGCGTCATCCGCCGGGTTGATCAAGTTCCACGGCAATGTCGAAGGCAACGACATCTTCAAGGGAACGACCGACATCGTCGTCTGCGACGGCTTCGTCGGCAACGTTGCGCTGAAGACCGCCGAAGGCCTGGCCTCGATGCTGTCGATGTTCATCCGGCAGGAATTCACCCGCGGCCTTTTCACGCGCGTCGCAGCGCTGGTCGCACTGCCGGTCCTGAACCGGTTCAAGGCGCGGGTCGACCACCGGCGCTACAACGGCGCGGCGCTGCTCGGCCTGCGCGGGCTGGTCTTCAAGAGCCATGGTTCGGCCGACGCCTTCGCCTTCGAGCGAGCGCTGGAACGGGCTTATGATGCGGCCCGAAACGACCTGCTGGAGCGGGTCCGCGACCGGATCGTCGCCACGCTCGCGGCGATGCCGTCCGCCGCACGAAGCGGCGAGCCGACCGCAATCGACACCGTCCTGTCCGACGCACCTTGACGAAGACGATCTACTCGCGCATTGCCGGCACGGGCAGCTTTCTGCCGCCCGACCGGGTGACGAACGACGACCTGGTGGCGCGCCTGGCGCGCGACGGCATCGAGACGTCGGATCAGTGGATCGTCGAGCGGACCGGCATCCATGCCCGCCATTTTGCCGCCGCAGACGTCGCCTGCAGCGACCTCGCCGTCGAAGCGGCCCGGCGGGCGCTCGAGGCCGCCGACTGCGACGTGGCGACGATCGATCTGATCATCGTCGCCACTTCGACGCCCGACATGGTGTTTCCCTCGGCGGCCTGCATCGTCCAGCAGAAGCTCGGCGTGCACGGGTGCGCCGCGTTCGACGTGCAGGCCGTCTGCTCAGGCTTCGTCTACGCGCTGACGGTCGCCGATTCGATGATCCGGACCGGCGCCGCGACGAAGGCTCTCGTGATCGGGTCCGAAGTCTTCTCGCGCATCCTCGATTTCAAGGACCGGACCACCTGCGTGCTGTTCGGCGACGGCGCCGGGGCGGTCATCTTGCAGGCGAGCGACCGTCCGGGGTTGCTGGCGAGCGAACTGCACGCCGACGGCCGTCACGTCGGCCTGCTTTGCGTGCCGGGCACAGTTTCCGGCGGGGCCGTGCTCGGCGACCCGGTCCTCAAGATGGATGGTCCCGGTGTCTTCAAGCTCGCGGTCAACGTTCTCGAAAAGGTCGCGACCTCGGTGCTGGCAAAGGCCGGCCGGGACGCGTCGAGCATCGACTGGCTGATCCCGCACCAGGCCAACATCCGGATCATGCAAAGCACGGCCCGGAAGCTGAAGGTGCCGCTCGAGAAGCTGATCGTCACCGTGAACGAGCATGGCAACACCTCTGCCGCCTCCATCCCTCTCGCGCTCGACGAGGCAGTCCGGAGCGGCAGGATCAAGCGCGGGGACACGCTGATGCTCGAGGGCGTCGGCGGAGGCTTCACGTGGGGCGCGGCCCTGCTGGACTATTGATTCAGCGACAACCGGATCGATCGCGATGCGTCCGTTTGCATTCTTGTTTCCCGGCCAGGGCTCGCAGGCTGTCGGCATGCTGCAGGGCTGGGGCGATGCGCCGGCGGTCCGCCAGACTCTGGAAGAGGCCTCCGAAGCGCTCGGCGATGACATCGCCCGGCTGATTCGCGAGGGTCCGAAGGAACAGCTCGACCTGACCACGAACACCCAGCCTGTCATGCTGACGGCAGGCGTCGCCTGCTATCGCGCCTGGCTGGCCGAGGGTGGCGCGGAGCCATCCGTCGTCGCCGGGCATTCGCTTGGCGAGTACGCGGCGCTGGTCGCTGCCGGTTCGTTGAGCCTGGCCGATGCGTTGCCGCTGGTCCGGTTTCGCGCCCAGGCCATGCAGGAGGCCGTGCCGGTCGGTGTCGGCGCGATGGCGGCCATTCTCGGGCTCGATGCCGCTGCGGTTCGGAGCGGCTGCGCTTCGGTCGCGGCCGAGACCGCCGAGGTGGTTGAAGCCGTCAACTTCAACGATCCGAAGCAGACCGTCATCGCCGGCACCAAGGCGGGCGTCGAGCAGGCCTGCAACGCGCTGAAGGCGGCCGGCGCCAAGCGCGCGCTGCTGTTGCCCGTTTCGGCGCCGTTTCACTCGAGCCTGATGAAGCCTGCCGCCGATCGCCTGAAGCAGCGCCTCGACACCACCCACTTTGAGACGCCGCGCATCGCGCTGGTCAACAACGTCGATGTCGCAGTGCAGACGGACCCGGCGGCGATCCGAGACGCGCTGTATCGGCAGGCCTTCAGCCCGGTGCGCTGGGTCGAATCGGTCGAGGCGATCCGGGCCCGCGGTGTTGCTGTCCTCATCGAATGCGGGCCGGGCAAGGTACTGGCCGGCACCGTCAAGCGGATCGACGCCGAGGCCGTTTCGGGGGCGCTGTTCGACCCGCCGTCGCTCGTCGACGCGAAGGCCTTGCTGGCATGAACGAGCGCACGTCGGCAGGGCAGGTCGCGCTGGTGACCGGGGCATCGCGCGGAATCGGCCACGCGATTGCGCTGGCCCTCGCCGGCCAGGGCATGAAGGTGATCGGAACTTCTACGACCGAGGCCGGGGCGGCATCGGTGACCACGGCGCTGGCGGCCTTTCCCGATTGCCGCGGAGTGGTGCTGAACGTGGATGACGGCAGCGCGATCGGCACCGTGGTGGAAGACGTCGCGACGCGCCATGGCGCCATTCACGTCCTCGTCAACAACGCCGGGATCACGCGCGACACGTTGGCGATGCGCATGCGCGATGACGACTGGGATGCGGTCATCGACACCAACCTGAAGGCCGTCTTCCGCATGAGCCGCGCCGTGATGCGGTCGATGGTGAAGCAGCGCTATGGCCGGATCGTCAATATCACGTCGGTCGTCGGAGCCAGCGGCAACGCCGGCCAAGCCAACTACGCTGCCGCCAAAGCCGGTGTCGCGGGCTTGACCCGTGCGCTCGCCCGCGAACTCGGCGGTCGTGGCATCACCGTCAACTGTGTCGCGCCGGGCTTCATCGAGACCGACATGACCAAGGGGCTGTCGGCGGCCCAGACCGCTGCGTTGCTCGGGCAGATTCCGATCGGCCGCCTCGGACAGGCGGCCGAGATCGCCGACGCGGTTGCATTCCTGGCGTCGCCACGGGCCGGCTACATCACCGGCACCGAACTGCATGTGAATGGCGGCATGTTCATGAGTTGAAGGCGCGAGTGCGTCGCGGCACACCGTTTGCCTCGGCTTCCATACCCTGCGCGGCCTCTGTGGCGGCGCCGGCGCGGGGCAGGGCAGGCCGTAGAATTCCAAGTTGGTTTCAGTAAACACTCCTGGAGGAGTCATGAGCGATATCGAAGCACGGGTCAAAAAAATCATCGCCGAACAGTTGGGCGTGCCGGAGGCTGACGTCTCGAACGAGAAGGCCTTCGTCGCGGACCTGGGCGCTGATTCGCTCGACACCGTGGAACTGGTCATGGCCCTCGAAGACGAGTTCGGGATCGAGATTCCGGACGAGGAAGCCGAAAAGATCACCACCGTGCAACTGGCAATTGATTACGCCCAGAAGAACCAGAAGGCCGCTTGATCGAGGCATGCGTTCGCGGGTCGGGACGAGGCTGATGCGATGAGCCGCCGTCGTGTCGTCGTGACGGGCCTCGGCCTCATCAGCCCCGTCGGCAATTCGGTCCAGGAGGCCTGGGGCAATCTGCTCGCCGGTCGTTCGGGCATCGACACGATCACGAAGTTCGATGCGACGGCGTTCTCCTGCCGTTTCGCAGGCGAGGTGAAGGGGTTCAAGGTCGAGGACTACTTCCCGGCCAAGGATGCCCGCCACATGGATACGTTCATCCATTACGGGCTGGCCGCATCGATCCAGGCCGTCAAGGATGCCGGCCTGCGGACGAACGGCGATCTGACCGAGGAAGAAGCCGAACGCATAGGCTGCCTGGTCGGTTCGGGCATCGGCGGCCTGCCGCTGATTGAGGACACGCATGCCGAACTGACGAACCGCGGCCCGCGCCGGATCACGCCGTTCTTCGTGCCGGCGTCGATCATCAACATGATCTCCGGCCACGTGTCGATCACCTACGGATTCCAGGGCCCGAACCTGGCGATCGTCACTGCCTGCACGACGGGTTTGCACTGCATCGGCGAAGCGGGGCGCTTGATCGAGTACGGCGATGCCGACGTGATGATCGCGGGCGGCGCCGAGGCGACGGTGTCCCCTCTCGGCGTCGGCGGTTTCGCCGCCGCCCGCGCGCTGTCGACCCGCAACGACGACCCGAAGACCGCGTCGCGCCCGTGGGACAAGGACCGCGACGGCTTCGTCCTCGGCGAGGGCGGCGGCGTCCTGGTTCTCGAGGAATACGAGCATGCACGCCGTCGCGGCGCCCGCATCTACTGCGAGTTGGTCGGCTTCGGGATGGGTGCCGACGCGTATCACATGACGGCCCCGAACGTCGACGGCCCCAAGCGCTCCATGAAGGCGGCGCTCCGCAACAGCGGCGTCAATGCCGACCAGGTTCAGTACCTCAATGCGCACGGGACATCGACCCCGCTCGGCGACGTCAATGAGACCAACGCGATCAAGCTGGCATTCGGCGACCACGCCCGCCGCTTGGTCGTCAACTCGACCAAATCGATGACCGGGCACCTGCTCGGCGGCGCCGGTGGCATCGAGTCGGTGTTCACCACGCTGGCGATCCATCACCAGGTGTCACCACCCACCATCAACATCTTCAACCAGGATCCCGAGTGCGATCTGGACTACTGCGCCAACGAGGCGCGTGATCTGAAGATCGAATACGCCGTCAAGAACAACTTCGGGTTCGGCGGCACCAACGGCACGTTGGTCTTCAAGCGGATTTGATGCGATCGCGTCGGACTTCCGACGGGCTGCATGCGCGGCGCTCCGCCGGTTGAGATTCGGGTGCGCCGACAGGCCTCGTGGCGGGCCTTCGTCGTCGCGCTCGTCGCCTTGACCGCCGTCTCGATCGGGCTCTGGCTCGCGTCGGCCGAGATCGGCGCCGCGGTCAAGGGCGTGTTCGCGGTGGCGACGTTGGCGCTGGGCGCCGCAGCCCTCTCGACGACCGCACCGTTCGACCTGCGCTTGCGCTGGACCGGTTCGTCCTGGGCGTTGAGTCCAGGCGGCACGCCCGCACCGCAGCCTGTTGCGGGTGTGCTGACCGTTGCCATCGATCTGGGACGCTGGATGCTGCTGCGCTTCGTCGACGAGTCGCCTCGAACGCGAACGACGTGGATTCCGGTTCAGCGCGCCGGCATCGAAGGCGACTGGCACGCGCTGCGCTGCGCCGTCCATGCGCCGCGCGCGCTGGCCGCACGCACGCCATGACGTCCGCGGATGCCGACGCCGCCCTGATCGAACGGGTGAAGCTCGGGGACGTCAAGGCCTTCGAGATGCTGGTCGTCAAGTACCAGCGCCGGATCGAGCGCCTGATCGGCCGGATGGTTCGCGACGTCGACCTGGTGCCCGATATCGCCCAGGAAACCTTCATCCGCGCGTACCGGGCGATTCCGCAGTTCCGCGGAGAGAGCGCGTTCTACACCTGGCTGTACCGAATCGCGGTGAATACCGCGAAAAAAGCGCTGATGGAGTTGAAGCGGGACCCGCTGATCACCGAAACCGCGCGCGCATCCCGCGACGATGACGATGAAACTTCGCGGGTCGAAAACGAACTAAGCGACGGCGAAACGCCGGATGCGGTCCTCGCGAGCAAGCAGATCGCGGCGGCAGTGAACCTTGCGATCGAAGCCTTGTCAGACGAGTTGAGGCAGGCGATCACGTTGCGCGAGATCGAAGGTCTGAGCTACGAAGAAATCGCCGAGATGATGGATTGTCCGATCGGAACGGTGCGATCCCGGATCTTCCGGGCTCGGGAGGCGATTGCGCAGCGCTTGCGCCCGCTGCTCGGTACCCGGTTGGACGAGCGCTGGTGAGCGGCCAGGGCTCCGAACGTGATGGAGAGGCTTGTATGTCGAGTGGGTCTGTGACCGAAGCGGCGCTGCTGGAGCAGCTGTCGGCGCTTGCCGATGGCGAAGTGGACCCGGCTGATACTGCAGTGGCTTGTGCGCGCTGGCGCGACGACGGCCGTGTGCGTGCATCCTGGCATGCCTATCACCTCATAGGCGATGTCCTGCGCTCCGAGGATCTGGCGATCGAGCCGTCTCGGGACGTCGCTTTCCTCGCCGCCGTTCGAGATCGTCTCTCGAAAGAGGCCGTCGTGCTGGCGCCTGTTCCGAAGGCCGAACGCGGCTTTCGCGATGCAGGCGAAGCGCGCCCGAACGACGCGGGCGCCCGGACCGGACGGCGTTGGCCTTGGGTTGTCTCGTCAGCGGTGGCGGCAGGATTCGTCGGAGTGGTCGGAACCTTCACCCTCACCCGGCCGTCCGCGCCGGTGCCCGCGGAAGCGCAAGCTCTCGCGAATGCGGGTTCGCCGACCCTAGTTGCCTCTCGAACCGATACAGCGCCGACGGCTGTTGCCGCATCGACGCCGGCTCCGGCTCGATCGCTCGCCCTTGACGTAAGCGGCGTGGTGCGCGACCCGGCGCTCGACACCTACCTTGCCGCGCACAAGCAGTTTGCAGGAAGCACGGCGCTGGGGGTGCCGTCGGCGTTCCTGCGCAGCGCCACTGTCAGGAACTACGGGCGCTAGACACGGTACATGGCGTCGCGCGCAACTTCTGCATTCGTATTGATCTGCGCCGGCCTGGCGTTCGCACCGATCGCGTGGGGCGGCGAAGCGGCCAAAGACGGTGGTCCCGCAGCGCAGGCGCGGGACGTGCGCGGCTGGCTGATGCGGATCCACGACGCCGCGAGCCGCCGCAACTTCCAGGGGACCTTCGTGGTGAGCAGCGGCGGCAACGTCGCCAGCGCCCGGATGTCGCACTTCTGCGATGGGGCCAACCAGTATGAGCGGATCGAGTCGCTCGACGGCAAGGCGCGCAACGTGTTCCGCCACAACGACGTCGTCCACACCGTCTGGCCGGCGAGCCGCGTCGCGGTGGTCGAGCAGCGCGATCTGCTGACCTCCTTTCCTGCTCTGCTGCAGGCTGGCGCCGATACGGTCGGCGACTGGTACGAATTGCGCCAGCAGGACGACGAACGCGTAGCCGGCCACGCAGCGAACGTGCTGGTCGTGCGCGCGAAGGATGCCCATCGCTACGGCTACCGCCTCTGGTCGGACAAGGCTTCGGGTCTGCTGCTACGCGCCGATGTTCTGAGCGCGCGTGGCGACGTGCTCGAAACGTCGGCGTTCTCGGACATTTCGATCGGCGTCCGCTCCCAGCCTGACAGCGTGCTGCAGGCGATGAAGAAGCTGGATGGCTACCGGGTGCTGCGTCCGGTCCTGAGTCCGACCACCCTCGAGGCCGAGGGCTGGGCGATCCGGCAGGTGGCGCCCGGCTTTCGGCAGGTCCGTTGCGTGAACCGCGAGATGGACAGCGCCGGCGACGTGGCTGTGACCGGCGGGGCGCACCGGGTCCTGCAGGCGATCTACGCCGATGGCATGACGTACGTCTCCGTCTTCATCGAGCCCTACAAGGACAACCACCACGGCCGGCCGATGCACGCCGTCATGGGCGCGACTCAGACGTTATCGATGCGACAGGGCGACTGGTGGATCACCGTGATCGGTGACGTGCCGGCTGCGACTCTCCAGCTTTTCGCAGGCGCTCTCGAGCGCAAGAAGTAGCATTTCCGATCGGCGTGCCGCCCCAATGGCAGCGCTCCGCTGTTGGCTCATTTTTGAGGATGGACTCTTGCATGCAGACTCAGCTTTTCTCGAAGGCATCTCCGGTGGCTCGTAGCGCTCTGGCCGCGCTGGCCTTGGCCGTCGCACTCGGCGCCTCGGTGCTTCCGGCGCCCGTCCTTGCGCAATCGCTGCCCGACTTCACCGAACTGGTCGAAAAGGTTGGTCCGGCCGTCGTCAACATCCGGACCACGGAGCGCGCACGGGCGGCGCGAGGCGGCGTTGGCCCCGAACTCGATGAGGACATGCTCGAGTTCTTCCGCCGCTTCGGCTTGCCGATTCCGAATCGGCCGAACCCCCGCGGCGGCCCGCAGCAACCGACGCCCGAAGGCGAGCCGCAGCAGCGCGGCGTCGGTTCAGGCTTCATCCTGAGCGGCGACGGGTACGTGATGACCAACGCCCACGTCGTGGAGGGCGCCGAGGAGGTCATCGTCACGCTGACGGACAAGCGCGAGTTCAAGGCAAAGACGATCGGTTCCGACAAGCGCACCGACGTCGCGCTGGTGAAGATCGAGGCGACGGGACTGCCGTTTGTCCGCACCGGTGATGTCGGGCGCCTGAAGGTCGGCGAGTGGGTCATTGCGATCGGCTCGCCGTTCGGCCTCGAGAACACGGTGACGGCCGGCATCGTCAGTGCGAAATCGCGCGACACCGGCGAGTTCCTGCCGCTGATTCAGACCGACGTCGCGATCAATCCCGGCAACTCCGGCGGGCCCCTGATCAATATGCGCGGCGAGGTGGTCGGCATCAATTCGCAGATCTACAGCCGCTCGGGCGGCTACATGGGAATCTCGTTCGCGATCCCGATCGACGAGGCCTCGCGTGTTGTCGATCAGCTGCGGGTCAGCGGACGTGTGACGCGTGGCCGGATCGGCGTCGTCATCGACCAGGTGACGAAGGAAGTGGCCGAATCGATCGGCCTGGGCAAGCCCATGGGCGCCCTGGTCCGCAGCGTCGAAGCCGGCGGCCCCGCCGACAAGGCAGGTGTCGAGGCCGGCGACATCATTACCAAGGTCGAGGGTCGCACCGTCGACCGGTCGGGAGACCTGCCCCGCATCGTCGGCGGGATGAAGCCGGGCAGCAAGGCCTCGCTGCAGGTCTTTCGGCGCGGCACCTACAAGGATCTGAACGTCACGGTCGTCGAGTTCGATCAGGAGAAACCGCGTCGAACGTCGGACCGGGAAGAGGCACCGAAGCCGGCGCCGACCCAGACATCGCTCGGTGTGGCGGTATCCGACATCACCGAGGCGCAGCGCCGCGACCTGAAGGTCAAGGGTGGCGTCAAGGTGGACAGCGTCGAAGGAGCGGCCGCCCGCGCCGGAATTCGCGAAGGTGACATCGTGATGGCGATCGACAACACCGAGGTCAGCAATGCCAAGCAGTTCGAGCAGCTGGTTGCGAAGGTCGACCGGACCAAGCCCGTGACCCTCCTGGTGCGCCGTGGGGAAAGCGCCAACTTCATCATCGTTCGGCCGGTGCGGGCGAACTGATGGGGAGGGGAAACTTCAGGTCGGCTCCTGAAGTGGTCGACGTGCCTGCGCAACCCATGTTGGTAATCGCTTACATATTGCCCGAAGGCGTCGGCTCGTATTCGCTTCGCGATGCCCATGGACCCCGCCCCGAAAGCCAAAAGCTCTTTGTCCTGCGCTTGAAAATTACCCCCAGACGCTCCACAGCCGTTTGTGAACAAACTGGGGACAACTTTTCTTGTTGGCGACGTGCAACGACAAGAAATCGAGCAATGGCGCGGGCTCCAGCCGGGGTCTTCTGGATACAATGAAGTCCCAACAAGCAGTTGCCATACGTTTTGTTGGAAGGCGCGTCACTCATTCGACGTGCCTTTTTTTTATCCTGATGCAGGCCTTCGTGATGCTCGAATTTGCGAGCATCTTCGCGAGTCGCGAGTCTGCATCGACACGATGACGCGCATGCAGTGGTCTTCCGCTGCAGCGCATTCGACGCGCTCAGCAATCGGCTGTCCCCAGCATGGATCACATCCGCAACTTCTCGATCATTGCCCACATCGACCACGGCAAGTCGACCCTCGCCGATCGGCTCATTCAACGTTGCGGCGGATTGAGCGATCGCGAGATGGAAGAGCAGGTGCTCGACTCGATGGACATTGAGCGAGAGCGCGGCATCACGATCAAGGCACAGACCGCATCGCTCGAATACAAGGCGCGTGACGGTCGCACCTACAACCTGAATCTGATCGACACGCCCGGACACGTCGACTTCTCATACGAGGTCAGCCGCTCGCTGTCGGCCTGTGAGGGCGCGCTCCTCGTCGTCGATGCCAGCCAGGGTGTCGAGGCCCAGACCGTTGCCAACTGCTACACCGCCCTCGATCTCGGCGTCGAAGTCGTTCCGGTCCTGAACAAGATGGACCTTCCGCAGGCCGATCCGGCGCGCGCGCGTTCGGAGATCGAGGACGTCATCGGCATCGATGCCGACGACGCGATTCCATGCAGCGCGAAGACCGGCGAGGGGATCGACGAGATTCTCGAGGCCGTCGTGCATCGCATGCCGGCGCCTCGCGGCGTCTCCGACGCACCGTTGCGCGCGATGATCGTCGACTCGTGGTTCGACAACTACGTCGGCGTCGTCATGCTGGTGCGGGTCGTCGACGGCTCGCTGTCGAAGGGCGAACGGATCCGCATGATGGCCAGCGATGCGGTTTACGGCGTCGAGCAGCTCGGCGTGTTTACGCCCAATTCGGTCGCGCGCGACAAGCTGTCGGCGGGCGAGGTCGGCTTCGTCATCGCCGGCATCAAGGCATTGCAGGCCGCCAAGGTCGGCGACACCGTGACGCTCGAGAAGAAGCTGCCGAACAATCGGGGCGTGGCGGTCGAGGCGCTTCCGGGCTTCAAGGAGATCCAGCCGCAGGTTTTCGCCGGTCTGTATCCGACCGAGGCGAGCGAGTACGACCAGCTGCGTGACGCACTCGAGAAGCTGAAGCTGAACGATTCGTCGCTGCGCTATGAGCCCGAGGTGAGTCAAGCGCTGGGCTTCGGGTTTCGATGCGGCTTCCTCGGCCTGCTCCACATGGAGATCGTCCAGGAGCGGCTCGAACGCGAGTTCGACCAGGACCTGATCACGACGGCGCCATCGGTCGTCTACCAGGTCGGCTTGAACAACGGCGACGTGATCCAGATCGAGAACCCGTCGAAGATGCCTGACCAGGGGCGGATCGCCGAGATTCGCGAGCCGATCGTCACCGTCCATCTGTACATGCCGCAGGACTACGTCGGGCCGGTGATGACGCTCGCCAACCTGAAGCGCGGCAACCAGCTGAACATGGCGTACCACGGGCGCCAGGTCATGTTGACCTATGAGATGCCACTGGCCGAGATCGTGCTCGACTTCTTCGATAAGCTGAAGAGCGTGTCCCGCGGCTACGCCTCGATGGACTACGAGTTTAAGGAATACCGCATGGCGGACGTCGTCAAGGTCGACATTCTGCTGAATGGAGACCGCGTCGATGCGCTCTCGATCATCGTCCACCGCAGCCAGAGCCAGTATCGTGCGCGGGCCGTCGTCGCGAAGATGCGCGAGCTGATTTCGAGGCAGATGTACGACGTCGCGGTGCAGGCCGCGATCGGAGCCAACATCATTGCGCGTGAGACAATCAAGGCGCTGCGCAAGAACGTGATCGCCAAGTGCTACGGCGGCGACATCACCCGCAAGCGCAAGTTGCTCGAGAAACAGAAAGCGGGCAAGAAGCGCATGAAGCAGATCGGCTCCGTCGAGGTGCCGCAAGAGGCGTTTCTGGCCATACTCCAGGTGGACGATTGATGGGTTCTCTGACCGGTTTGCTGTACGCCTGCCTGGCAGTTTTCCTGGGTGGCTGGTACCTCGGCAAGTGGACGGGCAACTTCTCGCTGCTGCTGTTCATCCTGACGCTCGTCACGTTCGCCTACTGGTTGGCCGAGCGTTTGTATTTCGCGCCGCGTCGGCGGGTCGCAGCGGCGTCGCTCGATCGGCAGGATGCGTCGCGACGCGAAGAACTGGCTCGGCAAGGCATCTCGAAAGTCGACGACAACATGTCGGCGGCGCGCCAGTCGGTGTTGATGCAGCCGTGGTGGCTGGACTGGACCGCCGGACTTTTCCCCGTCATCCTGGTCGTCTTCCTGTTGCGGTCGTTCCTGTTCGAGCCGTTCAAGATTCCGTCCGGTTCGATGATTCCGACCTTGCTGGTGGGCGACCTGATCCTCGTCAACAAGTTTCACTACGGCGTTCGCCTGCCGGTCGTCAACAAGAAGGTCATCGCCAACCATGACCCGCAGCGGGGTGACGTGATGGTCTTCCGGTATCCGAAGGACACCAGCATCGACTACATCAAGCGCGTGGTCGGCGTCCCCGGCGACGAGGTGTCGTTTCGGAATCAGCAGTTGTCGATCAACGGGCAAGTGATTCCGCTCGAGCCGACGCCGCCTCCCGGCTATTACGACGAAGATGCGCTACGCTATTACCCGGAGTTCAAGGAGA
>Ga0207691_10000968_pt1 | contig 28536 bp, 42 predicted proteins | sample KBSM13metaG_FD_184327 | JGI IMG/M metagenome (GOLD analysis project Ga0207691, IMG submission 184327) | Miscanthus rhizosphere microbial communities from Kellogg Biological Station, Michigan, USA - KBS M1-3 metaG (SPAdes) (version 2) | ecosystem: Host-associated > Plants > Roots > Rhizosphere >...
CTGGCGCGCGCCACTGAGTTCGCCGCGATCACCGAACTCGAAAAGTCGGGCGCGAAGATCACGCTTGCCGCGGGCGCCGACGGGCCGACGATCCTGCAGGCGATCTTCGACGCGAGCGCGCTCGTGTATCAGAACACGGGCGATATCGCGTCGTGGATCGCGATGGGCCCGCTGGGCTGGGCGCGCCTGGGCGGTCTGACCGACCTCGCCGGGCGTCCGCTCTTCCCCTACCTGGGCGCCTCGAACGCGATGGGTACGGCGTCGGCCGACATGCTGGGCCTGGGCACGGTCGCCGGGCTGCGCCCGATCGTCACGTACGGGATCGACGACGACACGTTCTGGGTCGGCAACTCGTCAGCGTTGGAGTTCTACGAGTACCGATACCCGCTGCTCGAAGCGGTCGAGCCTTCGCTGCTGGGTCGGCAGATCGCGGTCGCCTCGTCGATCGTCGCCTACCGCCCGACGACGAAGGAAGCGGGCCCGTCGAACACCCCGCCCGCTGAGCAGAACGGCGCAGTGCACCTAGCGCCGTGAGCACTCGTATCCGCGACCTCGTAGCCGCCGACGCAGCGGCGGGCGGCTCAGTGCCGCCCGACCTGCTCGTGCCGCCTACGGCGACGCTGCTCAGCCCGACGTCGGTCGTCGTGAACGTGGCGACACCTGTGACCGTGACAGGCACGGGCTTCGACGCGGGCACGCGTGTCGTCGTCGACGGCATCGCGCAGCCGACGACCTACCTGTCGCCGACGCAGGTTCGCTATAGCGCCCTCGCCGATGCGGTCGGCGCGCAAGATGTACGCGTGCGGCGGTCGACTGGGCTGCCGTCGAACGCACTCACGCTGACCGTGACCGCGACGCAGGAAGAGCCTGCACCGACGTCGTCGAACACGAAGGGCGAAATCGTCGCCTGGCTGCTCGCGCACGGCGTCGACCTCGACGAAGCGGCGCTGAACGAACTCACGAAGGCTGAACTGCTCGTGATCGTCGGCGAACTACTGAACGACCAGAAAGGCTGACGCATGACCGTGCTCGAACCTGAGCCGAAGGTGCCCGAAGACCCTGACGAGCCCGCAGAACCCGCTGAGGGCGACGAGGGCGCCTGATGGCAGTGAATGCCGACCTCGACTCGCTGAAGACCTTCCTGGGGCTTCAGACGACCCGCGACGACGACGTGCTGGGCTGGGACTTAGCCGCGGCGTCGCGTGTCGTGCAGCAGCGAGTCACGGTCGACGCCTGGGCGACCGACGACGTGCAGATGGCAGTGCTGATGACCGCAGCGCGGCTCTTCGCTCGACGGCGGTCGCCTGAAGGCGTGGCGGGCTTCGCATCCGATGGGCTCGTCGTGCGGATCGTGACGACCGACCCTGACATTCGGACCCTGCTCGAATGGGCGCTCGACCTCGACAAGGCGGGCGTCGCGTGATCAGCGCGCTGCGGGCCGAACTCGCGGCGCTGATCACGGGCGCGCTGCCGAACTTCCCAGTGCATCGCTGGCTGCCCGAAGACACGCCCGAACTGCCGTGCGCCGTCGTCGGGCGACCCGCGCTCGAAGTCGACCCTGACGCGGCTACCGCCGTGCTCGCCTCGACGACGGTCACTGTCGTCGGGCGCCGCTACACGAGCGACGGCGCGCAGGAAGAACTCGACGACACCTGCTGGGCCGTGCTGCAGGCGTACAACTTCCTGCGCGGGATGCACACGGCGACCGTGCAGCGACTGAACGTGTCGAACGTGCTGCCCGACCTCGTGTCGATCGCGGGCGACGAGTACCCCTGCTACCTCTGCGAAGTGCAAGCGCACCTGATCGCCTGCTGAAAGGGCCCGCCATGTCGTCAGTAATCCTGCAGATCGAAGAGGGCACCTTCGCCCTGTCGCTCGTCGACAAGGCTGCCGTCGGCTACCTCGACACGTGGCAGGCGCCAGGCGGCGCCACGCTCGCCGACGTGACGCTTGCCGACTACGACACGGCGTCGCCCGCCTGGTCGTGCCAGGCGACGTCGGGCGCGCTCACGGCGACGGCAAACCTGACGACCGTCGAAGTGCCTGCGACGTTCTGCGAGCCCGCCCAGTCGATCCCGCAGCCCGCGTCGACGTCGTTCAGCCTCGACATGACGTTTCTGCAGGATGCGAACATCGTCGATGGGATCAACCGCTACCTGTTCGAGAACGACACGAAAGAGGCGTACGTCTTCTACGGGCTGGCAGGCGAAGACCCGCCGAAGATGATCGGCCGCGTGCGGCTGATCGCGGGCACGATCGGCGGCGCTGCTCGAAGCACGCTCACCTTCGACGTGTCGCTGCCGTTCAGCCGAAAGCCTGATGCTGAGTTCGGCGACACGACGGCGTCGCAGATCGTGAACGGCGACGGCACGGTCGGCCCGCCGCCCGTCGCTACCGCAGCGGCGTCGTACGCGCCTGCCTGATGCCCGTCAGCGGGCTCGACCGTGTGGCGAAGATCGTGCACGACGTGCACGGCGTCGTCGAGGGCGCAGCCCTGCGTCGCGTGCAGGCGTACGTCGGCGGTCGCTCGAAAGGGCTCGCCCTGGGGCACGCCGCGAAAGACCTGGGCGGCGATCGCGCGATGCACAACTACAAGGGCGGCAAGTTGCGCCTGGGCGCGGGCTGGGATGCCGTGCCGGGCGGCGTCGCCGTGAACTTCCGACCTGCGGGCGTGTGGAAACTCGTCGACCAGGGGCGCAAACGGTCAGGCGTGATCGTGCCGAAGCGGCGTCGGCGTCGAGGCGCGCGCCCTGGGGCGCGTAGGGCGATCCGCATGCCCGACGGCGGATACGTCGCCTTCAGTCACTACGGGCCGTCGCGAGGGCTGGGCACCTTCGGCGACAGTGAGCGCGATATCGAACGGCGGGCGGCAGCGAACGTCGACGCGGCGATCGCCCGCGAACTGCGAAGGGTCGTCGGCTAGTGGCGACCTTCACCGAACGCGTTCAGGTCATCATCGACTTCGTCGAGCGGCGCCAGGGCGGCGACTCGCCCTTCGCGAAACTGAAGGCTGACGTAGCGGGCGCCGAAGGCGCGATGGGGAAACTGAAGGCGGCGAGCGCGGGCGTCGGCGGCGTGCTGTCGAGCGTCGGCCCGCAGGTGTGGGCGGCGGCGGGCGCGGCGGCGGTCGGCTTCCTGGTGAAGAGCACGCAGGCGTTCGAGGCGCTCGCCCTGAGCAGTTCTAAGTTCGCTGCGGCGACGGGCCTTGCAGTCGACGAGGCGTCACGCTGGGCCGAAGTCGGCGGCGACGTAGGCGTAGGCGTCGACACGCTCACGGTCGCCTTTAACAAACTCGCGACCACCGCGGAAAAGTCGCCCGACTCGCTCGCGAAGTACGGCGCGGAGGTCGTGCGCGCGAAAGACGGCACGGTCGACATGAACGCGACGATCCTGAACGTGATCGAAGCGCTGAACAAACTCGACCCTGCGAAGCGCGCCGCGGCCATGAAGGAAATCTTCGGCAAGGGCGCCGTCGGCGGCGCGCAACTCTTCAGCCTGTCGGTCGACGAGATTCGGCAGCGGCTCGCCGACGTCAGCGACTCGAAGGTGATCGACGAGGAAGAGCAGGCGAAGGCTGAGCGCCTGCGCGACGCCGTCGACTCGCTGAAGGATGCCTGGGACAACGTCGTACTAACCGTCGGCGAGGTCGGCGCAGGGCTCGCGCCCGCCCTCGAACTGATAGGGCAGATCGTCGGCGGCGTGACCGACCTCGACGCGAAGTTGCAAGAGGTCACGGGCGGCTTTTCGCTCTTCACGGGCGGGCTGGGCTTCCTGGGGCAAGCCTGGGATGCGATCACGGGCAAGTCGAAGGATTCGGGCGACGCGCAAAAGCAGGCGCTGACCGACGTCGGCGACGAAGCCGACGACGCGTCGATCAAGGTGCGCGCGATCGGCGACGCCTGGGATGCGGTCATGGGGAAGATCAAGGGCGAGCAGTCCGACCTGCGTGTCGCCGACCAGTTCGACCAGGCGCGCGACGCGGCGACGAAAGCCTGGGACGCGGCGTCGAAGGGCGCCGACGACGCGAAGGGGAAGACCCGCGACGCGCGCCAGGCGATCGTCGACACGAAACTCGCCGTCGCCGACTACGCGCGCGAAGTGCTGGGCCTGCCGCCTGAGCAGGTGACCGACATTCTGGCGAAGATCGACCAGGGCTCGCTTGACTCAGCCGAGAGCCAACTTGACGCACTGGCGAAGACGCGGCGGGCCGAAATCCTGGTGAAGACCGTGCTGCAGAACACGCTCAGTTTTCTGCCGGGCGGTAAGCCCGTCGTGACGGGCACGGCGGCGAGCGCGGCGCCGTCGACGATGGTCGCGGCGCAGGCGGGCATGCCGATCGCCCTCGCGGCGCCGATGGTCGCGACCGTGCCCGTGCAGGTGCAGGTGAACCTGCCTGTCGGCGCCGACGAGTCGCGCACGGTCGCCGCGCTGCATCGCTGGTCGCGGCGTAACGGTTCGCTGCTTAACGCGGGCGTGTGGACAGGATGACCGCCGCCTGGGTCGACGTGCAGTTGTGGCGGTACAGCGCGCTGCCGAATGAAGGCTGGGACCGCGCGCTCTGGGACGAAGGGCACTGGGACGCGGGCTACCCGACGCCGAACGTCGAATGGCTCAGCATCGTGTGCGACGTGCGCGGGCTCGACCTGCGCCGCGGCTCGCAGGGCACGACCGTCGCGGGCGGCAGCGAAACGGGCGTGCTGATGCTCGAACTCGACAACCGCGACGGGCAGTGGTCTGAGTTCGTCGACACGGGCGACGGCAACTTCGAGCCCGCCCTGACGAACGGCGTGCAGTTGCGCGTCATCGCGGGCAACGACGTCGTGCCGCAGGTGACGCTCTTCCGCGGCTGGGTCGAAGCCTGGGTGCAACGCTGGACGAAGACCGACGACAGCGTGCTCGTGACCTGTACCGACGGCTGGTCTGACCTCGTGCAGCAGGGCAGCGACGTCGAATGGACGCCTGGCGCGATGGGCGAGCAGGTCGGCGAGCGCCTGTGGCGCCTCGTGCGCATGCGGGCGGGCTGGGACGAAGATCAGTACCCGATCTATCTGCAGCCTGGCAGTGTGCGCCTGCTGGGCTCGTCTGCCTGGGGCAGCGTCGAGCGCGGGCTGACGCTGCGGCGCACGAGCGTCGCCGACGAAATCCTGCGCACGACGCGCAGCGACGGCGGGATCGCCTTCCTCGACGGCGACGGCGCCTTCGTGTACCTGAACCGTGGGCGCTGGTCGTCGATCGCGTCGGCGCCGTCGCACGAGCAGGGCCGTGCGCCTCGACCTGCGCAGGGCACAGTGCCGCTCTTCGGCGACTGGTGCGGCACCCCGCAGTCGAACGAACTGCCGTACACCGACCTCGAATGGGACTACGACGGCACGGGCGCGGCGAACATCGTCGTCGTCGCGAATGCCGACGCGCCGCACGAGCGCGACGACGCGGGGAACGTGATCCCTGACGCCTGGGCCCAGTGCGGCTCGACGCAGGTCGACGGGCGCGCCTCGAACCGTCGCCGCCAGGTGCTGCAGTTGACCGATCTTCGCTTCACGACGCAGGCTGAAGCCGACGCGCTCGCGACGCACTACCTGAACACGTACGCCGAAAAGTTCGTGAGCGTGCGACGGCTCGAAGTGCGCCCTGAACTCGACGACCGACTGTGGGCGACCGTGCTGGGCCTGCGCCTGCAGGATCACGTGCGCGTGCTGCGCCGCACGCAGACGAACACGGTCGACATGGAATGCCTGATCGACGGCGCGCAGTATCGGATCACCCCGCTCGAAGTCGTGAACGGGCTGCATTACGGCACGTGGATCGTCACCTATTCGACGACCGACGCCGTGAGTGAGGTCAGCGACCTGGGCGTGCGGGCGAAGCACTTCGCGGAGGTCGCAGCGTGAGCGCCGTCAAAGACCCGATCAGCCGCGAAGTCATCGCGTCGTCGCTGGGCGCCCAGTGGAACGACCGTGTCGTGCAGGTCTTCGCGACGCTCGCCGAACTGCGGTCGGGCACGTACTCAGGCTGGGCGCCGATCCGCGGCAGCCTCGCCTACGCCGAAGACGTGCGCGCGCTCTACGAGGTCGTCAACTTCGACGGCGGCGGCGCGCCGATCTGGTGGCCTGTCGCGGCACGAGGCGCCATCGCGCACTGGCCCAACGCGCACCCACCGAACACGGGCCTGATCACGATGCCGACGTCGGGCGCCATCACGAACATTGCGAAGTTGCCAGGCGAAGTGCGCTACGGGCGCTCGTACGGCTTCGCCTGGCAGTGCACGATCTACACGCAGTCGGGCAACCTGGGCCTGTGGCACGGCGAGGTCTTCATTCAGCGCGCCGCGAATCCTGGCTACGCGATCAGCACTCTGCTGCCGACAGGCTGGATTCGCGAAGCGGGGCAGGGCTGGGCGGCGGGCGTGTACAGCAGCAGCGAAATGTCGGGCTTCAGCATCATCGGCCCGATGGCAGAAAACGAACCGTCGGCTGAGTTCGTGTGGCGAGGCGCCGCGTACCCAGGGCTGCCCGACGTCGTGTCGTGCAATCCGTCACTGTCGATCGTCGAACTAGGAGGGGGCGCCGCGTGAGCGACATACCTGTACCGCCCGAAGGGACACCTGGCGCGCCGTGGGACGTGCCGCCCGACGTGCTCGCCGCGGGCGGCAACCCTGTGCCTGGGCAGTCGCCGCTCGCGCCGAACACTGACCAGCGGCTGAGCGCGATCGAAGCGACCGCCGCCGACACAAACCGTCGCGTGACCGACCTCGAAGTCAGCACGTGACGTGAGCCGACTGCTGCTGGGCGAAGACCTCAGCCTGTACGCCGACGGTACGCAGGCGGGCCCTGAGCCTGATCCGCCGCCCGAACGGTCGAAGGCTGAACTGCCGTACTTCGACCAGCGCATGTCGGGCCGCGTGCTGCAGATCGGCGGCGACGGCGCCCTCGTGTGGAACCTGCGCGGCACGATCCCGCTCGCCGACGGTAAGCAGGCGGGCGCCGTGCTGCAGGTCGCAGGCGACGGCACGCTGATCTGGACGCAGCCGAAGCCTGGCGGCAGTGAAGAGGTCTTCGCCACTGACCTGCTCGACGTGCTGAACGTCGGGCAACTCTTCGTCGGCCCGACTGATCCTGTCGGCGGCGCGAACGGCGACCTATGGGTCGTGACGCGCACAAACGTCACTGAGGCGTCGATCGTGCCGCCCTCGCAGGTGCCTGTCGTCACGGTCGCGGCGACGAGCGCGACGCCGACCGTGCCCGTGTCATGGACTGCCGTCAATACCGCCACCGCGTACCGCGTCACGGTCGACGGCGCCGACGTCGCCCAGGTGACGACGCTCACGCTGACGCTGACGCTGGCCCAGGGCGCGCACACGATCACAGTGCGCGGGCTGAACTCAGGCGGCGACGGGCCCGCATCGGCGCCGAAGACGTGCACCGTTCAGAATCAGGCGCCGCCGCCCGTGACGAACCTGCGCGTGACACAGGTCTCGCCCTCGACGATCGACGTCGCCTGGGACTACGCGAGCCCGCCCGCCGACTTCGCCTCGTACGTCGTGACGGCTTCGGTCGGCACGGTCACGGTTACAGGCACGACCGCGCACGTGAGCGCGCTCGCCGCCGACATTGCCGTGTCGATCACGGTCGTCGCTCGTGACACAGGCGGGCTCGACTCGACGCCCGTGTCGACGACTGGGCGCACGTCGCCGCAGCCGCCGCCCGCGGCGCCGCCTGCGCCTACGAACTTCCGCGTGACCCGCGTCGGCTACTCGTCAGCCGACTTCGCCTGGGACGCCGCGCCAGGGGCAACGCGCTACGAAGTGTCAGGCGACGGCACGAGTTTCGGCAACGTCGGCGCCGTGCTGTCCTGGGGCTGGGCGGGCCTGACGCAGCAGACCGGTTACACGCTCTACGTGCGGGGCGTGAACGCGGGCGGCGCGGGCCCTGCCGCAGCGGTCAGTTTCACGACCCTGCCGCAGGTCGCGTACTGGGTGACGACGCACCAGGATCGAACGATCGGCTACGGCGCCGAAGACTGGTCAGCGGCGGGCATCGGCTACGAGTCGTCGGGCGTGCTCTTCACGAACGACAACTGGGCGTCGGGCGCGAACTCGCACCTGTACGCGCTCGACCTCAACCTGAACACGGGCCCGTACTCGCAGCAGGGCGACCGATGGATCGTCTTCAGTGTCGGGCTCTTCGTCGACTACGTGTACGACGTAACGGGCTGGTGGGGCTACCCAGGAACCTTCAGGTGGAACGCCTACGCCGACGGGCTCGCGGCGCAGCAGCAGGGCGCCGTCGTCGCGAGCGGCGGCGCGATGGCGGTCGGGCCGAACGAAGTGAACAACGCGCACGACGGCGTGCAACTGAAGCACCTGCAAATGTCGTACTCGGCTGGGCAGGGCTCGCCGGGCTGGTACAAGTTGCGCGAGTTCCAGATTCACGTTCGCCAGGTGACAGGGCAAACGCCTGTCTACAACCCAGCATGACGACGACGCCGGGCGTGATCGCTCGCCGCAAAGACGGCGCCTGGGTGCAGGACGGCTCGTACGTGCTGACCGTCCCGAACGCGTCGGCGCTGCCGAACGCGCCCGCTAACGACGACGTCTTCGCCTTCGTGCACGACACGCAGAAACTGATGCGGTCGCGCACGGGCGCCTGGGTCGAGTTCACGTCGGGCAGCGCGTCGACGGGCGGCTACTTCGCGGCGCCGCTGGGCCCGCTGACGATGGCGGCGAGCACGATCTACGAACTGCCGATCGGCGGCGTGACGCTGTCGTCAGGCTTCACGAAGAGCGGCACGACACGGCTGCAGTGCGACCGTGCGGGCGTGTATCACGTCGCCGCGGCGGTCACCTGCAACGGCACCGCGGCGCAATGGGTGATTTTGTCGATCGTGCAGACCCGCGGCGCGACCGTCGTCAGCAAGTTCGATCACGTCGGCGGCAACTACGCGGGCGGCGGCTTCGCGCTGAACACGGCAGTCGGCGAGTTCAATCTGCAGGCGAACGATCTGCTGACCGTGCAGGTTTCGTCGTCGGGCGCGAACACGGTCGACGCGCGCTCGAACCTGGCCGTGTCCGCGGTGGGCGGGCCGAAGGGCGACAGGGGCGACCCTGGCGCAGGGGCGACGACGATGCGCCTCGACGACCTGATCGACGTCACCGCGCCTGCGCCTGCCGCGAGTCAACTGCTGCGCTACAACGGCACGTCAGCCCAGTGGGAAAACTTCGCGGGCTACGTCGACGTGCATCATGGCAGCGCCTTCGTCGACCTGGGCTCGTCGAACGCGGGCGGCGTGATCGACGTCGTATCGACGGGCATGCCCGCGTCGTTCCCCTATCAGGTCGACGTGAAGGTCGACGCGGTTCTTACCTTCGGCTTCGGTCAGCAGAACACGGCGGCGAGCGGCGACCTGTTCAACATCGGCACGAACTCGGTCGTGGACACGGTCGGGCAGATGTTCGCGAATGGCTCGTACAACGTGCGCGTGCCCTTCAGCGCCTTCTACCCGGTGCCCGCAGGGCAGAACCCAAACGCGAAGTTGCGCCGCAACGGGATCAACTTCAACGCGGCGAACTGCTACTTCAGCGGGCGCGTCCTGTGGCAAGCGATTCGGATGACCTAGGAGGGCCCATGTCGTACAACACGATCAACCGCTGCGCGAACGACCAGGCGTTTCAGGGGCGCGTCACCGCGGCGTGCGCAGGCGAGAACGAAGAGGCGCCGCAGTCTGCGATGTATCGGATTATCTGGGGCGTCAGCGCGAAGAGCGATATCGAAGCCGCCTACGCGTCGGCGGTCGCGGGCGGCAGTGCCAACCCTGGCGGCGACGAAGCGGTCGTGACCGATTCCATGATCCTGAGCGCCGTGCAGGCAGAACTCGCGGAAGGGGTACAGCCGACGTGAGCAACCCGACGTTTCCTGACGACGACCCTGAAGACGGCTACGACCTCGAAGACGATCCGCACGCGCAGATCGACGTCTTCGAGCGTGTCGTCGCCGACCTCGAACACGACCGCGACGACCGAACTGTCGTGCGCGTGCTGCTCGCCCTGGCGATCCTCGTCGCCCTGCGCGAACGCGTGCGCCATCGTCTGCGGCACGAGGTCGACGCGCTGATCGCACGACTGCAGGTGATCCGATGAGCGGGCGCTACCTGACCGACCTCGCCGACGTGTGCCGCGGCGCGGGGCTCGTCGTCACTGAGGTCGGCGGCTCGCCCTCGCAGGTCGGCCCGCAGTGGCAGCAGCGGGCGCGCTCGTCGGGCGGCTACGCGAGCGGGCGACCGACTCACGTCATGGTGCATCACACGGCGTCGGGCGCGTCGGCTGACGGCTGGGGCGACGCGAACTACTGCACCTTTTCCAGCGAGAACCGACCTGTCTGCAACCTGTACCTGTCGCGCGCTGGGCACGTCTGGGTCTGCGCCGCAGGGGCGACGAACACGAACGGCAGCGGCGGGCCGATCGACAACGTCCCGAAGGACAGCATGAACACGTACGCCGTCGGGATCGAAGCGGGCAACAACGGCACGGGCGAGCCGTGGCCGCAGGCGCAGCAAGACGCGTACGTGCGCCTCGTGCGGGCCCTGGGCGATCACTACGGGCTGCAGCACTGCCGGGCGCATTTCGAGTGGGCGCCAGGGCGAAAGGTCGATCCTGCGGGCCCGTCGCAGTGGGCGCCTGGCGGCGGATCGTGGGACATGAACGCGTTTCGTGAGTCAGTCATCGGATCGGCAGGCGGGCAGCCGCCGCCGAAGGAAAGGGCTATCGACATGGCAGTAGCGATTCAGAGTGCCGACGGCACTGCAGAGCAGCAGTTCGCGACGTTCGCCTGGCAGCCTGGCTGCGCGATCGGCTGGCTGACGAGCGACGGGCAGATCGCCGTCGGGCACGTCACGGGCGCGCTCGCCCTCGACTCGAACGGCAAGGCGCTGCGCAACTTCGGCGCCGCGGAGATTCAGGACATGATCGACCGCTACTGGGTCGGCGGGCCGAAGCCGCCAGGATGGCGCTAAGCCATGCCCGAACGTGTCACGACCGTCGAGGGCAAAACGGTCGGCGTCGTCATGTCCTGGCTGCGGGCATGGCCCGACTGGCTGCTGATCGTCGCCTTCCTGGCGCTCGCAGTGATCGCCGCGCTGGCTGGGACGCTCGACGACTGGCTGCGCGCCGCGATGGCGATCGCCTTCGTCGCGATCGCAGCCTCGCTGATCGCCCGCCTGCGCCGCGAGCGCGCCGCCGTGCCGCCGACTGATGACACGCCTGCGCCTTAGCCTCGCCGCCCTCGTCGCTGTCGTCGCCCTGGCGGCGTGCACGCCTGACGAAGTGCAGTTCTGGGTCGAGCGCGCCCAGGAAGCCGAAGCGGCGGGCGCCTGGTGCCCGAACGCGGCGGGCGGGATCATCGCTTACGGGCTGCCGCCTGAGTTCGACGTGATCGCCTGGCGCGAGTCGCGCTGCGACCCTGAAGCCGTGAACTCGTCGAGCGGCGCGCTGGGGCTCGTGCAGATAATGCCGTTCTGGCTCGCCGCCCTGTGCCCTGCAGGGATCGCCTGCACGGCCGACGATCTGCTGCGCGGCGACGTCAACCTCGAAGCCGCCCGCTACGTCTTCGACCGTCAGGGCTTCGACGCGTGGTCGCAGACCGCGCCCTAGCCGTCGTCGCCCTCGTGCTGGCCCTGGCGGGCTGCACGTCACGGGCGGGCTCGACGCGCCTCGACTACGACCGACTGGGCCTGCACGAGCAGATCGTGACGGGCGGGCAGGCGCAGATCGACGAGGGCTACGTCGTGCGGATCGCTTCGCTGCCGGGCGTCTGGCTGGCTGGGCATCGCACGTCGCACGGCGCAGTCTTCGCCCGCCTGGTCGAGTTCCGCGTCGGCGACAGGGTCTGCGCCTTCGAGCAGTGCTACGCCGTCACGGGCTCGAAGATCGTCAGCCGCCTGCGCCTTCCTGGCTACGTCGCGCCGCTCGTGCTGCAGACGTCGCTCAGTGCCGACGTCGAACTGCTGGTGACCGCTCAACCTGAAGGGGTAATGCCATGACGCAAACGCAGGGATGGTGGCTCGTCGTCGAGGTCGGCGTGATCGCCCTCGTGAATCTGCTCAGTGTGCTGCGAGGGATGCGCCCCTAGCGGCGCGATGGGGCCCTGTGTGGCCCTGAGAGCGACGAAACGGCTCGCTGCGGTACCAGAGTGCGGGCAAACGACCTGGGGCTTTCCTGATCGCGGGAATCGGCGTACGGTCGCGGGCATGGCTAACGGCAGTCCGCACGACCTGGCGCACGCGCTCGCCGTCGGCGTCGCCCTGCTCGTCGCGGGGTACGTCGCCGTGTGGCTCGTGCTGCTGGTGGCGACACGATGACGACCTCGCCGAATGAAGCGATCTGGCAGGCGATGCTCGCCGTCGACGGCGACTCGCTTGACTTCGAGGTCGAGCGCCGCCCTGAAGAGGGCGTGTCGTTCAGCGCCGACGCGCTCGACCTGCTGGGCCGACAGGTCATGGTCTACGTCGGCACGCGGGTAATGCGCCGCTGGGCGACGACGGCTGAGCCGCCGACCGTGCTGCGCGTCACGGTCACGGTCGCCGTCCAGTGAAGCGCACACGGCTCGCCCTCGACAGCGACCCGCGCTGCCCGTACTGCGACCGCCGCATGACGCATCGTGAAGCCTGCGAGGGCGCCTGCGAAGCGTGCGCCTATGCCCTCGCGCTCGACCAGGGCGACGCCGATGGCTGAGCGCGCGAAGCCGAAGCGTGAAGATGCCGCCTTCGTCGAAGAGCGCGACGGCGTCGTCGTCGTCACCTGGCCCGCGAAGCGGTACCGATTCCTGCTCAGCGACGGGCGTGTCGTCGACGTCGTCGCCCAGCGCGATGACTCAGACCTGCGGGCCGTGCTGCTCGCCTTCGTGCACAAGGCTGACGGGCTGACGAAGGCGGCGGCGAACGACCTGCGAATCGAAGGCGTCGCAGAGGTCGAGCCGTGACCTGGCTGCGTCGGCTGATCTGGCGCGTGTGGCCCTACTGGGCGCCGCCCGATCCGCGGCAGCGGCGATGACACGCGACGTATGCCGCTGCTGCTTCATGCCGCTGGGTACTGAGTTCCACCGCGACGTCGAGGGCTGCCCGCGCTGCCGACTCGAAGAGCAGCGCGCCGCTGCCCGCCGCCGATCCGACCGACAACGGTCTGCAGGGGTAGCAGCGGGCAGTGACGCAGGGGAAGACCGACCGTAGTTCGGCTCGACCTCAGCGGCGCGGACTTTCGAGCGTCGTGCCGTCGAGGCGCCATCCCAGACGGGCGAGCACGACAGGGTCGAGCGTCCGATCTTCGCGGATCGCCTCGACGGGCAAGCCCTGACGCTCGACCAGGCGGGCGAGCAGGCGGGCGGGCACAGGGTCGCGCGACCAGTCGAGGGCGTGATCTTCAGCCCAGACGAAGCGGCGCATGATCAGTTCGGCGAGCCGACCTGAAAGTACGCCTGCCCGCTGAGGGCGACGCGAATCTGGTGGGACGCCTTCGAGGTCGACGACGAGTGCCCGTTAAAGACGACGAGCGCGCCGTACAGCAGGTGCCCGAAATCGGGCGACGTCGTGAACGGCAGCAGCGTGCGCCCAGGTGCCAACCCAGCGGGCACGTCGGCTTCGCCGCAGTCGCCGTCGAGGGCGGGCGAGTTCGGCGTCTGGCAGAGCACGAAGGCGTCGATAAGGAACTCAGGCAGGACGCAGGCGCCGACCGTGTAGGCGCTCGACTCGACGAGCACGTCGGAATCGTCGACAAGGTGAAGGTCGAAGCGAATCACAAGGTCGCAGGATGGCACGCCGGGCGGCACGTCGAGCACGAAGCCTCGCAGTTCGTACCGCACGTCGGTCGCCCCTGTGATCGGCGAGGGCCCGCCTGGCGGCGCACAGGCAGCGACGAGGGCGAGGGCTGCTGCGAGGGCTGCGAAGGGTCGTACCGCCATGCCCGAAAGGTAGCCGCTGCCATGACGCAGGGTCTACGGTCGAGGCGTCTGGCGGGCTCGACGGTCGGCGGCTCGAGCCCGTCAGAACGAAAGCCCTGCTAGTGCCTGTGATATTCCTGTCACTATCCTCGGCGAGAGAGTGCTGCAACTATCACGCTGACCTGATAGCCTGTCGGCTATGGCTAACGAACCCACTACCGAAGACCTCGTCGTGTACGACCTCGCGCCGACGACCCGTATCCCATCCCACGATTACCAGCGGGCGGGCGCTAACCCTGCCTGGCGCAAGGCGGCGCAGCGATTCGCGATCGCCGACGGCTGCGTCGTGCGCTACGTGTACGTCGCCGTCGTGAGCGTGTACGTCGACACGATCTATGGCCGCGACTGGGAAGGCGCCGCCGTGCGCCTGACGCCCGTCGACGACCTCGCTCAGGCGCTCGCCGCCGCTCGCGCTCAGGGTCTGCGATGACCGCCGCCGACCGCAACTCGCACGAGGCGCCCGCTACGGCGGGCGCTGAGGCGCAGCCTGGGCAGCAGGTGCGGGGCTACCCGCTGGGCACCCATCGCCGCCGCACGGGCACGCTCGACCGCATCCTTGACGGCTGGGCTGCCTACGTCTGGACGAACCCAGACCGCAACGATCACGTGCGGCTCGTGATCATGGACCTGTCGACGCTCGAAGTGCTCGACGAGGCGTCGAAGTGACCGCCGCCCGCAACCTGCACGAGGCGCCCGCTACGGCGGGCGCTGCGGCGCGTAAGCCCGCGGTGATCTACACGCGGATAAGCAAAGACCGACAAGGGCTCGAACTGGGGAACGACCGTCAAGAGCGCGAGGCGCGCGACCTGTGCGCCCAGCGCGGCTTCGACGTCGTCGCCGTGTACCGCGACGTCGACACGTCGGCGTACAAGCGCAACGTGCGCCGCCCTGGCTTCGACTCGACGCTCGCCGCCATCGCCGCGGGCGAAGCGGTCGTCGTCGTCGTGTACCACCCAGACCGCTTCGTGCGGCGCAACGATCAACTCGAAGGTGTGATCGCCCGACTCGAAGCCGCGCTCGCGGAGGGCAAGGCGGGCGACTTCGAGTTAGCGAGCGTGACGGGCGGCGGCTACGACCTGTCGACGCCCGCTGGTCGGATGATGGCCCGCGTCGTCGGCGCGACGGCGCAGTACGAGATGGAGCAAAAGGGCATGCGGCAAAAGTCGAAGAACGTCGAACTGGCAGCCGACGGCTACTGGCGCGGCGGGCCCGCACCCTACGGCTACCGCAACGGGCGCATGGCGCTCGAAGGCGGCAAGGCTGACGCGTCGGCGGGCACGCTCGTCGTGCAGCCCGACGAAGCCGTCGAGGTCGCATGGATGGTCGACCGCATCCTGGGCGAGGGCTGGTCGCTCAACCGCATCGTGCTCGACCTGAACGCCCGCGGCGTGAAGACCGTGCGCGGGATCGCGTGGACACGGCAGACCCTGCGGCGCCTGATGCGAACGGGCGCCATCGCTGGGCGAGTCACGACGAAGGCGGGCGCCGATCTGGGCAAGGGCAACTGGACCGCCATCGTGCCGCACGACCAGTGGCTGCGAGTGCAGGCGATCCTCGACGACCCGCGGCGGGCCCATCGCCGCCCTGGGCCGACGCGTGAGTACCTGCTGACTGGGCTCGTGCACGCGGCGACCTACGACGCTGACGGCACGATCGTCGGCACTGACCGCGTGCTGATGGCACACGCCCGCGAAGGCGGGCGGCGCACCTACGCGACGGTCGGTAACGCCTTCGTGAAGGGCGCCCAGTCGATCACGGTCGACGCGGCAGGGCTCGAAGCCTTCGTCGTCGACGTCGTGCTGGGCGTCGCCGACGAGCGCACGATCCTCGACACGGGCGGCGACGCAGCCTCGAACGCGCTGATCGCCCGTCGGCTCGAAGCCCTCGACGAAGACGAAGCCGAACTGACCGCGGGCTACAAGGCGGGCGACATTCGCATGAAGCAGTACCGCGACCTGTCGGCCGACCTGGCGGCGAAGCGGCACGACCTCGAACGGTCACTGACCGTTCGGGCTTCGGTCGACCGTGAACTCGAACGCTTCCTGACGACGCCGGGCGCCCTGTCGAAGGCGTGGCCGCGGCTCACCTTCGAGCAGCGGCGGCGCATCCTGCGGCGCATCCCTGTCAGGATCGACGTCGGGCCCGTGCGCGAGGTCAGGCGCACCTTCGACCCCGCCCGCGTGCTGATCACGATCCCGTGACCTAATCTGCCCGCAGCGGTGCCCGCCAGGGTCCGTTAGCCAGTAGCAGCCCGCCCGCCCTCGTCGCAGGCGGGCTGCTGCGCGTCAGGGCTGAGGCGTGACGCAGGGATCGACGGGCGACTCGCCGCTGCAGTCGGCATAGGGCGGCACGGTCGGCTGGTCGATCTTCACGTGCCGACTCGCACACGAACTCGCCACCGCGAGCACGACGAGCAGCGGTACTCGTCGGGCACGTCGTCCCAGTCGAGGCGCGTCAGCAGGTACAGCCCTGCCGTCGAGGCGCCGCAGACGGGCCCGTCGTTTCGTCCCAGCGGGCCGTCGGCGTCGCGATGGGTCGGAAACTCGACGATCGGCGAAGGTGCCCAGACCGTCACGGGCTGATGCTGGCACGCTTCAGCACTGCGGCAGGCACGCCGACGGCTCGCCAGGCGGCGTAACTGATGCCGCGCTGCTCGCCATAGGCGGCGGCGACCTCGACGAAGGCTGCTTCGAGGGCGTCGGCGTGCTCGCCGTTTCGCTGACCTGTCGCTGCCTGCAGTGTGATTCGTCGCTGCACGAGGTCGAGCCGTTCGAGTGCCGACAGTTCGGGCGACTGCAGTCGCTCTTCGACGAGGCGCAGTCGCTCGTCGCGATGGGGCACGAAGCCATTCGGTCGCCCGTGTGAGGGCTTCGGCTGACCGACAGTTGCTAGGTACTCACGAAGCACGGTTCGCACGCTTGTCACGGGCTGCTCGCTTTCTGCTGTCTGGTGAATCGGATTCGGCGGCGAGCAGCCGACGGCGGTACTCGCCTCGTCGGGCCCAGTGGTCGTCTGGGTCGAGCGTGCGCATCGCTTCGAGCCACGCAGGGTCGTGCACGTACCAGCGCGACACGACGGCGCCTGCCCACGTGAGCACGTCGATCCGCGTGCAGTCGCAGACCCCGCAAACGCAGACACGGGCAGGCAGCCCTCGCAGCACGCCGTCGTGCTGGCGCCCTAGTTCGGTCTGGTACCAGCGATGGCCCAGGTCGAGACACGTCAGCCCTTCGAGGTCGACGGGCGGCGGGCTGACCGTCAGCCCTTCGAGCCTCGCTAGCCGCCGCGCCTTCAGTTCGTCACTCGAAGCGGTCATGTAGTCGCCTTTCGTTTCGCGTCTCACGGGCTGATCACAGTGCGAGGAATCATGGCATATGACAGCAGTCATGCGGTACAACTGCAGTCTGCAACTAACCGACAACTAGCGAGGGCGAGCGCAATGACGAAGCGGCGGCGTGGCAAGGGCAGACTCGAAGAGTTCGACTCGCTCGCAGCAGTGCTGCGCGCTGCTATCGACGAGTCTGGAAAGTCGCAGCGTGCGATCGCTCAGCAGATCGGCTGCAGTCAGTCGATCCTGTCGAAGTGGCGAAACGGTCTGGCGCAGCCCGAATCGGCTGACACGATTCGTCGACTCGCCGACTGGCTGGGCGTCACGCCTGACGAGTTGCGCGCCGCCCTCGAACGCTGGCAGCCCGTCGCCGTGCTATCGCCCGCGATGCAGGCAGCGGTCGATCTGCTCGTCGAAGGTCAGCACGCACTGATCATGGTCGAGGTCAAGCGGGCCCTCGACCGCCAGGATCGCCGTCACGCCCGCGCCCTTCGTGAGTTGCGGCGCCACTGGGAAGATCGGATGGCGGATATGGAGAGGGCACTAGGGCTGCCGCCTGGGCCCTGACGAGGGCGTCGACAGCAGCGACGGCGAGTAATCGGTCCCATCGCTCTTCGAGCCGCTTCATGCGGCGCAGTTCCTTCGTCGTACGGTCGTGCTTCGTCATGCTGTCGCCCCGTCGCCTGGGGATTGTTTCGGTTGGCGCGCGACCCTAGGCGACGACGGTTGCCCATGAAAAGACCCTGATCTATGCGGGCCGTCATGGCCGCGGCAGCGTGCCCTGCAACATGGCACCCCGCGCGGGCCCTCGCTCTTCACACGATCACGAATCAGCGCGATCGTCGTCGGCGTGGCCCTGGCCCGTGTACCCCTGAACGTCGAGCCCTGCCCGCGCTGGCGCGTGCGGATCGACGACCTGCGAGTGCTCAGGCTGCAGCGCGACGTGACGGGCGAAGCCGTCGGCGCCGTGCTGGGGCTCACGCAGTCGGCGTGGTCTAGGTACGAGCGGGGCGAGCGCGGCGAGTACGTCGTCGTCGACCCTGCGCAGTTCCTGGCCCTGCTCGACCTGCTCGACGCCCGCCCGTCAGGGGCGAGCCGTCGCACCATCGCCGCCGCAGCCTGAAGGGGCGCACCATGACGAAGCCGAAGCGCGTGCCTGACCTCGCCGACGTCGCCGATCGGCGGTACTACGACGAGCACGTCGCCGCCGCCGTGGCCCGCGCCCTCGCGCAGCCCGTCGGCGGCATCCCGACCTCAGCCTTCGCCCTCGAAGTTCGCGACATGCTCGTCAGCGAGCGCGAGGCGAAGGCGTCGTGAGCGTCAGCCCGACGGGCCTGTCGATCGCCGAACTCGAACGCGACGGCTGGCTCGTCGCCCTCGTCGAGCAGAACCTGCGGCACTCGTACACGACGCGCGACCTCTTCGGCTTCGTCGACCTGCTCGCCCTGAAGCCTGGGCGCACGCTCGCCGTGCAGACGACGACGACCTCGAATCAGTCGAAGCGCGTGGCGAAGGTGCTCGCCTCGCCGCACTTCGGCCGCGTGCTCGCCGCGGGCTGGGAAGTGCACGTGCACGGCTGGGCCTGGTCGCGGCGAACGAATGACTGGGTGCTGACGACGACCGACCTGACCGACCGAAGGGCGGCAGCATGAAACTGCTCGACGCCCGTCAGGCGAAGGTGCCGCGCGACCGCTGGGGGCGCCCGCTGATCGTGCCGCCAGGCGGCGGCGAACGCGTGCCGTACCGCCGCGTCACGACCGTCGCGAACGTCATGGACAACCGTTACGCGCTCGAAGGCTGGCTGCAGCGATGCGTCGCCGTCGGGCTCGTCGACCGCTTCGACCTCTACACGCTGATCGCCTCGCAGTCGCCGACGATCGACGACAAGGCGATCGACGAGACAGTGCAGGAAGCCGTCGAGGCGTCGAAGGCGCACGAGCGGGCGAACCTAGGCACCGCGCTGCACAGGTTCTGCGAACGGATCGACCGCGGCGAGGAAGACGTATTCGTGCCGCCGCCCTTCGACCTCGACGTCGCCGCCTACCGCGCCGCGACCGAAGGCTGGCAGTGGCTCGTGATCGAAGACCTGATCGTGCTCGACGGCATCGGCGTCGCGGGCTCGCCTGACCGCATCGGCATCGCGCCCGACGGGCGAGTGCTCGTCGCCGACCTGAAGACGGGCCGCGGCGACGACGACACAGGCGACCTCGAATGGGGCTGGGCGAAGATGCTCGCTCAGGTCGCCCTGTACGCCCGCGGGCAGTTCGTGTACGACCAGGCGACCGACGAGCGCCTGCCGATGCCCGACGGGCTCGACCTGACGGCGGGCGTGATCATTCACCTACCCGCAGGCGAAGGGCGCTGCAGCCTCTGGGAAATCGACCTCGTGAAGGGCTGGCACTACGTCGGGCTGGCCCTCGACATGCTCGAAGCCCGAAACAACTGGCGCGCCCTGCGCCGCCCGTACGAGCCCGTCGTCGACGACCTCGAAGCGCAACTGCAGGCGTCGCTCGACGCCGTCGCAGCCCGACAGGGCTCAGACGAGCACGAGAGGGCCCTGCAGGGCCCTGAGAGCGACGAAACGGGCAACGGGCAGCACTCGACGGCCGACAACCCGCGGCGGGCCGTGCGGGCGATTCTGGCGAATCGTGATCAGCACGACGCCGACGAAGGGGAAGACCTCGACAAGGTGACGCTGCAGGCGCTCGAAGCCCGCTTCGCCCTGCTCGACCCCGCAGCGCGGGAATGGGTGACGCTGGTCAAGCGCTCCGCGATGGTCGCCGACGTCAGCCCGTCGCGGCTCAACCTGAGCGTGCGCCCGACCGTGAAGCGATTCGAGGTCGCCCGCGCCCTCGTGCGCCTGTGCGAAATCGGCGAGAACTACGACGAGGTCGTGCGGGCCGCGCTGCACACGGCGGCGCCCGACCTGGCGAGTGACGACGTGCCCGTCGGCGCCGCCCTGGCCCTGCTGTCACTCGAAGAGGCGAAGCACTTCGCGCAGGTCGTCGACCTGCTCGACCGAAAGGGGAACTGATCATGGAACTGTTCGAGTCTGGTGGCCCTGCTGTCGCCTTTAAGACGCCGGGCGACCGGTTCCGCGGCGTCGTCGTGTCGGCGAAAGAGCGGCAGGCGACCGAACCCAGCGGCAAGGTGCGAACCTTCGACGACGGCACCCCGCAACTGGTGACGCTGCTCAACTGCGAGCCCGTCAACCCTGGCGAATGGGGCGAAGACGACGTGCGCACGCTCTACGTGCAGTCGACGATGCGGGCGCCGTTCGCGGCGGCAGCACGTGCTCAGCACGTGAACGAAGCGAACCTGCCAGGCACGCTCGTCGACGTGACCTACACGGGCGACGGCGTCACCCAGACCCGCGGTCACAACCCGCCGAAGCAGTGGTCGATCACCCTGCAGCCGGGCTTCCGCGACGTCGGCTACGTGAACGGTTCGCTGCCGCCTGAAGAGCCGTTCTGATGGGCCGCTCGAAATACACGCAGCCGATCAGCGTGAAGATCACGCAGGCGAACTGGGATCGGGCGAAGCAGTCGAACTCAGGCGCCTGCCTGATCGCCGACGCGATCAAAGAGCAGTACCCGCACCTGTCGCGCGTGTCGGTCGACATGGTCACGATCCGCGTCACCGACCAGGCGCGAGGGCTGCGGCTGCTCTACCTCACCCCGCCGCCTGCGCAGCACCTGCTGCTGAGTTTCGACCAGGCATGGCCGAAGCCGATCGACGAGATAACCGTGCGCCGTCCCGTGCAGGTGACGCGGATCGTCGCCCAGCGCCCAGGTAGGAAGGCGGCGAACGAAGTGCGTCGCCGCGATCGCCTCGACGTGCTCGAAGCGAAGATCGCGAAGGGCGACGCGCTGACGCGGAACGAAAAAATCTCGCTGACGATGCTGCGCAAAGCGCCGCCTGCGCCACCGCGGCCGACGTCGAAGGGCCCGCGCGAAGTGCACCTGGACAGCGACGGCACGCCGACGATCGTCGGCGGCGAACTTCCGCGCCTGGGCGCGCCGCACCCGAACCTGCTGCGGGGCACGAATCGGCACTACGGCGTGAAACTGGCGCAGCCTGGGCAGGCGTTCGCCGACGCCGTGAACGCAGAGGTCGTGCGACGGCTCGCGGAGCGCGAAGGCGACGACCAGTGAGCGCGCCGCGTCTGCCGAAGGACTGGGCAGGGCGCGAGGTCGAGTGCGAGCACTTCAGTTCGTGCGGCAACCTCGTGCGCATCGGCGCCCCTGGCACGATGACGTATACCGACGGCTGGGCCCTGCACCGTACGAAGGGCGGCACTAACGCGGTCTTCGCGCAGCGATGGATCGACCGTCACTGCTGCTGGGACTGCACGACGAAACTGCGGGCAGGGATCGACCCGCGGCAGTTGACGCTCTTCGGGCCGTGACGGGCTGGTGCCGCGTCTGCGGGCTCGAATACGCCTGCTATCGCGACTGGCTGCTGCATCGCTACGAGCACGAGCACGACCGCCCTGCGTCGCCGTCGTGGAACGATCGTGTCGCCCTGCTGCCGCGTCCGCCCCGCGGTCGCAGGGCGACACCTGAACACGACGACGCGGCGTGACGGTTGCGGTCTGCTTCGCGCGCCCTGATCACGGGCCTGGCTTCGCGCTGCTGCACTGCGGCGACTGCGGCTACACGTGGGTCGATCGTGTCGACCTGGGAATCGCTCGCACGGTCTTCGGCGCACGAGTGCCGCCCTGCCCGCCCTGCGCCGACGAGGCGGCGCTACAGGGGCGCCTGACGGCACTGTGGCGCCCTGAAGACGACATGCCGTCGGGCTGGCTGGTCTGCCCGCAGTGCGGGCTCTACCTGAAGGCGCACGACCGCGCTGCCGACGATCCCGTGCACGGCTCGTGCTGCGGCGTGCACGGGCCCGACCGAAGGTGCAACGGGCGCCTGCTCGAAGTCAGTCGAGGCGAAATGGAACGCGAATGGTCACGAAGCGCGAAGCGGTAGAGCAGTGGCACGCCGACCAGGAACGGCGCAACGGCAGCCCTGACGCAGGAAGCGACCGTGGGCTGATGCTCGTGCAGGGCGACGAGGTCGCGACGAGGCGTGTCGCCTGGCTATGGCGAGGGCGCGTACCGCTACGCGGGCTCACCATCGCGGCAGGGCCCGAAAAGTTGGGCAAGTCGACGGCGCTGATCTGGCTCGCCGCGCGCACGACGCGCGGCGAACTGCCGGGCGACTTCGAGGGCCGACCGATGACGGTCGCCTACGTGTCGGGCGAAGACGACGCCGAAAGCGTGCTGGTGCCGCGGATGGTGGCGGCAGGCGCCGACCTGCAGCGCGTGCTCGTGATGAATCCCGACCCAGACGCCGAACTCTTCGCCGTCGAGCACCTGACGACGATCGTCGACCTGGGGCTCGTCGTGCTCGACCCGCTGAGCATGTACCTCGACGTGCCCGCCATGAACGAACACGGCGAAGGCGTCACGCGCAACGCGCTGCGCCCTTTCGTGCGCCTGGCGCAGCAGCGAGGGCTCGCCGTGACGGGCGTGCGGCACCTGAACAAGGGCTGGGCGGGCGGCTCGCCCTTCGACGCGATCATGGGTAGTCGAGCGTTCAGCGCGGCGGCGAGGTCGATCCTGCTCTTCACGAAAGACGTCGAGCGTCCCGAACTCGAAGGCGGCGGGCTGATCTTCGCCCGTGGCAACCTCGCCGCAGCCGCCCCTGCCCAGCGGTACGCGCTGCAGATCGTCGACGTCGAGTGCGACGACGGCAGCACGAGCGAAGTACCCCGCTTCGCCCTCGACGAGGGCATCGTCGGCGTCAGCCTCGAAGCAGCGATGCAGTCAGGCGGCGACTCGACTCAGCACGACGACGCCGTCGCCTTCCTGCTCGACCTGCTGGGCGATGGGCCTGTCGACACGAAGACCGTGCAGCAGCGGGCCCGTGACGCGGGCCTGTCATGGCGCAGGGTCGAGCGCGCTAAGACCGTCGCAGGCGTGAAGGCTGAGCGCGTCGGCGGGCTGGGTGCTGAAGGTCGCTGGCAGTGGCGGCTCGCTAAGTCCGCAGGTGTGCAGCCCATACCCAGAGATAGTGGTCTTAGCGGAAACGTGGCGGTCTTAGGTACCCCGCCCTCCCCGCCGATGCCGTGCCGCGACCTCGACTGCCGCCTGACCGCGGACGCGAGCGGCTACTGCTACCGCCACCGCGAAGAGCCGTTCTAGGTGCATTGTCCCAGCGTGTACCTAAGACCGTTGCACCTGCACCTAAGCCCGCCACCCTAAGAAACACACATCTAGCAGGTACTACTACTAAGACAGCCATGCTCAGGACACTACGCGTGCGCGCGCGCGAGGCGCCCGACGCTGCAGAAAACGCGTCGAGGTCGAACGCGAAACGCGCGTCGAGGCGCCGCCGCCCGCTCCCAGTTTTCTTGACCCTCACCCCGCACCCCGCCCTTCGTCGCCGTGACTGTGTGCGCCCAGCCTCGACGCCTGGTCGAGAGTCAGGCATGATTCCCACGTGCACGAATCGCCGCGCACCGCGCGCAAGCGCAACCGTCACGCCCGCGGCTATGGCGAGCGGCACCAGCGCGAGCGCCGTCGGCTGCTTCGAGGCGATCCCGTGTGCGAACTCTGCTTCAGGGCGAAAGCGACGACGCTCGACCACGATCCGCCGCTTTCGACCTTCGCCGATCCGCTGCAGTGGTCAGGGCGGCTGATCCCTGCCTGCCAGCCGTGCCAGTCGCGCCAGGGGCAAGCGATCGCGCAGGCACGTCGGCTTCGCCGTGGCCCGAAGGGCACCCGCGTATGGTGACGATTGCGCCGCCCGCGCCGCGTCTGGTGAACGTCGCTAGCGGGCGGCGCACCCGCGGGAACCGTGTCGTCGACCGCATGCGGCAGATCGGCTTCGAGCCGCACGCCTGGCAAGTGCTGCTCAGCGATCTGTTCCTGCAGGAAGGGTCGAACGGGCGCCTGCACTATCGCAACTGCGGCGCGCTGGTCAGCCGCCAGTCGGGCAAGACCGCATGGGCGGCGGCACGCGTCGCGCAGCAGTGCCTCGACTACCCGCGCCAGCACGTCGCCTTCACGTCGCAGGATCGCATTAACGCCGTGCGGTCATGGCAAGAGCACGTCGACCTGATCGTCGACTCGCCTCTCGGCAGCGAGGTGCAGTGGCTCGTGCGGGGCTCAGGGCGTGAGTGCCTGACGTTCGCGAACGGTTCCTGGTATCGGCCCGTTACCCCTAACCGCTACGGCGCGCGCGGGCTGTCGCTCGACCTGGCGATCGTCGACGAGGCGCTGACGCACTCGCAGGCGCTGCTCGCCGCGCTGGGCCCGACGCTCGCCGCGCGCCCTGGCTCGCAGTTCGTCACGATCAGCAACGCGGGCACTGAAGACTCAGTGCTGCTGCAGGCAATGCGCGAGCAGGCGCTGACGGCGCTCGACGATCCGAACTCGAAGCGGGCCTGGTGCGAGTGGTCTGCCGATCCGACCGTGCCTGGCTTCAGCACGTACGACGAAGACGTCTGGCACGCGGTCATGCCGACGCTGGGGCAGCCGAACGGCGTCGACCTCGACTTCGTGCGCAGCATGGCGCAGGTCATGGACGAGGTCGACTTTCGGCGCGAGTTCCTGTGCGTGCCGTCGACGGCGTCCGACGCGATCGTGATACCCGCAGAGGTCTGGCGCGCGCTCTACCGCACTGACGTCGTGATCGGCGACAGCGTCGCGCTGGGTATCGACATGACGCCTGAACGTGACGCTGCCGCCCTCGTCGCCGCGGGCAAGGTCGGCGACTACATCGCGTGCGAGGTCGTGCAGTGCGAAGAGTCGACCGACTGGCTGCTGGCCCGAACGGTCGAAGTCGCGCAGCGATGGCAGGCGCCTGTCGTCGTCGACAACGGCGCGAGCGTCGCGTCGCTCGTGCCGCTGCTCGAAGCCGCCGAAGTCGAGGTGATCCTGACGACGGGCCGTCAGTACGCGAGGGCGTGCGGCTATTTCTACGACCGTGCCCTCGACGGGCACCTGACGCACCTAGATCAGTGGCAACTGAACGACGCCGTCGGCGCCGCCGTGAAGCGACCACTGGGCGACGCCTGGGCGTGGAATCGCCGCGGCGGCGTGAACCTGACCCCGCTCGTCGCCGCGACCCTGGCTGCCTGGGTCGCTGGGACGCGTCCGATGCTTACCCCGCAGGTGCACTGATGACTGAGTACGAAACGCCTTCAGGGCTCGCTGTCGTCGAGCGCGCGCAGACCCCGCCGCCTGACGCTGAGCCGCCCGTGAACGTGCACGGGCATGACTCAGCCCTGCCGCACGACGAGCACTCGTACGTCATGTACCCGGCAGTGTCGCCGCCGCTGCAGGCGTCGCGCTGGGACGGCTGGCCCGTCGGCTGGGTGCCGCCGTGGGACAACTGGTCGAGCGGGCTCGCTCAGCGCGTGTCGACGGTCTTCGCCTGCATCGACCTGAACGCGCGCACGCTCGCCACGATGCCGCCCTACGTGACGCGCGACGGGCAGACGCTGTCGCCGCCGACCTGGCTGCGCAACCCTGAGCCTGAGATTTACACGGGCTGGGTCGAGTTCCTGAAACTGTGCGTCGCCTCGTACCAGTTGCGCGGCGAGGTCTTCATATGGGCTACCGCGCACTTCGCTGACGGCTTTCCAGCGCGCTTCGTCGTGCTGAATCCTGACTGGGTAAGCGTCGACTTCGTCGACGGGCGGCGTGAGTACGCGATCGGCGGCGAACGGCTCGACACGCGTGACGTGCTGCACGTGCGGTACTCGACATGGCCTGGCGACGCACGAGGGCATGGCCCGCTCGAAGCGGGCGCGCGGAACCTGCTCAGCGCGGAAGCGATGGAACGGTACGGCGCGAACCTGGCGACACGCGGCGGCGTGCCGTGGGCCGTGCTGAAGCATCCTGCGAACCTGTCGGCGACGCAGGCGCAGACCTTCCGCGACCGCTGGGTCGCGGGCTCGCAGTCACGCGACGGCGCCCCTGCCGTGCTGTCGGGCGGGATCGACCTCGAAGTGCTGAGCCTCAGCCCGAAAGACATGGCCCTGCTCGACCTGCGCCAGTTCGACGAAGGGCGAATCTGCGCACTGCTGGGCGTGCCGCCGTTCCTGGTGGGCCTGCCGTCGGGCGGCGACAGCATGACGTACTCGAACGTGTCGAGCCTCTTCGACTTTCACTGGCGAGCGACGCTGCGCCCGATCGCGACGGCGCTCAGCGACGCATTGTCGAACTGGGCCCTGCCGGGCCGAACGGGCGTCGAGTTCAACCGCGACGAGTACGTGCGCCCTGGGCTAGGCGAACGCGCGCAGGCGTACTCAGTGCTGCACAACATCGTCGACCCTGTGAGCGGCGCGCGGGCGATCACGGTCGACGAGATTCGAGCCGCCGAACGGCTCGAAGATTCCGACAACGTCGACAGCGAAGGCGTCGTCGCGCCCGCCGCCGTCGTGCTGTCAGGCGGCGACCACTGATGAGCGAAGAGCGCGCGATCGCCGAAGTGCTCGCCGGGTACGAGCCCGCGCGCCCGACGCCTGGCGCCCTCGACGCGATGGCGGCGACGGTCGACGCGATACACGTGCGCGAACTGCGCAGGGCGTGCGGCTGCCCGAACTGCCGCCTAGCACTCGAAGGGGCACGACATGCCTGACACTCTGCTGCGAGCCTTCGGCGCGAACCTGCGCCTGGCGCCCGACACGTCGACGCCTGACGCTCGACTGCTCGAAGGGCGCCTGGTGCCGTACGGCGAAACGGCTGACGTCGTCGACGAAGGGCCCGACGGCGTGCAGCGGTACCGCGAAGCGTTTCAGGCGGGCGCCTTCAGCCGCCAGGTCGCGGCGGCGACGACGAACGGCGGCGTGGCACGGCGGATCGCCTTCTACGACCAGCACCATGACGGGCTGGGCAAGGTCGGGCACCTGCTCGCCTTCGACGAGCGACCCGACGGTCTGTACGGCACGATGCGCGTGCTGCCGCGCTACGTCGCCGACGTCGAAACGATGCTCAGCGACGGCGTCGACGGGCTCAGCGTCGGCTTCGTGCCGCTGAAGACGATGCGCCTCGACGGCGTGCGCGTCCGCACCAGCGCGCATCTTGTGCACGTCGCGCTCGAAGCACTGGGCGCCTACGAGTCGGCGCGCGTGCTGGCCCTGCGGGCCGCGGCCGACGAGGTCGACGAGGTCGAGCAGGCGGCGCGCGAGCGCCAGGCGTTCGACGACGAACTCGCTGCCTGGCTGGCTCAGGCTGACCAGCGAAACGAAACACTTCACGAGCGCCTTCGGGCGTGACATGATTCGACTGATTCCTGAAGCGGCACCCCGCTCGACGCAGGTCGGCACCCCGCCATGTACGGCGGCACCCCGCTCGTCGCAGGTCGGCACCCCGCAGGCAACCCTCACGCGAAAGGTTCCTGAACGATGCCTGATGCCCTGCTCGAACGGCTGGTGAGCGAACGCGACCAGCGGCTCGCCCTCATTCACTCAGTCACGCAGACCGCCGCCGACGGCGACCGTGACCTGAGCGACCAGGATCGCGAAACGATCACCGCGGCTCGCACCCGCGTCGCCGCGATCGACGCGCAGGTCGACCTGCTCGCCGACGACCTCGAAATGTCCGACACGGTCCGCGATCGCCTGTCGCGGCTGCAGCCTGGGACGGTCAGCGCGGGCACGGTCCAGTACCGCAGCGCGGGCGAACTGCTGCACGACATGCTGCACCAGCACGACCGCGAGGCGCAGCACCGTTACGGCCGCTTCCTGTCGCGCGCCGCGGAGCACATGGGCACGACGGCGGCGAACACTGTGCCCGTCGCTGGTGGCTTCGGCGCGCTGCTCGTCGCACCTGTGATCGGGCCCGTCGCCGACGTGTCGCCGCAGGGGCGCCCGTTCCTGTCGGCGATGGGCGTCACGCCTGCGCCGTCCGCGATGAGTTTTATGCGCCCTCGCATCGTGGACCCTGACCTCGACACGGGCGTCGCGCCGCAGTCGAAGGAAAAGGCCGAACTGGTCAGCAAAAAGTTCGACTTCGCTGCCGACACGCTGACGCTCGTCACGGTCGGCGGGTACCTGAACGTGTCGCAGCAACTGCAGTCGCTGGTGCCGTCGAGCCTCGACGTGATCGTCGGGCAGATGAACAAGCGTCTGGCGCGCGCCACTGAGTTCGCCGCGATCACCGAACTCGAAAAGTCGGGCGCGAAGATCACGCTTGCCGCGGGCGCCGACGGGCCGACGATCCTGCAG
>Ga0207691_10000970_pt1 | contig 28521 bp, 22 predicted proteins | sample KBSM13metaG_FD_184327 | JGI IMG/M metagenome (GOLD analysis project Ga0207691, IMG submission 184327) | Miscanthus rhizosphere microbial communities from Kellogg Biological Station, Michigan, USA - KBS M1-3 metaG (SPAdes) (version 2) | ecosystem: Host-associated > Plants > Roots > Rhizosphere >...
CTGCGGAAGCTTTGTCGGGCGCTGGCGCTGGAGCTTGTTGCGGGGCTGCGGCTGCAGCCTTTTCCGGCGCTGGCGTTGACGTCTTTTTCGATGCTGCCGCTGGAGCCTTCTCCGGAGCTGAGGGTGCAGCCTTTTCCGGCGCGGCCGGTGGCGTCTTTTTGGACGCTGCCGGGGGAGCTTTCTCCGGGGCGGTTGCAGCCTTTTTCGGCGCCGCTGAAGTCTTTTCCGGCGCTGCTGCTGGAGCTTTATCCTGCGCGACGGCGCTGACTGCTAGCAGAAGTATCACAATTAAAATTCTCATAGTTTCGGATTAGTAACAGAACGGCATAGCAGGGTCAACAAATGGACGGCGGTAGGAATGTGGTGTATTTCAAGGAGATCGGGGACAAATTTGAGGCAAGCGAAATTGAAGTCAGAATCCCTCGGCGGGCGCAGTTATTAAATCGGGGCAAGTAGGCGATCAAGAAAAATTGCGAAGCCACCTAGCTCGCGCAGACGGGGTGGTTGTTCGAAGAATCTTTTGAACCACCACCCCGGCGCTTCGCGCCACCCCTCCTGGCTAGGAGGGGCGATAGCGCTGACGGTTGTCCGTTGACTGTTAGAACCCAACCAGAAACCTTTAAATCCCATATCTTGAGTGCAAGACCCGCCCATCAGGAGAACGCCGGAACGATTTTCTTTAACCGGGCAGCGGCTCCGGGCTGGACCAAATCCACTGTGGCCAGGAAGTTCTTATGGGACATTCCCGTGCCAAGAAACGTCCACCGGTTGGATTGCTGCTGAACGTCAAAGAAACGCCGGGTTTCTTCCGGAGTGAACTCCCGTCCGGTCGCACGCTTCAGGCTTTCGAAGTCGAGCTTCACCTGCTCCATCAGCCCCGCATCGATCATTCCACCGATTTCGAGATACCCATCGATGGACTGGGCGCGTTCTTCGGGTGAACAGGCTTCGGCGATCGCGTGCACCATCAGGTTATCCAGCTTGGCGTGTTGCGATTCTTCCATCCAGTGATGTTTGAGGAGGCTCTTGAACTGCGGATCCAGGGTCTCGTCGGTCAGCACGCTATCGAGGTAGTGACGCTGAGTCATCCACTCGATCTGCAGAATGACGAGTGCCACCGCCAGCGGGTGCTTGGCCAGAATCGCCTGCGCGATCGCCTCAGGCGGGCCGATGACTTCGCAATCGCTGCCGAAAGAATTGAGGAAATCCTGGCGGAACCGCTTGAACAGGTCGATGTGCTTTGCTTCCTCACCGGCAAAATTGAGGAAAGCCCGGACGCGGGCATTGTCTCCATGCAGGATAGGCCGCGCATGGTCCAGGACGAACGGCAGAATGAACTCTTCGACGAGCCCGAAGATATACAGGTAATCGTGTCCGCGAATCTGATTCAACGTGAGACGATCCTGCGGGGAGAGGAAGTCGAGCATGTTCACTCGCGCTAGAGATTCCGGCATGAACGGCCGCCGAAAGTCGAGGCGCTTTTCCCCTCCGATAAGGTCTTCGACGCGCCAGTTTACCTGCTCTGACGCTGCGAGAACATTCTCGTAGCGGTAATTCGGCCAGGTCGCTCTTGTTTCGTTTTCGGTAATAATCGAAGTTGTCATGTCACTTCTCCTTGGTCGTTATGTCCGGTGACCTTTGGTCGGCCGGCGAAAATGATAATCGAGGACAACCGTTTGAAAAACCGTTGAAACGCCCGTTGAAATTAGGCAAGAATCCGTTGAATTTTCCGCAGTTATGAAGAGTACCCACCCGCTGCATATCCATCTCCTGGGACCCATGGAGATTCGACGCGGAACACGACGCACCGAGTTGCCGGCATCCAAAAAGACGCGAGCTCTTTTGGCGTACCTCATTGCCAACGCGAAGTCGCATCGCCGGGATCGACTCACCGAACTCCTTTGGGACGTAGCGGATGACCCCCGCAGCGGCCTGCGCTGGTGCCTTACGAAAATCCGCCCGCTGGTGGACGGTCCGCAACAGAGCCGACTCGTCGCAGACCGCGAGATTGTCGAATTTCGTCCGGAAAACGCTTACATCGACCTCTATGCTGTCCGCGACGCGCTTCGAAATGGCACTTCTGCGGTGAGTCTTCCGGATCTGCTAAGACTGTCCGCCCTATTCCGGGGAACGTTCCTTGAAGGATTGGATCTACCCGACTACGACGCCTTTCAAGCGTGGTTAGTGGCGGCCCGCGAAGACGCCCTCCAGCAGCACATCTCGATACTACGCGCCATCATCAGCCAGCTATCGGATAAGCCGGGAGACGCTATTTCACATGCCCGCCTGCTCCTTGAAATCGATCCGCTGGACGAGAACGCCAGGGCGCAACTGTCGACGTTCCTTGTGAAACTGGGTCGGAACTCAGAGGCGCGGCAGGTTGTCGATACAGGTCGACGCCTCGGTCGCGAATTGGGGCATCCCGTTTCCGAAAAACTCGACGACGCCGAGCGCGATCTGTCGAAACACAAAGTTCACGAACAACTGCCCTATTCGCCGCACTCCAACATCGCTGCAGAAGTAATACCGGTTGAGGTGCATCGAGAACTCATTGGACGGGACGCCGAACGCACGCGGTTGCATGAAGTGCTTGAGCAAGCAAAAAGCCGACGTACCGGCTCGGTCCTTCTCCTTACTGGAGAGCCCGGGATTGGAAAAACGCGTCTTGTCGGAGAAGCCGCCGCACATACGATGGCCCTGCACGGCACCGTTCTGTCCGGCCGTTCCTATGAAGCGGAAGCACGGCGGCCCTATGGTCCATGGATCGACGCGATTCGATCACTTCATCCATCCGCGGTCGGTGACGTGCTGCGGGACAATCTGGCCCCGCTCCTTACCGGGCTGGTGCGGGATGATGAACACCAGCAAGGAAAAGATCAGCTCTTTACTTCAATTGTTGAGCTTCTCTCTGCGCGCGCCCACAGCGCACCGCCTGTGCTTCTCGTTTTCGACGATGTTCAATGGTGCGATGCCGCGTCTGCCGAACTCCTCCATTACGTCGTGCGAATGACGCGGCATCGCTCGGTTATGGTGCTGCTCACGGCGCGTAGCGGTGAACTGCCGGACAACGAGGGCTTAACACGGGTCCTGCGAGGCTTCCGGCGTGACAGCTGGATTGAAGAACTGGAACTTCCTTCTCTATCGCGCGAGGATACGATGCGCCTTGTGCAACTCGTATCGCCATCCGCAGATGGAACAGCAGTTTTCGAAGAAGGGTCCGGCAATCCGCTCTACACGATTGAGCTCGCACGCGCCGCCAATCGGCCAGGGAAGCCCTCAGACTCGACGCTGGCGGACTTGATTGAAGATCGCATCGCGCGGCTACTCGATCCGGCGGCCGATGTGCTGAGATGGGCGGCCGTATTGGGCACCAAGTTCAGCCTTGGTCGCCTGCGCGAACTGGTCTCGCTGGAACCGGACACCTTGATGAGATCGCTTGATGTATTGGACAGGCATGGACTTCTGCGCCTGTCCGGACAACCGAGCGATGGCCCCAACGTGTACGGGTTCACACACGGTGTTGTCCGACGCGCCGTTTACGATGGACTGTCCGAACCGCGGCGAAGATTGATGCATTGGCGTATTGCGCAGATGCTGGACAAAGACTCTCACTCACCGACATCGGTCGCTGAGATTGCGCATCATGCGTCGCTCGCGGGTGAAACTGCGACGGCGGCTCGCGCCTCCGCCGCAGCGGGACGCTATTGCCTCCGGGTGTATGCCAATGGAGAAGCGCTCGCTTTCGCACGCACCGGCATGCGCTTTGCCGAATCGATGCCGGAGATAGAACGTACCGGTCTTCAGATCGAATTGATGGAAATCAGTCTCGCCGCCCGGCGGCCGAAAGATACGGAAAAGATCGCCAAACGGCTCGAAGCGCTTTCAGAACGAGCCTTGGCCCAGGGAGATGTCGAGCACGCGAGGCTCGGATTCCACCTGCTGAGTTACCTGCGCTGGGAAGGCGGAGACTGGTCCAACGCAAAACGTCATTCGTTGCGGGCCGAGTTCGTCGCGCGCGCTGCGGATCCCAAAGAGCAAATCGTTGCGATGGCGGAGGCAGCCCGTTGCCTCGCCCTCCTGGAGCGCGATCTCGGGCAGGCCGAAGCGCTGGCTCTTGAAGCGAAGGCGCGAGCAGTTAACGCGGGGATCGAAAGCGTTGCCATTCCTGACGCGCTCGGTATGCTCCGGTTTCACCAGGGAGCCTGGGAAGATGCCGCTGCCTTTTTTCAGACAGCGCGAGAACTCGCTTTGCAACAAGGAGACCGTACCGGCGAGTTCCGCGCACTGGAGCATCTGATTGTGCTTGAACTCGAACGTAATCGTCCGGAAGTTGCAGGAGCTCTGTGTAACGCCCTGGGCGAGCTCGCATCAAGGCTTCGACAGGGCAGCGAGGTGCCGTTCGCGCGCTGCCTGACAGCCCTGGCGGCCACGGATGCCGGCAAGGTCGCTACCGGAGAAGTTGAATCCGCGCTCGAATCGTTAAGAATGGCCGATGCGAAACACCGCCTGGCGTACGGGCTGCTGCGTGCGGCCAACAACGACTTCCGCGGCGAAAACATCGAGCGTGCGCGGAGCAGAAGCGAAGAAGCGCTGCGGCTTGCAGAAGCTTTGGAACGGCCGACCGAGATCGTGATGGCACGGGTGGTTTTGATGCGTTGCGCCTCTAGGCGCGGAGCCGTGGACGAGGCAAAGGAACACGAGGAATTTTTGCGTGGAATGAATATGAACCTTATTGCTGCGCATGTGAGAGACGCTGCGCTGCTGGCCTTAGGCGGAAGAAAGGACAACAATTGAAACGGGGCGGGGGAAGAATTTTGAAATCGGACGATTTCGAAATTCTTTTTCCCTGAGACATCCCTGCAGGAGACACTTCTCATGGAATTCGTACTCGTCGAACGGCGCTTCGAACAGCCGGTTGAATTGAAAGACATCCAAGCACAGGAAGGAGAGGGATCCTGGTGCCTGGATGCCCACAACGTCCGGTTTCTGAAAAGTTTCTTCTCAAAAGATCGACGGCGGATGCTATGCCTTTACGAAGCACCCGACGCCGAATCCGTGCGACTGGCCGAAGCGCAGGCGAAATTGCCCTTCGACAGCGCGTGGACATGTCACCACCTGCGGGGTGGCCAAAGGCTACCCCATGCTTCCGCGACGGAATATGTCCTCGTGGAGCGATCCTTTCCCGAGCCGCTCACGAAAGAGTTTGTTACGACGACTTTTCCTAAGGCTAGCGGGTGCATGGAACTTCACAGAGCTTCCTATGTTGAAGGTTTTCTCGGACACGACGGGCAGAGGATGGTGTGCGTCTTTCGTGCTCCCGATGCGGAGGCCGTTCGCACGGCAAACACGCAGGCAGGGTTGCCTTATACCTCGGTATGGACAGCAAGCCTGCATACCACCTGACCCATCTCGATTATCATTACAACCCGTGGCAACTATTCTTCAGAACGTACCTGTCAAAGAAAAAGTCGGCATTGCATTCTCCGGTGGACTCGACACAAGCGCTGCGCTGCACTGGATGCGGGCGAAAGGCGCGATCCCATTCGCCTACACCGCGAACCTCGGGCAACCCGATGAAACGGACTACGACAACATTCCCAAGCGCGCACTCGAGTGCGGCGCCGAAAAAGCGCGGTTGATCGACTGCCGCGATCAGCTTGTTTCAGAGGGAATCGCAGCTCTGCAGTGCGGCGCGTTTCATATTTCCACTGCCGGCGTTTCGTACTTCAACACCACGCCTCTTGGGCGCGCTGTGACCGGGACGATGCTGGTCGTGGCGATGAAAGAGGACGAGGTTCACATCTGGGGCGACGGCAGCACGTTCAAAGGCAACGATATCGAACGGTTCTACAGATATGGCCTTCTCGCCAACCCGAGTCTCCGGATCTACAAGCCATGGCTGGATCAGGCATTCATCGACGAACTCGGCGGACGCAGGGAAATGTCTGAATACATGCAGCGTGTCGGTCTGGGTTATCGCATGAGTGTGGAGAAAGCCTACTCCACGGATTCCAATCTTCTCGGCGCTACCCACGAGGCGAAAGATCTGGAGTATCTCAATAAGGGCATCAAGATTGTCGAGCCGATTATGGGCGTACCTTTCTGGCGCGAAACTACTACAGTCAAGCCGGAAACCATCTCCATCCGATTTGAAGAAGGACGTCCGGTCGCCTTGAACGACATTTCTTACGATAGTCCCCTCGCCCTGATGCTGGAAGCCAACGCCATTGGTGGACGCCATGGCCTTGGCATGAGCGACCAGATCGAGAATCGGATCATCGAGGCGAAGAGCCGCGGCATTTATGAGGCTCCGGGAATGGCATTGCTCTTCATCGCCTATGAGCGTCTCGTCACCGGAATCCATAACGAGGACACGATCGAACAGTACAGGGATAACGGCCGACGGTTAGGAAGGCTTCTTTATCAAGGACGCTGGTTCGATCCTCAGGCAATGATGCTGCGCGAGACCGCGCAACGCTGGGTGGCCCGCGCGGTCACCGGCGAGGTGACGTTGGAGCTGCGCCGGGGCAACGACTATTCGATCCTCGACACCTCGAGTCCGAATCTCACCTACAAGCCGGAGCGCCTGACGATGGAAAAGGGGGAGTCCGCCTTCACACCTCAGGATCGCATCGGCCAGCTCACCATGCGCAATATGGATATCGCGGACACGCGCGAGAAGCTGCTCACCTATGTAAAAGCGGGACTACTTGCGCCTTCGGTTGGGAAGGAACTGCCCCACCCGCGCGACACCGGCTCGCCCCCCGACAAAGAACAGTAGGGAATTTGGGGACGGACTACTCAACCCCCAAACTCCCAGGGAGCCTCTGAAGCCCGAGCAATTCTTCGGGAGTTTGGGGGTTGAGTAGTCCGTCCCCAAATTCCCTACTGCGATATAATGGCGGCACACTAAGGTCACCCCCCAGGACTATTGTTATGTCTGGTGAGGAGTCACACTCATGAAGATGTTGTTGCTCGCTCTACTCCTTGTCGCTCAACGTCCCACTGCTCCTGCATTGCAGGCCGGTACTGTAACCGGACGTCTCCTGAACGAAGACGGCACGCCGGCAATCAAGATCCGGGTCAGCGCGATGTCGATACCCGACAACAAGACTGAGGCGCCAACGCTGATGACGCTGGCGGAGACCGACAGCAGTGGGCGCTATCGACTGACTGACGTGCCGGTAGGACGCTATTACATCGTTGCGGGGTTCGTCGATTCTCCGACCTATTATCCGCGCGGCACTGGACCAGCCGGAGCTACTCCTGTGAATGTAACGGTCAACGCGACTGTCGCCAACATCGACTTTCGTATCGAAAAACCGTCTACGGGGCTCACCGTGAGCGGGCGCGTGATCACAGACTCTAATCCGTCGCTAGGACCGCTGCAGGTGATGCTGTCAGGCGGGAACACCACCGGCTATACGAATCTCAACGTTCCCGCAAAGATCGATGGCACGTTCGAATTTGCTCGTGTGCGCCCGGGGACCTATACGATCACGGTAAACCCTAGCCCAATATCCGAGCCTCGAACGGTGATTGTGGCCGATAAGGACATTACCGGAATAGAGCTCCGCGTTCCCTGGGCCGGCGACGTTGCGGGGCGAGTGGTCGTTGAGGGAAGCGGCCCGGTCCCGCCCTTCACGATGCTCTTTTCCGGCGGTAGCAGACAGGCGAACGCCTTTTACCAGGGCGCAAACCAGACATTTCGCGCAACCTTGCCCGAAGGTTTTTTCGTATTCACTACATCAGGATTACCTTCCGGTCTCTTCCTGAAGTCCGTCACATCAGGAGACACGGACTTGCTTGCGGGGCCATTGCGCGTTGCCCGAACACAACTTCCTGCAGAGATCATCGTGACACTCGGCGTTTCCACGCCGCCGCCATGGGTGAAGCTGAGTGGACGTGTTACGGGCTCGCGGCAATCCATGAATAGCATTTCAATTTACGGGCCGGGCGGTACGCTCACGGCATCTCTTACGGCCGACGGTTCGTTTGAATTCGCGAAGATTCTTCCTGGCAGCTACACGGTGTCTATCCCTTCGACGAACGGGAGCGCTCCTGTACAACCTCTTACGCTCGTTGTTCCGAATAGAGACGTGTCCGGGGTCGAACTGCCACTTCCCGCGCTGAAGGAAATCTCCGGCCGCGTCATCGTGGAAGATGGCGGACCGCTGCCGCGCGCGACGCTGACGGTAACACCCGCAACGGAAGAACAGAAGCGCGGGAACAGTTCGACGCCTCCCAGTCTGGCCCAGCTTCTGGTCACGACGGCAGGCAATCGCAGCGTACCGATGAACATCTATCTTGCACTCCAGCAGGACGGAAGCTTCAAAGCATCGTTGCCCGAAGGGCGCTATCCCGTAACGGCAAATATTCAAACAACCGGGGGAAGCGCCCCCTATTCGGTGAAATCCTTCACGTACGGCTCTGCAGACCTCACAAAGGAACCGGTTGTCATTGCCGCATCAGACTCTGCTGAAATGCGGCTGACGTTTTCCGCAGCCTCGAGCTCGTGGGCGAAAGTTACAGGACGTGTCGTTGGATTGACCGCATCGTCCGCATCACAAGGCGTTCCGGCCACCGTAGTGCTGGTCAGCCCGACATTCATGCGGGAGTTAACCGCAACGATCCGTCCCGACGGTTCGTTTGAGTTCCCGCGGGTGTATTCCGGAACATACCAGGGGCGACTGAATGGAGTCGCGCCCAACCTCGGCATTTCGCCCGTGGAAGTGAATGTCGCTTCAAGCGACGTCACCGGCCTCGAATTTGTAATTCCGTCACAGAAGGAAATTTCCGGACGAATCATTCTGGAAGGCCGCGGAGCCATGCCCCGTCTGACTCTTCCTCTGACGAGGATTTCCACATCGAACTCGTTTCAGGGACCCCAAACAGCGTATATCAGCATCAATCCGCAACCGGATGGAACATTCAAGGTCACGGTTCCTGAAGGAGAGCGTCAGGTTGGACGGCCAAATCCCATTCCCGCAGGTTACACCCTGAAATCAGTGCAATACGGTTCAAGCGATGTCGCCAACAGTCCACTGAATGTCCGTCGGACGGATACGGCCGAGCTTCGCTTGACGTTTACGACACCGGATCAACCTCCAGTGAAGATCAGCGGCAAATTGACGGGTCTCGATGCAGCCTTATTTTCGAGAGGACCCGTGAGCCTCAACCTGAGTGAACCTCGCTATGTGTCTTCTCTTCAAGCAACGATATCGCCGGACGGAACGTTCGAATTTCCCGCCGTCTTTCCCGGAAATTACAATGTCGCACTTTCGCCGTCGGTTAATGCAACTATCCCACCTATCAATGTTGGCAGCAAAGAGCTGACGGGCTTTGAAATCAACGTTCCGCGCCGAAAGGAAATCGCCGGCCGAGTCGTGTTGGAAGGATCTGGTCCAATGCCGCGGTTCTCGGTGCCGATGAACACGGTCGGTCCGGCGCTCGAAGGTCCAGGCGGTTTGTCAATGATCACCATCAACCCTCAGACCGATGGAGCCTTCAGGGTGAGCCTCCAGGAAGGCGAGCGACGGGCCGGCCCGGTGGGCGGCCTGCCGCCTGGCTACACCGTAAAATCGATGACATATGGAACGATTGACCTGCTGAGCGCTCCAATTAAAATCGCTGTAAACGACGACGACGAACTGCGGATAACGGTGACGACACCGAGCACATCGCCCGTGAAGGTGACGGGTAAGGTCACGGGTCTCGACTCGACGATGTTTTCGCGCGGCCCTGTCACCGTCAGCATGACTGCTACGGGCTATGCAGCCGCGCTCCAGACAAACCTCGCCACTGATGGAACGTTCGAATTTCCGGACGTCTTTCCGGGCAACTACTCTGCGAGAGTAACGGGACCAGGCATTGCAGCGCATCAGCCGGTGACCGTCGCCGTGGCCAATGCAGAGGTCCGGAATGTGGAGATCGTGTTGCCGGGCCAGAAGGAAATCGCGGGACGCGTTATCGTGGAAGGCGCGGCGCCCCTGCCGCGTTTCAACTTCAGGCCACCTCAAGTTCTTACCGCGCAGAGAACTCCTCTTCAAACGCAATTTCTGAACATTACGCCCGCTGCCAACGGAACCTTCCGGCTGACCTTGCCGGAAGGTGAACGTCCCCTTGGTGAGGTGAATGGCCTTCCGCCGGGCTACACGCTGAAAGCCGCAACGTACGGCACGACGGATCTGTTGCGTGATCCACTGAAGATCGGGAAAGGGGATACCGGCGAACTCGTGATCACTCTTTCGGCGCCTTCACTCAAACCGGTTTCTGTCAGCGGTAAAGTGGAGGGGCTCGACGCGGCAGTGGTTGCTCAGGGTACAACGAGGGTCGTGATGGCCTCGCAGTTTTACGCGGGGAACTTGAATACCACGGTGAGACCCGATGGGACCTTTGAGTTTCCGTCTGTCTTTCCCGGCGCGTACACCGCGCAGGTTTCCACGCCGGCAGGAGCCGGCGCCGCCGGAAGCCTGGGAGGACCTTTGGCCGTCGGTCTCGTACCCGTTCCATCTCCGGCACCGGGGGGTATCCCGATTACGGTGGCCGACACGGACGTCAGAAACCTGAGCCTGTCCGTGCCGCGGCAATATTCAATCGTGGGGCGCGTTGAGATTGAGGGTGGAGGCCCAATTCCGCGCATTCCGCTGACATTCTCAACGCAGACCACGACAACAGGAATCGCAACGGCAGTGATACCGCAGCCGGATGGCACGCTTCGATTCACCTTGCCGGAAGGCGAGCGAACGGCCAGAGTTGCGCAACTTCCTCCGGGCCTGGCACTGAAATCCATGACGTACGGTGCTGTTGATCTGCGACAGGCCCCGTTAAGAGTCGATGCAAATCAGCAACCGGCGGAACTGCGCGTCACGCTGGAGAAAACGCATCCTCAAGCGTGGGTCCGTGTTGAAGGAAAGGTGACGGGAGTTCCGGACGACGCTCGAAATGTTCGCGTCAGTCTGACGGGTACCTTTAACGTTCCCAGGACCGTCCCGGTGAATGCTGACGGAACATTCGTCTTCGAGCAGGTATTTCAGGGAACGAGTTCTGTAAGACTCCTGGGCAATATCGGGGAAACCCTCCAATCACCGGTGAACATTACGGTTGGCGCAAAGGATATTACCAACCTGGAAATTGTTTATCGCCGCTGAGAGCGTTCCTAGATAATGATCATTTCATCGGTGACGAATACGAGAAATAACTTCAGCAAAACTTACAAAGCGCGGAATTAACCGTCTCAGTCCTCCATGCGATTCGTCAATGCGCTGCTTGCCGCTGCGATTGCAGGCCTCGGGATTGCGTCGGCCTCGGCGGTTCTCGGCCAGGAACCGGCGTATCAACTCCGCGTGGATGTGCCACTGGTTTCCGTGGATGTACGCGTGAACGATTCGCGCGGACAGCCTTTGACATCGCTAACAGAAAAGGACTTCATCGTAGTGGAGGACGGCGCTGAACAGCAGATTCAGGCGTTCAGTTCCGTGGAGACTCCCTACAACATTCTCCTGCTCTTTGACAGAAGCGGCAGCACACAGGATCAGTGGAGTTTCATGCAGCGCGCCGCCTCGAGATTCATGATGAACCTGCGCAAACAGGATAGTCTCGCGTTGGGAGCGTTCGATGACGGACTGACGATGCTTTCTGCGTGGAATGATCCTCCCAGGGAACTCGAGAAAGCGTTGGAGGAGTTACCAAAGCGCGGCCCGGGTGGAGGAACAAATCTCTATCAGTCTTTGGATCGGGCGACGCAAAGGGAATTTCGGAACACCACGGGCAGACGTGCGTTGATCGTGTTGACTGATGGTCGTGACCTGTCGCTGGACTCGCGGCGCAGGGGAAGCGGCGCTGCCGATCCCGTATTTGCCCGGACCTACGCAACCGCTCAGCGAGCTCGCGTCCCGATCTACTTCGTTGCGCTCAATACGGACAAAAATCCCAGCGGCAGTTATGGATTTTCCTCCGGCGCTATTGTCGTTGAAGCCCGAACGCGAATGGAATCGCTTGCTAACGTTACTGGAGGAGGAGTCTTCTTCCCCAAAAGTATTCGCGATATCGTGAGTGTTTACGATCAGATCAGTCGGGATCTCAGCAGTTCCTACACTCTCGCGTATATCTCCAGTAAACTTGCGGTCCAGGGACAGTCTCACCGCATTGAGGTTCGGGTACACGACGCAAAGGTTAACCAATCCCGCGAAACTTACACCACGCCATAACCGGGCCCGTCTTTAATGATTCTTCCAGGATTTGACACGTTTGTTGCGATCGATTGGTCGGGCGCGCGAAATTCATACAAGGGAATAGCCGTGGCGAAATGCTCTCGTGGCCGATCGGCGCCAAAGCTGGTCCCATCGAAAGTGAATGCGCATTGGACACGGACAGAGATCGCCGATTGGTTATGCGACGAATTGAACGGCGCGAGCCGCGTCCTTGTCGGGCTGGACTTCGCATTTGGTTTTCCATTTGATGAAAAGACCGGCTACCTCCACGGCCATATGAATGAGCAGCAGAAAACGGTCTTCGACCTCTGGGAATCGATTGATGACAACAGCTGCGGCGAAATGGACTTTGGCTGTAACACGTTCACCAATGACGTCCGTTTTGCTCCCCTATTTTGGAAATCAGGTCGATCGCCAGCAGGGTGGTCGTCGCGAAAACGTCGTACAGAACTTGCGTGCGCAGAGACCACGAATACCCGGCCTGAAACTGTTTATAAGCTCGTCGGCAGCAAACAAGTTGGAAGGGCGTCCATCACCGGTATTCGCGTTCTCCACTACATTCGACGGGTCCGAAGAAGCAGAGTGTCGATCTGGCCATTCGAGAGACCAAAGGGTTCAACGATAACGGAGATATACCCGACGCTTTTTCGAAAGTCTGCAACAAATTCGACTGCCAAGCTGCGTACTCTGGAGGACCTCAACAAAGCCCTGGCCACGTTCAGCTCGGATCCGTTGCCTCGCTCCACGCGCAGCTTCTCCGACCATGAAACTGATGCTTTGATTTCGGCGGCAGGCCTGCGATCCCTAGCCGGCAGGCAGACAACATGGTCGCATCCGGAACTCAAGTCGCAGAGAGTTCAACGCGAGGGTTGGATTTTCGGCGTAGTGGGTCCGGCGGATTGACCTGCGTGACGTTTTGCTGAAAGAACCGTCAACCCTCCCATAGCGAATTTTTGTCTGTTTGAACAGGAGGGCTGGTGTTTCCACTCTATGCGCTTACCCTGGCGCTTTTGATCCCCCCGCTCCCGGATCATGAGCTTTCTTCGTTTCCCCCCGAAGATCTGCTGCATCAACCGTTTGCGTTACTGCTTGACCTGCAGAGTCTTGAAGACTATTCCCCGGCTGAATTGAAGGCATTGCGCTCAAGGATCGAAGAGGAACGAGACAGGAAAATATCGGAGCTACGTCAGAGAGAAAACGACTGGAAGAAAAAACTCATCGTCCAGCGACAAGAGCTCGAGACGCTCAACAAGTTCACGTCCGAAGACACGGAGGCTGCGGCGCGTCGCCGCTCCGCTCTCCATGTCGAGATCGCGGCGCTCGAACGGTGTATTCATGATGCGGCTATCGAACGTGAGCACACGATCCCGACCAGGTATGAGCTACAACTCACCAAGTTGTGGCTGGCTGAACACTGGCCTTCTCGTCGAGCGGAAATCCGGCAACAGATAGAGGAGGGTGACGCGAGACGCCGTCGTCACGGGGACGCGGAAGACATCGGTTACCGGCGAATCGTCAAGAATCCGGAAGACGACATTGCGGCCGGCGAGCAGGCCGCTCGACAGATGATCGCGGGAGGCTGGCTTCCATTCGAGCTCCAAGACGGCGAAGTGCAGGCCTATGTTCGAACGATTGCCGCGCGACTTGCGGCTAATTCAGACCTCAAGGTTCCCCTGCGCGTAACAGTCGTCGACAGCGCAGAACTCAAAGCGCTTGCGCTACCCGGTGGGTACCTCTATGTGACCTCCGGTGTCATTCGCGCCGCACACACGGAATCGGAACTGGCTGGAGTCCTGTCGCGAGAAGTTGCGCGGATTGCCGCGCGGCATGCAACACGATCTTCGAAGGTGTCTCTGATCTCGAAGCTTTTTGTGCCGGTGAGTCAGATCGCAACCGGGATCTTTACGGGAGGGTCCATGACTCCCGCGGCCGCATACGGACTCGGCTATGGCATCCAGGGTTTGAACAGCGTGCTGCAAAGCGCCCTGAACGCAACGAATCAAAAGTTCCAGACAGAAGCGGATCAATTGGGGATCCAGTATGCGTGGAAAGCGGGCTACGATCCGCGCGGCTTCATCGCATTTCTGGACTCGATTTCTGGAACAGCGAACAACAACTTCGTAAGTAATGAGCCTCCACTGCAAAAGAGGCTGTTGAACTCCTTCAGTGAAATTCAGTACCTGCCGCTGCGGAAGGAATCGATTGAGGACACGGGGGAGTTCGATAGGATTCGGAGCCGTGTGAGGTAGGGAGCGCGCGCTCGATGTTCGCCTCGCGTCGTACCGGAACTCCGCTGAGACTCGGCGTTACCGATTTTCTTTGACCCGTTCATCGGCTGGCGTTATTTTTCTACACCACGTGTTACCTAACTAACGACTATGCCAAAGAATCCGTTCTCAACGCTAAGCCGCCGCGAGCGGCAGATCATGGACATCCTCTACCGGCTGGGCCGGGCAACTGCAAATGAGGTCATCGCCGAGCTCCGGGATGACAAGCATTCATCGACGGTACGCACACAGCTGCGTGTGCTTGAAGAAAAAGGGCACCTGCGTCATGAGGAGCAGGGACTTCGCTACGTCTACGTGCCGGTTACGCCGCGCCATGCGGTACGTCAGTCCGCACTGATGCACACCATCGAGACCTTCTTCGAAGGGTCGACGGAGAAGATGCTCTCGACATTGCTCGGTTCGGGAAAGAAGCTGTCTGAAGAGGAACTCGATCGACTTTCCCATCTGATCGACAAGGCCAAGAAGGGAACACGTAAGTGATTGGAGCGATGATCAAGTCGGCGATTGTTCTCGTAATCGCTGGACTTGTAGCTGCGGCAATGAAGAAGCAATCCGCAGCGATTCGGCACGCCGTCTGGACGGCGGGGTTGATTGGCGCGATGGCCATTCCGCTGTTTTCCCTTACCCTTCCCTCGTGGCAGACAAGTTTCGCCGAGTCCGCAGTAACGCTATTTCAGAAGCTCATGCTGCCGCTCGGAATCCTGAGGCCGGCGGCGATTGCTGTCTGGATCGCGGGAGCAACTGCGGGGATGACGCTTCTTTTATACAGTGCGGGAAGACTGGCGTGGGTCGCGATAGGCGCGCAGCCGGTCGAGGACGCGCGATGGGCATCGATTGCTGAGCAGGTGCGACAGAGCCTCGGCATCCGACGACCGGTACGTCTGCTCCAAAACCGTTCTGTGCCATTCCTTGGAACGTGGGGAATACTTGCGCCACGTGTCCTGCTGCCGCGTGACGCCGAAAGCTGGCCCGATGACCGGGTAGGCATGGTCCTGGCTCACGAGCTTTCCCACATTCAAAGACATGACTGGGTTGTTCAGGTTCTTGCCGACGCAGCTCGCGCGATCTATTGGTTTAATCCGATCTTCTGGCTCGCATCGAGCCGCATTCGGCGCGAAAGCGAACACGCGTGCGATGACGCCGTCGTTCGGCTTGGCGCCGCCGGACCGCAATATGCCGCAGAACTGCTGGAAATGACTCGCGCGCTGCGCCGGGAAGAACGCCTGCAATCTCCGATTCTGGCGATGGCTCAGCCGTCGCATTTGGAGTTGCGGCTGGTTGCCCTGCTCAACCCGTCGTTGAATCGCCTCGCGGCCACACCGTGGGCGGTCATTGTTGTGGCAGGAGTGGCCATCGCATTGACCCTGCCGCTCGCTGCCGTCAGACCGGGAAGCGTAGCGCCGCCGACCAAACCGTCAGCTCAGCTGCCCCTCACATTCCCTTCGGCCGTGCCTGCTGTTTCATCCCTAGTTCCGGCGCGCGAACCCGAACCGGTAACGGCTCCCGCGACGCGCAAAATCTATCCTCCAGCCAGAAAGATCGACGTTCCGGCCGGAGAACCCGCCGTCCTGGCGCAACCCTCGGTCCTGACGCCGCCTGTGCTAATGCCGGCAGCTCTATCGACGCCGCTTCCTGCTCCGACGCCACCTCCCGCAGCCGTCGAATCCAATGCCAACTTAGCAGTCACTTCAACCGTGCCCGCCGCCTGCAACGTCACGGCCAGTGAAGCGAGACTGAAGACTAGCTCTATCGAAAAGAGCGCCCTGGGGACAGGACCATGGATCATCAATGAAGATCGAACCATCTGGGCATCCGATCAGCCCTACGTTGCTAACAGACCCGTCACGACCGTATGGATGCGACCCGCGAATACTGAACTCGCGATCGTCGCACGTCGCCTCGATGGCGACGCGCCCAAAATGACAGTTGGTCCCGCTGAACCCTTTCAGACAGCCTACATGGCCACGCCCCTCACCTTCCCTGCCGCAGGATGTTGGGAAGTTACGGCGACCGCAGGAAGCAGTAAGCTGACTTTTGTGACCAGAGTTCGAGAGTAATCGGGGCCAGGCACGGTATTTCCCTATTTTCCAGGCGCGAACTGCCTGAGACGGCCCGCGTGAAGCCTTAGCTTCGCCTGCGTTGAAATCGCGAAACGACCCTCGAAATTTCTGGGATGCGAAATGCAGCCGTGATACCGAAATAGACAAGTCCGTATGCTCCGAGAATGGGAACTGCGGCCGCGATAGGATGAATCGCCGGCAGGTTCAGCTTCACGCCCCACGCGACCGCCGCACCTGCGAGGGCGGCGATCGCCAGTTTCAGAACGTAGCTGGGGGGCAGCCCTGTCTTTCCGATGCGGGCATTTAACGTGCGCCGCAACAAGACCATTTCGACCCAGCCCGCAATGCCGGCCGAGGCCGTCAAACCCGCCGCACCCCACATCTCTGCGATGTTCAGCCATCTCGGAAGATAGAACGCAAAGACATAACCTAGAATCGTCGTGAGAGCGACGCGCACCAGGGCATAACGCAAAGGCGTACGCGTGTCGCGGAAAGCGTAGTACGTGGAGGAATACAGTCTTCCCAGCGTTGACGCCAGCAAGCCTACCGCAGATCCTGCAAGAATCCCCCACACGTAGATCGCGTCGTTTTGAGTGAACCGTCCGGACCGCAGCAGACCGGCGATGACATCCCCGAGCGCAAGAAACGCAATTGCCGAAGGAAGGACGAAGAATGCGATTTGCCTCAGGCCGGAGTCGAGCCGGCGGCGAACTGCCTCCGCACCCTGCGGATCCGTTCCCAGCGCGCCCGACATCGCGGGAAGCTCAGCCGCCGAGATGGACATGCCGAAAAGGCTCACGGGCAACGTATAGAGAATCTGTGCATTGGACAGAGCCGCGCTGGCTCCTTGCGTCGTGATGTAACTGACCAGTACCGTGTCAACATAGGCACTCAGTTGAACCACTCCGCGACTGACAAATGCCGGAGCAAAGTTGCGCAGAACAGTTCGAATATGGTCCGAGGCCAGGTCCAGCGCGAACTTCAAGTCCGGAGCCAGACGCCACACCACAGGCAGTTGTACGAGAAACTGCATCGCGCTTCCCACAACAGATCCCCATGCCACGATAACTGCAAGACGAGGAAGCTCCGTGTGTCCATAGACAAGCAACGTCACGATCATGGCGGCATTCCAGAGTACGGGTGCTGTGTAGGACAGGAGGAATTTGAAATGACTGTTCAGAATGCCCAAACACCATGCGGACAGGACCAGCAGACCGGCGCCTGGGAACAGCACACGCACGATCTGGATCGCCAGCTCGCGTTTGGCGCCGTGAAATCCCGGCGTTATGAGGTCGATGAGCACGGGGCTCGCGACAACGCCAATAAGGACGACGACGGCGACGAGAAGGGCAAGAATGGACAACACTGCGCCCGCCACACGATCCCCTTCCCGTCGATCACCGCGCGCAACCAATGAGGAGTAGACCGGAATGAACGATGCAGAGAGCGCGCCCTCGCCAAACAGGTTCTGAAGCAGATTTGGAATCTTGAACGATTGTGTAAACGCATCCGCCTCGTCACTGAGCCCGAAGTAACGATTGAATACCCAAACGCGAACGAAGCCCGACATTCTGCTCAGCAGAATTCCGGCGGCAACCAGAGCTGCGGATTTGCCTGTGCGTGGCGGAGTAGTGGTCGAGCGACTCAAGCGATTGGGTTCACCATTCCCGATCCGACGAGCCCCAGCCGAGCCGGCGGGGCCGCCAGTGTCCTTCGTGAGCCACGATATAGTCGCGCCGCGCAAATAGCTTGATAAGAATCACGCCCGCGACGAATCCGCCGACGTGGGCCCAGAATGCGACGCCGCCACCCTCACGGTCGAACGAGCTCAGGACGCCGAAGAACTGAAGCAGCATCCAATAACCCAGCATCATCCAGGCGGGCAGCGCCACAGTCGTGATGAAGAACACGAGCGGCACAAGTGCATACACCCGCACTCGTGGATACAGGACCAGGTAGGCGCCCATGATTCCGCTGATAGCGCCGGATGCCCCAACCATCGGGATAAGCGAGGCTGGAGCCATGAGAACCTGTGTAAGGGCTGCAACAAGACCGCAAAGAAGGTAGAACACTACAAAGCGGCCGTGGCCCATGGAATCCTCGATGTTGTTTCCAAAGATCCAGAAGAACCACATGTTCCCAAGTAGATGAATCCACGAGCCATGGAGAAACATCGAAGACAGAAGATTGAAGGGCTGCCGGCCGGGATCCGTGTAGCAGACAAGACCGAGACCGCGGTCCATTTCGAAACCAGTTCCCGGTGGAACCTTTCCCGTGAGCTCGCCCGCAATAAGTCCCTGATTGCAAACCGACGCTGCGAGAGCACGCGGCTGTCCTGCGCCCTGAACAAAAAGCCACACCAGAACATTCAGCGCAATGAGGGCCACCGTCATGTACGGCGTTCGTTGCGTTTCGTTCTCGTCTCTATAAGGAAACACCCAAGCCCTCCGTCCCTAGGCTACGCTGTCAATCCCTAAGTTTCCATGGGGAGTTTCGGGGCGCCTATTCCCGAAATTGCTCTCGACGCTCAATTCCCATAAGATCAGTCCGCTAATTAATTGGGAGAGGACTATGGCCAAATCCAAGAAGAATTCGGTGAATCGCCGCGGGTTTCTCAAGGGTGCCGCGGTGGGAGCGGCTGCAATTGTCGCGGGACAGAATGCGAATGCCCAAACTGCCCCAGCTCAAACAGCGCAGACCCGAGCCGCGACCGCATTGCCTTCCGCAGGTCTTGCAAGGGTGGAGACAGCCGCGCCGCCGGCAGCGGATGTTTATACGACCGATCGACCCGGCTCCGATTTCATGATCGATGTGATCAAGACACTGGGGATTGAGTACGTCGCGGCGAATCCCGGTTCGTCGTTTCGCGGGCTGCACGAATCGATCATCAACTATGGCGGCAACAAAGCGCCTGAGTTGCTGACCTGCATGCACGAAGAGTCTTCGGTTGCGATGGGCCATGGTTACGCAAAGATCGAGGGCAAACCGCTGATGGTCATGGCGCACGGCACCGTGGGACTTCAGCATGCGTCGATGGCGATCTACAACGCCTATGCGGATCGCGTCCCTGTATACATTGTTCTGGGGAACATTCTCGACGGCCAGTGGCGCCGCAGCGACGTCGAGTGGGCGCATGCGGTCCAGGATTGCGCTGCGATGGTACGAGATTACACCAAGTGGGACGACTCCCCGATCTCCCTGTCGGGATTTGCCGAGTCGGCCATCCGCGCCTACAAAATCGCCATGACTCCGCCGATGGGGCCTGTTGTTCTCATTGCCGATGCAGTCCTCCAGGAAGAGCCGGTTCCCGATCAGGATCGCGCCCGCCTGCGTGTTCCCAAGCTTTCGCCAACGACTCCGCCCGCCGGTGATACCGGCGGCGTGAATGAACTCGCAAAGCTGCTTGTCGCAGCAGAGAACCCGTTGATCGTTGCGGGCCGCCCTGCACGGACGCCAAACGGACTCAAGCTCCTGATCGAATTGGCTGAGCTGCTTCAGGCGCCGGTGATAGACCGGCGGCAGCGGATGAATTTCCCGACCCAACACCCGCTGTACGGATCGGGCAGTCTTGCTGAAGCAGATTTTGTGCTGGGCCTCGAGGTCCCCGACTTTTATCAGGTGATACACGCGCAGACACCCGTGAACAAAATGGGAATGGAATCACGCCTGTTGACGAAACCCACCGCAAAGCTCGCGACGCTTTCGACAGTGGATCTTCTGACAAAGGCCAACTACCAGGATTTCGGACGGTACAATGAAGTCGATCTCGCCATTGGAGCGGATGCAGAAGCCACCCTGCCGTCTTTGATCGAAGCCTGCAAGAAGCTCATTACCTCGGACCGACGGCGCGCCTTCGATGCGCGAGGCGCACGCTACGCAGAAGTGGCGAAGCAGAATCAGGCGCGATCCCTGCAGGATGCCGCGTGGGGATGGGATACGAGCCCGATCACTACGGCCCGAATGTCCGCCGAAATCTGGAATCAGATCAAAGGCGAAGACTGGTCACTTGTTTCCGATGTTGTCTTCCAGAGCTTCTGGCCTACGAGGTTGTGGAATTTCACCAAGCATCACCAATTCATCGGTGGACATGGCGCCTATGGAGTGGGCTATGGCGCGCCTGCAGCGCTCGGAGCTGCGCTCGCGAATCGGAAATATGGACGGTTGACGGTCAACATTCAATCCGACGGCGACCTGAACTATGCGCCCGGTGTTCTGTGGACAGCTGCCCATCACAAGATTCCGATGCTGAACGTTATGCACAACAACCGCAGCTACCATCAGGAACGCATGTACGTCGCAGACATGGCCGCTCGCGCTCAACGCGACGTTTCACGTGTCGGCATTGGAAACGACATCACGAATCCCAATGTCGACTATGCGATGCTGGCGAAGGCTTACGGCATGTTCAGTGTCGGACCTATCGAGAACCCTGCGGAACTCGGTCCTGCGTTAAAGCGCGCCATTGAGGTCGTCAAGCGCGGTGAACCGGCGCTGGTCGACGTCGTGTCACAACCAAGGTAGGGGATATGAAGAAACTGTTACTCGCCGGGGCTTTAATTGCGCCGATGATCGCCGCCGCGCAGACCGCGCCTGCGAACACTGCGGGCAATGCAACCAATGGTAAACAGTTGTTCATGGAGAAGAACTGCTACTACTGCCACGGCACAACAGGCCAGGGCGGGCGGGACGGCGCGCGGCTCACGGCGACGGCCCTGAATGCCGATGGCCTGATCCGCTACGTGCGTAAGCCCGCCGGGGCAATGCCGGCGTACACGGAGAAATTGATCTCGGATCAGGAACTGCGTGACGTGCTCGCTTATCTCAAATCGCTGCCGGCAGCGAAGGCGCCTAAGGATATTCCGCTGCTGAATCAGATTTCGGAGAAGTAGGGGAGAGGATCGTTCCCAGCTTATTGAAGAGTTTCCGCCTTACGCACTTGTTCCCTCTTCCGTTACGATTCCCTGTATGAAGGCCCTCGTTAAATCTCGTGCTGAGGAAGGCCTCTGGCTCGCAGAAGTTCCCGAACCAACGATCGGCATCAACGACGTCCTGATTCGTGTTCGCCGCACGGGCATCTGTGGAACCGACGTTCACATCTTCGAATGGAACGAATGGGCACGCCGCACCATTCACACGCCGATGGTCATCGGTCACGAGTTCGTTGGCGAAATCGTCTCCGTCGGTTCCAACGTCAATGACTTTCATCCCGGTGACATCGTTTCCGGCGAAGGTCACGTTGTCTGTGGGCGTTGCCGCAACTGTATGGCGGGGAGACGTCACCTTTGTGCGTATACCTCCGGCGTCGGCGTTAATCGCCCGGGATGCTTCGCCGAATTGATCGCGCTTCCGATGGCAAATATATGGCGTCACCATCCACAGATCGATCTCGACGCGGCTGCCATCTACGATCCGTTTGGAAACGCGGTTCACACGGCGCTGACTTTCGATGTCGTTGGCGAAGACGTGCTCATCACTGGCGCTGGTCCTATCGGCATTATGGCAGCCGCGGTCGTGCGGCATGCCGGAGCACGCTACATCGTGATCACCGACGTCAATGAGTACCGCCTCGAGCTTGCGCGTAAAATGAAAGTGGATCTCGCGCTGAACGTGGCTCAAACATCGATTGCCGAAGCTCAGAAGAAACTCGGCATGGCGGAAGGTTTCGACGTCGCTCTCGAGATGTCCGGGAATCCTCAAGCCTTTCGCGATCTGATTCACAACATGGCACACGGCGGGCGCATCGCCGTGCTCGGCCTTCCCGCAACAGAATTCGCGATCGACTGGCGTGAGGTGATTTTCAACATGCTGACGATCCAGGGCATCTACGGGCGCCGAATGTATGAATCCTGGTACAAGATGACCGTGCTTCTTCAGTCCGGGCTGGATATTCAGCCGGTCATCACACATCGCTTTTCGTATCGCGACTTTGAGGAGGCATTCCGCGTCATGTCCTCGGGAAATAGTGGCAAGGTTATTCTGAACTGGGAGGAACTGCGCTAATGCTGGGAGCTTATGAGCAATTCGCGAAGTCCCAACTGGACGAAACCCGCGCCGCAGGACTATGGAAGCCCGAACGCGTGCTCGCGTCGCCGCAGAAACCCGAAGGGCGGCTGCAAAACGGGGACAGGGTCCTCATTCTTTGCGCGAACAACTACCTCGGCCTGGCGGATGATCCACGTGTCGTCGTCGCGGCTCGCAATGCGCTGGACCGCTGGGGCTATGGAATGGCATCCGTCCGCTTCATCTGTGGCACGCAAGAGCTTCACAAGGAACTCGAAAAGCGGATCGCCGAATTTGTCGGCACCGAAGACGCGATTCTCTACTCGTCCTGTTTCGACGCCAATGGCGGATTGTTCGAAACGATCTTGAGCGCCGAAGACGCTGTCATCTCCGACGAACTGAATCATGCCTCAATCATTGATGGAATTCGTCTTTCGAAGGCTCTGCGACACCGGTACCGGAATCGCGACATGGCGGAGCTGGAGGCGCAACTGCAAGCCACCGGCAACGCTCGATTTCGGCTGATTGTTACCGATGGTGTGTTTTCCATGGATGGCACGATTGCCCCACTTGCGGAGATTTGCGCTCTCGCAGAGAAGCACAATGCCCTGGTCATGGTGGACGACTCTCACGGTGTCGGGTTCATGGGCGCCAACGGCCGCGGCACTCATGAGCACGCCGGCGTGTTGGGACGCGTGGATATCCTGACGGGAACTCTGGGGAAAGCGCTGGGCGGCGCGAGCGGGGGATATACGGCGGGGCCGAGGGAAGTAATCGACCTGCTTCGGCAGCGCTCGAGACCTTACCTGTTTTCGAACTCGCTGCCTCCTGTTGTCGCGGCGGCGAGCATCGAGGCCTTGAAGATTTTGCAGAAATCCAATGAACTCGCGGAACGTCTACGCGCAAATACGGCTTTTTTCCGGCAGCGCATGACGGAACTTGGACTCAACATCCTTCCTGGAGAGCATCCCATTGTTCCAGTTATGATCGGCGACGCCGTGCGTGCTGCGCGCATGGCTGAACACCTGTTATCTCGAGGCATCTATGTGATCGCTTTTTCTTATCCAGTTGTTCCCATGGGCAAAGCGCGAATCCGCATTCAGGTCTCGGCTGCACACACGACGGAGCAACTCTCCCGAGCTGCCGAACTTCTTAAGGAAGCGTGGGAGTTGTTGACTTAAACATGCAAACACCGGAAGAAAAGGCGCGACAAATCTTCGGAGACCGCGCAGCGTTCTATACAACGAGTCCAGCTCACACCGACCCGCAGGTTTTGTCGCGCGTTGTGGAACTGGCGCGCCCGCAGCCCGATTGGACTGTGCTGGATATTGCCACCGGTTCCGGACACACGGCGTTCGCGCTTGCACCTTATGTGAAGTCGGTCATCGGGATCGATATCACTGTTGAAATGCTTCGTGAGGCCGACATGCTCAAGGCGGAACGTTCGACAGGCAACGTGACGTTCCGGACCGGAGACGTGCATAACCTGCCCTTTGCTGACGGGGCATTCCAACTCGTGACGTGTCGCCGAGCCGCACACCACTTCTCCAATATTCGGCGCGCTCTCGAGGAAATTCGGAGAGTCTTGGCTCCTGGCGGTCGAGTTGTCATTGATGATCGAAGTGTGCCGGAAGATGATTTCGCGGACCGGTGCATGAACCTTCTGGACACCTTGCATGATGAGTCCCACGTTCGGGAGTATCGGCCGACAGAGTGGCGGTCCATGTTGGAAGAGGCGGGTTTTTTCGTGGAAGCGGTTGACACCTACACTCGGCATCGGCCTATCAGCGCTTTGACCGCGAATGTATCAGAGGAGAATGTCCGCAGGATTCATCAGATTGTGGCAGCGTTCACGCCAGCCCAACGCGCGATCTTCGACCTGACTGAAAACGACGGGGAGGTCCATCATAACCATTGGTTCGTTATGGTTTCCGCGATCCGGCCTCAACAGCCTCAACACTGAGTCGTTTACCTGTTGCTGCTTTTTGCGTATTCTTGCCGCCGAAATGAAACCACTGGCAGTTCTCGTTGTGTGTGTCGTTCTCGCGGCCTGTAGACAGCAGGAGGCCAAATCAGCGAATCCGGTACAGACAAAGGAAGCAACCGTGACTAAAGCTGCATTCGGAACAACACCGGATGGAGAATCCGTCGACGTTTACACAATGACGAACCCGCAGGGCATGGAGGTCCGAGCGATAACCTACGGCGGAATCATCACGGTCCTGCGCATTCCGGACCGTGACGGACGCATCGACGATGTCGCGCTCGGCTTCGACAACCTTGAGGGCTACCTCAAAAACCCTCCGTTCTTTGGCGCCATCATCGGGCGGTACGGCAATCGCATCGCGCGGGGACGATTTACTCTCGATGGGAACACCTACACACTCGCCACCAACAATGGACCCAATCATTTGCACGGCGGGGTTAAAGGATTCGACAAAGTCGTGTGGCAAGCTGAGTCTTTCAAGAAGGATGATGGGGTGGGCGTCACTTTTACCCATAGAAGCCCTGACGGAGATCAGGGCTATCCCGGCAATTTGTCGCTGCGCGTCACATACACTGTAACGGCGCGGAATGAACTCGAAGTTGAATATGAAGCGACGACCGACCAGGCGACGCCCCTCAATCTCACCCAACACACCTACTTTAATCTCGCCGGCGAAGGATCGAGGGACGTTCTGGATCACATGCTGACGATTCATGCCAGCCGCTACACACCAGTCGATGCAACGCTGATTCCAAGCGGCGGCGTGGCTACGGTGGAAGGCACACCGTTCGATTTCCGCATGCCGACAGCCATTGGATCGCGCATTGCCGCAAACGACGCTCAGATCCGTTTCGGCAATGGGTACGATCACAATTTCGTGATCGACAGAACGGCGGACGGCCTCGTTCCTGCGGCGCATGTCATGGAACCGATGACCGGTCGCGTTCTGGATGTCTCCACAACCGAGCCCGGCATGCAGTTCTACACCGGAAATTTTCTTGACGGCACGCTGATGGGCAAGCGCGGCCACACCTACAAACAACGCACGGGCTTCTGTCTGGAGACGCAGCACTTCCCGGACTCGCCCAATAAGCCAAGCTTCCCAAGCACAATTCTGCGTCCGGGCGAAACGTATCGCTCGAAGACGGTATTTGCCTTCAGCGTCAGCAAGTAGAGATCGGGGTCAGACCCCCCGGATACAGGGCTTGGAAATTCGGCCTTGTGTCTTTCCACGTCAGGGCGCTATCTTACTAAATACATCGTAGTACGATGTATTTATATTGTGACCAAAGATGATCTAACAGCCGATGATTTCCGGGCATTGGCTGAATTCCGATACCAGATCGGCCGGTTTCTTCATTTCAGTGAACAGGCAGCCCACTCCGAAGGCCTCAGCCCGCAGCAACACCAGCTGCTGCTCGCTTTAAAGGGCCTTCCGAAAGGGCTGCCGCCTACCGTCAGAGATATCGCCAGACGATTGCATCTGCGTCATCACAGCGCCGTAGAGTTGACAAGCCGTCTCGAGGCAAGCGGCATGATTCGCAAGCGACAGGATGACGGAGACCGGCGTCAGGTCATCCTTGAAATCACTACAAAAGGTGAGAAGGCGCTTCGAAAGCTATCGCTAATTCATCGCGCCCAGTTGCAATCGGCAGGACGGGATTTGATTCGGTCCGTGCAGAAGCTGTTAGACGACAACGAAGGACTTCATGAAAAAACTCGATCCAGGAAAGACAATTTCAAATGAACTCGGTGACTTCACCACAACGCCAAGGCTGCTGAGAATATCTGCACTTGCACTTTGTATTGGCGCGATCAGTGCGTTCGTCGCGCTTGGCCTCTTAAAGCTCATCGCTTTCTTTACCAACCTTTTCTTCTATCAAAGGGTCAGCGTGGTTGCTGCGGAGCCTCAGGGAAACCAGCTGGGATGGCTGGTTGTGCTCATTCCGGTCATTGGTGGCTTGATCATCGGTTTCATGGCCAAATACGGCTCAGAACGCATCCGCGGTCACGGCATCCCCGAAGCCATCGAAGCCATACTGCTCAACGGCAGTCGTGTTGAGCCGAAGCTGGCGGTGTTGAAGCCCGTGTCGTCGGCGATTTCCATCGGTTCAGGCGGACCGTTCGGCGCTGAAGGCCCAATCATCATGACAGGCGGTGCATTCGGTTCGATGGCGGCACAGTTCTTCCACCTGACAAGCAGTGAACGCAAGACGCTCCTCGTCGCGGGCGCAGCGGGAGGGATGTCTGCCACGTTTGCCTCGCCTATCGCGGCGGCAATGCTGGCCGCAGAACTGCTGTTGTTCGAGTGGAAACCGCGGAGCCTCATTCCTGTTGCGCTCGCGAGCGCAACAGCAGCCGTAGTCCGACGCTATCTGTTGGGATTTGGACCGCTCTTTCCTGTGCCCTCTCATCCTGCCAATGTGTCACCGGAAGGCTTGCTCTTTTGCGCACTCGCAGGGTTGCTGGCGGGAGCGCTCGCAGCCCTGCTCACAAATCTCGTCTATTGGTCCGAAGACTTGTTTCACAAGCTACCTATTCATTGGATGTGGTGGCCGGCAATCGGCGGACTGCTGATCGGCATCGGGGGTCTTCTCTTTCCCCAGGCACTTGGAGTTGGATACGAAACAATCGGTAGCCTGATTGGAGCCGACGTCCCCAATCATGTTCTCATTGGGATATTGGTTGTGAAGGCGGCGATCTGGGCGTTGGCGCTTGGATCAGGAACTTCTGGAGGCGTGCTGGCGCCGCTTCTGATGATTGGAGGCGCCCTCGGCGGAGTCGAGTCGATTTTCTTTCCGAGTGAAGGAGTCGGATTCTGGCCGCTGATCAGCATGGGTGCAATCCTTGGTGGCACGATGCGCGTTCCGTTCACTGCGGTGATCTTTGCTCTCGAACTCACTCACGACTTCAATGCGTTCCTGCCGCTGTTCATTGCCGTCATGCTGGCGTACGCGTTCACGGTGCTTGTGATGAAACGTTCCATCCTGACGGAAAAGATCAGCCGTCGCGGATTCCATCTGAGCAGAGAATATGCGATTGACCCTCTGGAGATTCTTTTCGCACGTGACGTCATGCGTCCGAGCGTTGTTTTCTTGTCGACGGACGCGGGGCTTGAAGAGCTTAGTCGCCTGGTGCGCTCGGCTGACCACTCGCAGCGTCTGTTCCCTTTGATTGATAAGAACGGAAAGCTGTCCGGCGTCTTGAGCCGAAGGGACTTCCCGAAGCTAGAAGACCACACGCTTACGATCAGCGAGGTAACGCAAAGAAAGGTTGTGATGGCATTTTCTGATGAACCATTGCGGCTGATCGTTTACCGCATGGCTGAAACCGGTCGCACGCGAATGCCCGTTGTGGATCGGGAGAATCCCCGGCAGGTACTGGGGATGATTTCTCTCGCGGACTTGCTTCGCGCGCGGACGAGGGATCTTGAACAGGAACGGAGGCGTGAACGAATCTTGCGGCTGCGTCTTCCTTTTGGACTAGCAGAGGTGGGCAAGTGACTACGAAGTGACGAGCAAAGGATCTTCAAGAACGGAAAATCCCTCATCCGGACCCTCGGGTGCCAAATTTTCTCCGGCTTTTGAGCTGCTTGCTTTGTTTTGGACTAAGGGGCTATAAACAAAGACAATTTTCCGATTCGGGGGCTCGAATGGTCCGGTGTTTGCGGGTATGTCTCGCTGGGATACTGCTCCTCGCGTTCGTGGGGGGCTCTTTCGGAACGGTTCGTTCTCAGCTGCCGCCTTCAACTCTTACTGCCGATTCGGTTAGCGCCACAATCGCGCAGTATTGTGTCGAATGTCATAACGATCGCCTGAAGATAGCGGGACTCGCGCTGGATACCAAGCTTAGTGGGATCGCCGAGCATTCCGAAGTCTGGGAAAAAGTCGTCAAGAAGCTTCGCGGACGAATGATGCCGCCGCTGGGACGGCCGCGGCCGGACGACAATTCCTACACGGCAGTCGTCACTTTCC
>Ga0207691_10000971_pt1 | contig 28495 bp, 25 predicted proteins | sample KBSM13metaG_FD_184327 | JGI IMG/M metagenome (GOLD analysis project Ga0207691, IMG submission 184327) | Miscanthus rhizosphere microbial communities from Kellogg Biological Station, Michigan, USA - KBS M1-3 metaG (SPAdes) (version 2) | ecosystem: Host-associated > Plants > Roots > Rhizosphere >...
ATTGGTGAGCATCCCGCCAAGGCAGCGGGCGTCGACGTAAGGCATGCTGCAGCGGTGGGCTTCCTCGGCGACGATGTCGCGCGCCTGGCGCTTCGTGCCAACGAACAGGATCGTTCCCTTGTTCGCGGCGAGCTGGCGGATGAACTTCATCGCATCCTGGTACAGCTGCATCGTCTTCTCGAGGTTGACGATGTGGATCTTGTTGCGCTGGCCGAAGATGTACTCCGCCATCTTCGGGTTCCAGTACCGCGTCTGGTGGCCGAAGTGGACTCCGGCTTCCAGCATTTGACGCATCGTGACGGACATTCGTACTCCTTGTCAGGGTTGGACCACGACCCGCCAATGGCTCGAACCGCGCTTGCCCGTCTGTTGCTTGACGGGGCGGGTTCGGGCACCCTGAGGTGCGGGTCTGCGAATTTGCCGGCTTAATCGGCCGGCGATCTTGCCCTCTTGCAGGCTGGCGGGCTTGTACGGATCCAATCCGGATCCAACTTAACACCCAATACGGCCGGCAAGGCGAGCTAACATTCGATTTTAACACGTGAAACAGCCCCGGTCGAACCTTCGGGGCAGCGCGGCATGGCCGATTGCCCTCTCCTCGACTCGCAGCACCCGAACCCGTCGCTCGCAGCGGCGCGCGACGCTGCCGTGGCTTGCCCTCTCACGGGCCTCGCAGTCCTCGCGATCGACGGCGCCGACGCCGCTCCTTTCCTGCAGGGCCAGCTTTCGTGCGACGTCCTGGCAATGAACCCCGGAACCTGCCGCTATGGCAGCTTCAACTCGCCGAAGGGGCGCATGCTCGCGAACTTCGTCCTGTGGCGGCGCACGCCGGATGGCTTCGGGATGCTGCTCGCTGCCGACATCGCGGATGCCGTCGCGAAGCGGCTGCGAATGTACGTGCTGCGTTCCAAGGCGACGATCGCCGACGTTTCCGCCGATACGCAGCGCATCGGCATCGGCGGGCCGCAGGCCGCGAGCGCGGTCGAGGCGGCGTTCGGCATTGTGCCGGCACCGTTCGAAGCGCGCGAGGTGCGATCGCCCGCCGCGGTCACGCTGCTCGGGCTCAACGGAAATCGCTTCGTGGCCCTCGCGCAGGCGAGCGCAGCCGACGTGCTGGCCGCGTTGGGCTCGCGCAGCGTGACGGGTGAGTTCGACGTCTGGCGCTGGTTGACGATTCGCGCCGGAACACCCGTCGTCACCGCGGCAACGCAAGACGCGTTCGTCGCCCAGGCCGCGAACCTCGACGTCCTCGGCGGAATCGACTTTCAGAAGGGCTGCTACACGGGCCAGGAGATCATCGCCCGCACGCAGTATCTCGGACGCCTCAAGGAGCGGACGTTTCTGTTCCACACGGAAGCGACCACCGTCGCAGCCGGGGAGCGGATCTACAGCTCGGCGTTCGAGGCGCAGCCCTGCGGCACGGTCGTGAACGCCGCGCCGGCGCCGGTCGGTGGCACCGACCTTCTGGCCGTCGTGCAGATCGCGGCCGCGGAGCGTGGGGACGCGCGCCTTCGCGCGCCCGACGGACCCCCGCTCGTTGCCCTGCCGCTTCCCTATGCGATCCCGGAGCCAACCATGCCGCGCGGTCGCATCGCCTAGATGGCCATGGCCGGCCGGAGGCGTGCGAGCTTTTACGTCTACTACCGTGTCGAGGGCGACACGCGCGGCGCACGGGAGCAAATCGGCGCCCTGATGAACGAGGTCGCCGCGCGCACCGGAATCCGCGGCCAGCTGTCCGCACGAAGCGACGATCCGACGACGTGGATGGAGGAGTACGCGTCGGTGGCGCGACCGGCGTCGTTCCGGCGGATGCTTGCGACCGTCGCGCGAGCGCACGGCGCGTTTGCGCTGACCAGCGACGGCGTGCGCCACGTCGAGAAGTTCGTGCCGCTGCCGCCGCTTTCGCGACGCCGCAAGGCCTGAGGCCCCGAGCCCAGGGGCCTGTTGACCCACGGCTGCGCCATGTGCCTCGCCCTCATCGCATTCGCGGCCCATCCGCGCTACCGGATGGTCGTCGCAGCCAATCGCGACGAGTTTCATGCGCGGCCAGCGGCGCCGTCCGCATGGTGGGCGCTAGGCTTTCTCGCGGGGCGCGATCTCAAGGCCGGCGGCACGTGGCTGGGCGTCAACGGGCAGGGCCGCTTCGCGCTCCTTACGAATGTGCGCGACCCTTCGCGTCACGCTCCCCATGCGCCTTCGCGCGGCACGCTCGTTCCCAATCTCCTTGCAACGGGTAAACCGCTTGCGGCCGCGCTGCCGGCGCAGGTGCAAGCGGGCGCCGCGCTCAACGGTTTCAATCTCGTCGCAGGTGACGCGGACGAGCTCCTGTGGGGCTCCAATCGCGTGGCCGCGCCGCTCGCGCTCACGCCTGGCGTGTACGGCGTTTCGAATCACCTGCTGGACACACCGTGGCCGAAGGTCGAGCGAACCAAGGCAGCGTTTCGTCGCTGGTGCGGCAAAGACGGCATGCGCGACGACGAGGGCGACGATCTGGAACCGGTCCTCGCGCTGCTGCACGACACGGAGCGTGCGCCCGATGCGGAGCTTCCTGCCACCGGCGTTACGCTCGAGCGCGAGCGCATGCTCTCGGCTCCGTTCATCGTTGGCGCCGACTACGGAACGCGCTGCTCGACCGTATTGACGATCACGCAGGATGGCGACGCGCACTGGATCGAGCGCAGCTTCGATTCGCGCGGAACGGCGACGGGCGACGTCGAGCATCGCTTCGTCGTGGCGCGCCGTGGCTAAGGGGTGGGCGGAGTCCCGCCGGAACCGCCGGGAAACTATGTCGGCCCGTAGTTACTGAGCGCGAGCCGTGCCCGGCCGTTTTGCACGGTCAGCGCGCAATGCCCGCCGACCGGAAGCGTGAGCTTGTCGGGGACGTGCCCGAACGGAAGCCCGGTATAGAGCGGAATGCGGAGCGTCGCGCGGAAGTGGGCCACCATCGCCGCCGCGTCGTACCCGTTGTCGTTCTCCGCCAGCTCGTAGCCGTTGAACGTCCCCAGCAGCACGGCGCGCTGGCGCGCCAGAATTCCGGCGAAGTGCAGCTGATAGAGCATGCGCTCGACGCGATACGGATGCTCGGCGATGTCTTCCAGAAAGAGAATGCCGTGCTCGACACGCGGGATGTGCAGCGTCCCCGCGAGATGAGCGATCATCGCAAGGTTGCCGCCCCACAGCGTGCCTTCGCCTTCGAAATCGGGCCCGTCAAGCGCGCACTCGATCTCGTAGCGCTCGCTGCCCAGCAGGCCCCAGCAGTGATCGAGGGCGAACGTCGAGGGCGTGGCGGCGCCGAAGTCGGACGCCGCCATCGGCCCGGCAAATGTCGTCATCCCGGCGTGCGCCAACGCGGCCATCTGGAACGCGGTGAAATCGCTGTGGCCGATCCAACGCTTTCGGCTGGCGGCAATCGACCGGTAATCGAGGCGGTCGAGCAGCCGCGACCAGCCGTAGCCCCCGCGCGCCGCCATCGCCAATTCCACGCGCGGATCTCTCGTCATTCGGCCTATCGCCGCGAGTCGAGCCTCGTCCGGCGCCGAAAAGCGCTGCCAGCGCGACTTGCACGTCTCGTCGACGAAGACGGAGTGACCGAGCGCCGAGAGCCGGGCTGCGGCTCGCTCCAGTGCGACGTCGCTCGTGACGAAGCCTGCAGGCGCATACAGTCCGATGCCGACGCTCGTCGTCATCGCCGCGGCAGACTCATCTTCGTGCCTCGAAGAACCGGCTCAGGAGCTGCCCGCATTCGCTGCCGCGAACGCCAGCCGTCACCCAGGTGTGGTGGTTGAGGCGAGCCTCGGCGAAAAGATCGATCACCGACCCGCACGCGCCAGTCTTGGGATCGGGCGCTCCATACACCACGCGTGCGAGTCGAGCGTGCAGGATCGCGCCGGCGCACATCGCGCACGGCTCGATCGTCACGTAGAGGTCGCACCCCGGCAACCGGTAATTGCCCAGTGCGCGGCCGGCATCGCGCAGTGCCGCGATCTCGGCGTGCGCGGTCGGATCGCTCGCGGCAATCGGGGCGTTGAGGCCCCGCCCGACGATCGCACCGTCCTTGACGACAATCGCACCGACCGGAACCTCGCCGCGCTCGGCTGCGACCGCCGCCAGGGCCAGCGCTTCGCCCATCCACGTTTCGTCGGCCTTTGCTGCGCTCATCGTCCAACCTTCGGAACCCGGCGCGATTGTCGCACGCAACACCTGCGGATGAGTGGGGCGATGTATCACAACGGAGAGATCTAATACGACCGGCGGCGAGACTTCAGGAACGAAGCGCCCGCGGCCGGTTTCCCGCCTGGGCGGGTTGATCTCAGCACGCTGGTTTCAGCGCTGCGCGTCGAAGTGGACGATCTCCACCCAGTTGCCACCCTTGCCAGCCGATTGCCTTCCCGCGAGCGTCAGGGCTCCTGTCACATCGTCGATTCGGTAGTGGGCGATCGAGTCGGATCGTTCACCGCTTGCGACGAGGAATCGACCCAGCGGATCGACGGCAAAACCGCGCGGCTGCGGCTCCGTGGCGTGAGTCGAGCGGTAGGCGAGCTTTCCCGTCGAACGGTCGACGGCGAACACATTGAGCGTGCTTTCGGTGCGCTCCGAGGCATAGAGGAATTTGCCGTTCGGCGCGAGGTGCACGTCGGCCGCCCAGATGTCGCGGTCGACATTCCTCGCCGCCTGCCCGCTTTGCAGCACACCTCGTGGCACGCCGGGAACGAGCGCGCAATCGGGCGCAAGCCCCGCGACGGAGCCCGCTTCCGTCAGCAGACCGCTCTCCGCATCGAGCGCAAAGGTCAGGATCGCGCCGGTCATCTCGCACAGCACATAGAGAAAGCGATTGTCGGAGGAGATTTCGAAGTGCCGCGGCCCCGCGCCGGACGGCGTGAGGCATAGCGGGGGCGTGTTCGAGACAAGCGCGCCGGTGGCGGTATCGAAGCGGAACATGAACAGCGCGTCGCTGCCGAGCGTGGGCACGAAGACGAACCGGTTGGACAAGTCGACGCGGATCGAATGAGCGTTGCGGCCGACAGGAATCGTCTGCAGCGGCGCAGGCGCGACACGGCCATCCGCGCCTACGGCGGTGACCGTGACGAGGTTCTGATGATAGGAGGCCCCGAGGAGGAAACGGCCCGATCGATCGAACGAAATATACGGAAGGCTCGCGGGAAGCGGCGATGTCGACGAAGGCGTCAGCGCGCCGGTATCGGGATGGATTGCCAGAACGTGGATCGCGTATGGCACAGGGCGGGACACGACACAAAGGAAACGCCGGTCGGGGCTCACGGCCATCGGCATCACGCCCTTCGCCACCTTGACCCGCGCGATGGCTGAAAGCATCCCCGAGGAGTCGAGCGCATAGCTCGCGATCTCGCCGTCCTCGGCGCACGAGACGTACACGAACGTGGCGCCCATCGTTCCCCCTCACTCCCACTCGATTGTCGCGGGAGGCTTTCCCGAGATGTCGTAGACGACGCGGTTGATGCCGCGCACTTCGTTGATGATCCGGCTCGACACGCGAGCGAGGAGATCGTAGGGGAGATGCGCCCAGTGCGCGGTCATGAAGTCGGTCGTCTGCACGGCGCGCAACGCGACCACGTGCTCGTACGTGCGACCGTCCCCCATCACCCCGACCGAGCGAACCGGCAGGAACACCGCGAACGCCTGCGCGGTCAGGTCGTACCACGACGTTCCCTCGTCGTTCCGCGCGGACCGCAATTCATCGATGAAGATCGCGTCCGCGGCGCGAAGCAGGTCGGCGTGTGCGCGCGTTACGGCGCCGAGAATGCGCACGCCGAGTCCCGGTCCCGGGAACGGATGGCGGAACACCATCTCCCGCGGCAGGCCGAGGGCCAATCCCAGCTCGCGCACTTCGTCCTTGAATAGCTCGCGCAAGGGCTCGAGCAGCTTCAAATGCAGCGTCTCGGGCAGGCCGCCGACGTTGTGGTGCGACTTGATCGTATGCGCCTTCTTGGTCTTGCCGCCGGCCGACTCGATCACGTCCGGGTAGATCGTCCCCTGCGCCAGCCACTTGGCGGCAGGGCCGCGCGCCAGCAGCCGCGCCGATTCGCGCTGGAACACGTCGACGAACAGCCGGCCGATGATCCGCCGCTTCTGCTCGGGATCGGTCACCCCTTCGAGGGCCCCGTACATCTCCTCGGAGGCGTCGACGTGCACGACGTGCACTCCTAGATGGAGCTCGAACGTGTCGAGCACTTGCGTCGCCTCGTTCTGCCTCAGCAACCCGTGATCGACGAAGACGCAGGTCAGCTGATCGCCGATCGCCTTGTGAATGAGCGCGGCCGCGACGGACGAGTCGACGCCGCCGGACAGGCCGAGGATGACCTGTTCGCTGCCGACCTGCGCGCGAATCGAGGTGACGGCCTCGTCGACGTAGTCCGCCATGTTCCAGTCTTCGCCGCAACCGCAGATGTCGTGCGCAAAGCGCGCGAGGATGGCAGCGCCCTGCTTCGTGTGCGTGACCTCCGGATGAAACTGCACGGCGTAGAAGTGGCGCGCCGGATCGGCCATCCCCGCGATGGCGCACGCGGTGCTGCTCGCGATCGTCGCGAACCCCGGAGGCAGCGCCGTGACCTTGTCCCCGTGGCTCATCCACACGTCGAGCAGCCCGTGCCCTTCGGCGTTGCGGCGGTCTTCGATGCCGTCGAAGAGCCTCGAGTGGCCCCTCGCGCGCACCTCCGCATAGCCGAATTCGCGCACGTCCCCGGCCTCCACGGCGCCGCCCAGCTGCTCCGCCATCGCCTGCATGCCGTAGCAGATGCCGAGCACCGGCACGCCCAACGACCAGACGACGTCGGGCGCGCGAGGTGTGTCGCCTTCCGTCACGCTGTTCGGCCCTCCGGAGAGCACGATGCCTCTGGGCGCGAACGTCCTGATGAAGTCGTCGCCGACGTCGTACGGATGAATCTCGCAGTAGACGTGCGTTTCGCGCAGGCGGCGCGCGATCAGTTGGGTGTACTGCGCGCCGAAATCGAGGATCAGGATCCGGCAATGGGAGACGGAAGAGCCGGAAAAGTTACTCGACACGATAGTTGGGTGCCTCCTTCACGATCTGCACGTCGTGCACGTGCGACTCGCGAATGCCGGCCGACGTGATCTCGACGAACTCGGCGCGGGTGCGAAACTCGTCCACCGTCGCGCAGCCGCAATAGCCCATGGCCGCCCGCAGCCCGCCCATCAACTGATGAATGACTGCCGAGAGCGCGCCCTTGTAGGGTACGCGGCCCTCGATGCCCTGCGGGACGAGCCGCTCGGCCGCGCCCTCGCCTTCGGCATCCTGGAAGTAGCGATCGGAGCTTCCCTGTTGCATCGCGCCGAGCGATCCCATTCCGCGATAGCTCTTGTAAGACCGGCCCTGGTAGAGCTCCGTCTCGCCGGGCGCCTCTTCCGTTCCTGCGAACAGGCTGCCGAGCATGACGGAGGACGCGCCCGCCGCCAGCGCTTTGGCGATGTCGCCCGAATAGCGGATGCCGCCGTCGGCAATTACCGGGACGTTGCCGCGCGCGGCGCCGTCGATCGCGAACTGGATCGCCGAGATCTGCGGCACGCCCACGCCCGCAACGATGCGCGTCGTGCAGATGGAGCCCGGGCCCACGCCGACCTTGACCGCATCGGCGCCGTGATCCGCGAGCGCCTTCGCGCCGTCCGCCGTCGCGATGTTGCCGCCGATGACCTGCACCTGCGGATGCCTGCGCTTGATCCATTGCACGCGGTCGAGCACACCTTGCGAATGCCCGTGCGAGGTATCGACCACCAGGACGTCGACGCCGGCGTTGACGAGCGCATCGACGCGCTCCTCGGTGTCGCCGCCCGTTCCGACCGCCGCGCCGACGCGCAAGCGGCCGAAATCGTCTTTCGACGCGAGCGGGTGCTCCGTCGACTTCATGATGTCCTTCACGGTGATGAGGCCGCGCAACTCCAGCCGGTCGTTGACCACGAGCACGCGCTCTAGGCGGTGCCGGTGCATCAGCGCCTTCGCGTGCTCGAGATCGGATCCTTCGGCAACGGTAACGAGCCGGTCGCCCTTGGTCATGATGCTGGACGCCGGCTGGTCGAGGTTCGTCTCGAAACGAAGGTCGCGGTTGGTGACGATGCCGACGACGCGCTTGCCGTCGACGACCGGCAACCCGGAGATCCTGTGGCGCCGCGTGAGCGCGAGCACTTCGCGCACGGTCATCGTGGGCGGGATCGTGATCGGGTCCTTGACGACGCCGCTCTCGAATCGCTTCACTTTCGCGATTTCCGCCGCCTGTATCGCGGGCGGCATGTTCTTGTGCACCACGCCGAGGCCGCCCTCCTGCGCGATGGCAATCGCGAGCCTGGCTTCGGTGACGGTGTCCATTGCCGCGGACAGCAAGGGAATGTTGAGCGCGATGCTCGTGGTGAGGCGGGTCTTGAGGATGGCGTCGTTGGGAACGACGTTGGACAGCGCGGGAACAAGCAGGACGTCGTCGAACGTCAATGCTTTCCGGGCGGCACGCATCGAGTTTCTCCTATGCGCAAAGATCAATTATACCCGCGTCCGCAACGCCCGGCTCGTGCTGTACCGGTCAAGTTGTACGCGCGAAGGCGGCTGTCGCGAAAGAGACACGGGCACGGCCGCCGTGGCCCTCGTGCGACCGCGGGTTTGACGCGCTGCCCCGGGTTGGATTACCTTGGCCCGGTGATGAAGATCATCGCGCCGTCGACCGAGCGAATCCAGCAGCCGCCCTTGCGGCCGCGCGCTGCGCGCTCCGCGCTGTTCGCGGCGGTCGTTGCGCTCGCCGCGGGGCTTGCGACAGTTACGGCTTCGGCCGCGCTCTACAAGTGGACGGATTCGAACGGGCGCGTGATCTACTCCGACCAGCCGCCGCTCGGCAACGTCAAGGTCGAGACCATCAATGCGCCCCCGCCTCCCGCGAATCCCAATGCCGTGAAAGATCTTGCGGTAAAGGATGCGGAGCTCAGAAAGTCGAAGCAGGCCCGCGCGGATGACGAAGCAAAGTCGACCAAGGCCCGCGTCGACGCGAACCAGCTGCGCGAGAATTGCGACCGCGCCCGCGGGCAGATGCACACGCTCGGGAACTCGGATCAGGTCGTCCTCTACTCGACCAACGCGCAGGGCGAGCGCGTGGTGATGGACGACGCTGCTCGTATCCGCGAGCGCCAGCGCCTCGACGCCTGGATCCGCGACAACTGCAAGCTGTGACCAGCCCTCAGGGCGCCCGTCCCGGCCCTTACGGCGCGCGTCCGGCCCTTAGCGGAGTCGTCCCGCCGTCGCGACTGTCGTCACTATTTCTTCTCGAGGTTGGCCTGGTTGATGACGACCTTGGCCTTGTCCTTGAGCGTGTTGACATAGGCTTCGAACACCTCGCGGCTCTGCATCTCGCCGATCCGCGCACGCGCCGCCGCCACCTTGGCCTGGTCGACCTCCGGCGGATAGATGACCTTTGACACACGGTAGATCGCAAACCCGCCGCCATCGCCGGGCGTGCCGACGTAAGCAGGCAATTTCGTCGGATCGGCCTGGAAGATCCGCGTCACGCCCTCGTTGGTAAACCCCTGCTCCGGCCGGTTGCGCATCAGCAGCACCGGCTTCGAGAAGGTGAGCCCGGCTTCCTTGTCGCTCTTGCCGGCCTCGAGCAGCGCGAGCTTCTCGCGGCCGGACTTCTTCGCGAGCTCGGAGGCACCCTGCAGCACCAGCTGCTTGTGAATCTCGGCCTTCACGTCGGCGAACGGACGCACCGCCGATGGCTTGTAGTCGATGATCCGGGCCGCCATCATCGCGCCGTTGCCGACTTCGATGGCATCGGTGTTGCGCTTCGCCGTGATCGATTCCGGCGCGAAGAGCGCCTCGACGAGCTTCGCGCTCCCCATCGCGATCTGCTGCGCCTGCGCCCGCGTCACGAGCGGCGATGTCTGAATGGTGAGGCCCAGCGCCTTGGCCACCGGGGCGAGCGAGTCCGCCTGCTCGTAGACGAGGTTCTGAAACTGATCGGCCGCGGACGCGAACTTCTGCGCAACCTTCTGGCGCTTCAAGTCCGCCTCGATCTGGCCCTTCACTTCGTCGAACGAGCGCATCTTCTCGGGGGTGATCCCGCTGAGCTTGATCACGTGGTAGCCGAACTCGCTTTGCACGGGGCCTGCGATCTCCCCCGGCTTCATCGAGAACACCGCGTCGTCGAACGCCTTGACCATCGTGCCGCGCGGATTGCTGCCGAGATCGCCGCCTTGCGCGGCCGAGCCTGGGTCCTGCGAGCGCGCCTTCGCGAGCTCGGCGAACTTCGCGGGGTTGGCCTTCGCCTGGGCGGCAATCTCTTCCGCGGTCTTCTTCGCCGCCGCGCGCTCCGCTTCGCTCGCCTCCGGCTTGACCGCGATCAGGATGTGGGCCGCCTGCCGCTGCTCTTCCTGGCGATACGTCTTGGCCGCGCTGTCGTACTGCGCCTTCACTTCCTCGGGCGTCACCGCGATCTGCGCGAGCAGTGCATCCTGCGTCAGCACGACGTACTCGAACTTCGCCTCCTCCGGTGTCCTGAACGCCGCGGCATTGGCGTCGTAGAACGCCTTTTCCTGCGCCTCGTCCACGGTGATGTTCTTCGCGAAAGCGTCGACGTCGATGTTCGCGTACTCGGCCTCGCGCTGCTGCTCGACGAGATTCACGTAGGCTACCGCCGACGCTTGCGGCACCACGGTGCCGCGAGCGATCGGATCGACGATCCGCTCGGCCTGGATCTGGCGCCGGATCGATTCCTCGAACGCGGGCTCGTCGATGCCGGCCTGGCGCAACAGCCCCTTGTAGAGGTCGAGCGAGAACTTGCCGCCCTCCTGAAAGCGGGGATCGGCAGCGATGCGGTCGAAGACTTCGGAGTTCGAGGCACGGAAGTGCAGATCGGCGCCCTTCTTTTCGACCAGGCGCTCGCGCACCATCTGCTGAATGAGATTGAAGCGCACCTCGGGGCTGTCGAAGATCGCGGGATCGACCCCTTGCGCCGTGCGCCGCAACTGCTCCTGCTGGTCCCGGATTGCGTTCGCGAACTCGACCTCCGTGATCCTGCCGCCGTCGAACTTCGCGACTTCGCCGGCGCCGCTCGCGCCGCGAAAGTAGTAGTCGACTCCGAAGAACGCGAACGGAATCATGATCAGCGCCAGGATGAACTGCGCGATCCGCTTATGCTTGTGGACGAGATCGAACATCGGTTGCCCGTGGGTTGCCTACTGGATGTGAAAAGGGCGAACTCGCGTTCGCCCTTTGGGGGGTGGAGGAGATTTCCCCTGCTCCTCGCCCGTCGTGAGAGAAGGCGATTCTACGCTATTTTTGTCGCCTCTGGATCAACGCCTTGATGACGGCCGGCGCAGCGTCGATTTCTCCGCCAGGTCCCCGCCGCGCCAGGCATAGAGCGCGAGCAGCGGCTCCGAGCCGGTCTTCATCGCATGAGGCATGTGCGGCGCGTGATGGATGCATTCGCCGGGCGCGCGGACAACGAAGCGTTCGTCACCGCGTTGCCAGAGCGCCCGCCCAGCCAGCGGATAATACACTTCCCCGGCGGCGTGGTGGTGCGACGGGTATTCGATTTCTGGGCCCAGCAGCAGGAATCCGACGGCGATGCGGTCGCTCGCGACGGGCCCGCGCAATCCGATGAGCTCGCTCCAGCCGTACCGATCCAGAAAGCGTGATTCCAAATCGTCGCGCGTGTAAGTCTGAGCCCAACGCAACCGCGTGGCTGACGCGACGAGCAAACCGACGAGCGGACGGGTGTCGCTCGTCGCGAGCGGCTCGAGATCGCCGAGCCAGCGAAGCACCGGAATCGGCCGCGCGACGATGTCACGCGTAACCTTCGGTGAACGCGGCCACTGCTCGACGAACGCGGCGCTTTCCCCGTCACGACGAGCGGCGACGAGCGCGCGCGCCGCGATCGCCAGGGACTCGATCGTGCCCGCCAACTCTCGGGCCGGCACCTCGCCGTGACGCGACATCAGCTGGCGTAGTCCGGCTCGCTCCGGTCGAGGTAGCGGAGGAACGCCGGCCACTCGTATCGCCCGGGAAAGAACTCCTGCTCGTATTGCCGCCGCACCTTTGCGCAGACGTCCGGCGGCTGCAGGATGAACTTTTGCCCGGTAGCCAGGACATCGATTTGCAATGCGCAAGCCATCTCCAGCATGTACATCCGCCAGAACGCCTCGCCTACCGATTGTCCGACGCTCATGAGGCCGTGGCTGCGCAGGATCATCTGATGCCGGCTTCCGAGGTCGCCGGCGAGGCGCTCGCTTTCCGCAACGTCGTCGGAGATGCCTTCGTAGTCGTGGTAGGCGAGGTCGTCATGAAACATCATTGCCTCCTGCGAAAGCGGCAACAGGCCTTCCTCGAGGCACGCCACCGCTTGTCCGCCGCGGCTGTGCGTGTGCATCACGCACATGACATCGCTGCGCATCTTGTAGATTCCGCCGTGGATCACGTAGGCCGCCTCGTTCTTCGCGCCGGCCGGCCCGTCGATCATTTCGCCATCGAGCGTCATCTTGACGAGGTTGGACGCGGTCACCTCGTCGTAACGGCAGCCCAGCTGAAACACTAGGATCTCGCCGGGCGCGTCCGGAACTCGCGCCGTAATGTGATTCCAGATCACCTTTCCCATCCGATACTGATCGGCCAGGCGATAGCATGCGGCGAGATCGACGCGCTGCGACCATTCCGCTGCGCTGCAGGCACCCCGGCGAGAAAACGCCTGCACGGCGCTCAAGACGATGTCTCCACAGCCCGCCACGCCGCATTGGGCTCTCGGGAGGTGATGCGCTCCATCACTGGCCGGAACGCGTCGAGTGGCAGCGTGTCGTACGCCGGGTCGAAGGAGATCGAATCCCAGCGCTCGCAGAATTCGGCGCACGCATCGAAATGCGGGTTTCCGCGGTACCGTTCTCGAGCATTGCGATCCTTGCCGATGTGGTGCCAGAAGTAATAGCCCTGGAAGACCGCATGATGCGCCAGGATCCAGTGGGTCCTCGGTCCGATAAAAGGCCGCAGAATCTCGGCACCCACGGCGGCGTGATTGATCGGCGAGATGCGATCGGCGATGTCGTGGAACAGCGCGGCGAAGACGATCTCGTCGTCGGCATCGTCGCGCAGCGCACGTGTCGCCGTTTGCAACGCATGCCGCATCGGCGAAAGTGGATACCCGGTCTCGCGATCCGTCGTCTTGAACAAGGCGACGAGATCGTCGAGGTAGGAGCGGTTCAGCGAATGGTCGAGGGACTCCAGATACGCGTATTCGGCCGCCGTTCCGTCGCCAAGACGAGTAAAGCGTATTTCCATCGTATATCTCCTTGATCTTCCGATGAGGCAGGCGGGTGACTTCCGCACTATCCTCTCGCTGCCGGGTGAGCGACATTCCCCTGTTGGTCAGCAAGCTCGGACGGAGGCCAGTGGCAGCGATAACGCCTGCCGCCGGCGTCTCGCCACGGGGGAGCGATCTCGGCACACTCCGCGCCCTTGCGCCGATGGCATCGCGCGTTGAAGATGCAGCCCGGCCGCTCCCGGTCGGCGTCCGAGATCTGGCTCTTCAATCGTACTCGCGCATTCGCCGCCGCGGGATCCGGAATGGGCGTGGCCGAGAACAGCGCCTCCGTGTACGGGTGCAGCGGATGACGATCGAAGCTTCCCGCTTCGCCTTCCTCCACGACTTCGCCCAGGTACATGACGACGATCCGATCCGACATGTACCGGACAATGGCGAGGTCGTGCGACACGAACACATACGACGTGCCGTAGTCGCGCTGCAGGTCGAGAAGGAGCCGGCAGATCGCGGCCTGGACCGAGACGTCGAGTGAAGAAAGCGGCTCGTCGCAGAGCAGGAGCTCGGGCGCCGATAGAAACGCGCGCGCAATCGCGACGCGCTGCTTCTCTCCGCCGGAAAGCTCTCGCGGCAGCCGTGCTCGATATGCCGGGTCGAGCCGAACGCGCCGCAGCGCCTCATCGACGGCGAGCCGGGCGGCGGCGCCGTCCGTCGCTTTGAGCGCAATCAAGTGACGACGCAACGTCGTGCCTATGGCGAGCGACGGATTGAGCGTCGATTCGGGGTCCTGAAAAACCATCTGCATTGTCCGCAATACGTGGGCGCCGCGCTCCGCGACGCTTGCCGGAAGGTCGGAGCCCAAATACCGGATCGTGCCGCTTTCGGGACGCTCCAGGCCGGCGATGCAGCGCAGCAGCGTGCTCTTTCCCGACCCGCTTTCGCCGACCAGGCCGACGACGGCGCCTCGCGGTACCTGCAGCGAGACGCCGCAGACTGCCCGTACGGTGCCGGTGCGACGCCCGAAGGACTTGCGGATCGATGCGGCGGCGAGCACCGGTTCGCCCGCTATCACCCGAGCCTTCGGCTTGGCGATGCCGGGGCGCGGTAGGCTCTTGAGCAGTGCCCGCGTGTAGGAGTGAGCCGGGGCCGTGAAGATCTGGGATACCGTTCCGGTTTCGACGATCTCGCCCGCATGCATCACAGCCACGCGGGTGGCCACGCGCGCGATGACGCCGAGGTTGTGGCTGATATAAACCATCGCCATCCGGATGCGCGACCGGATGTCCTCTAGCAGATCCAGGATCACCGCCTCGGTCGTTGCGTCGAGATTGGTCGTCGGCTCGTCGAGAATCATTAGGTCCGGCTCGAGCGAGAGCGCAATCGCGATGGTGATTCTCTGCCGTTGCCCGCCGCTCAGCTGGTGGGGATAGCGGCGCGCAATGTCGCTGCCTTCCGGAAGCTCGACCGCGCGAAGGGATGCGGCGACCGCGGATTGCGCTTCGGCAGCGGTGACGTTCCTGTGCTGGCGGATGGTCTCCGCAATCTGTTCGCCGACCCGCATGGTCGGCGTCAACGAAGCCAGCGGATTCTGATGGACCATCGCGATGCGGCGGCCCCAGATCTTCCGCAGCTCCTGCGCCGGACAGCGCAGCAGCGGGATGCCGTCGAAGGTGACGTTGCCTTCCAGCATCGAAGTTCCGCGCATCCGGTAGCCCATGAGAGCGTGCGCAAGCGTGCTCTTGCCGGACCCCGATTCGCCGACGACGCCCAGCACCTCGTCGCGGTCGAGCGAGAACGACACGTCGCGAACGGCCCGAATCGATCCGCGCGCCGACGCGTAGCCGACGTTGAGGTGGGCGACATCGAGCAGCGTCAAGGCGTCAACCGATCATAGGTACTGCTCGACCCGTCGTTCACCGCTCGACGTGAGCGCGTCCGCCAGCGCGTTGACGGCGACCACCAGAAGGCCGATGGCGAGCGCTGGGAACAGCACCGGCCATGGCGCGATCGTGACGTAGTTCCGCGCTTCGCTGATCATGAGGCCCCAGTCCGGTGTAGGCGGCTGGACTCCGAAACCCAGAAAGCCGAGCGAGGAAATGAGCAGCAGCGCATAGGCGAAGCGCAGGCAGAACTCGACGGCGAGCTGCGGCAACACGATGGGCAGAAGCTCGGCGAATACTATCGACGCCCACCCTGCCCCGCGCAGCCGCGCGGCCTCGACGTAGCCCGCGTTGCGCAACGGCAGGACCGCGCTGCGCGCGATCCGGGCAGATTTCGGAATGAACACAAACCCGATCGCAAGGACGAGATTGAGCGACGATGGCCCGAGCGAGGTCAAGATCAGCATCGCGAGCAGCAACCCGGGCAACGCGAGCAGCACATCGACGAGGCGCATCACGGTCTCGTCCACCGCCCCGCCGCGATAGCCGGACACGAGCCCGAGTGCGCAGCCGGCACCCACGCCGAGCAGCGTTGCGCTCAACGACAGCAACAGGATGGTTCGCGCGCCGACGAGCACGCGAGAGAAAACGTCGCGGCCGAAGCCGTCGGTTCCAAAGAGATGCGTCTCGCTCGGTGGGGCGAGTGGTGGGCCGGTATTGAAATCGGTTGCGGAATACGGCGCGACGCTTTCCCCGACCAGCCCCGTCAGCAGATACACCGCGACGACCGCCGCGGGCACGACCATCTGCCAGCGCCACCGCCGTCCCTCCGGCTTGTCCAAGGCCACGTGCCCGGCTGCGCTCGCGACGGGACCGGTCATGCCGACGACCCCACGCGCGGATCGAGCGCCCGCTGCCCCACGTCGGCCGCGAGATTGGCAAGCGCATAAACCGCCGCGACCACCAGCGAGATCGCCTGCAGCAGCGGCACGTCGCGGTTGCGGATCGCAAAGACGAGCATGCGACCGATGCCGGGATACCCGAACAGACTCTCGACGATGACAAGCCCGCCTGCCATCCATCCGATAGACAGCGCGATCACCGACAACGTCGGTCCGAGCGCGCCCGGTAGCACGTGCGCGACGATGACGCGACGGCGATCGAGCCCCTTGAGCAGTGCCGCCTGGACGAACGCGCTGTCGAGAACCTCGCTGACGCTCGCGCGCATCATTCGCTGGATGTAGGCGAGGATGACGAACGACAACGCGAGCACGGGCAGTATGAGCTCGGTGACCGACTGCACCACTGTCCTCGCGCTCCCGGTCCCGGCGAATGGCGGCAGCCACCCGAGCCAGGTGCTGAACACGATGATCAGGAGGCCACCCGTGACGAATTCCGGCATCGCCGCGGCGAACATCGTGACCGACGAGACCGTCACATCCAGCAGGGAGTCGCGGCGCAGCGCGCACAACAGGCCGAGCGCAAGTCCCATCGGAACCGCAAAGGCCATTCCGGCGAGGCCGAGGATCAGCGATTTCTCGAGCGGAGGAGCGAGTACTTCGACAACCGGCCGATGGAACCGCGTCGACATGCCGAGATCCCCGTGCAAAACGCCGCCCAGCCAGCGCCAGAACTGGACGAGTGCCGGCTGGTCGAGCCCAAGCTGTGTGCGCAGCGTCGCGAGATCCTGCGGCGTCGCCTGCATGCCGAGGATCATCGTCGCGACATCCCCCGGGAGCAGCTGCGTGATCGTGAAGATCAGCACCGACACCGCGAACAGCGTCAGCACGAGCAGCGCCAACCGCTGCGCTACGAATCGCGCCAGCGAATTCATGGTGCCGGGCTTGCCCGCCCGCCGCGAGTCACGCCGGGGGCCTCACGGACGCGCTCCCGGCGGCGCTGCGCCGCTCCAACCGCAACAGCCGGTCAGGCGACCCAGACCCGGCGGAAGTCGAGCCATCCGCTGGGATGCGGGCCGAAATCGTGCAGCCGCTTGCGGTAAACGATGACCGAGGGCCGGTGGTAGGCGACGATCACCGGACTGTCGTCGATGAACATCTTCTGGACGTCGGCGAAGACCGCCTTGCGCTTCGCCTCGTTCTGCTCGCGTCGCACGCTTTCGATCAGGTCGTCCATCTTCTTCGTCTTCCACTGGCTCTCGTTCCAGGTAGCGTTCGACTGGTACGCGAGCGCCAGCATCTCGTAAAGCGTGGTGCGGCCGTTCCAGTTGGTGACGAAGAAGTTGTGCTTCAGCCAGTACTTGGACAGGAAGATGTCGGCAGGCACGGTATTCACGCGAATGCGAACGTTCGCGCGCTTCGCCATGTCCTGATAGCCGAGCGCAGACTGGACAAGGCCGGCACGCCCCGTCCACGCCATCATCTCGACGTCCAGCCCGTCCTTGTAGCCCGCGTCGGCAAGAAGCTTTTTGGCGGTCTCGATGTCCTGGCCGAGCGGCTTCTGGTCTGGCATCCACATGTTGGAAAACGGTGGGATTGGATGGTCGTTGCTGACGGGGACCGTCAGGTTGCCGAGCGAGATCTTGCGCAGCGAGTCGCGATTGCAGATGAGGCGCATTGCGCGCCGCACTTCAGGCTTGTCGAACGGCGGCTGGTCGACGCGCATGACGATCGGCTGGTAGCCGTAGCTTTGCGCGATCGAAACCTCGAAATCCTTGTTGGCCTGGTAGATCGGGATCACCTCGGAAGAGGGCCACCAGGTCATGTCGAGATCGCCGCTCATCATTCCGGCGATGTGCGCGGCTTCCTCCGGCAGGTAAACGATCCGGACCTGGTCGAGGTAAGGCTCGCCGTCGCGCCAATACGCGTCGTTGCGCACGAGCGTCACGTGGTCGCCGGCTACGAACTCGGTCAGCTTGAACGCGCCGGTGCCGGTGGGATTTTTGTTGAGATCGCCGACGTCGCGCGGGGCGATCTTCGCCTGGAAGCTGCCGCCGCAAAGCTGCGGAAACTCCGCGAACGGCGACTTGAGCGTGAATCGCACGACCAGCGGGGAGAGCTTTTCGACCTTGTCGACCATGGAGAACACCGAGCGTGCCGGCGAGGCCGTCGCGGGGTCGAGGATACGCGTGAAGCTGAAAACGACGTCGTCCGCGTCGAATTCGCGGCCGTGATGGAACTTGACACCCTTGCGCAGGTTGAACGTCCACACCGTGGCGTCGGGCGACGATTCCCAGCTCACCGCGAGCTCGGGTTTAGGCATGAGCTGCTCGTCGGTCCACACGAGGCTGTCGTAGACGTTTCGGAGCATTGCCCACTCTTCGCTTCCCGCGGCGATGTGAGGATCGAGCTTCACCGGCGAGCCTACGAACGCGACGCGGATCGTGCCGCCTTTCTTGCGGGTCTGGGCTTGCGCGGGCGGAAGGCCGATGAGACCGAGCGCGGCAACACCCGCGAGTCCTGCGCCGAACGTCCGGCGGCTGGGCGACGACAGACCGCCTGTCGTCAATGTGTGCTGTGTGGCTCGCTTCGCCATGTCGCCTTCTCCTCGTTGGGGTCCAATCGTGGTTACAGCAGCCTTTCCTCGTAGGGAAAGTTCGTCAGCGGCACAGCGCCGCTTGCAGTCACGTGCACGAGCTGCTCGAGCTTGACGCCTTCGCCACCGCGCTCGTCGCCTATGAAGCTTTCGACGCACAGCGTCATGTTCTCCTCGATGCGGCCGTCGTAGCCCTTCGCCGCGAAATCCTGCGGGTAGGGAATATAGGGATACTCGCCGCAGAGACCTGCTCCATGGACGAGCGACATGTACCGATGCGCGACGAAGCGCTCGGGCATCTTCCAGCTGGCCTCGTTGAACTCGCGAAAGCCGACGCCGGGACGCAGCAGCGCGACATTGGTCTCGATCTGCTCGTGCGCGAACGCGTACAACTCGCGCTGCGCCGGGCTCGCGGGCTTGTCGCCGCACAGGAAGGTCCGCGACATGTCGGCAAAATAGCCGTGCGGCCCGATCATGTCGGTGTCGATCGCCAACAGTTCGCCTTCGTGCACCGGGCGCGCGCTCGATTCCTGAAACCACGGGTTCGTGCGCGGCCCCGCCGTCAGCAGGCGGGTTTCGATATATTCCCCGCCGCCGGCAATGTTGGCTTCGTTGAGGATTGCGAGCAGCTGGTTTTCCGAAACGCCCGGGACCAGGGCATTCCGCACCTGCGTAAGGGCAAGCTCGCAAAGCGCGATCCCCTCGCGCAAGCAGGCGATCTCGTCCGGTGATTTGATGGCGCGGGCGCGCTCCGCGATCTCCTGGCCGTCGCGCACCTCGACGCCGAGCGCCTGCAGCGCCTCGTGCCCGTCCGGATTCACGCGGTCGACCGCGAGGCGGCGATTGCCACCCCCGTGCTTCGTCACGAGGTCCGCTATTTCTCCCGCCCATCGCTTCGCATGCTCTGCAATCCGCGGACCAGAGGTGAAATAGAACCAGCTCGTCGTGCGGCGAATTTCGTCGATCGTCTCGAGACCGCGGAGCAGATGGTCGCACCCGCCGAACTCGAACATGACGGTGGGGCCTTCCGCCGGAACGAACACATAGCGCGCCGGGTTGCGCAGCGTCCACACTTGCATGTTGCGGCTGCCAGTCGCATAGCGGACGTTGATCGCGTCGCAGAAGAGTGCCGCGGCGTAATCGAGCTCGCGCAACTGGCTGCGCACGCGCTCGTTGCGGTAACGGTGCATGCGGGAAAGATCCGGGCCGCCGGCGACGGCGGCATCGCCGCGAACGGCAGAGGCCATGCCCGATTGTAGCGCGACTGGCGGCATCTCAGACGCGGCCGGTCACACGTGCCGCACGAGAAGGTCGTCCTCGAACGGATAACCGGACAGGAGCTCGATGCCGTCTTCCGTCACGACCACTTCCTGCTCGAGCTTCACGCCGTCGGCGCCGCCGCGCTCGCCGACGTAGCTCTCGACCGCGAGCGTCATGCCCGCTTCGATCATCCCATCCATGCTGAAGTGGTTCCAATCGGAGCCGTGGACGATGATCGGGCTTTCGCCGTGCATGCCGACGCCGTGCAACAGCGTCGGATAGCGGAGATCGCGGTACTTGTCCGGAATCGGCCACGCCTGGTCGGCGATCTGCCTGAACGAGATCCCCGGCTTGATGAGCTGCATGTTGTGATGAATCTGCTCCCAGGCCATCGCGTACAGCGATTGCTGCTTACCGGTCGGCTTGCCTGGCCCACAGTGAAACGTTCGCGACATGTCGGCGTAGTAGCCATGGCACCCGATCGCGTCCGTATCGAGGGCCACAAGGTCACCGGTGCGTACCTGGTGCTCGCCCGCTTCGTTGAACCAGGGATTGGTCCTCGCACCCGCCGAAAGCAGCCGGGTCTCGATGAATTCGCCGCCCTCCTCAACCAGCCGGCCGGTCATCAGGCCGTGCAGCTTCTGCTCACTGACGCCGGGGCGTATGGCGTCGCGTACCGCGTCGACCGCCAACTCCGTCGCCATCATGCTCGCCTTGAGGCACAAAATCTCTTCTGGCAGCTTGACCATTCGCAGACGGAAGAGATCTTCCTGGCATTCGACCGCAGTCAGGCCGGCGGACTCGAGCGCCCGCGCGACCGAGAGGCTGCACCGGTCCACGCCGACGCGCTTCTCACCGGGCGCGTGCTCGCGCAGCAAATCGGCGAGCTCCCTGCCAAACGCGTCCACGCGTTCCCGGCTCTGCAGCTGCACCGCCGACCAGGTCAACTTGGCGAGACGGGTTTCGTCGATCGTATCGACGGTCATCGAGGCGTGCGCGCTGCCCGGGTAGTCGAACGAGATCACGGGACCGGCAAGGGGAATGTAGACGTAGCGCGTCGCGTTCCTGAGGAAGTACAGGAACATGTTGCGCGACCCCGTCGCCCACCGCTGGTTGAACGGATCGAACAGCACGCAGGCGGCGTAGCCGGCCCGGGACAGCATCCCGCGGAGCGCGGCGAGGCGCTTGTGGTTGAGCGCGCGCACGTCGACGGCCTCCGGACCAACGGCCGGAAACGAATGAGACGCCGTCATGGCAACCGCGGTGGCATCCGACGCGCAACGACGGGCAATGTCAGCCCTTGATCAGCCCTTGCTGCTTCAGGAACTCAGCGGCGACGGACTCCATTGACTTCTTGTCGACGTCGACGGCGGCGTTGAGCTTCTGCATGGTTTCGCTGTCGAGCTTCGCCGAAAGCGATTCGAGCACGGGTCCGAGCTTCGGGTTTTTGTCCAGGACTTCCCTGCGGACGACGGGCGTCATCACGTAGAACGGGAAGAAATTCTTGTCGTCGTTGAGCACGACGAGGTCGAACGAGATGATGCGGCCGTCCGTGGTGGTCACCATCGCCGACTCGACCTGTCCGTCGCGCAGCGCCTGGAACGACAGGCCGAAGTCCATCTTGATGATCGAATCCAGCGGAACGGTGAAGCCGTACACCTTCTGCACGCCCGGAAGGCCGTCAGGGCGCTGCGAGAACTCCGCATTGACCCCGATCGGCATCGTCTTGCCGCTCTTGTACGCGTTGCCGAGATCGGAAATGGACTTGATGCCGAGCTTGTCGCTCTTGGCGCGCAGCATCCCGATCCCGTACGAGTTGTTCACGCGGGTCGGCTTGAGCCACACGACGCCCTTGGCCGCGTCGAGGCTCCTGATCTTCTCGTAGCCTTGCTCGGGCGTGTACTTCTCGGTGTCCTTATAGACGTTGCTCAACGCAGTGCCGGTGTACTCCCAGCAGACGTCGATCTGCCCGCTATCGAGCGCCTGGCGCAGCACTGCGGTGCCCATGCCGACGCGCTTGTCGGGTTTGAAGCCGTTGGCCGCGAGCAGCTGGCTCGTGATCTCGGCGATGAGTTGCTGCTCGGTGAAGCCCTTGCCGCCGACGACCACCGTCTGCGCGGAGACTACGCCCGCCATAAGCGCGAGTGCGAACGCGCCCATTGCCTTGCGAACTGCCGACTTGCGAGTGCTCATGTTGCCTCCTCCATTCGAATCACAGTTGCGCGACTGTCGCGTCGTCATTGCGGATGCCGGGAGATACCAGCAGCCGGGTAAGACGCGACAACAGAAAATCGAGAACGACGGCCAGCGCCGCCGTCGGGACGGCGCCGGCGAGCATCATGGCCGGCTCGAAGAGATCGATGCCCGAGAAGATGAGGTCGCCCAGGCCGCCGCCACCGACCAGGAACGCGAGCGGCGCGACGCCGACGTTGATCACCAGCGCCACACGGACGCCTTGAGCGATGATGGGCAGCGCCTCGGGCAGCTCGACCATCATCAGCGTCTGCAATGGCGTCATGCCCATGCCGTGTGCGCATTCGAGTTCGGCGGGCGGAAGCTGGTGCAGGCCTTCCACCGTGTTGCGCACGATCGGCAGCAACGCGTGCAGGAAAAGCGCAACCAGCGCCGGCGGTTTACCCACGCCCAGCGCCATCATGGCGAGCGCGATGATCGCGAGCGTCGGAATCGCCGTGACGATATTGAGGACTTGCAGCACGGGATTGCAAAACCGGCGCAGCGACCGCCGCGTGAGCGCGATGCCCATCAGCACACCGACGATGATCGCGGGACCACCAGAAAGGACAACGAGCAGGATGTGCTGGCGCGTCAGGTGAACCATTTCCACCCGGTACTTGAGGATAGCGTCGACGCCGCCCGAAGCCACCGCGGCCGCCGCCACGACAGCGATCGCGGCGACAGCGAGGCAAAAACGAATCTGCCGCGCGGTCACTGGACGACCCTCCGCGCTGACGCGCTTCGGGGCCGGCCCTTAGGGCGTACCTGTGGGCCCTTGGGACGGCCCGGCGGGCACACTGGACTACCCTCCGCGCTTCGCGCTTCGGGGCAAATTCGCGCTCTGGAGCGGCCCTTCGCACTCATGTCCGCGCCTCGCGCGGCGCGCCGCCGTCCAGCAGGACGCGCACTCCGGAAAGGCGCACCATCCCGGCGACGCTGCCGTCCGCGTTGAAGCAGGGCAGCGCGTCGAAGTTGCCTTCCACCAGGATCGACAGGGCGGTGCGCAAGTCATCCTGCAAAGCGAGACGCGGCAAGTCGCGCGCGAATTCGCGGTTGCACGTTTCCAGCACCTCCGCGCAGCGCCGCAGGCGCAACCGCTTCAGCGCACGGTCGCGGCCGATGAAGCTTTCGATGAAGGGGTCGTCCGCGGCCGCGAGCAATGCATCGGGCGTTCCCTGCCGCGCAATGCGACCCTGCCTGAAGATCGCGATGCGATCGGCCATCTTGAACGCCTCGTCGATATCGTGGCTCACGAAGATGATCGTTTTCTTGAGGCGCGACTGCATCGTCAGGAATTCGTCCTGCAGCGCCTCCCGCGATAGCGGATCGAGCGCGCCGAACGGCTCGTCCATCAGCAGGATCGGCGGGTCGGCGGCGAGCGCCCTCGCGACGCCAATCCGCTGTGCCTGGCCGCCCGACAGCTCTCGGGGGTAGCGGCCTGCGTACGCACCGGGATCGAGGCCGACCATCGCAAGAAGATCGAGCGCGCGCTGGCGCCGCTTTTCGGCCGGCCAACCCAGAAGGCGGGGCACGACGCCAATGTTTTCCTCGACCGTCATGTGCGGAAACAAGCCCACCTGCTGGATCACGTACCCGATCTTGCGCCGCAGCTCGATGACGTCGAACCGGCCCGTGTCCTGACCGTCGACGAGCACGCGGCCGCCGCTGGGAGTAACGAGGCGGTTGATGATCTTGAGCGTCGTTGTCTTGCCGCACCCTGACGGCCCCAGCAGCACGCAGATCTCGCCACGCGGAATCTCGAGGTCGATTCCGTCGAGCGCGACGACGTGCTTGCCGTCCTGCGTGAATGCCTTCGTCAGCTTCTCGATCTGGATCATGCGGAGGAGACAAGGCCGGGGGACGTGAGGCGCCGCTGCAGCAGGGCGAGCAATCGGTCGGAGACGAGCGCGAGTACGCTGACGGCAATCGCGCCGGCCAGGATCTGTCGCGTGTCGGTCTGGGTGATGCCGGTGCGAATGAGAAGGCCCAGGCCCCCCGCGCCGATGTAGGCGGCGATCGCCGCGATGCCGATGTTGAGCACGATCGCCGTGCGGACGCCGGCAAGGATCACCGGCAGCGCGAGCGGCGCTTCGACCATCCATAGCCGCTGTTTCCGCGTCATGCCCATTCCCCGGGCGGCCTCGCGCTGCGCCGGATCGATCGAGCGGAATGCGGCGTATGTGTTGCTGATGATCGGCAACTGCGAATACAGGAAGAGGGCGATGACGGCCGGCACATACCCGATGCCCTGGTTGATCAGCGACAGAATGGGAATCAGCACGCCGAAGAGCGCCATCGACGGGATGGTCATGATGATGCTTGCCGTGTAGAGCACAACGCTCGCGAGACGCCGGCTCTGAGAGGCAGCGATGCCGAGCGGTATGCCGGTGATGATCGCCAAGCCGACAGCGACGCCCACGATCGTGATGTGCTGCCACGTGAGCCACAGGATCTTCGGCCAGTTGCCCGTGAAATAGTTGAAGAGCTCCGCCAAGCGGTCCCCCGTGCACGCTCACGCGAGCAGCGAATCCTCGAACGGGAAGAGCGACAGGAGCTCGGGACCTTTCTCGGTCACGAGCACCATCTGCTCAAGCTTCACGCCCTCGGTGCCGTTCTTTTCGCCGATGTAGCTTTCGACGCAGACGGTCATGCCGGGCTCGAGCACGCCATCATAGCCCGTGCGCTCGGCTGCCGGGCCCGGATACACCTGCGGGTATTCGTTGCACATTCCAACGCCGTGGATCACGACGCCGGCGGCGAGCGGCGCGTATTTCTCGGGCGGCGTCCACGCCCGCGCCGAAAGCTCTCGGAACGCGATGCCGGGACGAAGCAGCGCGATGTTGTGATGGACCTGCTCGTGCGCGAGGCCATACAGCGTCCGCTGCCCGCCGCTCGGTCGCCCGGGGCCGCAGAAGAGCGTCCGGGAAATATCCGCGTCGTACCCGAACGGGCCCACCATGTCGGTGTCGATCGCGACGAGCTCGCGCGGGCGCACGCGGCGCTCGCTGCATTCCTGGTACCAGGGGTTCGTGCGGCCGCCGGATGCGAGCAGGCGCGTTTCCATATATTCGCCGCCCATCTCGTGATTGGTCGAAGCCAGGATCGACCACAGCTCGATTTCGGTGCGGCCGGGCTCCAGCGCGGCGCGAACTTTCGCGAGGCCCGCCTCGCACACCGAGAGCGCAGCGCCCATGCACGCGAGCTCGTCGGCGGACTTGATCTTGCGGGCGTGCTCCAGCGGCTCCTGCCCATTGAAGAGCTGCAACCCGAGTGCGCCGAGCGCGGCGTAGCCCTCGGCGTCGACGTGATCGACGGCGAGGCGCCGGTTAGCGCCTCCGTGCGCGCGCACCACGCTGTCGATCTCACCTGCCCACCGCGCGACGACTTCGCTCTGCCGCTCCGCGACGCTGAAGTAGTACCAGAACGTGCCGCGGCGCGCTTCGCCGACGGTCTCGATGCCGTTCGAGAGGTGCTCGCAGTTGCGGTAGTCGAAGACGATCGCCTTGCCCTCGGCCGGCACGAAGCAGTAGCGCGCGGCGTTGTGCATCGTCCAGATTGTCATGTTGCGCGTGCCGGTCGCATACCGAATGTTCACGGGATCGTAGAGAAGGCATCCCGCATAGTCGCGCGACTTGAGCTCCGCCTGCACGCGCGCGAAGCGATACAGTCGCAGGCGCGCCATGTCGACGTCGTTGCGGTTGTCGACCAGGGCGAGCGCGGGCTGCAGCCGCGCGCAGCGCTCTCCATCGGTCGCGGGTTGGACGGGGTCGGTCACGCGCTCATTCATGTGGCGCAAGGATAGGGCATCCGCCCCCGCGCCGGCGAGCACTTCCGGCTGGGCGCATTGCCCGGCGCCGGGCAAAAGGGCGAACCCGCGTTCGCCCTGGATGTGGAAAGGGCGAACTCGCGTTCGCCCTTTGGATTTGGCGGAGTGGACGGGACTCGAACCCGCGACCCCCGGCGTGACAGGCCGGTATTCTAACCAACTGAACTACCACTCCCCTGCTTGCCGCCACCCTGCTTTTCTGCCCGCTCCCGCCCTGATATCTGGTGGGTGCTGACGGGTTCGAACCGCCGACATTCGCCTTGTAAGGGCGACGCTCTGCCAACTGAGCTAAGCACCCCTCGCTGCGATGCCAACTGTGCGCGAGAGCGCGAGTCGCACTCGATCGGCTGCCGCGCGAAACCTGAACTTAGCCTGTCAGTTTACCGCATCCTTCAGCGCTTTTCCAGCGCGGAACTTGGGGACTTTCGCTGCGCGGATACGGATCGACGCGCCGGTGTGCGGATTGCGGCCCTGGCGCGCCGTGCGGCTGCCGACGTAGAACGAACCGAAGCCGACGAGCGTCACGATCTCGTCGTTCTTGAGCGAGCCCACGATGGCGTTGACCGTCGCGTCGAGCGCGCGACCCGCAGCGGCCTTCGAGATGTCGGCGTGCCTCGCGATGGCATCGATAAGTTCGGACTTGTTCACCCGGATTCCCTTTATATGAGCGCAACGCGAGTCCATCGCGTGGGCAGCCGTGCATTCGTCGCGCCAAACGTCAGCGTGCGCCGGCTACGGCACGCTCACGCCGGCCTCAGTGCTTGATGACGGCGGGCTTCTCGTCCGGAGTGGGGGCCGGCGGCAAGGCGGCGTCGGCAATGGTCTCCGGCAGCGGCGTGGGATGCCGCTCGAGCGCCGCTTCGAGAACGTGCTCGATCCAGCGCACCGGCTGGATGTCGAGACGGTTCTTGATCTCGTCCGGGATCTCGGCCAGGTCCTTGACGTTCTCTTCGGGAATGAGCACCGTCTTGATGCCGCCGCGGCCCGCGGCGAGCAGTTTCTCCTTGAGCCCGCCGATCGGCAGCACTTCGCCGCGCAGCGTGATCTCGCCCGTCATCGCGACGTCGGCGCGCACCGGGATGCCGGTAAGGATCGAGACGATCGCAGTGACGATCGCGCCGCCGGCGGACGGCCCATCCTTGGGTGTCGCGCCTTCGGGAAGGTGAATGTGCAGGTCGGTCTTCTGGTAGAAGTCCGGCTGGATGCCGAGCGCCTTCGAGCGGTGCCGCACCACGGACAGCGCCGCCGCGATCGATTCGTTCATCACGTCGCCGAGCTTACCCGTCGAGGTCGTCTTGCCCTTGCCCGGCAACGCCACGGCTTCGATCGTCAGGAGGTCCCCGCCGACTTCGGTCCATGCAAGCCCAGTCACCTGGCCGACCTGGTTCTTCTTCTCCGCGATGCCGTACGTGAAGCGGCGCACGCCGAGATACTTGTCGAGGCTCTTCGCCGTCACTTCGACCGGCCCCTTCGACTTGCGCGCCTTGCCTTCGCTCTGGCGCAGCAACAGGCTCTTCACCACCTTGCGGCAGATCTTGCTGATGTCGCGCTCGAGATTGCGCACGCCGGCCTCGCGCGTGTAGTAGCGCACGATGTCGCGGAGCGCACTCTCGGCCACGTGCAGTTCCTCGGCTTTAAGGCCGTTGAGCTTGATCTGCTTCGGCAGCAGGTACTGCTTGGCGATCGCGATCTTCTCGTCTTCCGTGTAACCCGACAGGCGGATTACCTCCATCCGGTCGAGGAGCGGCGCCGGGATGTTCATCGTGTTCGCCGTCGCGACGAACATCACGTCGGAAAGGTCGTACTCGACTTCGACATAATGGTCGGTGAACGTGCTGTTCTGCTCGGGGTCGAGCACTTCGAGGAGCGCCGACGACGGGTCGCCGCGGAAATCCATCCCCATCTTGTCGACCTCGTCGAGCAGGAACAGCGGATTGCGCACGCCGACCTTCGACATGTTCTGCAGGATCTTCCCCGGCATCGAGCCGATGTACGTGCGCCGGTGCCCGCGGATCTCGGCCTCGTCGCGCACGCCGCCCAGGCTCATCCGGACGAACTTGCGGCCGGTCGCCTTCGCGACGGACTGGCCGAGCGAGGTCTTGCCGACGCCGGGAGGTCCGACGAGGCAAAGGATCGGCGCTTTCAGGCGGTCGACTCGCTGCTGGACCGCGAGATACTCGACGATCCGCTCCTTGACCTTTTCGAGGCCGTAGTGATCGGCGTCGAGGATCTTGACCGCGGCGGCGAGGTCTTTGCTGATCTTGCTCTTCTTCCGCCAGGGCAGCGCGAGCAGCGTGTCGATGAAGTTGCGCACGACGGTGGCCTCGGCCGACATCGGCGACATCAGCTTCAGCTTCTTGAACTCGCCGAGCGCCTTCGCTTCGGCCTCCTTCGACATCTTGGCGGCCTTGATCTTCTTCTCCATGTCGTCGAGGTCGGCGTTCTCGTCGCCCTCGCCCAGCTCCTTCTGGATCGCCTTGACCTGCTCGTTGAGGTAGTACTCGCGCTGGCTCTTCTCCATCTGG
>Ga0207691_10000972_pt1 | contig 28495 bp, 27 predicted proteins | sample KBSM13metaG_FD_184327 | JGI IMG/M metagenome (GOLD analysis project Ga0207691, IMG submission 184327) | Miscanthus rhizosphere microbial communities from Kellogg Biological Station, Michigan, USA - KBS M1-3 metaG (SPAdes) (version 2) | ecosystem: Host-associated > Plants > Roots > Rhizosphere >...
CGGACGAAGGCCCGCCGCGCCCCGGCACTATAGCTGTGCCGTTCTGACGCACATGGCCGCAATGCGGAGCGGTTAGCGGCCGTCCGTGGCAAACGGACGAAGGCCGGCCGCGCCTGGTTGCCTGGCACCGCCGTCGCGCATCCGGCCGCGTATTGCTACATCCGGACGAGCACCGTATTCATCGCCTTGTCGTGGAGGCCGCGCTGGTCCGGGTCGAAGATGACGGCGGGGATAACGAGGCACAGCAGCAGGGTGCGCACCAGAGCCGCGAGTGGACCCGCCGGGCCGCCGCCCAGCCGGACCACGTGAATTCCCACGATCCGGTGGCCGATGCCGTAGCCGAGGGTGCCGATCAGCAGGATCTGCTCGATGGCAAACACGGCGAGCGTGGCCCAGGAGTCGCCGCCGAAGGCGAAATTGCTGATCAACAGCGCGATGCCCCAGTCAATGCAGATCGCCAGGATGCGCCGGCCGGCACGGGCGATCGATCCTGCCCCGGACTCGGGCAGCCCGAGCCGCTCCCCCGGGTACCTGGAGATGCCGGATGTGTCCGGCCCGGTGAGCCATGAACCGATGTCTTTGCGATCAACCACCCTCCAAGCTTATCGGCTCTGGCCTGTCCACAGTGTGGGCGGTAGGGTGTCACATTGTGGACCAGATAGGCCACAGTGTGGACTGGCGACTAGCGTTTACGTGTCAGGACATTCTGTAACCTCCCCGAAACAATGCGGACACTGCGGGGAAATCCCTTGTCCTTAGGGTGGTAACAGTTGCTAGCGACTGCGAAGCGGGGAAGCTTTTTTGCCTTCTCCGCCGTTGGACTGCGCTGGACAAATGTGCCTGACGGCCAGATCTTTCATATGCGTAAGGAGCATAGATGTTCAAGACTGCGGACGAAGTCCTCAAGTTCATCAAGGACGAAGACATCAAATTCGTCGATATCCGCTTCACCGATCTCCCGGGCGTTCAGCAGCACTTCAACGTGCCTGCCAAGAGCGTTGACGCCGACTTCTTCGTCAACGGCCAGCTTTTCGACGGATCTTCGATCCGCGGCTTCCAGGGCATCGCCGAGTCTGACATGCAGCTCATCCCGGACGTCACGACGGCGTTCATCGACACGTTCCGCATGGAGAAGACCCTTGCGCTGAACTTCTCGATCGTGAACCCGCGTACCGGTGACCCGTACCACCGCGATCCCCGCGGCGTGGCCGAGAAGGCGGAGGCCTACCTGGCTTCGACCGGCATTGCCGACACCGCGTTCTTCGCTCCCGAGGCCGAGTTCTTCGTCTTCGACAACGTCCAGTACCAGTCCTCCCCGCAGGGCAGCTTCTACAAGATCGACTCCGAGGAAGCACACTGGAACTCGGGCCGTGAGGAAGAGGGCGGAAACCTCGGCTACAAGACTCCGGTCAAGGGCGGATACTTCCCGGTCTCCCCCACCGACAAGCAGGCCGACCTGCGCGACGCCATGTGTGTTGCCCTGGACGAGGCCGGCCTTGAGGTCGAGCGCAGCCACCACGAAGTCGGCTCCGCCGGCCAGGCTGAAATCAACTACAAGTTCACCACCCTGACCCACGCGGCTGATGACCTGCAGAAGTTCAAGTACGTCATCAAGAACACCGCCGATGCCTGGGGCAAGTCCGTGACCTTCATGCCGAAGCCGGTCTTCGGTGACAACGGCTCGGGCATGCACTGCCACCAGTCGCTGTGGACCGGCGGCGAGCCGCTGTTCTACGACGAGAAGGGCTACGCCGGCCTGTCCGACACCGCCCGCTGGTACATCGGTGGCCTGCTGAAGCACTCCTCCGCTGTCCTGGCCTTCACCAACCCGACGGTGAACTCCTACCGCCGCCTGGTCAAGGGCTTCGAAGCCCCGGTCAACATGGTTTACTCGCAGGGCAACCGCTCCGCCGGTATCCGTATCCCGATCACGGGCTCCAACCCGAAGGCCAAGCGCATCGAGTTCCGCGCTCCGGACCCCTCCTCCAACCCGTACCTGGCGTTCGCTGCCCAGCTGATGGCCGGCATCGACGGCATCCGTAACCGGATCGAACCCCCGGCTCCGATCGACAAGGATCTCTACGAGCTCCCGGCCGAAGAAGCCAAGGACATCCCCAAGGCTCCGGGCACCCTCGAGGAGGCCCTGGATGCACTGGCCGAGGACAACGAGTTCCTGCAGGCCGGCGGCGTCTTCACCCAGGACCTGATCGACACCTGGATCGAGTACAAGTACGAGAACGAGATCCGTCCGCTTTCGCTGCGCCCGAACCCGTACGAGTTCGAGCTCTACTACGGCGTCTAGCTATATGACTGGGCTAAAGCGGGCATAGTCCGCAGACAGTCCGCAAGAATTTTGATACATCAAAGGCCGGTCCCAAGTTTCACGACTTGGGGCCGGCCTTTTGTTGTTAGCAAAGCCTTTGATGCCAGTGTTGCCCGTGTGGTTATAATCATGCTTGGGGGCGCCTTAGACGGTGTATGTCGGAAGCGTTCAGCAGCCACAAAATATCTGCCAACCAACCGACAGGAGGTGCGGGGAACCGTGCCAGCATTGAAACGATCGATCTTCCGTAAAGCAGCGGCCGCTGCCGTCCTTTCCGTTGTCCTGGGAGCCGGAACGCTCGCCGCGGCGGCCCCTGCCAGCGCCAACGGCGGCACGCCCGCCTCATGTGCCCAAACTACGGCGCCTTGCACAGCCGGCGTGTCCACCGTGTACGTCACCCCAGGAACAATCCTGGGGGCGAACAAGTACGGCTGGCCCAAGGGCACGAAGCTGGAATACCGCTGGTTCTTGAACGGCAAAATCTTCGCGGGCGGCTGGAATGCAACCACTAAGGTCTGGGGGCCGCCGGTCGTGGACAGCAAAGGCGACAAGTTCGTCGTCCGCGTCAAGGGCACATATGGGGGAAAGATCAGCTATCGGTTCAGCAGGACGTACGTCGTCCGCTACTAACGCGGATTTCGACGACATCCAACGGCCACCAATCAGGTCTGTTTAGTCAGCGCTCTACTACGGCGCCCAGTTCGATAAAGCGGCCCGACACTGTTCGTCCGCAACAGTTCCAATATAAAAAGGCCGGTCACGGGTTCATCCCGTGACCGGCCTTCTGGTTCAGCGCTTTCCAGCACCTCAGCGCTTTCCATACTTCTTGTGCACGGCCTGCTTGCTGACGCCAAGGCACACCGCAATGGCCTCCCACGACAGTCCGGCCTGCCGTGCACGCAGCACCACTTCGGTTTCCGTGCGCGCCAGTTCTTTGTGGAGTTCCGCCACGGCGTAGAGCGCCTCGGCCGGCCCTTTGCCGTCCATGGAACCTATCAATGTCTGCATGAAGCACCTCCTGCGTCAACGTTAGTTGACGCAGGGAGAGGCGTCAACCCTCGTTGACGGCGAGAAGCCGGCGTAATTCCCCTACGGGATCGGGGATCTCCGGTCCGTGGGAAAAGAGCATCCTGTCCGGCTCCAGCAAGCTCAGTCTTAGAAGCGACTCTTCGGCCCGCGCAGAGTCCGCTGTAAACTGCTCCGGCGCCCGTCGCATCACACCTCCGGCTGTCCCCACAGCGTCCCCTACGAACAGCAGTCCGTCGTCATGCAGCAAGCTGATGTGTCCTGCCGTGTGGCCAGGCGTCTGCACGATCTGAATATCGCGGACCCTGTCACGTTCCACGAGCGGGCGCAGCGGCACCGCGGAAGGAATCTGGGAAACGTCCGCAGCGCCCGTCCAGATCGCTGCCAACGGGCTCCGTTCCACGACTTCGCCGAGGCCGCCGACGTGGTCCGGATGCCAATGGGTGAGGACGACGTCGGTGATGTCACTCCATGCTGCTCCGACACGGTCCAACGCCGCCGCAATCGCATCCGCGCTGCCCTTGAGGCCCGTATCGATCAACAGCAGTCCCCCGGTGTGCGGCACAAGGAAACAACGTACGTCCATCGTCAACTCAACCGTCCCTGCCAGCCCGGCGGGGATGTGGAGCTCCTGGATGACCGCTTCTACCTGCATCTGCGAGTGACCCATCATGCACCTTTCCAGCGGCTGATCTTGGTTCAATACTGAGGCACACATCGTCCCAGTCAAGATGCGCCCTCGGTCAGAACGCCCGGTACATGATTCGTTGCGGGCCGGCGTCGCCGCCTTCGTAGCGGCCGCGGTCCTCGAATCCGGCCTTGCGGTATGCGGCTTGGCCGCCGGGGTTCAGTTCGTTGACGGAGAGTACGACGCCGGCCTGGCCGCTGCCGAGGTCCGCCGTCAGTTTGGCGGCCTCCCGCACGGCGGCCTCCGCGGCGAGGGTGCCGAGGCCCTTGCCCTGCTGCCGCCGGTCGATCAGGAAGCCCCGCAGGAGCCAGGCCGTGTTGTCCTCTGGCCAGCCCGCGAGGGTCGCCGCCCCAGCCTGGAGCGTCAGGACTCCCACGGCGGCCCCGTTCTCATCCACGGCGAACGGGTGCCGGGACTCTTCCTCGAGCCCGATCAGCATCATCCGCAGCGGGTCCCCCACGAACTTCTGCTGCCCTGCGCCGAGCTCCAGCAGCGCGATCTCCCCAAGCTTGATGGCCCGGGCGTCGTCGTCGAGATTCTTCAAAGGCAGCAGCCATACATGTCCAGACATGTAGACAGCGTACCCGCGCCGGCGGCGCCCGCCGCCTCAAGGAAAGGGGCTACAGCGCAGCGTCCTTGGGCGGTCCGGCCGGATCCATCCAGAAGACTTCCCAGAGGTGCCCGTCCGGGTCCTGGAAGCTGTGCGTGTACATGAAGCCGTAGTCCTGGGCCTCCTCCGATGCCGTGCCCCCGGAGGTCAGGGCGGTACGGATGACCTCGTCCACGGCTTCGCGGCTCTCCAGCGAGAAGGACATGATGACCTCGGCGGTGCCGGCCGTAGCGGCGACGGACTTCGAAGTGAAGGTCTTGAAATAGGACTCGACGAGCAGCATCACGTACGCGCCATCGTTGACGATCATGCAGGTGGCGTTCTCATCGGTGAAGTCGGGGTTGAAGGAAAATCCCAGCGCCGTGAAGAATTCAACGGTCTTATCCAGATTCCGGACGGGAAGGTTCACAAAAAGTTGCCTGGCCATTGGCCCAAGGTAGCACCGCCCGCAGCATGTGTCAGTAGGCCCTGTCAGCAGCCGGCAGGCCGCCGCCGGGCGCTATTGGCCGTAGAAGACCCGCTCGAAGACCGCCCGGGCGCGCCGGCTCAAGCGCAGGTAGTCCTCCTCCAGCGCCGCGGCGTTGCCCTGTCCGTAGCCGCACCAGCGGGCCACCGCCTCAAGGTCGCGGCGGGAGGAGGGCAGCAGGTCCGAAGGCCGGCCGGTCCAGATGACGTTGGCCGAACGGATCCGGCTCGCCAGCCGCCAGGCCCGGAGGAGGATGACGGTGTCCCCCGCGTCCATCAGGTCCAAGGCCGCGGCCGCCTCGAGCGCGTCCACAGTGGATGTGGTCCGCAGCTCCGGGTGCCGGCCGGCGTGCCGGAGCTGGAGCAACTGGGCCAGCCACTCAACGTCACTCAACCCGCCCCGGCCAAGCTTCAGGTGACGGGCGGGATCGGCTCCGCGCGGCAGGCGCTCCGCCTCGACCCTGGCCTTGACCCGCCGCACCTCCCGGACGTCCTGGTCAGACAAAGACTCCGGGTACCGGATGGTGTCGATCAGCGCCACGAAATCCTCGGCCAGGGCGTCGTCGCCGGCCATGGGACGCGCCCGCAACAACGCCTGGGCCTCCCAGACCAGGGACCACCGGCGGTAGTACTCGGCATAGGACTCCAGGGACCGCACCATGGGCCCGCTCTTGCCCTCGGGGCGCAGGTCCGCGTCCACCGCGAGTACCCGCTCGGCCAGGATCGCCGGTTTGAGCGGCTGGGTCAGCAGGCTGGAGAGCTTGCCCACGATCTGCAGGGCCTGAGCCTGTGCCTCCTCTTCCGGCACGCCGGGGAGTCCGCGGTGGACATACATGACGTCGGCGTCCGAGCCGTAGCCGATCTCCCGGCCGCCCTGACGGCCCATCGCAACCACCAGCACGTGGGTCTTCAGCGGTTCCCCGGCGGTGATGATCGTCTCCGCCACGCGGAGGGCCCCCAGCACGGCGGCCCGGTCCGTGTCGGCGAGGGCTTCCCCCACCTGGTCCTGGTCCAGCAGCCCGGCGCTGTCCGCGATGGCGACCCGGAGGATTTCCCGGCGCCGGATCAGCCGGATCAGCCGCATGGCGCTCTCCGGGTCCGCGTGCCGGGACATCTTAGAGGTGATTTCAAGCCATTGGGATTCGAAGCTCAGCGGCACCAGTTCCTTGTCCGTGCCCAGCCACGCCACTGATTCGGGCGAAACCTCCAGCAGGTCCGCGATCAGCCGGGAGTTGGCGAGCACGTGGCAGAGCCGCTCGGCCGCGGCCGTCGAATCCCGGAGCATGCCCAGGTACCAGTGCGTAGTGCCGAGGGCCTCGCTGACCCGCCGGAAGGCGAGCAGCCCGGCGTCGGGGTCCACGCCGTCGGCGAGCCAGTCCAGCAGGATGGGCAGGAGCTGGCGCTGGAGTGCGGCGCGCCGGCTCACGCCGGCGGTGAGGGCCTCGATGTGCCGCATGGCGCCGGGCGGATCGAGGTAGCCGAGGGCGGCGAGGCGGCCCTGGGCGGCTTCGGGGGTCAGGCGTGCCTCTTCGCTGCTCAGGGTGGCGACGGTATTGAGCAGGGGGCGGTAGAAGATTCGTTCGTGGAGTTCCCGCACGGAGCGCTTGGTTTTTCGCCATGCGGCGACCAGGGCGTCCGGCTTGGGCCGCTCGGCGGAGAAAGGTCCCAGCACCGCCTTCGCGAGGGAGCGCAATGACGCTTCGTTCACCGGCATGAGGTGCGTCCGGCGCAGCTGGAACAGCTGGATCCGGTGTTCGAGCAGCCGCAGGTAGCGGTAGTCGCGGTCGAACTCCGCGGCGTCGGAGCGGCCGATATACCCGCCGGCGGAGAGCGCGGCGATGGCCGAGGTGGTGTCCCGGCAACGCAAGGATTCATCCGACTTGCCGTGCACGAGCTGCAGCAGCTGGACGGTGAATTCGACGTCGCGCAGCCCGCCGCGGCCCAGCTTGATCTGCCGCTGTTCCTCATCGGCTGGAATGTGCTCGGTGACGCGGCGGCGCATGGCGCGGACGGATTCGACAAAGCCCTCCCGGCCGGCCGAAGACCAGATCAGGGGCGTCAGGGCTGCCTCGTAGCGGGCCCCCAGGACGGTGTCGCCGGCGATGGTCCGGGCCTTTAGGAGGGCCTGGAATTCCCAGCTCTCGGCCCAGCGCGCGTAATAGCTCTCGTGCGAGGCGAGGGTCCGGACCAGCGGCCCCGACTTGCCCTCGGGCCGGAGGTTCGCATCGACTTCCCACAGCCCGGGTTCGCGGCTCGTGGACATGATCGCGCGCGAGATCCCGGAGGCGAGGACGGTGCCGATGGTCGTGGCCCGGGTCTCTTCCAGCGCGCCGGACTCGATCACGTAGATGACGTCGACGTCGGAAATGTAGTTCAGTTCGCGGGCACCGCACTTGCCCATGCCGATCACGGCGAGGCCGACGTCGGCCACCTCCGCGGCGTCGAACTTCTCCGCCGCCTCGGCCCGGGACACGGCGAGGGCCGCCTCGAGCGCAGCGCCGGCGAGATCCGCCAGTTCCGCACCCGCGGCCGGCATGAAGTCCAGCGGATCGGCCGCGCACAGGTCCTTGATGGCGAGCTCCACGAGCCCGCGCCGGTAGGCGGTGCGCAGGGCCGCGTAGGCTTCCTGACCGCTGAGGGCCGCCACCGGCCGGGCAGACTTGGGATCGGCCCGCACCGACTGCAGCAGCCGCGTCCGCAGGGCCACGGCGTCCGCGGCCATCGGTTCCGGACTGACCCGCACGTCGAAGGCGTCGAGGTGTTCGGGGTGGCGGATGAGGAACTCGCCCAGCGCCTCGGAGGCGCCCAGGACCCGGTACAGCGGTTCGCTGCTTTCCGGGTCCGCGACGGCAAGCTTGCGCAGCTCCGGGTGCTTCTCGATCAGCCGGACCAGGGACTGCAGGGCGGTGTCCGGGTTGGCCGCCAGCTGCAGCCCAGCAAAGAGGGCATCCTGGTCGAGTCCCTCCAGTTCCCGGGCCGCCAGGAACCGCTCGCCCTTGTCGAGATCGCTGAAGCCGGCGGCAATGAGGCGTCGTGCCAGGCTCATCGGGGCAACCTACAGAATGCCGAGATTGCGCTGCAGTTCGTAGGGCGTCACCTGGAGGCGGTAGTCCTGCCATTCTGCACGCTTGTTGCGCAGGAAGTGCTCGAACACCTGCTCGCCGAGGATCTGCGGCATGAGCTCGGAATCCTCCATGGTCCGGATGGCGTCGTGCAGGCTGGCCGGCAGCGGGTCGTGTCCCATGGCGCGGCGTTCCGCCGAGCTCAGCGACCAGATGTCGTCCTCGGCCGCCGCGGGGAGCTGGTAGCCCTCCTCGATGCCCTTGAGGCCGGCACCGAGCAGCACGGCGTAGGCCAGGTAGGGGTTGGCGGCGGAATCGATGCCACGGTATTCGATCCGCGCGGACTGGCCCTTGCCGGGCTTGTACAGCGGGACGCGGACCAGGGCGGAGCGGTTGTTGTGGCCCCAGCTCAGGTAGCTCGGCGCCTCTCCCCCGCCCCAGAGCCGCTTGTAGGAGTTGACGAACTGGTTGGTCACGGCCGTGAATTCGGGGGCGTGCTTGAGGATGCCGGCGATGAACTGGCGCGCCGTCTCGGAAAGCTGGAACTCGGAACCAGCCTCGTAGAAGGCGTTGGTGTCCCCTTCGAAGAGGGAAAAGTGGGTGTGCATGCCCGAACCCGGGTGGGCGGTGAAGGGCTTGGGCATGAAGGTGGCATAGGTGCCCTGCTGCAGCGCGACTTCCTTGATGACCGTGCGGAACGTCATGATGTTATCCGCGGTCTGCAGGGCGTCGGCGTAGCGCAGGTCGATTTCGTTCTGGCCCGGGCCCGCCTCGTGGTGGCTGAATTCCACCGAGATGCCCACCGATTCGAGCATGGTCACGGCGGTCCGGCGGAAGTCCTGGGCCACGCCGCCCGGGACGTGGTCGAAGTAGCCGCCCTCGTCCACGGGGATCGGTGATCCGTCCGGGCCCGGCTCCTGGGACTTGAGCAGGTAGAACTCGATCTCGGGGTGGGTGTAGCAGGTGAAGCCCATGTCCGCGGCCTTGGCCAGGGTGCGCTTGAGGACGTTGCGCGGGTCCGCGGCGGAAGGTTCGCCGTCGGGCGTCAGGATGTCGCAGAACATCCGCGATGTGGCCTCGGTCTCGCCGCGCCAGGGCAGGATCTGGAACGTGGCCGGATCCGGCTGGGCCAGCATGTCGGATTCGAAGACGCGGGCCAGGCCTTCGATCGAGGAACCGTCGAATCCGAGTCCTTCCTCGAAGGCGCCTTCCACCTCGGCCGGGGCCAGGGCCACGGACTTGAGCGATCCCACGACGTCGGTGAACCACAGGCGCACAAACCGCACGTCGCGCTCTTCGATCGTCCGCAGGACAAACTCTTGCTGGCGGTCCATACTGGCCTCTTTCCGGTTCTTCCATCCGCCCCAGGCCCGGCATTCATGGGCCCCGCGGCTGCTCACGGTTCACTTTACTAAGCATTGCCACCGATTGCTGAAGCCGGACCCCCGCGTAACACACCGTTAACACAAAGCCGGACGAATTCGCGGCGGGAGGGGCTATTGTGCCGGCGCGCGGGCCGCCCGTGTGACGTGATTCACGCCGGGCGGGGGCAACCCGCGGTAGCTGCGGCACTTCGTCTCGCACTACGCTCGTGGCATGGCCTCAAGTAACAGCTCCGATTCCAGCACGCCCGCAGAACTTGCGGCCCCCTACGGCAGCGGCCCGGCAGCGGCTTCAGCGGCCGCCTCTTCGGGCACGTCGGCCAGTGGCACAGGCGGGACCGCCGACGGCGGCACCGGCGGGACTGCGGAGGCGGCCCGGAAACCGGCGGCCAGGATCCGTACGCATCATCTCCAGGCGGCCAAGGTGAACGGTGAACGCTTCGCCATGCTCACTGCGTATGACCAGTACACCGCAGAAATCTTTGACCAGGCAGGCATCGAGGTGCTCCTGGTCGGCGATTCGGCCTCCAACAACGTCTTCGGCAACGAAACCAGCCTTCCCGTGACGGTGGACGAGCTCCTTCCGCTGTGCCGGGCCGTCGCCCGCTCCGCACGGCGGGCCCTGGTGGTCGCTGACCTGCCGTTCGGCAGCTACGAGGTCTCCACCCAGCAGGCTGTTGCCACCGGAGTCCGGTTCCTGAAAGAGGGCCTGGCCCACGCCGTCAAGATCGAAGGCGGAAAGTTCTACGCCGAGACCGTCCGCGCCATGGTCCAGGCCGGCATCCCCGTCATGGCGCACATCGGTTTCACCCCGCAGAGCGAACACTCCCTCGGCGGCTACCGCGTCCAGGGCCGCGGCGATGACGCCCAGCGGTTGATCGACGACGCCGTCGCGCTGGCCGACGCCGGCGCGTTCAGCGTGCTCATGGAAATGGTCCCGGCCGCCACGGCAGCCGCCGTGGATGCCGCCGTCGACGTCCCCACGGTCGGCATCGGCGCCGGCAGCGCCACCACCGGACAGGTCCTGGTGTGGCAGGACATGGCCGGTTTGCGCGGCGGAAAGATGGCGAAATTCGTCAAACAGTACGCCGACCTCCGCACGTCGCTCAGTGACGCCGCAAAAGCCTACGGCGACGACGTGCGCTCAGGCCAGTTCCCCGGCCCGGAACACTCCTTCTAGTTCCGCTCCAGCGGGCCCCTGACCTTCCGGATCCGGGGACTCTTTTGCAAGACCTCATCCTTCACGGGCGATGCGTTGCGCCTCAGGTGCGGGCAGGCTGACCAATAAGGTCTGCATTAGGACCTCAAGATGTTCCGCCGGCCCGGACGGTTTCATGCGCTAAGCGCAAGGTCAGGCTGCGGCGGACACGATTCGAGGAGTATCGATGGACACGAATAGCTTCTGGGACGTTCTGCTCTGGAGTTTCTGGTTCTTCATCTGGATCGCTGCGCTGATGGTGTGGTTCCGCTGCCTGATGGACTTGTTCAGCGACCACGAGCTCAGCGGCTGGGCCAAGGCCGGCTGGGTTATCCTGCTGATCTTCGTTCCCTGGCTCGGCGCCCTCATCTACCTGATCGCCCGGGGCCGGAGCATGACCGATCGTCAGATGAAGATGCTGGCCCAGCAGCAGGCTGCCCAGCAGGAGTACATCAAGCAGGCCGCAGGCTCGACGGCCAGCCCGGCCGGCCAGATCGCCGATGCCAGGGCGCTGCTTGATTCCGGAGCCATCAACCAGACCGAGTTTGATTCCCTCAAGGCAAAGGCCTTGGCCTGACACGAAAACGGGCTACGCCCGACATGAGAATCACCTGGCTTGGTCACTCCACGGTGGTTCTGGATCTCGACGGGGTTCGGATCCTGACCGATCCGCTGCTCCGTTCCCATGCCGGGTTGCTCCGACGCCTGGCACCGCGTCCGGACCCGGTCTCGTGGGACCGACCGGACGCGGTGCTCCTCTCCCACCTGCACCACGACCACGCCGAGTTGCGCTCCCTGCGCATGCTGCGCGGGGCACCGCTGATGAGCGCGCCGGCGAACGTGGCCTGGCTGCGTCGCCGAAAGCTGGCGCACACAGTTTCCTTGGGCGACGGCTGGACCCCGGTCGGCAGCGGCGTCCAGATTCGCCAGGTGCCGGCCGAGCATCACAGCCGGCCAATGCCGCACCGACCCAACGACGCCAATGGCCAACTCGTCCGCGGCCAATCGGGCATCGTGTGGATCGCGGGTGACACGGGCTTGTTCCCGGAGATGGCCGCGCTCCCCGCCATGGCTGGAGGGCCGATCGATGTCGCCCTGGTGCCGGTCTGGGGGTGGGGGCCGAGGCTCTCGGCGGGACACCTGACTCCGGAGACCGCCGCCCGGGCTGTCGCGATGAGCGGCGCACGGTTCGCCCTGCCGGTGCACTGGGGGACGCTGCACCCTCCGTTCGTCACCTACTTTGCCCGGAGCTGGCTCGAGCGGCCCGGCCACCGGTTCGCCACTGCCGTGGCGGAACAGGCTCCCGGCTGCACGGCAGTCGTCCTCGCTCCCGGCCAGTCCTGGGTCGCGCCCTCGTAAGCCCCGGGCCCCGGATTGGACCCGCCGGGGGGAAATCCCCCAGTTGGTCGCTCAGCCGCGGGACGCCGTCGTGGCGCGCTGGCCACAGGACTCAAGCATCGCCACCAGCACCTGGTGGAGTTCCCCGGCACCCTCGATCCGCTCGGGCAGCCCCGCCATGAGATCGGCCGGGCCCATCAGCACGGCGCGGTCCTGCCAACCCCCCAGTCCCCCGTGGGATCCCACGAGGCCTTCGAATGCTGCAACGTCGCCGGTCACGGGATCCACCGCGCTGTTGACATAGAGGTCCGGCGCCTCGGGGTGCATCAGCGCGAGATTCAGCACCCGCGCCGCATGCGGCCCGAAACCGGCCAGCGGGTCGGTGCCCTCCACTGCCCCGCTGGTGATATTGACGCGCCCGCCGCTTCCGATCGCCCACGCCCCGCCCTCGTCATCGATGCCGGCCACGAACCCGACGCCGGGATGGCCCGCCAGGCCGGGGACCAGGGCAGGCCACCGATGCTCGAGGGTCTGCAGACTCAGGCGCCGGTCACCCCGCAGGTACACCAGGCCCAGGTTGCCCGAGCCCAACACGACCACCGGATCCTCCGCGCCGCCTGAACCGGAAGTCTGCTGTGCCGGCGTCTCTTGTGCCTTGGTCAGCACCTTGTCGGCGCGGCCGGCGAGCTTCCCGGACAATCCGCCAGTGGCAACGTCGCCGGCGATGGAGTCCGCGCGCCCGAGTCCCTCGACGGACGCGTCCACGTTCTGAACGTGTTCCTGCATCAGTTCCGCGCACAGATCACCAAGCGCCTGGTCATACCTGTCCGCGAACGGCGTGCCCTGGGACTGGCCGTGGTCCGAGAGCACCACCAGCCGGTAGCGGCGGGGAGCGGACCCGGCGAGTTCGGCCAAGGCACCGAGCGTGCGGTCCAAGCCATCCAGGGCTGCAAGCGACTCGGGGCGGAACATGCCTGCGTGGTGGGCAATCTCGTCGTAGTCAACGTAGTCGACATAGATGCTCTTCGTGCCGCGACGCAGCTCCTCAGCCACCAGCGCCGTGTTCAGGTCCCGCAGCAGACCGTTGGTGACTGCCCGCAGCAGGGCGAAGGTCCAGTCCCGCCGCACCCGCGGGTTGAGGTCACGTTTGACCTGTCTCCGGGCCTGCCAACGCTCCTTGAAGATCTCGCCGACGGTCCGCGTGAAGCTGCGCATGAAGCCGTTCGGGGTGGCAAAAAACCAGGCGAACGCCCGGCGGGTTTGGGTCGAGCCGCGCCGGACCTCTACCCGGCTCATCGTCAAAAACGAGCGGGGCGCGTCACCGGTGAACAGGTTCGAGATGGAGACGCCGTCGTCGCAGAGCAGTCCCTGGCCGGTGCTGTGCCTGTCCTCAATCACCCGGGCGTCTGCCGGACGGTTGGCCACCAGGACGCGTTGGAGCTCACGGTCATACCACCGGAAGGCCGGGATCCCGTCGACCGTGCCGTGCAGAATGCCCATCTGGCTCGCCGGCGTCGTGCAAGGCAGCTGGGGAGTCCATTCACGGAACTGATAATCTCCCGAGGCCAGCCAGCGGCGGAGATGGGGCACTCCCCCGGACTGGATCGCCCACTGCAGCACCGGGAAAGGCACCCCGTCGAGCTGGACGAACAGGACACCGTCAACCTCCGGATCGGTCACCGTTTCCTGCCGGCGTGCCCGTCCGGCCAGCGAGGTGATGAGGCCGTCATCGGTTCCGGCTGTGGTGGCCCACGAAATGAGCGTGCCCACGACGGCACTGACCCAGGTAGCGGCGAGGGCTGTCAACGGCGTCGACTCGATGCCGGGCACCAGACGGATGGCGACGTACATGATCAGGGCCTGCCCCACCAGGGCGGTGAGAAGCACTGCCACCCAGCCCACCCTGGCCGAGATCTCCACCAGCACGGGGCGCAGGACCAGGCCGACGAGGCCGGCTGCCGCCGCCACGGCGGCGTATGACCACCAGCTGGCCGCAGAGAACCCCGGCAGCAGGGCGCCGGTGATGATGAGGGCAACAGTCGAGGCAGCCCAGGCGAGGGCCAGCCTGGCGAGGTCTGAGATTCGGGCGCCGCGGGTGCGGGCAACGCGCGTCGGCATTTTCCCAGTATGGCTGTCGGCAACCGGCACGCACCCACCCTCACAGGGTGAGAATCAGGGGCTGGGAAAAATCAGTCAGCCTGTGCGGTGTCCGGCCCGCGATCGCCGGGGGACGTTCCCGCGGGCGCAGCAGGCCAGTACGGGCTAGTCGTCCTCGTCCTTGTCCCAAGCCTCATTGCGCGCCTTGACCTTTTCCAGGGCGTGTTCGGCCTCCTCACGGGTCTTGTACGGTCCGATCAGCTGGCTCCAGTCGGACATCGCGTCTTCCTCGATCTCGTGGGTGTTGACGTTGTACCAGTATTCGGGCATCGGGGCTCCTTCATGGCCCGGAGCGTGTCCGGGCGTGTTGTCCGGGTGTGTTTTCCGGGCTGTATTTTCCGGTCTGTATTTTCCGGGGCGAGCCCGGCTACTTATATGATCAATCTATGCCTTCTCTAGCCTCAACTGCACCCATCGGCACGCTGGTCCCGGGGACAGTGAGCCCGCAGCTTCCCGTGCCGCCGTCCATCCCGCGTCCGGAATATGTAGGCAAGCCGGCTCCTGCGAAGTTCACGGGGTCCGAGGTCAAGTCGGCGGAGACCATCGAGAAGATCCGGATCGCCTCCAAAATCGCCGCCCAGGCCATCGTGGAGGTCGGCAGGCACATCGAACCCGGCGTCACCACCGACCAGCTGGACCGGGTGGGCCATGAGTTCCTGCTGGACCACAACGCGTACCCCTCCACCCTCGGATACCGGGGCTTTCCGAAGTCCCTGTGTTCGTCCCTCAACGAGGTCATCTGCCACGGCATCCCGGACAGCACCGTGGTCCGGGACGGCGACATCCTCAACATCGACATCACGGCCTTCATCGGCGGCGTCCATGGCGACACCAACTACACCTTCCTGGTCGGCGACGTCGACGAGGAATCCCGCCTCCTCGTGGAGCGCACCCGGGAATCGCTGAACCGCGCCATCCGGGCCGTGGCTCCCGGACGCGAAATCAACGTGATCGGCCGGACCATCGAGTCCTACGCAAAGCGCTTCGGCTACGGCGTGGTCCGCGACTTTACCGGGCACGGAGTTGGCGAAGCCTTCCACACCGGGCTGATCATTCCGCACTATGACGCGGCCCCGGCATACAACACCACCATGGAAACCGGTATGGTGTTCACGATCGAGCCAATGCTGACCCTGGGCACCGTTGACTGGGACATGTGGGCTGATGACTGGACCGTCGTGACCCGCGACCGCAAGCGCACCGCCCAGTTCGAGCACACCCTGCTCGTGACGGAGTCCGGTGCCGAGGTCCTCACGCTGCCCTGACCGCCCGCTCCACACGCTAGTTCCCGGAACCACCCCGCTCTTTCACCACCGGCCCTGCCCGGTCACTACAGCCCGCCCCTGCCACGAACGGAACGACATTGGCCAAGAAGGACGAAAAGTCGAAGAAGAACGCCCCCCTGATCGGCATTGACATCGGTGGGACCGGAATCAAGGGCGGGATCGTGGACCTGAAGAAGGGGAAGCTGATCGGCGACCGGGTGCGCTTCCCGACGCCGCAGCCCTCCACCCCTGAGTCCGTGGCCGAAGTCGTCGCGCAGGTTGTCGCCGAGCTCTCTGCCCGTTCCGATGCCCCCGACGCCAGCAGCCCCGTGGGCGTGACCTTCCCCGGCATCATCCAGCACGGTGTGGTCCATTCGGCCGCGAATGTGGACAAGTCGTGGCTGGAAGCCGACATCGATGCCATGCTCACGGCGCGTCTCGGCCGCCCGGTGGAGGTCATCAACGACGCAGACGCCGCCGGACTCGCCGAAGCCCGCTTCGGTGCCGGCGAGGGAGTCGCCGGCACCGTGCTGGTGATCACCCTTGGCACCGGCATCGGCTCGGCGTTCATTTTCGACGGGAAGCTGGTTCCCAACGCCGAACTCGGCCACCTTGAGATCGACGGCTTCGACGCCGAGACCAAGGCCTCAGCCGTGGCCCGTGAGCGCGAGGGCCTCAGCTGGGAACAGTACAGCGTCCTGCTGCAGCGCTACTTCTCCCACGTGGAATTCCTGTTCTCCCCCGAGCTCTTCATTGTGGGCGGCGGCATCTCCAAGCGTGCAGACGAGTACCTGCCGCACATGAAGCTGCGCACGCCGATCGTCCCGGCCGAGCTGAAGAACGACGCCGGGATCGTGGGCGCGGCCATCGAGATTGCCCTCAAGCACAAGCTGGCCAAATAAAGCGCCCCTCGCGGGATTAAGGCCAATTGAGCTATCACTCCGGGTCGTTCTGAACGCTGGGAACGACCCGGAGTGATAGCTCAATTTCTTTGTGGAGCGGTGAGGTGGAGCCGGTGGTGGCTGCGGCTTCCCCTCCGCTGCCACCACCGGAGTCTGTGGTGGATCCTGGGATGCAGTCGCCAGGACAATCAGGACATTTACGACGGCGCCTGCAGCGGCCGCTTGTCCGGGCTCTTGCCGTCCCTGCCCTTGGTCTCTGCCTCATGGCGAAGCAGGGAAATCGCCGATTCGAAGTCCTCGAGGGATTCGAAGGCCTGGTAGACGCTGGCGAACCGCAGGTAGGCGACCTCGTCGAGACGCTGCAGCGGCTCCAGGATCGCCAGCCCGACTTCGTGGGCCTCGATTTCGGCGGCGCCGGAGCCCCGGATCGCCTCCTCGACTTCCTGCGCCAGCAGGGCGAGGTCGTCTTCGGTGACCGGGCGGCCCTGGCAGGCCTTGCGCACGCCGTTGATGACCTTGCTGCGGCTGAACGGCTCGCCGACCCCGGAGCGCTTGATGACGGTCAGGCTTGTGGTTTCCACGGTGGTGAACCGGCGGCCGCATTCGGGGCACTGCCGGCGGCGCCGGATGGCGGAGCCGTCGTCGGCGATCCGGCTGTCCACGACGCGCGAATCAGGGTTCCGGCAGAACGGGCAATACATGTCGGTTCCTCCCCTGTCGCAATCCGCTGTGACCTCAGTTTACGACTAGATGTAGCTGAATAACAAGCCTGTAATTACTACATGTAGTGGTCTGGGTCCTGAACTACCGGGCGGCGAACCGCACCGTGACGGCCTCGCCGTGCGCCGGCAGGTCCTCCGCGCCGGAGAGGCTGACGATGTGGCCGCTGACCTGCTCCAACGCGGCGCGGGTGTAGTTGATGACCTGGATGGCGCGCAGGAACGTGGTCACGTTCAGTCCGGAGGAGAAGGCCGCGGTGCCGCTGGTGGGCAGCACGTGGTTGGAGCCGGCGCAGTAGTCCCCCAGGCTCACGGGGCTGTAATCCCCCACGAAGATCGCACCGGCGCTGCGGATCCGGCCGGCCACCCGGGCGGCGTCGGCGGTCATGATTTCAAGGTGTTCCGCGGCGTACGCGTCGCAGGCGGCGATGCCCTGCTCCAGGTCCTCGACCAGCACCACCCCGGACTGCGGGCCCGAGAGTGCCTCGCGGACGCGGCTGGAGTGCTTGGTGGCAGCGGCCTGCCGCTCAAGCTCCACGCGGACCTCGGCGGCGAGGGCCTCGGAGTCGGTGAACAGGACCGAGGCAGCCTTGGGGTCGTGCTCGGCCTGGCTGATGAGGTCCGCGGCCACGAGCGCCGGACTGGCGGTGGCGTCCGCGAGGATCGCGATCTCCGTGGTGCCGGCCTCGGAATCGATCCCGACAACCCCTTTGACCAGGCGCTTGGCGGTGGCCACGAAGATATTGCCCGGACCGGTGACGACATCCACGGGGTCGATCCCGGGGAGGTGGCCGCCGTCGGACGCGTCGGCCGGGATGCCGTAGGCGAAGGCCGCAATGGCCTGCGCCCCGCCGATCGCGTAGACCTCCTCGATGCCCAGCAGGCAGGCCGCAGCCAGGATCGTGGGGTGCGGGAGGCCGCCGAAGTTCTTTTGCGGCGGCGAGGCCAGGGCAATCGATTCGACGCCGGCGGCCAGGGCCGGGACCACGTTCATGATCACCGAGGACGGGTAGACCGCCAGGCCGCCGGGGACATAGAGCCCCACGCGCGCCACCGGCACCCAGTTCTGGCTGACGACGGCGCCCTCTCCGAGTTCGACGTCGATGTTCGCCGGGCGCTGGGCGTCGGCGAAGGCGCGGGCCCGCTTGATGGACTCCTCCAGGGCCGCGCGGACGGCGGGATCCAGGTTCTCGAGGGCTGCACGCAGCGCCTCGGCCGGGACGCGGGGATGCGCCTGCTCAACGCCGTCGAAAGCCAGTGCCAGCTCCCGCAGTGCGCCGAAGCCCCGCGCGCGGACGGCGGAGATGATATCCAGGACCTTGCCCTCGGCGTCGGCCATCGTCCCGGACTGTGCCCGGGGCACGGCGGCGCGGAGTCCGGCGAGAGACAGGTGCGCACCGCGCACGTCCACCGTGCGGAAGTTAAGGGCGGCGGTCATCGGGGTCACGGGGCTGTCAGGAGTTAGGCTCACCCGATCATTTTACGTGCCCCGCCGCGGCGGGGTTTGCCGCCGTTGCCCGGGAAGAGGCTGTTCAGGAAGATGGCCAGGGCGATCGCTGCCGGCCAGATGGCGAGGACCGCATAGGAGCGCAGGGAGAAGGCGACGCTGGCGCTGGCCGAAGTATCCGCCGGCGCTCCCCACCATTGGGCGCTGAGCACACCGGTTCCCCACGCGATGAGCGCACCGGCAGCGCCGGCGAGGACCACGAGGACAACGGTGCCGGGGCCGGGCTGCTGGTGCTTGTTGCCGGCGACGAACGACCCGGCAATGCACCCTGCGAGCAGGCACAGCCCCGCCAGCACAAGGTCCCGGGGCAGCCAGGTGGCGGTGTTGGTGCCGGCGGCGAGGTCAGGGTTTCCGGTCAGGAGATTCAGGCCCGACGGCGCCAGAAGCCACCAAAGCAGCCCCACCGGGATGCCGGCGGCCGCGATGACCGCGGCCTTCCGCCATGTCCCCCCGGACCCGGGCTGCCCCTCGGGACGCCGCCCGGGCTGTGCGGGTTCCCCGGCGTCGTGGACGGGGCCGTCAACTGCGGACTGTGTCATGCAACAAACCGTAACAAGGATTCCCGCGGCGCATGACGCCGGCCGGCAGCACATGACGGGAGACGTAAAGAAAATGCCGCACTCGATTCACCTGCGCAATACGCTGGCAGAGTAGAAGTACGACACGCACGTGCAGCAGGGAGTTGGATCGCAGTGGCCACAGATGAAGGTATTTTCGAGGGAACATTCAGGGAAATGTTCCGCCGGCACGCGGCGGGCGTGGCCATCATCACGGCCAACCACAACGGCGTCCCGTTTGGATTCACGGCGACCTCCGTGGCCTCGCTGTCCGCCAAGCCGCCGCGCTTTACGTTCAACATGGCCAGGACCTCCAGCTCGTGGCCGGCCGTGGCGAACACGACCTACATTGGCGTGCACATGCTCGGACTCGAAAACCAGGAGCTCGCCGACCGTTTCGCCCGGGCCGGCAACCGGTTCGACGGCGACCACTGGGAGCTCGGACCCCACGAGGTGCCCGTGCTCAAGGGAGTCAGCGGCTGGCTGATCGGCAAGGTCCAGATGCGGCTCTCCTTCGAGAACAACGCGGTCGTGGTGGTCGAGGTGGTGGAGGGCCAGGTCGGCGACGACGGTGTTCCCCTGCTCTACCACTCCGGGGCCTACAGCCAGCCCGTTCCGCTCGACTACGAGATCTGACTGACGCCTCGACGGGCCACGCATTAAAACTTCCCCGGTGGTGCATCCGGCGACGGCCTCTGGCCGGTAGTAAGGGTGTAAGCACAACCACCGCCCCAAGTGGGGCCCCGATGAGGAGTTGGAAATGCGCAAGACACTCTCTGCAGCCACCGGAGCAATGACGCTGCTGGCAGCAGTGGCCCTGGCTGCCCCGGCCCAGGCCGGGACCTGGCACCACCGCGACGAGGGAACGGCAAAGCTATCCGTCCTCCACGGTGTTCCGGGCCTTACCGTGGACGTCTGGGTCGACGGCAAACTCACCCTGGATAATTTCACACCGGGCACATTGGCCGGGCCGTTGAACGTCCCCGACGGAGACCACAAGGTCGCCATCACCGGTGCCGACGCCACCAGCGCCGACCACCCCGTGATAGGTCCGGTCACAGTGGACCTCGAAGAAGGTCGGGACTACACAGCGGTCGCACATCTGGCCGCTGACGGGACGCCCACGGCCACCCTCTTCACCAATGACACCTCCGCCAGCCCGGATGGCAAGGGCAAGCTGACCGTCCGGCACGTCGCTGCGGCCCCCGCCGTCGATGTCCTGGCCGGTGGCAACGCGGTCATTGAGGGACTCACCAACCGGCATCAAAGGACCCTCACCCTCAAGGCCGGAACCGTCCCGGCCTCGGTCGCAGCCGAGGGAACCACTGACCCGCTGATCGGCCCGGCCGACATCAAGGTCAGTGCGGGGAAAAACACCATCGTCTACGCCTGGGGAAGCCTCGCCGACAACAACCTTGGGGCCGCCGTACAGGTAGTGGACTCTTCATCGCGCGGACACAAAGGCCACCACGAGTAAGCCATCCGGAGCTCCAGCAGGCATCCTGTTTTCTCGCCCGGTGGGGTCGCATCAACCGCGGCCCCACCGGCATGCGCAGTGACAGCCCGGACGGCTGACCCAGTTCGACCATGGCGGAGGCCCCGCGCGAGCGGCATAATGTGGTGCAACAGGGGCCACTGCCGCTCAAAGGAGCACCTGATGGAGGCTGCCGCATCGCACGATTGGGACTCCGGTCTCGATCACGCATTTGCCGGCGGCGACGAACGCGTCCTCGCGGAGGCGTATCGACGGTTCAGCCCGCTCGTCTACACGCTGGCGCTAAGATCCTTGGGAGAGCGTGCCGCTGCTGACGACGTCACCCAGGAGGTCTTCATTCGGGCCTGGAAATCACGGACCACTTTTCGCCCGGAGGCGGCGCGGCTGCCGGCATGGCTGATCGGGATCGCCCGCAATGCAATCTCCGACGCCTTGTCCGCTCGCTCCCGCCAGCGCCATCTCGAACAAGCAGCCGCTCTCTTGGTCGTTGACCCCGTTTCCCGCCCGGATGCCGGGGACGTCGAAGAGGTCGCCGACCGCCTGACGTTGGACGAAGAACTGGAGCACTTAGGGGATCCACAGCAAGCAATAATGCGGCTGGCGTTCTATGAAGACCTGACTCACGACCAGATCTCATCGCGCCTCAACCTGCCGCTCGGTACCGTCAAAAGCCACATCCGGCGCAGCCTAACCCGCTTACGCACCCGCCTGGAGGTGGAACATGGAACACCTTGACGCCGAACTTCTCAGTCTGCTCGCCCTTGGCGAGCCCCTGGGCACGGACGCCGACGCCGACCACCTCGCCAGCTGCCCCGTGTGCAGCGAAACCCTCCGAGGCCTGCAACATGCCGTGCACGTTGCCACCCTCGACACCGCAGGCATCAAACTCGAGCAACCCGGCAGCCAGAACTGGGCCGTCATCCATCAGGCCCTCGCCCTCTCGCCGGCCCTCGCAACGGATCCCCTGAGCCAGCCCAGCTCAGGGCCCTCTGCCCCGGAGAAACCTGCCGCGGCGGAGGCGCGCCCGAACAACGGCGACGGTACAAAGCCGGCACCGATACCAATGCGGTCCAGCGCCAAAGACAGGCATGGCCGTCCCGGCCTGTGGATTATCGCGGCTGCGGCCGGAGTCGTTCTTGGCACGGCCGCCGGATGGACCGCTGCCGGGGTTCTCGGACACACCGGCACTCCCGCACCCACCTCCACCCAGTCGGGTTCCGCTTCGACAGTCCTCGCCCAAACGTCCCTGACTCCGCTGCCCGCACATACCGGGAGCGGAGATGCCCGGGTGGAGCAACTCCCCGATGGAACCCGGCACCTGATCATCCGGCTCTCCAACGACCACATCACCGGATTCCGGGGGGTGTGGGTCGGCTCCGCCGACTTGTCCAGAATGGTCAGCCTGGGTGTCCTCGACAATGAATCCGGCATCTTCACCATCCCGGACGGCATTGACCTGGCCCAGTACCCCATCGTGGACGTCTCCAACCAGCCATACAACGGGAACCCGGCCCACTCTGCCGACAGCATCGCCCGGGGAACGCTCAACCCGAAAAGCTGATCCTCGGATTCCATCCGTGAACCCTGGCGGGGCGGGAGGGACTCAGGGCGCTCTGGATCGCTCAGCCTTGCCAGGCGGCCAGCAACCCCTGCATGTCAGTTATCCAGGCACGTCGGGCCGAGCAGCACCTTCAAGTCGCCGAACAGTGACGGGCTCGGGTTGACGCGCAGGTGCACCGGCAGGCCCATGACCTCCACCCGGGTGTCGCCCTGCAGGTGCAGGCGGACCTCCGAATTTCCGCGGTGCGTGCGCAGCACGTCGCCCAGCTCAGTGACCACGGCCTCGGTGGCCTTGTGCGTGGCCATGGTGATCACCACGGGCCCGTTCTGGCTGTCGCTGAGGTCCGGCACGGAGAGTTCCATGCAGTTCAAGGTGACGGCGCCGTCGTCACGCCGCTGCAGCCGGCCCTTGACCACCACGATCAGGTCCTCCGCGAGCACCGAGGCGATGGGGCCATAGACCTGGCCGAAGAACATGACCTCCATGGAACCGGCGAGGTCCTCGATTTCGGCCCGGGCGTAGGCGTTGCCGCTGGCCTTGGCGATCCGTCGGCTGAGCGAGGTGATCATGCCGGCGATGGTCACGATCGAGCCGTCCGGCGGGCCGTCTTCGGCGATGATCGAGGTGATCGACCGGTCGGCGTGCTGGCTCAGGAGCCCTTCCAGTCCCTGCAGCGGGTGGTCGGAGACGTAAAGGCCGAGCATGTCGCGCTCGAACGCCAGTTTGTCCTTCTTCTCCCATTCCGGCAGGTCCGGGATCTCGGTGCTGAGCGACGCCTCGGGCTCCTGGTCCTCAAAGCCGGCGAAGAGGTCGAACTGGCCGATCGCCTCGTTGCGCTTGAGGGTGATGACGGAGTCGATCGCTTCTTCATGGATCATGGCCAGGGCCCGCCGGGGGTGGCCGAGCGAGTCGAAGGCACCGGCCTTGATCAGGGATTCGATGGTGCGCTTGTTGCAGACCACTGCCGGGACCTTCAGGAGGTAGTCCTTGAAGGAGGTGTAGGCGCCTTCCTTTTCGCGCGCCGCCACCATGGCTTCGACGGCGTTCACGCCGACGTTGCGGATGGCGCCCATGCCGAAGCGGATGTCGGTGCCCACCGGGGTGAAGTTGAGGGCTGACTCGTTGACGTCGGGCGGCAGCACCGTGATGCCCATGCGCCGGCATTCGTTGAGGTAGATCGCCGACTTGTCCTTGTCATCGCCCACCGAGGTCAGCAGGGCAGCCATGTACTCCGGCGCGTAGTGCGCCTTCAGGTACGCGGTCCAGTAGGAGATCACGCCGTAGGCGGCCGAGTGCGCCTTGTTGAAGGCGTAGTCGGAGAACGGCAGCAGGATGTCCCAGAGGGTCTTGACCGCGGCCATGGAATAGCCGTTGTCCTGCATGCCCTGGGAGAAGCCGGCGAACTGCTTGTCCAGCTCGGATTTCTTCTTCTTGCCCATGGCGCGGCGCAGGATATCGGCCTGGCCCAGGGTGTAGCCGGCGAGCTTCTGCGCCACGGCCATGACCTGCTCCTGGTACACGATCAGCCCGTAGGTCCCGCCGAGGATTTCGGACAGCGGTTCCTCGAGCTCCGGGTGGATCGGGATGACTTCCTGGATCTTGTTCTTGCGCAGCGCGTAGTCGGTGTGCGCGTTGGCACCCATGGGTCCGGGCCGGTAGAGGGCCAGTACGGCGGAGATGTCTTCGAAGTTGTCAGGCTTCATCAGCTTGAGCAGGGACCGCATGGGGCCGCCGTCGAGCTGGAAGACGCCCAGCGTGTCTCCGCGGGCCAGCAGCTCGTAGGACGCCACGTCATCGAGCTCAAGGGTTTCAAGGTCGAGGTCGATGCCGCGGTTCATTTTGATGTTTTCCAGGGCATCGGAAATGATCGTCAGGTTTCGCAGCCCGAGGAAGTCCATCTTGATCAGGCCGAGGCCTTCGGACGTCGGGTAGTCGAACTGGGTGATGACCTGGCCGTCCTGGAAGCGGCGCATGATCGGGATCACGTCGATGATGGGGTCCGAGGACATGATGACGCCGGCGGCGTGCACGCCCCATTGCCGCTTCAGGCCCTCGATGCCCAGCGCCGTCTCGAAGACCTTGGCGGCCTCCGGGTCAGTGCTGATGAGCTGGCGGAAGTCGCCGGCCTCGCTGTAGCGCTTGGACTGGGGGTTCTGAATGTCGGCCAGCGGGATGTCCTTGGCCATGACCGCCGGTGGCAGCGCCTTGGTCAGCTGCTCGCCCATGCTGAACGGGTAGCCCAGCACACGCGAAGAGTCCTTGAGGGCCTGCTTGGTCTTGATGGTGCCGTAGGTGACGATCATCGCCACGCGCTCGTCGCCGTATTTGCGGGTGACGTAGTCGATCACTTCGGAGCGGCGCCGGTCATCGAAGTCGACGTCGAAGTCAGGCATGGAGACGCGGTCCGGGTTGAGGAAGCGCTCGAAGATCAGGCCGTGGTGCAGCGGGTCCAGGTCGGTGATGCGCATGGCGTAGGCCACCATGGAGCCGGCACCGGAGCCACGCCCGGGACCGACCCGGATGCCGTTGTTCTTGGCCCAGTTGATGAAGTCGGCGACGACGAGGAAGTAGCCCGGGAAGCCCATCGAGGTGATGACTTCGAGCTCATAGTCCGCCTGCTTGCGGACCTTGTCCGGGATGCCCTGGGGGTAGCGGTAGCGGAGTCCCTTGTCGACCTCCTTGACCAGCCAGGACGTTTCGTCCTCCCCCTCCGGGCAGGGGAACCGGGGCATGTAGTTGGCGCCGGTGTTGAAGGAAACTTCGCAGCGTTCGGCGATCAGGAGCGTGTTGTCGCACGCCTCGGGGTGGTCGCGGAACAGTTCGCGCATTTCCTGCGGTGACTTCAGGTAGTAGCCGCTGCCGGAGAAGGCGAAGCGCGAGCCGCCGTTGTCGTAGGTCGGCTCCAGGAGGGTGGAACCGGACTGGATGGCCAGGAGGGCCTCGTGCGCCTTGGCGTCGTGCTCGTGCGTGTAGTGCAGGTCGTTGGTGGCCACCAGCGGCAGATTCAGGTCCTTGGCCAGGCGCAGCAGGTCACCGGTGACGCGCCGCTCGATGTCCAGGCCGTGGTCCATGAGCTCACAGAAGTAGTTCTCGGCCCCGAAGATGTCGCGGAACTCCGCCGCGGCCTCCACGGCTTCGCGGTACTGGCCGAGCCGCAGCCGGGTCTGGACCTCGCCGGACGGGCACCCGGTGGTGGCGATGAGCCCTTCCGAGTAGGTGTTCAGCAGCTCGCGGTCCAGCCGGGGCCATTTGCCGAAGACCGAGTCCAGCGAGGCGATCGAGGAGGCCCGGAAAAGGTTCCGCATGCCCACGTTGTTGTAGCTGAGCAGGGTCATGTGCGTGTACGAGCCGCCGCCGGAAATGTCGTCCTTGCGCTGGTGCTCCTCGCCCCAGCGCACACGGGTCTTGTCCGTGCGGGCGGTCCCGGGAGTCACATAGGCTTCGACGCCGATGATGGGCCTGATGCCCTGGTCTGTTGCGCGCTTCCAGAAGTCGAAGGCGCCGAACAGGTAGCCGTGGTCGGTCGTGGCGAGGGCCGGCATGCCGAGCCGTTCGGTTTCGTCGAACAGCTCACCGAGCCGGGCGGCACCGTCCAGCATCGAGTACTCGGTGTGGTTGTGGAGATGGACAAACGAGTCGTTGCTGGAAGTCACCGCACCATTCTAGTGCCGTGCCACGACGGCGGCGTGCAGCCACGGCGGTGGGCACCGAACGGCGGCATGGGCGGCCCGGCAGAACCCCGTGGATTCAGGCCGCCCGTGCCGTGCGGCTCAGGCGTTTCCGGACTCCAGGACCGTCAGCGCGTACTGCAGGTCCTGCGGGTACTCGCTGGCGACGGTAACCCGCTCCCCTGTCCGCGGGTGGTCGAAGGACAGTTCCCGGGCGTGCAGCCACTGCCGGGTGAGGCCGAGGGTGGCGGCCAGCCTCGGGTCAGCACCGTAGGTGAGGTCACCGGCGCAGGGGTGGCGCAGGGCCGAGAAATGCACGCGGATCTGGTGGGTGCGGCCCGTCTCGAGGTGCACCTCCACGAGTGAGGCTTTCCCGAAAGCTTCCAGGACCTCATAGTGCGTCACCGAATCACGGCCGTCCTCGGTCACGGCAAACCGCCAGTCATGGCCGGGGTGCCGGCCGATGGGCGCGTCGATGGTGCCCGCCAGCGGATCGGGAAGGCCCTGGACGACGGCGTGGTAGACCTTGTCCACGGTGCGCTCCTTGAAGGCCCGCTTGAGCACGGTGTAGGCATTTTCGGTCTTGGCCACCACCATGACACCGGACGTGCCGACATCGAGCCGGTGGACGATGCCGGCGCGCTCCGGGGCGCCCGACGTCGAAATCCGGTAGCCGAGCCCGGCGAGGCCTCCCACCACCGTGGGTCCCACCCAGCCGGGCGAAGGGTGCGCGGCCACACCGACCGGTTTGTCGATGACCACAAATTCGTCATCGTCCAGCAGGATCAACAGGTCGTCCACTACTTCCTCCACGATTTCCAGGGGGTCCCTGCGGTCCGGCACCACGACCTCGAGCACTGTGCCCAGGGTGAGTTTGAGGGACTTTCCGACCTTCCCTGCGTTGCTGGTGACGTTGCCTTCGGCGATCAGGACTGCGGCCTGGGAGCGGGAGATGTCCATCAGCCTGGCCAGTCCGGCGTCCACGCGGGAACCGGCGAGGTCCTCCGTGACGGTGAAGCGGTGGTGCCCGGCGGGTGCGGTGCCGGCTTCGGCGGCCATATCGGCCGCCATGTCAGCGGCGTTTCCTGAGGCAGTGTCAGACATCGTTAGCCACCGTATCCTTCGTGTGGCGCGAGCCGTCCAGGGAGATTCCGCGGAGCGTGAGCAGGCAGATGATCACGACGGCGGAGACGACGGCGGAGTCGGCGATGTTGAAGATCGCGAAGTTTGGCAGCTGGATGAAGTCCACCACATGGCCCATCGCGAAGGACGGCTCGCGGAACAGCCGGTCCGTCAGGTTCCCGAGTGCGCCGCCGAGCAGCAGTCCCAGCGCCAGGGCCCACCAGAGCGAACCGAGCTTGCGCAGCTGCAGCAGGATCGCGACAGACACGGCCGCCATGATGATCGTGAACACCCAGGTGACGTTCTCGCCGATCGAGAACGCCGCCCCCGAGTTGCGGATGTAGAACCAGTGCAGCAGCGGGGGAAGCACGGGGATCCGCTCACCCTCGGTCATGGTGGTCGTGACCCAGAGCTTGGTGAGCTGGTCGAACACGTAGGCGAAGACCGCGAAGGCAGCGAAAAGGACAAACAGCTTTGCCCGCCGCGGCCGGGCGCGCACGGGCTGTGCCGCCTCGACAGGCTGCATGGCGTCTGGTGATGGTGCGTCAGTCATAGGGCTTTCGATCGGGAGCCAGTGCGGGGACCGGGTTCAGGTACCGGCAAGTGCCGGGCACCTGGGCCGGTGCCGGCACGTTGCGGGAAAAGGGAAAAGCCGGCGGCCGAGGAATCCTCAGCCACCGGCTTTCAGAATACTTGCTTTTTGCCCTAGCTGGCTTCGCCAACCTCGGGGGCCGCGACGGAGCCGCGGGCGTCCAGGTCGCGGAGCTGGCCTTCGATGTAGGCCTTCAGGCGTGAGCGGTAGTCGCGCTCGAAGCCGCGAAGCTGCTCGACCTTGCGTTCCAGGACGGAGCGCTGCTGCTCGAGGGCACCGAGGATCTTGCGGGACTTTTCCTGCGCATCGTTGACGAGGCTGCTGGCCTCGATCTGAGCTTCAGCGATGATCTTGTCCCGCTGCTGCTCGCCGTCGGCGACGTGCTTGTCGTGCATCTGCTGCGCCATGGCGAGCAGGCCGGCGGCGGACTCCGACGCCGGGGTGGCGGCGCTGCGCGCCGGCTCGACAACCTGGGCGGCCTTGGCGGCCTGCTCGGCTTCCTTCTTCTTGGCGGCTTCTGCGGCCGCCTTTGCCTTGGCCTCGGCCTCGGCCTTGGCGGTGTCTTCCTTCTCGGCCTTGACGGGTGCCGGGACCTTTTCCACCACGGGTGCGGCGGCTGCGGAGCTGGCAGGCGTGCCGGCGCCGGATTCGGCGAGCTTCTTGCGCAGCTCGTCGTTCTCCTGGTTCAGGCGCCGAAGTTCGACGACGATCTCGTCCAGGAAGTCGTCAACCTCGTCCTGGTCGTAGCCTTCGCGGAACTTGGTCGGCTGAAAGCGCTTGTTGACAACGTCTTCTGGCGTCAAAGCCATCTGGTCACCTCGTTGGTCTAGTTAGTCAGTAGGCCTTCCGGCCGTCAAA
>Ga0207691_10000974_pt1 | contig 28486 bp, 21 predicted proteins | sample KBSM13metaG_FD_184327 | JGI IMG/M metagenome (GOLD analysis project Ga0207691, IMG submission 184327) | Miscanthus rhizosphere microbial communities from Kellogg Biological Station, Michigan, USA - KBS M1-3 metaG (SPAdes) (version 2) | ecosystem: Host-associated > Plants > Roots > Rhizosphere >...
GATACCGCCCGGATCGTCCAGGAGCAGCAACGCATTGCTCCGATATTCGTTCACGTCGTCTGGCAAGAGCGCGATCGGATGCAACGCCGCGCTGCTCTCGAGCGCGCCCAGTGCTTGCTCGAGCACCGGCGGCCCGCCTGTTTCGGCCGAAGCATTGCTCACGTCCGCCGCGACCATCACCCCTAAAGCCGCGGACTGTGCCGCCAACGGACAGCGATCGTCGCCCTTCTGCGCATCGCCGCCATTCAGCTCCAGCTCGGCCCGCGTAAGCTTCGGATCGAAATCGAGCCCCAGCTCCTGAACGCCGCCACGTGTCATCAGTGGTACCGGCTTTCCGCTCTTGTCTCCCACTAGCGAAACCGCGCGCCCGGCCGCGGCTGCTGGCGACGTGCAGGCGATGTGCGCCACGATCCGCCGACCTCGCCGCTCCGCCGCAAAAATCGCGCAATTCTCCAGCGGCGTCGCAAGCTCCGGCACCGGCGCCCAGAGCGGCGGCTGGCCTTCGGCCTCGGACAGCGCTGGTCCCGCCAAATCACTCAGCAGCACCACGCGCTTGTCGTGGTGCGGCACGCTCGCGATGCTCGTGCGCGCCAAGCCCACCGCAGCCTCGAGATCCGTACTGCGATCGCTCTCGCTCAAATCGCGCAGCGCGCGCCGAGCCGCGTTCAAATCGGTGGTCGCGGCCAACGCCAGCCGCGCCGGCTTGCCTGCGAGCACGATCGCGATGGCGTCGCCCTCACGCGCCGACGCCAGCAGCTCACGCGCCGCGCGCATGGCCCGCTCGAAGCGCGGCCCATCGGCTGCAAGCGCGCGCATGCTGTGTGAGTCATCCAGCACCAGCGCGAACGCTACCGAAGCGCCTGCGCTGCGAGTCAACGACAAGCGCGAGCACTGCACGAACGGCGTCGCCCCGATCACGGCCAAACAAGCGATCAGCAAGGCGCGAATCGCCAACAGCAGGCGATCTTCGAGCGTGGCCCGCTCGCGTGCCACGGAGCGCGCCGCTGGCACCAGCGCAGTCGGCGGAAAATCCCGCTCCCGCGCCCGCCCACGCCTGAGCAAGTGCGCCGCGATCGGAATCGCCACGAACAAGCCGACGCCGAGCGCCGCCGCGACCAGAAAGCTCACGACAGGCCACCCACGGAATCGAGCACTTTGCGCACGGCTTTTACCGGATCTTCGGCGCTGTTCAGCAGCACCAGCGAGCCGCCACGGCTGAGCAGCCGCTCCGACCAGTGGCTGGCCTGCGCTTCGAGCGCCGCCAGATACTGCGGCCGAGCCGCCGCGGCGTCGGTCTCGACGCGCGAGTCACCTTCGAGCGCGCGCAGGTGAAGCGGACCAGTGAACGGAAAATCCACTTCACTGGGATCGAGCACACGCGCTACGGACAGCGTTTTGCCGCGTGTGCCCAGCGCGCCGATGGCGACCTCTGCGCCCGCCGGCAGATCGAGCAGATCACTCAACACCACCACGGTCGATCCGCGGCCCGCACGGCGCTCGACGCGCGCCACCGCGCGCTCCAAGGCCGGCAAGTCCGATTTCAGATCCGCGCTCGGCTGCGCGGTCTCGAGCGCGCCGACCACGCGCTCGAACGCCTCGCGCCCGCCGGCCGTCGCGAGCTCCACCGTGCGCTCCCCGCCCAACCAATCGAGCGATACGCGATCGCCCGCGCCCAGCGCAATCTTGCACAAGGCGGCGGCGATCAGCGCGGCGTAGGCGTATTTGGCACCGGGCGCGCCTTCGCCGCGATAACTCATCGATAGGCTGGCATCGACCAGCAAACACAAGGTGCGATCCGTCTCGGTCTCGAATTGGCGTACGAGCAATGTGCCGTGGCGCAGCAGCGCATGGCGATCGATGAAGCGCAGATCATCGCCCGGCACGTAGCTGCGCTGGCCGCCGAATTCGATGCCCGCGCCGCGGCGGCGGCTGCGGTGACCGCCCGCGTAGACGCCGTCGGCGACCGTTTTCGCGCGCAGACGCAGCGGTGCGAGCTTACCCCAGTCCAGTGCCTTGCGGAGCGCGCTCAATTGCCCCCGCGCGCGCACGCCGAGATGATCTTCGGACTGAGCTCGACCGGGTCGAGCGCCGCATTCTTGTCGCGCTTGCGCCACTCCGTGCAGGCTTGCGTGGCGAGCCCGGTTGCGTCGAGCGCGACGTAGGCTTCGAGCAACTGGCGATTGACGATCGCTTGCTCCGGCTCGGTGAGCGCGCCGGAAGCCAGAAAGCGGCTGCCCCGCGCTGCGGCGTCCACGTAACGCCCGCCCTTCACGTCCGCGATCAACGCCGGGATCTCCTGGGATATCTTGCGCTGCGCGTCGCGCACGCTGCCCAGCGCCTCCGAGCAGGTGTTGCCCGCTGATTCCTGCGCGGCTTTTTTGCCGAGCTCGGTCAGCGGCAATTCCGTGAGTGGCACGAGCACTACGTCATGGGGTTGGATCTTGTGCCCGTTGAAGCCGTTGTAGTGGTCGAGCACCCAAGCCTTGTTCATGTCGCCGTAATACTTGAAGGCGATCGTGACCACCGTCTCGTTGCTACCCGAAACGAGCACGCGCAGATTGTAAGGCACGATCAGCTCGGCGCCTTCCACCGGCGTGAGCCATGGATTGGAGCCGTTGGCCATCGACAGCACGTCGGAGCGGTACGGTGCGCCGAGCAAGCGAGCCGCCAGTTGCTCCCAAGTGTCGCCTTTCTTCACCACGCGATGACCGACCGAGGGCACCTCGAGGCGCATGCCTTTGACGATCGGGGAGCCGCCTTCGACGGCCAGCAGGTTGGCGTCGACGAGGAACTTCTCGTACTGGATCTTGCCGTAATACTTCTCGGCGATCGAGGCGAGGGTGTCGCCTTGCACGACGATGTGGGTGAAGGCGTTGGCGGTGTGGGGCACCGAGCCGAGCGCAAGCGCGCTGAGCAGGGCGAGGGCGAGGCGGGGGGACTTCATGGGGGCGGGGGACGGCGAGCTTAGCCCCCCTCGGCTCGTCCCCCAATATCGCCGATATTTGCCGGTATTCCAGTGCTGGCGGACGGTTTGTGGCGCTGACATTTGAGCTCGGGCCTCGCTCGGTCTACTGCTTGGGGCGATGACCAACGGCGCCGAGCCTCGAGCTACTTCGTTTCCCAAGGACCAGATCAAAGTTCTCTTGCTGGAGAACATTCACCAGAGCGCGCAGCAGCTCTTCGCCGCGGAGCAGTTCCAGGTGGAAGCGCTCAAGCACGCGCTCAAGGAAGACGAGCTGATTCAGAAAATCAGCGACGTGCACCTGCTCGGCATTCGCAGCAAGACGCACGTGACGGACCGCGTTCTGGCTGCGGGCAAGCGGCTGCTCGGCGTGGGCTGCTTCTGCATCGGCACCAACCAAGTCGATTTGGCAGCGGCCAATCGTCAGGGCGTTCCGGTGTTCAACGCGCCGTTCTCCAACACCCGCAGCGTCGCAGAGCTGATCATCAGCGAGATCATCGCGCTCTCGCGCAAGATGACCGATCGCTCGCGTGAAGTGCACACCGGGATTTGGAACAAGGCTTCGGTCGACTGCAACGAGGTCAGGAACAAGACCCTCGGCATCATCGGCTACGGCCACATCGGGCGTCAGCTGGGCGTGCTGGCCGAAGCCATGGGCATCCGCGTGATCTTCTTCGACATCACGTCCAAGCTGCCGATGGGCAACAACCGCACGGTCGCCACGCTGGACGAGCTGCTCGCTGAGGCCGACTTCGTGTCGTTGCACGTGCCGGCGACTGCCCAAACCAAGAACATGATCGGCGCTCGCGAGCTTTCCGTGATGCGCAAGGGCAGCTATCTGTTGAATGCCAGCCGCGGCAGCGTGGTCGACATCCCGGCCCTGGCGCAGGCGCTCCAGAGCGGCCACTTGGGTGGAGCCGCGATCGATGTCTTTCCGCAGGAACCGGAGTCGAACGACGATCCGTTCAAGAGTGAGCTGCAGGGCTTGAAGAACGTGATTCTGACGCCGCACGTCGGCGGCTCGACCAGCGAGGCACAAGAGTCGATCGGGCGCGAGGTCGGCAGCGCCCTGATCCGATACGTGAACGGCGGGGCGACCACGGGCGCCGTGAACTTTCCCCAGATCGAGCTGCCGGCCCAAGCGGACACGCATCGTATCCTCAACGTGCACCGCAACGTCCCTGGCGTGCTCGGTGAGATCAACGGCATCGTGAGCCGACTGAAGGCCAACATTCACAGCCAGGTGCTCGCGACCGATCCGGAGATCGGCTACCTGATCATGGACTTGAACCAGGACGTCTCGGACGAAGTGCGGCAGGCCATCGGCGTACTGCCCACCAACGTGCGCACGCGCATTCTGTACTGAGAGAGCTCGAAGCAGCGCGCTGGCCGTGCCCAGCGCGCTGCTTCAGGGCGAGCGCGCACAACGCAGGCCGACCGCGTAGTCACCGCGGTAGCTGTCTGCGTCGTAGGAAACCGAGCTCCGGTTGTACGAGTACAAGATGGTGCCGCCCAAGCTCGTCCCCGAGTGAAAGCCGGCGCCCGGCAGCACGCGATTAGTGGTGTTTGCACTGAGATTCGCGCAGTCCGTGCACGGGTTCACGTAGTTGGCGAAGCGATCGAGGTTCCACTCCCAGACGTTTCCCACGAGATCGATCTGCCCATAGCGACCCACGCCCTTTGCTGCGAAGCCCACCGGCGCGGCATTGACCAGGCCTGTGCACGTATCCTTGCCGCTGGCAGCGCTGCACTTGCCCGCCGGATAGCAGCAATCGTAGATCGCGTATTCGTTGTTGGAGCCAGGCGCGGTCGAGCCCCAGGGATACTCGCGCTGCTCATCGCCACCAGCGGCGGCGTACTTCCATTCGGCTTCGCTCGGCAAGAAACCGCCATCCCAGATGCAGAAGGCATACGACTCGTACCAACTCGTGCAGGTGATCGGCAAAAGCTCGTTCTTTCCGGGCTGGTCGGTCCACGATCCGTAGGTTTTGCAGCCGCCACCCGTCAGCGCGCTCTTCCATTTGGCCATGGCGCCCGCGCCGCTCGGGATCCTGCGGCTCCAGCTCGCGTCCCAGCCCGGCTCGAACGAGCCTGATTTGCCGCTATCGGCGAGTCCCTTGCCGCCGTTGAGGTGCGTGTGCTTGCCGCTGCCGGCGGCGGGTGGAGAGCCGCCGCCGTCCAGGTACTTCACGTACTCGCGGAAGCGCGCGACGGTCGTCTCGTACTTGTCCAAGCGAAAGCTGCTGAGCGTGGCGGGATCGGCTTTGCCCTGCGCACTGCTGCCCGAGTTGGTGTAGGTCCGCGAATAGGTGCCGCCCGTAACGGGCGGACTCGAGCAACAACTCTCATCGCCGTTCGGGCCGCAAGTGGTGCGCCCGTCCCCGCTCGTTGCGCAGCTCGCTGGGGCCGAGCTTGCGAGCGCGGCGTCAGCGGCGCCAGCGGCGCCAGCAACGCCGCCGCCCGGGCTACCGGCAACGCTGCTTCCAGCTCCCGAACTTCCGCCGACCAGTGTGCCGCTCTCACCAGCGGAGCTCGCGCGGCCGCCCTCGGCGTTGCCCGCTCCGCCAGCACTCGTTCGATTGCCACTTCCCGCGCCGCTTGGCGTGGCGCCCGCGCCACCGCTTGCAGTGGGGCTGCCGGCGGCTGCAGCGGGCTGCCCGCCTGCGCCTGCGCTTGCGTTCGCCTGATCGCTATTGCCGCAAGCACTGGCACTCGCGAGACACGCGACCACGCTCCACAGCGCAGCCATCGGCGTCCGTGTGAGCCGTCGCTGTGCGTTGACGACTACTGTTCCCTGTCGTGAATCAACTAGCGCCATGGGAGCACCTGGCCCAAAGCTGAATGAGTCGCGTGGTGCGCGCAAGGCCCCAGTTGAAGCTTCGAAGCTGCGTACGCGAACGCGTCGTCCACCCTGTTTGAGAACTTGAACGAGCGCGAGAATTTGCCCCTTTTTGACCCGATAGGACGGGTGCATTTGGGGACGAACGCGCCACTCGCAAGACGGGAGACTGCCAGTCACGCGCGTCCGAAATCGTTGGCAGATCGTCAGTTCAGCGGGGTCGCTCCGTCGCTGCAGCCTGAGTGGGGGGCTGAGCCGCGAGCCCGGGCGGCCGCGACGCCGAAGGCGGGCTGCTCTCGACGTCGCAACTCGACCATCAACCCAGCTGCTTCAACGCGGTTTGCTCTGCTTGCGACGGAACGCGAGCAAGGCCAGACCGAGGCTCGCCAAGAGCGGAGCTGCGCTTTGCGGCTGGCCAACCAGCGAGCAGCCGCAACCGTCTTCACCACTGCCCGGCGTGGCGGAGCCTGCGCTGCCGTCGTCGCCTGCGCCGCCACCCTCGATCACGGCGGTGCCGCCGTTGCCCGCGCGGCCCGCGGCGCCCGCGCGGCCGGTAGTCGCGCCGGAACCGCCGCTGCTTGGGCCGGTGCCGCCATCGGGCTCGCCGCCAATTATCTCGCCGCCTTCACCGCCAGCGCCGGGCAGGGCGACTTGGCCACCCGCGGCGCCGCCTTCACCCGCGGGGATGACGCCGAAGGCCAGTGTCACGCGGGTTGCATGCCCGACGAGACCGGCGCGATCGACGGCCGTGGGCGTGATCTCGAGCAGGCTGCCGTCCGGTTGTGCCGGGATCACGGCGCGGAACAAATCACCGCCGATGAACTTCGCGGGCACGGTCTTGGCTGCTCCCCCGTTGACAGTGTACGAAAGATAGACCGATTTGACGTGCTCGCCGGTGTCGCTGGTGACTCCGTCGAGCACGGCGAGCCGCATCACCGTGGGGGCGCCGATCACGGCGAGCGGGGTTTCGACGGCGCGGAACTTGGGCGGAGTGCTATCGATCGCGACGTTTTCGTTGCCCAAGTAGAATAGATCGACGCGCGGAGTGGCTTCGCCTTGGCCGGTGATCACGTCGAGCTTCTTGTCGCCGTTCAGGTCGCCCACGTCGATGCCCAGCGTGGGATCGACGATGTTGGGGAAAGCGTCCGGGGAGAACTTGAAATGGCCCGTGCCGTCGTTCAGCAGCAACTTTTCCGGCACTTCCAGCGACGCGACCAGCAAATCGTAGTGTCCGTCCCCGTTGACGTCCGCGCACTTGAGGGCGTTGTCGTCGGCGTACGGCTCATTCGTGACCAGGTTGGCGGTGTCGTCCGTGAATTTACCTTTGCCGTCGTTGACCAGCAGCTGTGAGATATTGCCCATGCCGGCGATGCGTCCGCCCGCGTTGTCGAGCAAAAGATCGAGGTCGCCGTCCTCGTCGAAGTCGCATGCCTCTACGTTGTACGTGTAGGGCCCCTTCTTCGCTGGGTAATTGCCGGCCGTGCCGTCGCTGAAGTGTGCGCTGCCGTCGTTCAGGAAGATGCGGCTCTGGCCGTTGCGGTGATTGACCAGAATGTCGAGATCGAAGTCGCCGTCGATGTCGGCTAGATCCATGTCGATTGGCGTTTTGCCGATCGTGGGTTCGAGCGGCGGGGGCACGACGTCGAGCAGCGGCGCGAACACGCCTTTGCCGTCGTTCAGGTAGACCAGTGTATTGCCGGGCGATTGGCGCGGGCTCTCGCCCCAATCCCCAACGACCAAGTCGAAATCCCCGTCGCCATCCAGATCGCCGAAATGCGCGCTGCCCGCGCGTGACTTCAGTCCGACTGGCAGCCGCGTCGCGGCCTGGTCGACGAACGTCTCGGGCGCGGTCTGAATGAACAGCTTGTCGTTGTCGATCCCGTAACCGCCCGGCTGATACAGGTCCATGTCGCCGTCGCCGTCGACGTCCGCAATCGCGACTTGGCGCAGTCGGCTCTTGGCGTCGCCGAAATCGGACATCGTGGCGTCGCGGAACGCGCCGGTGCCATCGTTGAAGTACACTGTCGAAGATTCCAAACCCGTGACGGTGTTTTTCTTCGAGTCGGTCTCGTTCGGCGTGTAGTAGCCACCGCCGTTGGCGAAGACGATGTCGAGATCGCCGTCGCCGTCGAGGTCGGACAGGACCAGGAAGCTCGTGTAGCAGCCGAGCTTGAATGGGTTATTGGGATCGTTGCACCCCGCCGGGGGGAAGCGAGTGCCGGTCACGTTCGTGAAATAGGGAACGCTGGGCAGGGCGCCGCCGGTCGCGCCCATGCCGGCCGTGCCATTTCCGGCGCTTCCCGCCGTTGCCAGGTATCCCGCCGTGCCCCCAGTTCCTGCGCCGCCGCTCGTCCCCCCCGTACCGCCGCTCGCCCCTCCCGCGCCGCCGGCGGTGGCCTGCGCGAAAGCAACGCCAGACAAACTCAGAGTCGCCAAAGCAGTCGTGATCACGGATCGAATTTTCATAAGAGCTATTTTTCCGATAGGGTTGGTGCGAAGGGTGCCGCGCCGCGGGTCGGGCACCCTTCTGGGTGACGGGGACGCCCGCGCATGAGGCCAGCCTGGACGCGTCAAGTTGTGGCGTCGGTTTCGGCCAGATTGCCTGCAGCGACGGGACCCCTCGCTGCGCGCAATCTGGCGTACGTGTCAGTGCGGTTACCGTGACAAGATTGCAAAATGTTGCAGCGGGCCGAGCTGCCGCCGAACGCCGCGAGCGTCCCGAACGCGCGCTAACTTTGCTTGTCGCTGACGCTGCCGGTGCCCGAAACGCGAGCGCCCGTGCCGCGCAGATTGAGCGCCTTGCTCAAGATATCGAACCAGAAATTCGAGCCGAGGCTCACGGCAAATGCCGTGACCAGCCAGCCGAGCACCAGTAGCGCGTCATCCCCGGTCGAGCCCTGAGTGCACTTCGTGTCGTCTTCTTTCGCGTCTTTGCTGGTGTCTTTGACGCTGCCTCGTGCGCACAGCGAGTGCTTCGAGTCCCAAGCCCAGCCGATGGGTAGCCGCGACGACTCGAGCTCTTGCACCTGCCCGACCACGGCTCGTGCGAGGTCTGTCGTCGTACCCGTGGCTCCGCCCGGGGCCTCGGCATGGGCATGTTGGTAAGCGCTCGCGCTCGCAACCACTGAATCCCGCAGTACGCTATTTTTCCACAGCGCGCTCACGAACTGGATGCTGTCGGCGTTGAACAGAATGGCGGTCGCGAACGCGAGGCCGAGCGCCCAGGCCTGGGCGCTGCGCTTGTACCAGCCCGAGGCCCGCGCCATGCGATCGTTGAACCACGATTCCACGCGTTCTTTGACCTTTTTCTCCAAGTCGTTGCCGGCGACGACGCGCGCGTCGATGTCGGACAGCAGCAGCTTCAAGGTGCGCTGGAGCTGAGGGTTGCCCTGGATGTTGTCGATCGTGCCATGAGCCTCGCGGAGGACCTTGTCCAGGCCGATCGCGCCGGAGACCGTGGCGTCGCCGCGTAGCACGTCGAGCAGCGCATGTGCGAAGACCTCACTGCTGATGTAGGAAGGCAGGTGCAACTTGTCGACCTTGCCGTGCTTCACCGCTGGCGATCGATACAGATTCTTGAGCAGCGGGTGCTCGTACAGAGCGCGCAGCAATGGGGTGGCTCGTTGTTCGCCGCCCTCGGTCTTGACGTCGATCGCGCCCTTTCCGAGCATGCCTTCGATGGCGTCGTAGAGTGTCTTGGCGCGCAGGTTGAAGACAGAGGCAATCAGCTCCTGCACCGTCGTCGTGATCAGCGACAGCGAGAGGAAGAGAAATGCGACTGAAATGGCAATGTCGAGTGCGATGCTCATGGCGCCCCGTCGTGGATCCCTCTCTCGGCTTAACACGCTGTCTCGGACGACGGGGATAGTCATTCGTCGACTGGCGCGCGCGCCGCCGCGCCGCGACCCGGCCTGCCCGAGCGAATACTCGCAGCGCACTCGCTAGCCGCGGTCAGGCGCGGGAACGAGGAATGGGCCGCGGGCCCCGAGCGCCGGGTTTAGCGCCGCAATGCCCTAGACAACGTCCGCCGTGGCACGCATCCTGCTACATTATCTAGGATCAGCTAGGATAGACACTGGTGAGCCAACTTCACGCCGTACGTCGCTTTCTTGGGCTGGGGATGTTTCAGGTGCCGAGTGCCTGAGACCGCGTCTATGGCGGCGGATCCGTTCAACCCCGTATATGCAGTGCTGTGTCTCGTCGTCGCCTTGTTGACGCTCAAGCTGTGCACCCATCGCGTGCCCGCACCCGCGACCTCGGGGCGCGTCAGCTCGATCGATGGCTTGCGCGGCTATCTCGCGTTCTTCGTGTTTCTTCACCACTCCGCATTTTGGTACGCGCTGGTTAGAAGCAACTCCTGGAGCCTGCCGCCCTCGCACGTGTACATGCACTTTGGGCAAAGCAGCGTGCTGCTGTTCTTCATGATCACCGGCTTCCTGTTCTTCTCGAAAATCCGCGCCCATCAGCAAGGCCGGCTCGACTGGCTGCGCATCTTCGTTTCCAGGATCTTGCGGCTCACGCCGCTGTACTTCGTGGTCGTCGCCATCGTCGGTGTGATCGTCGCCGTCGAGACTCGATTCACCATTCATGAGCCTCCGGCGCTGTTCGTGCGGAACGTACTGCATTGGCTCTTGTTCTGCGCTTTGGATAGCCCACCGCTCAACGCCTACCCCGCGACCTGGCTGATCACTGCGGGCGTGACCTGGACGCTCCGCTTCGAGTGGCTGTTTTACCTGGCATTGCCGCTGATTGGCGCCGCGGTGGCCCCGCGCCGCTACATCCTGCTCAGCGCCGTGATCGTCTCGCTGTTCGTGCTCAATTCGCCATTCACCAAGTCGACCGTGCTGTTCTCCTTCGGCTCGGGCATGTTCGCCGCATTGTGCGCCGAGCAACCGCAGCTACGGGCGGCGGCAAGCAGTAAGTTTGGTGCCGTCTTCGTATTGGCCTTGTTGGTGTTCACCGTTTGGCATTTCCCGGTGGCCTACGTGCTGTGGACGGACTTCCCGTCGCCGTTCGAGTTTTACGTGCTGGGCCTGCTCACGCTGGCCTTTGCCACGATCGCATCGGGCAACACGTTGTTCGGGATCTTGAGTCACCCGCTTTCCAGACGGCTCGGCGATCTGTCCTACGGGATTTACTTGCTGCAGGGCATCGTCCTGTTCGTCACCTTTCGTGTGATCGGCTTTCAGCGCGCGGCGGCGTTGCCGATCGCCTGGTTCTGGTGCGTGATCGCCGGCAGTGGGGCGGCGCTGATCGTGATCTCGTTGCTCTCCTTCCATTTCATCGAGGCCCCCGCGCTACGGTTCGTCGACCGCGCCACGCGTGGGCTGCGCTCGCTCGGCAATCGCGTCACACGCGCGGGCGAATACGCGCGCTCCGCTGCGCCCTGAGGATCGAATCCGCCGATCGCGGCTTGGAAGGGCCAGCGCCGCCATCGTTGTTGCCCGAATCAGAACTGCACGCGCCGCACAGCGCGCGAGCAGGCCCACGAAAAACATCGAACCATCACTCGCTACTATCGGCGCAGCAGGCTAGTGGCAACGCCGGCTAGGCAGCGGTCAACGTGTCGAGCGCATACTTCTTCACCACGGGGTTCTCCGCCGTGCGGGCCAGGCTCACCAGAACCTTGTGCGCTTTCGCGCGTCGCGCCGTGGCTCGCCACAATAGGGCGAGCTCGAGCCGCGCGGCTTCCTGCACTGGCCGAGCACCCGTTACACTCAAATGGGAAAGGTCATGTTCGACGCGCTGCCGATCTGCGGGGCTCAGCTGAGCTGCGAGCCGTGACCACGCCTGGAAGCTCGCCACCGTGGCGATAGGCGACTGCGCCAAAGCCAAGGCTCGCTCGGCTTCGGACGGTTGCGCAATCGTTACTGACTTCGATACGGGCGCGGACGACGGCGGTTGCGAGGGGGGTGATTCGTGCGAGGCCGCTGCGACTGGCTTGGCTGCGACTCCCGCGCTGCTGCTCGTGAGCAGGCGATCCTTCGTGCCGTGCAGGCAGACCGCCAATGCCGTGAACGCAAGCAAGCCCAAGACGACACCGCCGACGGCACGGCGCAAACGTTGGCGACGCGCGTGCTGTCCAGGCGTCAGCGCCCGCAGCGGGACTTCCGCTTCCGGCATCACGGACGCAATCATGGGCGCTGCCTCCGCGTGGCGCCAAAACTCGGCAAAATCACTCGGTCGATCCAAGTCAGCCGCGGGGGGCAGGGTAGCGCTCATCGTAGTCACTCCAAAAAGCACGAACGAACAAAGCAGATGGAACGTGCAGGCGCGCGCTCATCCTCTTAGAGCAGTGCCCCATGCTACGCGGTTCCATGCACAAACTCGCTCGCTCGTCGAAAATGAGTGCGCACAGTCCCCACGCCGGCCGCCCTCGGCACCGGTGGTACGACCGCACTCGGCGCGGTCGCAGTGCCCGTGGGCTCAGCTCACGGATTGTTGGGCAATGGTCTCCATTGCCTTCTTGGAGGTTCGGGCCAAAACCTTGATGATGATCACGGTTACGTTGTCGTTTCCGCCGCGATCGTTGGCGGCCTCGATCAAGGTGTACAGCGCGCTCTCGAGATCTTCGTGCTCGATCAGAACATCGCGCAGCTCGTCGTCACTCACCATCTTCGACAGGCCGTCGGAACAGAGCACGTACACGTCGTCGTCTCGCGGTTTGTCGACGATCAAATCGATGGCCAAACCCGGGCTCACGCCGATCGCCTGATACAGGTGGTTGGCGCTCGGACCCGTCACGCCCAAAGAGGCCATCGTGTGATCGGTCGTGAGCTGGCGCAGCTTGCCCTGGCGTAGACGGTAGCAACGGCTGTCGCCCACGTGGCCGACGTACAGGCGCTGCTTGTTCGGCGAAAAGCGCGCCGCCACCAACGTGGTACCCATATCGGAAAGCTCGCGATCGGCGAACGCCATCGAGCGCACGCACTCATTGGTCATGTGCACGGCTGCCGCCAGCTCGCGCGCTCGCCGCGGGACGTCGCCATTGGCTTGCACGCGACCCTCGAAAGCCTCGCGATCGAAGGCGTCTTGCAGCGCATCGATGGCGAGGCTGCTCGCAACCGCTCCGCCGCGATGCCCACCCATGCCGTCTGCGACCGCGAACAGCGAACGCTCGGGCATCACCAGCAGGCTGTCCTCGTTGCGCTTGCGCACGCGGCCCTGGTCACTATCGCCGGCGGCATGGATCAGGATCCGCGCGGACGCGGCCGTGACTTCCTCGGCCTCGGCATCTTCTTCGTAGCTGAGCTCGATGCGCGACACTCGGTCTTCTTCCGTCTCGTTCTCGATCGAGACCGAGGCCGATTCGATCGAGATATCGCCGCCCGCATCGAAGACCGGGAAGGCATGCAGCACCGTGATGTCTTCGTCGATCAGTTCGTCGGGCAAGGACTCCCAAACGATCGCGCGGGACGCAGGCCGATCGGGCTTGACGGGTGCGCTCGGCTTAGACACTGGAGCGGATTCGAGCTTGGCGTTTGCGGCAGGCGCGGGTTTGGAGGCCGCCGCGGGAGCGGGTTTGGAGACCGCCGCGGGCGCGGGCTTGGAGACCGCGGGCGCGGGCTTGGAGACCGCCGCGGGCGCGGGCTTGGAAGTGGGAGCGGGCGGTCGCTCCGTCTCTCTTTCACTGGGAGAGACACTGGCGCTGCGCGCGCTGCTCGCCGGCGCCTTGGAGCGGCGTTTGCCGAACGCCAACCAAGCCAGCAAGAACGCAGCAAAACCAGTCAGCGCGGGGGCGACGAGTTGCGAGTTGAGCTCCACTATTCGATTACCTTAGCATTGATTGCATGCACGGTTCGCGACGACTTTGGCAGTCGAGCGGACTCGATGGCATGCGCTGACGCGTGTAAGTCAGCCGCCGACCATCGCCTCACAAGTCATACGCTCGGCGGCTTCTCGGCTTAAGGCGTGCTTTCATCGCCTCAAGGCACAGGCAACGCGCTCAGATCGTCGACGTACAGGTCGGGGAAGACCGAGGCGCCATTTTGGTGCAGGTAGAGATCCGCAGTACTGCAACCACTCGGTACCGTGAAAGTACCCGTCAATTGAACCCATGTCCCGCTGCCAGCGGCCGCCGCGGCGACGGTAGGGAAGCTGTCCACACCGCCGCAAGTGAGCTTCACGGAGAGCAGGAGCGGGAAGTCGGCGCCCGAGTTTTGGAGTGCATACAGCGACGCCGAGTATTTGCCCGCTCCAGTCGGATAGGAAAAGGAAATCCCTTGCCAGTCCGCCGTGCGGCCGCTGGCGAGACCCGCGAACGAGCCGCTGTGCACGAAGGCAGTCGTTTGCGAAATCGTCGCACCGAATGAGCCCCAACCGCCAACGCCGCTCTCGAAGCCCGGGTTGCCCGAAAAATTGCTGACGCTGAGCGGGGTCGCCAGCAGATCGTCCACATACAAGTCAGGAAAGGCCGTGCCGCCGAATTGCTGCACGTAGACCACCGTCGCGGAGCAACCGGCCGGAATCGAGAGCGTGCCAGAGAGCTTGGTCCAAACGCCCGAGTCGACGTTGGCCGAACCGATGGTCGTGAACGAATCGGCGCCGCCACAGCTGAGCTTGGCCGACAGCGCGAGCGTGAGCGGGCTGCCCGAGAGCTGCTGGGCGTAGACGCTCACGCCGTAGCTGCCTGGGCCGGTCGGTACGGTATACGCCGGTCCTTGCCAGGTGTCAGTGCGGCCGCTTGCAACACCTGCAGACGTACCGCTGTGTACCTGTGCAGTCGTCAGGGCGACAGAAGCGCCGAAGCCGGCCCAACCGCTGCTGCCGAGCTCGAAGCCGCCATTGCCCAAGATGTTCCGTTCGGCAGTGGGCGGTGGGATCGGCACCACGGGCACGGACAGCCGCTGCTCGGCCGTAACATCGTCGACCAACAGCGTGACGCCTGCGGGCGGCCCCTCGACGTACAGCGCGAGCTGGCTGAGCTGACTGCACGCCGGGACCTGGTAGCTGCCACTCAGGGCGACGTAGCCCTGATCATTGGCGGTCGCCTTGGCGACTTGCGTGAAACTATCCGTGCCGTCGCAGGTCGAAAGCACGACGATATCGACGGCTGCGCTGGCGGCGCCGCTGACGCGCGCGTAGCCCCCGATCTGGTACGTTGCGCCCGGTGTGACGCTCGGCAAAAGGTTATAGACCGGCCCTTGCCAGGTGTCGGTGCGATTGCTCACTTGCACGCTGCCCGTGCCGCCGTGCGTGACATTGCTCGGCGCAATCGTGCCTGCCCAGGCGATCCAGCCGGCAATCCCGGCCTCGAAGTCGCCGTTGGCGACGGTATTGGGGCCGAGCGGCTCCGAGCGTCCGCGCAGCGCCACGTCGTCGACTAGGATCGCTACCTTGGCCGCTGGCCCCTCGACGTACAGGATGACTTCGGGCTGCGCGCACAGCGGGACACTGAGCGCACCGGAGAGCAGGCTGTACGAGTCCTGATGAGCGGTGTCGGCGGCCACCGTGCTGAACGCGGAGGCCGCGCCCGGACAGGTGATCTTGGCCGATAGGCGCACCGCGTCGCTCGTCGCTCCACGGATCGAGACGAACGCCGATGCGTCGTACACCCAGCCCGGCTGTACCAGCGCGCTCACGTCGATGGCTGGACCCTGCCAGGTGTCGCTGCGGTCCGCGGCGAGCCCCGCGTGGCGACCCGTGTGCTCGTACGCATCGAGCGAGATACTCGGGATGCCGAAGCCGAACCAGCCGTCCGTGCCTGCCTCGAAGCTGGCATTGCCGATCAGATTCGGCGCCACGCCCTCCGCGTCCGGCGTGAGGCCGACGAAGCCGTCGACCATGGCGTAGTAGGCGGGCTTACGCCCGAGCGCGTCGTCGAATTCGAGCGGATCATCCGGGCCGAAGCTTTGATCGATCCACGAGTACTTGTCGGTGAAGCCCCAGGTCGTGACCGCCTCGCAGCCCTCGGTCTTGACGCAGGCCGAAACCACGCGCTGGTAAATCTGCTTTTGCAGGGCGAGCTTCTCGGCGCGTGTGCCGCTCACGTTCCTCACTTGCACGTCCAGCTCACTCACGTTGATCGACAGCCCGAGCCGATCGAAACGCGCGAAGTTTTCGAGCAGCTGCGCTTCGCTCGGAGGAAACCGAGCATCGATGTGCATCTGGAAACCAACGCCGTCGATCGGAACGCGTTTGCGCTTGAGCTCACGCACGAGCTCGAGCACGGCGTCGGACTTCGCGTTGGCGACCTCGATGCCGTAGTCGTTGTAGAAGAGATCGGCTTGCGGGTCCGCGTCGTGCGCGCTTCGGAAAGCGTCCGCGATGAAGCCTTTGCCCAACTTGCGCGAGAAGATCGAGTCACGCAAGCTGCCATCGTCGGCGATCGCCTCGTTCACGACGTCCCATGCCCGGAGCTGTCCGCGGTAGCGCCCCACCACTTTCTCGATATTGCGCTGGATCGCACGCTCGAGCTGCTTTTGGCTGAGCGAATCGTTGACGAAGGGCGGTAGTTGCTGATGCCAAATCAGCGTATGTCCCTTGATCGATTGCCGCGCCGTTTTGGCTGCCAGGACGACGCGATCGGCTTGCGTGAAATCCCAGTGCTTGTCGTCCACGGGCTGCAGCGAGCCCCACTTCATCGAGTTTTCTGGCGTCACGTAGCTGAGCTCGCGTGCTAGCAGCGCGGCGTACGGCGCGTCGCTTTCGAGCGCGCCCTCGTTGACTGCCGAGCCCACGAGCAATGAACGCTCGCAAGCCGCGATCGGCAGGGCAAATGCCGGATCGCGTTTCAGCCAACAGGGCCGAGGCCGATCGTGATCAGCGTCGTGGCCGTTGTCGTGGCCATGACCGTGCCCGCGGCACGACAGTGCCTGAGTCTGCATCACCACCGCCTCCTCGTCGGGCGCTCGCCCTGCACACCCCAAGAGCACGAACCCCAGCACGTACCAACGCGTGTATTGGCCCATACCTCAGCAGTACCCGCACTCCACTCTTTGGTGTTATATTCTCGCCTGTCCGATCGCATTTCAGTACGGGTTCGTGGTTGCATGTCGCAGACTCGATATCTCGAGTCGCCGCTTTTCGATGGGGTGTCGCGCCAGCGGGCTGGGCGGGCGTCTCGCGCGCTTTGGTGCTCACGCCCGCCGCGTATTTGCGCGCGGATCTCGACACTTGGGTTTGGGGGGCCGGTGCCGCCCAGCCGCGCGCCGGAGCCTCAGCGCGCGGCGCTTGCGCGCGAAGTGCGTGCTCGCGGTTCGACTGGTTGCTGTCGCTCGCTCGAGCTGGATCAGCACCTCGGTGGGCTGGCGGGCCGCGCCGGCGAACGCGAGCGACGGCGCGCACGTGCGCTGCGGGCTCAGGCTCAGATTGAGATCGGGATCGCTGAGATTCGAAAAATACTGGCTCGCTGAATTTATTGCTGACTTTCCTGCCCTGCGTGCGGCCTAGCCTGCCTACATCGTGTGCTAGTTACTGACTGAGCCATGCGTACTCATTCTTGGTTGATGCAGCAGAGCCCCCGTGTCCTTTCCCCCCTGTTGCTGCTCGGGCTGCTCGCCTGCAGCTCTGGCGGCACGAGCGACACGGCTGGCGCTGGCGGGAGTGGCGTAAATTCCAGTGGCGGCCCGGCGAAACCCGGCGCGGGCAGCTCGGTCGGGGCGAGCGGCAGTGGCGGCGCTCCGGCAAGCGGCGGAATGAGTGTTGCCGCAGGTGCGGCCGGCGCTCCGGTTTCGAGCGTCGGCGGCTCGGCCGGAAGCGAGCTCAGCAGCATGGGCGGTAGCCCGGTAACGGATCCGTGCGCGACCATCACTTGCGGCGCGGGACAGACCTGCACCAACGGCGCCTGCGCCTGCATGACGGGCATGCTCTGTTCGGGTGCCTGTGTCGACACGCAAGACGACCCGACACACTGCGGCGGCTGCACCACTCAGTGCGCGGCGGACGGTGCCTGTGTTTCGGGCGCGTGCGTGAACCCGATGTGCAAGCCCGACACCGAGGTACGCAACGGGCATGTTACGCACTACAGCTTGGCTACCTCGATGGTCGCTTGTCACTACCCGACGAGCACCCTGCCTCAGTACTACGGTGCGATGAACGAGTACGACTGGAACGCCTCCGGCGTGTGCGGCTCGTGTGTCGAGATCACGAACGGCGGCAAGAAGCTAGTCGTGCAGATCACCGATGAGTGTCCGTACAAAGGCAACGAGCAATGGTGCAAGCAGGGCAGTCACCACATCGATCTCAATAACGCCGCCAACGACGCGCTGGGCGCAGGCAGCAACCCTGCGGTGACCTGGAAATACGTGCCCTGCACGCCGACCGGCAATATCAAGTACTACTTCGACAAGGCCACGAAGGCGTACTACCTCGCCGTCACGCCAATGAACGCCCGGAACGTCGTCAGCAAGGTGGAGGCTCAGGTGGCGGGCAAGTGGACCGCGATGCCTCACTCGGCCTACAACACCTACGAACTTTCTGGGATCGACTACGGAACTGCGCCGCTCAAATTTCGCGTAACCGACATCTACAACCACGTCATCACCGAAACGGTGGCTCCGGCTGCGGACAAGGTCGTGGACGGCACCAAACAGTTCGCCGCCTGTCCCTGAGCGCGGCGCAGCAGGCCAAAGGTCAAAGGGTCGCCTGCCGTTCCCGTGATATGTCCGGGCGCGATGCGCGCGTCATTCTGGGCACTGCTATTGACATTGGGGTTATGCGCGCGCCACGCACGGGCACAGGACAGCTCGAGCAATGGCGCGCGACTTTCGTACGTGCGCGCGGCCAGCGCCAACGACTGCATTGCAGCTCCGGCGCTCGCGCAGAAGGTGGTTCAGCGCATGGGCCGCGATCCATTTACGGGGCCAGCCAAGCAATGGATCGAAGCGCTCATCGCGCTCAGCGAGGGCTATTACACGGTGCAGTTGTTCGAGCGCGATCTCGAAGGACGTACCTTGGGCACGCGTGAGTTGCGTGCCCCGGCTGGAGACTGCCATCAGTTGGACGACGCGATGGTGCTGGCCATCGCGCTGATCATCGATCCGACGTTGCAGTTGTCACCGCTCGGGCCGAGCCCGGACGTCGCAGTGCCAGAGGCGCCAAGCGCTGGCGTCGTGGCGACGCCAGCGAATGCCCTTCCGCCCCCGCCCGCGTCGCTCACGCCGAGCGCGCCGGTTCCCGTAGCTGCGCCGAACCCGCCCGCTCGGGCCGTCGAGAGCGCGCCTGCCAGCAGAAGTACGGTCACGGCCGCAGCCGTTGCGGTGCACGGGGTACTGCCTGGAGTCGCAGCGGGGGTCGAGTTGGTCGCGCAGCAACCGCTCGGGACGCGAGATCGTTACAGCCTGCGCTGGTCCGCGCTGTACCTACCCGAGACCAGTCAGAGCGACGTGCTGGCTGACGTGGGTTATGGCCTGACGGCCTTCGAAGCGGGCGCCTGCGTGGGGCTAACCAACCAACGCCTGCGCTGGTTTGCTTGCTCGGCGCTCGGAGCCGGAGCGGTCCACACCACCGTGCACGCCCCGCTGCCAACTCAGCCCGGGGATCGCCTGTGGTTGGCCCTGCGCCTCGAGGGCGGTGTGCGCTTGCGCCTGGTCGGGCCGCTTTGGCTGGAGACACGGCTATTCGACCTGCTGGCCGCTCAGCGCTGGGAGTTCCGTGTCAGAACAGCCGAAGGCCCACAAAAAGCGTTCGTGCAGGCAGCCTTCATGCCCGGTTTGGCTTTCGGCCTCGGTCTCGCACTTTGATTGAAGCGAATGGGAGTGCCCGGCCATAGAAGAGGCACGGCTCCGTTTGGCACCGCACAACCAGCAACAGCCGGATTCACCGAATCACGAGGCCCAACTCGACGTGGCCGCGATCTACGCGCAAAACGCGCAATTCCTGTGGAGCAGTCTGTCCCGCGCTGGCGTGGCCGATGGCGATTTGCCCGACGCCTTGCAGGAGGTCTTGCTCGTCGTTCATCGCCGCCTGGACTCGTTCGATGGCAGCTCGCGCCTGACCACCTGGCTGTGGGGAATTTGCGTGCGCGTCGCCTCCACGGTGCGGCGTAGCCGCCGACGGCGGCGCGAAGAGGTGATCGATCCGAACCAGCGCGCGCACCACTTGGTCGAGGCGAATAACCCCGAAGAGGTAGCGCTGGCGGGGGACAGGCGGCGGCGCCTGGGCGAGGCGCTCGATCGCCTCGAGCCCGACAAGCGCGCGGTGCTCGTCATGTTCGAGCTGGAAGGGTTGAGCTGCCAGGAAATCGCCGATCTGCTGGGCGTGCCCAAGGGCACTGTGTTCTCGCGACTGTCGAGCGCTCGACAGACCTTCTTGCTTGCCCTCGAGCGACTGGAGCGCCAAGATCAGCAATCGGCTCACGCACTCGGAGTCACGCGATGAGCGAACCGCGACGCTGGCTGGACGATCCGCGAACCAGCGCCGAGCTGCGCCAAATCCTCGACGCAGCGCCCGCACCCCCGCCGCTGCCGCCGGAGCTGCACGCACGGCTAGCCGAGTATACGGTGACGCTGGCGTCACACGGCTTGCTGGCAAAGCTGGGAGGCGTGAACCTCTGGCGCAAGCTGCTGCAGGCTCTGGGCGGCTCGAGCAAGGTGCTCACGGTCGCGTCGTTGGTCGGCGCGTCAGCCGCCGGTGGCTACGTTGCGAGTCGCGCGCTCGATGGTCCCGCGGACCGCGCAGCGCGCTCGCCGTTGGCCGGGACCGCGCGCGCGCGGTCGACGAGGGCGGCAGGCCTCGAGCCCCTGCCGAGCACGGCCAGCTCGGCAAGCTCGCCGAGCGAAGCGCCGCTCGTGGCCGAGCCCAGCGAGCCGCGCGCGCCGAAGGCCGCTCGCGCTATTCCAAGCGCGCCCGCGTCCGCGCCCGCGTCATCCGACTCCAGCGGGGAGAGCGTCGCCCGCGAGCCCATGGCCGGCGAGAGCGTGGCCGCCGAGGCTAAGCTGCTGGAGAGCGCGCGCTCCTTCCTGGGCGACAGCCCAGCGCTCGCGCTCGAGCTCACCGAGCAGCACCGGCGGCTGCATCCCGCGGCTCAGTTGAGCGCCGAGCGCGAATTCATCGCCATCGAAGCTCTGCTTCGGCTGGGTCGCCGTCAGGAGGCCGAGCGCCGTGCCGCGCCACGGCTCGAGCAAGCGCCGGACAGCCTGTACGCGCGGCGTTTGCGCCAGCTGCTATTCGGCGCGAGCTCCGCGAGCAGTGCTGCCTCGCCGAATCACGAGAAACAATGAAGCGCGCAGCTAGCGTCGGCCATGAAGGTAGAGGAGGACTTGCAATGCGATATCTGTACGGGGTGGGGTTGGGGGTGGGGTTCCTGGGGAGCTTGGCTCTGGCGGCATGCACGGTGACGACCGACATCGCCTCGAGCAAGCCAGCGGAGGGAGGCGCGAGCGGGAACGCGAGCGTTGCTGGCAGCGCGCCGGTGATCGGCGGCGCAGGTGGGGGTGGGGGTGGAAGCCAAAACATGGCTGGAGCGGCCGGAAACCAAGACCGCGGCGCAGCGGGCAGCGCGGGTGCGAGCGGTGGCGCCGCTGGCGCAGCGGGTGCCGGCCCGGCTGGCGAGGCCGGCTGCAGCGGGGACGGGTGCGGCGGGCCGAGCGGTTGTTCCTACGATGGCAACCTGTACGCGTTCGGGGCTGTCGTCGGACGCTGCGTGTGTTTGGCGGACGGCTCAGTTGGCCAATGCGTGCCGCTGACCGATCCGGTCACTTGCTTCGACGGCGCGAGCACCTACCAGGTGGACGACATCGTGGGCGAGTGCCTTTGTCTCGCCGACGGTACCATCGGCCATTGCTTGGGCGTGTTGCCGGAGGACCCCGTCACCTGCACCCAGGAGGGGGCCGTCTATCAGGTAGGCGACCACGTGGGCTCGTGCCTTTGTCTCGCCGACGGCACCATTGGCTGGTGCGCAGGGGGGGTGTTGCCGGAACCCTTCATCTGCACCCAGAACGGGGTGAGCTATCGACTTGGCCAAACGGTTGGCGAGTGCGTTTGTCGCAAAGACGGAACCATCGGTGATTGTACAGATGGTTTGCCAAACCCAGTGACCTGCACTTACAAGGGGACCACGTATCGAGCTGGCACCCCGGTTGGCGGTTGCCTGTGCCTTTCGGATGGCACGATCGGCCACTGCACGGGGGCGCTGCCGTAGTTGTCGCGTAGCCGTGCGCGGATCCACCTTGGCCGATATTTCCGGTGAAGACGTTCGCGCGCGGCGCCGACAACAGATAGCAGGGCCGTCCGTTGCTTTCGATTCGAGATCACGGGCGGCCGAGTTGCGACGTAGTATAGTGCCCTTTATGCGTGGCTTGTCTCTTGGTTTGTCGCTCGGCGTAGGTGTGGCGTGTGGGGTGGTTGCTTGCAGCGCGGGCAAGGCGACCCCCGGCTCGGGTGTCGACGGTCGGCCCGTCGCCACCGCGGGCGCTGCCAACGGAGGCACTGCCGGCAAAGCAGGTCCCGCGCCCATTTACGTGGCCGGCAATGGCGGCAGTGGCCAAGTGCTCGAGGTCGTTTCCGGTGCCGGGATGGACGCTGGCTCCGACGTCCCGGTCGAGGCAGGCACGTGCGATGATCTGACCATTCAGACCTATGAAGCGGTGCCGACGGTGCTGCTCTTGGTCGACACCTCGGGCAGCATGTTCCAGCCGCGCGACCAGCTCTGGGATCCTTTGTACAAGGCGCTCACCGATCCGACCAAGGGCGTGGTCGCCACGCTGCAGGACAAGGTGCGCTTCGGCTTCACGAGCTACACGTCGACTGATCCCCTCGTCACGGCCACTTGCCCCACGCTGGTCAGTACCGATCTGAAGCTCAAAAACTTCGATACGATCAAGACCGCGTACACGGACATCGGCACGAAAACCGCGCTGAATCCCAACGGCGGCACGCCCACCGGGCCATCGATCGTTGCGGTAACGAAGAAGCTGCTCGAGTTCAAGCCCGAGCCGCCCGGGCCAAAGTTCATTCTGCTAGTCACCGACGGCGATCCCGACACCTGCACGACAGCCAATCCGAATTGCGGTCAGGACGAGTCGATCAAGGCCATCCAAGATGCTTATGCTGCCGGCATTGGCACGTTCGTGATCGGCATCGGGGACGTCGCAAACAAGTTCGACGCCTCGATGCGCACGGGTCCACAGCATCTGCAAGATATCGCCAATGCGGGCGTCGGTCAGCCGGTCGCTCCCAACACTGAAAGCTACACCTATTCGGAGTGCTACAAGAAAACCAACGGGTACACCGCAACCTACGCGCCGACTGTCGCGGAAGGTGGCGCGGCGAAGTACTACACCGTGACCGCCAAGGACGGGACCACGGCCCAAACGCAGATCGCCGACGCGATTCTAGCGAGCCTGGCGCAAGCGCGGAGCTGCACCTTCAACATGGACGCTCAGGTCACGGGTGACGCGAGCTTGGGCGTGCTCACCTTCAATGGTAGTCCGTTGACGTTCGGCGATCCGAATGGCTGGACTCTCGGCGCGGACCTCACTTCCGTGACCTTGAACGGCACGACTTGCGACAGCTGGAAGAAGGACGGCGGCAAGGTGAACGTGAACTTCCCGTGCAAGCTGGTGCCCGTCGTACACGTGCCCGTGCCACAGCCGGAGTGAGCGAATCGCAGCTGCGTAGGTCCGCGCAGACTGTAGGATTCTCGCTGCGACGCGCGCGGGATCCGGCAAGCTGACGCTGGTCGTGCGTTTTGCGGGCGGTTTGGGGCTCACCGCGCTCGCGCTTCATGCAACTCTCTGCTGCGGCGGGCGATGCCGTCAGGAGATTGGAAATCATGATCGGTCGCGCGTTCCTGGGCTGCCTGGTCGTTTTCTCGGTCTTTGCGTGCTCGAGCAGCGATGGCGAGAGCGGCACTCCAGCTGTCGGAAAGGGCGGCGCCTCGAGCGCGGGTGCCCCCTCGAGCGGCGGTGCTGGCCCGAGCAGCACAGGTACCAGCGGTGACAAGGGCCACAGTGGCGTCCCGTCCAGTGGCGGCGCCGCGTCCGTTGCGGGCAGTCCGTCGAGCGTAGCTGGCGGGAGCGGCGGGAGCGCCGGCAGCGCGGCTGCGGTTGGCGGCGGCTCACACGTCGCTGGCGCTGGCGGACAGAGGTCCGCGCCGATCGCGGTCAAGGATCTGCCCGCGATCAAGGAGATGCCCGATCCGCTGACGATGAAGGACGGGACCAAAGTCACCACGCCGGAACAATGGAAGGTCCGGCGGCAGGAGCTGATCCAGATCCTCGAGGACTACGAATACGGACACATGCCGCCCGCACCCGGCAACGTGAAGGCCAGCGTGGCGACCGCTGCTCATCGCATCTCGGTCACGAGTGGGCTCGAGGCCGACTATCAGATGCTGCATCTGACATTTGGTCCCGGCGACAAGCTCGGCTTCGACCTAGGCTTGTTTACTCCCGCGACTGCCACGCCGGGCAGCGACAAGTTCCCGGTGTTGATTTCGCTCACGTCCACCACGGACGAGAAGAGCCTTTCGTCCGCGTCGGCCGCGCTCTCCCGCGGCTACGCGGTGGCGACCGTGCCCTATCAAAAATTGGGCGCGGACTCGAGCAGTTGGGCCAAGAGCGGGTTTTTCCCGTCCTATCCCGACTATGACTGGCGAGACATTTCGGCCTGGGCCTGGGGCCTCTCGCGCGCGGTGGACTATCTCGTGACCGCGCCCGCGATCGATCCGGACAAGATCATGATCACGGGTGTCTCACGCCTCGCGCAGGCGGTACTACTGGCGGGTGCATTCGACGAGCGCATCGCGCTCAGTGCGCCGGTTGCCGGCGGCGCTGCCTTCCGCTTCTCCGGTAAGGAGATGGGCGGAGGTCTGGGGCAGGGCATCACGGAAATCGTCGACCAGAATACGTACTGGTTCGGTCCGCGCCTGCCGGAATTCAGAAATCAAACGCCGCGCCTGCCAAGTGACCAGCACTGGCTGCCCGCGCTCACCGCGCCGCGGTTGTTCATCATGTGCAATTCGCTCTCGGACCAATACGGCAGAGCGTACGCGGCTGTGCAGTCGTACCTGGGCGCGAAACCGGTCTATGAATTGCTCGGCGTGGAGCCCAACTTGGGTCTGCACTTTCGCGCGGGCTCGCACGGCATGACCTCCGAGGATTGGTCGGCGCTGCTCGACTTTTCAGACCAGTATCTGCTGAAGAAGGGCGGCACGAAAAAGTTCGACGTGATCCCGCCCGCGGATCAAACCCCGTAAGGCCCGTCCCTGAATTCAGGCTTCCCCGCGTAAGCGTGCCCGAGTGCGCTGTGTTCTCGGCCGCTCGCTCAGTTGACCAGGATGACGCCCTCGCACACCGCTGGCAAGCCGATCGATTGCCCCTGCGTAATGGCTTGATTGATGTCATCGCACGGGGGGTTCGCGAGCGTGTTCATACAGTCGTTGTATCGGGACGAGACGCGCCGCGCCTTGGAGCATTGCACTTGCTTGCTCACATCCGCCTTGCAGCTGGTGTTCTCACTGGCCTCATCCGAAGCGTCGAGTAGCCCTCCGCTGACCTCGCAGCTGGTGGTGCTGCTGCAGAAGAGCGTCAGAAAATCTTCGCATTTCTCGGGTGCGTTCCCCGAATCGTCCGAGCTGCATCCGGGCAGGGCAGCGAGAACCAGTAAGCCAGCCAATAGCCATTTCCCCGTATTCATCGGTAACTCCTTAACACTAGCGGTCGATCGTGAAGCACCAGGCATCTGGGGATCAGTTTAGACAAATGCCAGGCCCCCAGGGTCGCGGATCGTCTGTTTCGTCGACGGCACGACCGGGACTCCGCCGGGTGTCCATGTGGGTGAGGCGGCTCAACGCGAGTTTTCGTACCAGACCAGGTTGTTGGTCGGGCTGCCGCCAATCGTGACGATATCGAGCGCGCCGTCGCCGTCGATGTCTTTCACATCGATGCCGGAAACGGCGACGCCGCCAATGTCGAGCTCGATGGGGTCCCACGCGCCCGAGCTCGGCTGATAGCGATAGATGTATTGAGCCATCATCCCTTGGCCACCACCGCCGACCACTTCGTCGAAACCGTCGCCATTGAAATCGCCGGCGGCCAACCCGTGTCCGTGCTCGAAGGGTGAGCCGAGCACCTTGCGCGTCCAGGGCTCCGTAGCCGAGGTGCCTGGTGTATAGATCACCGCGTCGGTGCCATGCCACGGTTCGATCGTGGCCAGGAAGCGCGCGCCACCCAGGCTGCCGAGCGCCACCTCGCTCGAACCCTTGTTGGGTGCCTGTCCGTCTTTGCCTGCGCCCAAGTGCTCGACGGCGCTGCCGAGTGCCGGGCGGAACAGCTCGATGCCGTCGTTCGCCGCAGTCAGCAGGTCCTCCGCTTTGTCGCCATCCCAATCGACGACCTCGAGCCCGTGCGAGACTTCGAGGTGCGTGTCATCCAAGATCTTCGACGTCCACGCGGCTCCGAGATCCTTCGGCACGAAGTAGGCCTTGAGCTGTACCGCGCCGGCGTGGGCCGTCCCGCTCGAGCCGGTGCCGAAGAGCGGCAGCACGATCAGCTCTTTTTTGCCATCCCCGTCGATGTCCGCCCAGCGCAGCCGGTGTGCGGTGGGGATCGCGCCGATGGCGTGCACAGCCCAGTCCTGACTCTTCGTGGCATCGCTGGGCGCCTCGGCCCAAGACAACGTGCCCCCGCTATTGGTGTCGTTCATGTCGAAGTCACTCACGAACGCGAGATCGACATCACCATCTCCATCCACGTCGTACGGGGCCGCAAAGATGAGCTGCTTCGGGACGGTGGTGATGGTGTACTTCGTCCAGGACGGGTTCTTGAACCAGACCAACCCAGCGCTGCCTGAAGACAGCGCAACCACGTCTAGTTTGCCATCGTGATCGATATCGACCACGACCAAGGCATAGCCTGCATTGAAGCTTGCGATCGTATGCTTGGTGAAGGTCGGGAACGCGCTGCTCCAGTGCGCGCTCGGAGCACCCGCGTTGCTCGCGCCGGCAGAGCCAGCGCTGCTTGCGCTGCTCGTTCCTGCATGGCCTCCGTCGTCGCTCGCCGCGCCGCTGGCTGCCGTGGTTCCGCTCGATCCCGCGCCCGCGGGCATGCCTGCTGACGCCGACAGCGCGGAGCCCGCGCTGCCAGCAGACGCCGAAGCAGCGCCGGAACTGCCGTTGCCCGCCGAGCCATTGGCCGCGCCGCCATCCGGTTTTGCATGGCTCGAACAAGCGCTTGCCACGATCAAGGGCGCCGCCAGGATCAGTCGTGAGCGCTGGGTCATGGGCACGATGCTACACAGCGACGCGCGACCCGTAAGGCAAAGAGTCGTCAATTTCGGCCAGCCGGAGGCTGGAATTCCGCATTAAAAACAAAAACTTATAGTGGGGGCGAGAAATATCTCGCCCGCGGGTGGACGCCTTGCGCACCTATACTCACCGCTGTCTTTGCCAACCAGCACGCCCAGTACGCGCTCGTTCGGCATTCGCACCAATAGACTATGGCCGCTCGAATTTTTGCATCGCTTCTAGTTCTCGGATCCGCAGCGTTCCTGCTCACCAACTGCAGCAGCAGTGATCGGGATTTCGGCGCGAACGCTGGGAGTCCCGGAGTCGCGGGCAGTGCGGCGGGTGCACCGGCTACGGCGGGCGCACCTGCTGGCGGCGCTCCAGCCGGCGGCGGCGGCAGTACCTCGGTCGGCGGCGGTGGTAGCGCCGGTATGCCCGCGGGAGGCTCACCTGCGACAGCGGGCAGCGGCGGCGCGAGCGCAGGGGCGAGCCAAGGCGGCAGCGGCGGCGCGCGCGCAGGTGCCGGTGGTCAGGCGTCTGGCGGTGGTTCGAGCGCAGGCGCCAGCGGAGGAAGCAGCACCGGCTTTGCGCTGACCAGCTCCAAGCTCACGGCAGGCGCCGCTTTCCCGACCGAGTTCACCTGTGCCAGCAATCCGAATCACTCGCCGCCGCTCGCTTGGACGCCCGGTCCGAGCGCGGCGTTGAGCTACGCGTTAGTGCTGCTCGACACGAACATCACCTTCAATCATTGGGTGGTCTGGGACATTCCGCCGAGCACGACCATGCTGCCTGAGTCTTTGCCGACGACAGCGACGCTCACGATGCCCGCCGGCGCCAAACAGGCTTCGGGACAAGGCATGGGTTACCTCGGGCCTTGCCCAAGCGGCACGCTGCACACCTACAAGTTCACGATCTATGCGCTCGACGTCGCCACACTCCCCGGAGTGACGACCTCGACTTCGACGGCGAATCTAGCGGCCGCCATCGAAATGCACGATCTCGCGAGCGCATCGCTGAGCGCCACATCAGACGCCAAGAAGCCCTGACGGCCGGCATTAGGCGTGCTCGTTTCGCCTGCTCCGGCCGCGCCACCGTTATCAGCGTTGGCTTCGCTCGCGGCACCCTCGCCGGCACTGCCGCCTTCACCGGCACCGGCTCCGCCCGAACCTGACACGCCGGGGATCGGTTGCCCCATTCCACCGCTAGTGCCACCGGATTCGGCAGGACACGTTCGAGTGTCGTAGCAGGAATGAAATGGTGCCGAGCACGCTGCGCTTTGTGCTCCGGCGACCCCAAGGACACCGAGTAAAAGCCACACACCCGTCTTCGAAAGCTCAGCTGAAACTGCCATGCCGTCCCTATCGACCGCGCGCCTCGCAGCGAGTTGCGAACTCTCTCGAGCTCTCCCGGAGGCCCCGCAGAGGGACTCTGCAACGCGAAGGTGAATCAGCGTAGCTGGCAGAGGTCGAGCACGTTCATGTCCGTGTAGTCTTGATTCTCGCCGGCCATCGCCCAAATG
>Ga0207691_10000976_pt1 | contig 28409 bp, 17 predicted proteins | sample KBSM13metaG_FD_184327 | JGI IMG/M metagenome (GOLD analysis project Ga0207691, IMG submission 184327) | Miscanthus rhizosphere microbial communities from Kellogg Biological Station, Michigan, USA - KBS M1-3 metaG (SPAdes) (version 2) | ecosystem: Host-associated > Plants > Roots > Rhizosphere >...
TCCTACGGCGGCGCAGTCATCACCAACGGCGCAACCGGCAACCCGCACGTGAAGTCCCTGGTCTACGTCACCGCATACGCCCTGGACCAGGGCGAGAGCGTCGCGGCCGCCAACGGTCTCGGCGGTGGGCACACCGATGTCACCCGCCACCTCGTTGTCCGCCCCTACCCCGGCGCACCGGCCGGTGACGGCGACGCCTACATCGACCCGGCCTGGTTCCACCAGCTCTTCGCCCAGGACCTGCCGCGCTCGACCACCGACTTCATGGGCGCTACCCAGCGGCCTGGTGCCCTCGGCGCACTCGTGACCCCCTCAGGCACCCCGGCGTGGAAGACCATCCCCAGCTGGTACCTGGTCGCCAAGCAGGACCGCATCATCCCGCCGGAGGCCGAGCGGGTCATGGCGACCCGCGCGCACGCCAAGACAGTCAGCATCAACAGCTCGCACGTCGCGATGATGAGCCACCCCGGCGTGGTCGTCGAACTGATCAAAGCTGCCGCTCACTGAGGCGCAGGGCGGGTGGGAGCCTCACCGGCTTCCGCCCTCCACGCCTGCGGCGAGTGACGTTCGGAGTTTCCTGCATCGGCCCGCTGCAAGGCACACGACCGGGACGTGTTCCGTGCACGCGCACCCGGATTCCATGACCTAGGGCCCCAGCCGGCTAGCACCGCTGGTCACGAGTGCTGACCCCGGTCAGCGTCGGCTGTCGTACCAGTCGAGGACACGCAACGCGCGCAGGGTGTTCCAGCGGCTCGGACGCCCGTCGCCCTCCTCGAACTCGAAATGGGTCTCGCCAGGGTGGGTGTTCTCGAGCAGCCAGGTGCCGTCGGGCTGCCGCTTGTCGCGGACGAGCTGGACCGCCTCGGCGACGCGTTCCTCGGGGGCCTCGCCGGTGCGGCGGAAGTAGTCCAGGCAGCGCAGCACGTCGTAGTGCCAGCGCGGCGGCCACGAGAACTGCAGCCAGCGCTCGGCCGGCACCTCACCGGTGCTCTTGCGCCGGAACAGGTGCCGCTCCAGCAGGTACTCCTCGCCGCGGCGGCGGGCAGCGGCCACGGGCACCGCTCCCCGGGCCAGCTCGTACTCGAGCAGACCCTCAAGCACGCAGATCACCGAGTCGAACGACGACACGGTGGCGCCGTTCTCGGTCTCGCAGTTCCAGCCGCCGTCGTCGAGCTGATCGGCGAGCAGACCCCTGACCAGGCCGTCGACGTCGGCACCGAAATAGGCGCCGATCGAGAGCGTCCGGCCGTTGATGCACGGCTCGACCTCGCCGTCGAAGAACGCCTGGCCGTCGTGCTCCCAGCGACAGTTCTCCGCGACCAGCTTGGTCGTCTCGCGGGCCGCCTTGCAGGCCGGGTCGAGGCCGAGATCGCGCAGCAGCATCATGGTGGACAGGGTCGAGGTCCACGGCTGGCCGTGGGAGAAGTCCGGCTGGATGCCGGCCCGCCAGTTGTCGGCGACGTAGCGCGGGAAGCAGGCGCCGCCGGCCCACTGACCATCGGGATCGCGCAGGGCGAGCAGGCGGGCTCCCCAGCCGTCGCTCTCCACGCGAGCGCGTTCGACCGCGACCCTCTCTGCCGGCGCGTGGGCGAGGTCGCGCAGCACCTGCCACCGGATCGCCGGGTCGCCGTCGAGCAGCCAACCTGTAACCTCCATGGCCGCGATCATCGCCCGCCCAACGCCATCTGTCGACACGCAGAGCCAGCACACCACCCGGCGCTATCGGCGACGAGCATCCGCGTGGAGACCTGGCGACCTCGGCGCTGCGGTCTCAGATCCAGGACGCCCGATAAGCGCCAACAGGTCTCCAGTGGCCATGCCCGGCTCCTCTTCCGAGGTTCGGACATGGCCGCTGCCTTGTGCGTTTGGTGGAGGTGAGGGGACTCGAACCCCTGACCCCCTGCACCTGTGGCACGAGTCTCGGGTGTTCGACGCTTCTCGGGCCTTCCAACCAGCTGGTCGACAGTGTGCACCCGGATCCTCGGTCACCGACTTTCGCCCAGGGAGCCGACCTGAGCGCGATGGTGGCTGCCGGCTATGCACCGCTCGGTCGGCAGCGGGTCTGGGTGCGTGAGCAGGTCTAGCTGCGGGCGTTCGTCGGGCTCTGCGAGGCCTGATAATCACGAATCACTGGGCCGTCGGGTTCCCAGGCGAACAGAGGTGACGTGGGGAAACGGACGGAGCGACTCGCGCTGGTTGCAGACGCAACTACGTCAGTTCGCACGCCGAAACGATACGTGCGTGAATTGCCCTGGCGGTTCAAGAGGGGGCCGCTGTTGAAGCGCGTACCACGAGCTCGGTGGCCAGTTCCACGTGGTTGGAATCGATCCTCTCGCCGGCGACCAGGCGGAGCGCCGTGCGCAGTGCGACCGCACCCATCTCCTGGAGCGGCTGACGCACCGTGGTCAGTGGCGGCGAGGCGATGCGGGCTATCTCTGTGTCGTCGAAGCCGACGATGCTGACGTCGTGGGGCACCGAGATCCCGGCCGAGCGGGCCGCCTCGATGGCGCCACATGCCAGCTCGTCACTCGCCGCGAAGATCGCAGTCGGGCGTTGCACAAGCGTCAGCAGCCGGGGCGCCCCGTGGAGGCCGTTCTCGTAGAGGAAGTCGTCGGTGCTGTGCACGTACTCCTCAGGCAGTTCGACGACCGCTTCCTCGAGCGCGGAACGGAAGCCGGCGAGGCGAGCCTGGCTGCACTCCGCCGACGCCCGGCCGCCCAGATAGGCGATGCGCTGATGGCCGAGGTCCACCAGGTGCCGTCCCGCTGCCTGACCGCCCCGGAAGTTGGTCGACCCCACGCTGACGATGTCTGGCGAAGGGACATTCATCGGGTCGATCACGACCAGCGGAAGCCCCACGCGGGACAGCGCGGTGATCTCCTCGTATCCGAGCTCGTCGGTCACCGCAATCACGGCCCGGCGCCCGTTGACGGCGAGGTTCCGGGCCCAGGTGGCGGCCTCGACCTTCGCCGATGGTCGCTGGTCGACCGCCTTCACGCCGACAGTCACCGCCACACCGTGCTCGGCAGCGGCGACAGCAACGCCCTGGACGATCTCGGCGGAGTAGGAACCGATCCTGCCGCGGAGCGTCAACTCGATGGTCGGGTGTCGCTCGATGGTCTTCAGGCGGCCGCCGTAGTCGTGGGCGCGCAGCATCTCGTGCACCCGGGCACGGGTCGCCGGGGCGACGTCGCGGCGGCCGTTGAGCACCTTCGAGACCGTCGCGACCGAGACACCCGCGGACGCGGCAACGGTGGCCAGCGTGGTTCGGGGTTGGGTCATGGACATCTCTCGGGTCCTTCTGATGGGCGTGCCTAGTGTGTCGTGCAGTGTTTGATCCGCACGGGCGTGTCCAACCGGCGGTCGTGGCCGACGATGCGGGTCGCACCCCTGAGCTGGACGGGCACCCGAGCTCGTTCGTCCGCGGCGGAGGTGCCGACGAGGAAATGCACCTTGCCTGCCTCCACGATCCGGTTGAGACTCGCGTCAGTGTAGGCGGTGCGGTCGGCGTGGATGTCGAAGGCGAGCTCGGCGGAAGATCCCGCATCGAGGTGGACTCGTGCGAAGCCGATCAGCTGTCGCAAGGGTCGGGCGACGCGTGCCACCGGGTCGTGCAAGTAGACCTGGACGACCTCGTCACCGGTCCGGTCGCCTGTGTTCGTCACGATCACGCTCAGCTCCACAGCCTGGTCGGTGCCGATCTCCTCGGCGCTGGCGCGGACCTCGTCTAGCTGGAACGAGGTGTACGAGGCGCCGTACCCGAAGGGGTAAAGGGGGGTGGAGTCGACCGAGGTGATACCTGCACTCTCGATGCCACCCAACGGCGGCTGGAGGTACGTGCTGGGCTGCCCCCCCGTACGGCGCGGGATCTGCACGGGCAGTCTGCCCCCGGGGCACAGCCTTCCCGAGAGCACCCCGGAGATCGCGGACCCGCCCTCCTCGCCGGGAAAGAACGACTGCACCAGGCCCGCGACGCGGCCGTCGAGATCTCCCAGCGCGTAGGGACGGCCCGAGACGACGACCAGCACCACCGGAGTCCCGGTCGCCAGCAGCTCCTCGACCAGCTCGGCCTGAACGCCCGGCAGCTGCAGGTCTTCGGCATCGCATCCCTCACCCGAGGAACCGTTGCCGAACAGCCCCGCGAGGTCGCCAACGAAGGCCACACAAAGATCCGCGTCGCGCACGGCTGTCACCGCCGCTGGAAATCCTGAGCGGTCCTCGCCCATCACGGCGCACCCGGCCGCGTGGATCACCTCCACCTCATCCAGCTCGGCCCGCAATGCGTCCAGGGCTGTCGGGACCTCGATGCCCAGACCCGACCGTGGGTGGCGCGGCAGCACGTGGGTGGGGAACGCGTAGCAGCCCATGAACGTCCGGGCATCGTCAGCGCAGGGCCCTACCACGGCCAACTTCTGCACCATGGGGCGCTGTGGGCTTCTGATCGGAAGCGCGGTGCCGGCGTCGAGTAGGACCACCGAGCGCTCGGCGACCTCGCGGGCGAGGTCCCGGTTGGCCGGAGAGTCGAGGTCGATCTCGGCGGCGTGCGCGACCGACGCTTCAGGCGTCCACTCGGCATCGAGCAGGCCGACCTGCGCCTTGGTCAGGAGTGCCCGGCGGGCAGCCCGGTTGACGAGCGCCTCGTCGAGGGCGCCCGAGCGGACGAGCCGGACCAGCCCGGCGCCGTACCCGAGCGTGTCGGGCAGCTCTATGTCGATGCCTGCCTCAAGGGCCAGCGCACCGGCCTCGGCGTGGTCCGGTGCCACCCGGTGCATGGAGGCCAGAAACGGGACCGCCCAGTAGTCGGAGACCACTGTGCCCTCGAAACCCCACTCCTCGCGCAACACCTGGGTGAGCAGCCAGGGGTTGGCCCCGGCCGGGACGCCGTCGACGTCAGAGTAGGAGTTCATCACCGACCCAGCTCCCCCGAGCGCGATGGCCGCCTCGAACGAGGGGAGGATGACGTCGCGCAGCTCGCGGGGGCCCATCGACACCGGGCCGTGGTTGCGTCCGGCACGGGAGGCGGAGTACCCGGCGAAGTGCTTCAGGGTCGCGATCACGCCGCCCGACTGGAGGCCCTGCACGTAGGCGGTGCCCAGCGAGGCGACGAGGTAGGGATCCTCGCCGAGGGTCTCCTCGACGCGTCCCCATCGATAGTCGCGTACCACGTCGAGGACGGGTGAGAGTCCCTGGTGCACGCCCAGCGCGGCCATGTCGCGGCCGATCGCCGTTGCCATGCGGCGAACCAACTCCGGGTCCCAGGTCGCACCCCACGCGATGGCGGCCGGATAGACCGTGGCGCCATACGCCGTAAAGCCTGTCAGGCACTCCTCGTGAACGAGGGCGGGGATGCCGAACCGGGAGGATCCCATGACGATGCGTTGCTGCCGGACCAGCTCGTCGGCCCCGTCCCTCACGGTGACCGGCTCACTCCCGTAGACCCGGGTGAGGTGCCCGAGGCCGTGGCGGCTCGCCTCAGCCAGCGGCACCGTGCCCGACGCCTCGAACACGTCCTGCATCGGCGCCACCTGCAAGTCGCTGCCCTCGACGCCAGGCTCGCCCGCCAGGTTGTTGCCCACCCAGCGGCTGCCCAGCTGCCCGACCTTCTCCTCCAGCGTCATCGCCGCGAGGAGTACCTCGACCCGCGCTGGCAAGGGCAGGGTCTCGTCCTGCCAGACACTCTCGGACTGGGTGTCGGTTTGCTGGGCCACGGGTTCTCCTGACACTCGGGCGGCGTCGGACAGAATCTCGAAACAAATTTCGGTCTGGTCTCGTGTTACGGAGCCGACGCCGGGCACACTACCCCTCCTTGGACGACTTGAGAACGCTTGCGGCGCGTGGATCATCCGCGCTCAGATCGCAGGATGAAAACGTTTTCATGTGAGCCTTGACACCCTCCCTGTGCGGGCCTAGCCTCCCTTGCAATTGACTCTTGCCCGGAGCGAAACTTATTTCGGCCTGAAGCTTCGCCGAGTGGTCGCCCGCCGATGGGGCGACGAGTCGCACACTGACGAGCCGCGGTGGTCGCGGCCGTCGACGTGGAGGTGAACCATGGAACCGATGAACGCGTCCCGCCGGAATTTCCTTCGACTCGTGGGGCTCGGTGTCCCGGTGAGCGTGGCCCTCGCGGCCTGCGGTGGCTCTCCCACCAAGACCGGCGCAGGTGGCAGCTCGGGAGGCGGCAAGGGCGTCGCGACGTACTGGACGCTGTCGGGCAAGCCGCAGGAGGACATCCGCAACGACACGGTCGCGCGCTTCAACCAGGCCAACCCGAAGTCCAAGATCGACGTCACGCTCTTCGCCAACGACGCCTACAAGCAGAAGGTGAAGACCGCGATCGGCGCCGGCGAGGGTCCGACGCTGATCTGGGGCTGGGGCGGCGGTGGCCTGAAGAGCTACGTCGAAGCGGACCAGGTGATGGACCTGACCGGTTGGTTCGACGACAACCCGGACCTCAAGGAGAAGCGCTTCCCGTCCACGTTCGAAGCGGCCACGGTCAACGGCAAGCTGTACGCCCTGCCGATCGAGACGGTCACTCCGATCGTCTTGTACTGGAACAAGAAGCTCTTCGACCAGGTCGGAGCCGAGCCTCCGCAGTCATGGGGCGACATCATGGACCTCGTGCCGAAGTTCAACGCCAAGGGGATCGCCCCGTTCTCGCTGGCCGGGCAGTCGCTGTGGACCAACATGATGTGGCTGGAGTTCCTCTTCGACCGCATCGGCGGCCCCGACGTCTTCGGGAACGTTTTCGACGGCCAGAAGGGTGCTTGGAGCAACCCGGCGGCGCTGAAGGCGCTCGGCGACGCGCAGACGCTGGTCAAGGCCGACGGCTTCCAGAAGGGCTTCCAGTCCACGGTCGCCGACCAGAACGCTGACCAGGCGCTGCTGTTCACCGGCAAGGCCGCGATGATGGTGCACGGTGCATGGACCTACGGGTCGATGAAGGCCGACGGCGGTGACTTCGTCACGGGCGGCAACCTGGGCTACATGAACTTCCCGCCGGTCGACGGCGGCGCGGGTGATGCGTCGGCCACGGTAGGAAACCCTGGCCAGTATGTCTCCATATCGTCCAAGGCCAGCTCGGAGGCGGTGGATGCGGCAAAGAAGATGCTCACGACGACGATGCTCGACGACACCGAGGTCAAGAAGTGGGTAGACAGCGGCAACATCCCGGTGGTGAAGAGCGCGGGCGACCTGATCTCTGGCGTCTCCGACGAGAACGACAAGCCATGGCTGCAGTACGTCTACGACACCTCGAGCAAGGCCTCGGTCTTCGCTCAGTCCTGGGACCAGGCGCTGCCGCCCAGCCAGGCCACCCCGTTGCTGGACAACATCGGCAAGCTCTTCCAGCTGAGCATCAGCCCCCAGCAGTTCGCTGACAACATGAACAAAACCATCGGCACATGACCACCGATGCTCCCCCGGCCGCGCGCCCGCGTTCGAATCCGCGTGGCGAGCGGGCGGGGCAGCACGGGCCGGTGCTGTGGATGGCGCTGCCGGCCCTGGCGGTCTTCTTGTGCTTCGCCGTCCTCCCGCTCATCGGCGTCTTTGCACTGAGCTTCACCCGGTGGGACGGGCTCGGGCCGATCCACCTTGCAGGCATCGGCAACTGGCGTTCCGTGTTCAGTGACTCCGACCTGCTCCACTCCCTGTGGGTGACCTTCGAGGTGATGCTCTACTCCTGGCTGGTGCAGACGCCCATCAGCATCCTGCTCGGCGTCTTCATGGCCAGCCAGCACCGCTACCGCGCCGTCCTCGCCGTGTTCTATTTCATCCCGCTGCTGCTGAGCGCAGCGGCGATCGCGGTCACCTTCAAGGCACTCCTGGACCCGAACTTCGGTCTCGGGCCCGGACTCCACTCGAGTCTGTTGACTCAGAACTGGCTAGGCGAACCGGCGCTCGCCATGGGCGTCATCATCTTCATCGTGTCCTGGCAGTTCATCCCCTTCCACTCGCTCATCTACCAGGGCGCGGTACGCCAGATCCCGCAGGCGCTGTACGAGGCCGCCGCCCTCGACGGGGCTGGCCGGATGCGCACGTTCCTGAGCATCACCCTGCCCCAGTTGAAGTACACGATCATCACCTCCTCGACGTTGATGGTCGTTGGGTCCCTGACCTTCTTCGACCTGATCTTCGTGCTGACCGCAGGAGGGCCGGGTGACTCCACGAGGGTCCTCGCCCTGGACATGTACCGACGCGGCTTCGGCGCCAACCAGATGGGACCGGCCAGCGTGATCGCGGTGATCCTCGTCATTGTGGGCCTGGCGATCGCCCTTGGACTGCGCAGGCTCGGTGGGGACGCGGACGAGAGCCAGCTGGAGGGAATCTGAGATGACCGCCCTCCTCGATCCCACCGTCGACGAGCCGACCAGGCAAGCCTCACTGGCTTCCAAGCCCGCCGGCCACGGCTGGTCGGGACCCAACTGGCTGGCCGGCTTGGCGGGGTGGTTCTGGCTGGCCGTTGTCCTGGTACCGCTCTACTGGATCGTGATCACAAGCTTCAAGGCGCAGAGCGACTACTACCAGCAGAACGCCTTCGCCCCGTCGTCCAACCCGACGCTGGACAACTACCGCCTGGTGCTCCAGAACGACTTCCTGCACTACTTCGTCAACAGCGTCGTGGTGGCGGTCGGCACCACGGTTCCGACGATCCTGCTGGCACTGATGGCCGGGTTTGCCATCGTGCGTGGTGCCCGCAGCAGGCTGCTCAAACGGATCCACAGCCTGTTCCTGCTGGGTCTGGCCATCCCGCTGCAGGCGGCGATCATCCCCATCTATCTGGTGATCATCAAGTTGGGGTTGTACGACAGCCTGGCCGCCATCGCGATCCCGTCCATCGCCTTCGCTATCCCGCTCGCCGTACTGGTGCTGACCAACTTCCTGCGCGACGTCCCCCGCGACCTGTTCGAGTCGATGCGGCTCGACGGGGCGAACGAGTGGACCATGCTCTGGCGACTCGCCTTTCCGCTGACCAGACCCGCGCTGGTGACAGTGGCCGTCTACACCGGCGTCACGGTGTGGAACGGTTTCCTGCTGCCGCTGATCCTCACCCAGAGTCCCGACAGGCGCACGATGCCGCTGGCCGTGTGGAGCTTCCAGGGCCAGTTCCAAGTCAACGTCCCGGCTGTGCTGGCCTCCGTCGTGCTGAGCACCGTCCCCATTCTGGCGCTCTACACGATCGGCCGTCGCCAGCTGGTCAGCGGACTCAGTGAGGGGTTCGGCAAGTGACCCGGTGTATCGGACGCCTCCTGGGCCTGGCTTCCGAGGAGGCCCTGCACTTCTCAGCCGAGCGCATCTAGCCCGGCCCCTTCAGGCCACCCGCGCGGTCGTCCCCCGGGCGATCAGCTGGGTGGGCACGATCGTCTCGACGGGTTGGAGGTCGGTGTCGGAGTGCAGGGCGTCGAGGAGCATCCGGGCACCGAGGCGGCCGAGCTCGGGGACTGGCTGGGCGATGGTGCTGAGGTCGAAGTACTCCGACAGTTCGTGGTTGTCGATTCCGATCACGGAGATGTCGTCAGGGACACGCAGGCCGGCCTCGCGTACGGCGTGCGAGGCGCCGATCGCCATCTCGTCGGAGCCGGCGAAGATCGCAGTGGGCCGGGGGCCGGTGGCGAGCAGGCGACGGCAGGCGGTCAGGCCACCGAGTGCGGTGAAGTCGCCGGTGACCTCCCAACCGGGCTCGATCCGCAGGCCCGCCACCTCCATTGCCATCCGGTAGCCGAGCAGCCGTTCTCCGGGGGTCGAGAAGTCCAGGCCAGCGTGCTCGGGGTCGGGGACGCCGCCGAGGTGGGCGATGCGGGTGTGCCCCAGCCCGACGAGATGGCCAACGGCGGTCTGGGCTGCCTCGACGTCGTCGATGCGCACGCTTGACCAACCGGGCACGGCTCCGCCGACCACCACGACGGGGGAGCCTGTCCGCTCGAGCGAGGCCACCTCCTCTGACGTGGGGCGCAGCGCGAGCACCATCACCGCATCGACTCGCTTGCTGAGCAGGTAGGAGTGGAACAGGCGCTGACGCGCGGCGGGCTCGCCGGTGACGGTGTAGAGCAGCAGGTCGTACCCCTCCTGCCTCAGCAGTTCCTCGGCGCCGTGCACGACCGAGCCGAAGAACCAGCGGGTCACGTTGGGCACGACCACGCCGATCGCGTGAGTCTGCCCGCTGGCCAGGCTGGCGGCGTGCGGTGAGGCGACGTACCCCATCCGGTTGGCGACTTCGAGGACGCGATCCCGGGTCTCGGGTGACACCCGGGGCAGCCCGCGCAGCGCACGCGAGACGGTCGCCGTGGAGACGCCGAGCTCGCGGGCGACGTCCTTGATCCCGGTCATGGGTAGCTACTTTCGACGGCGAGGGTCCGGCGCACCTTACCGAAGGCGGCCCGGTCAGGTCCCTCGCTGCCGGATCACGTCGGCGAACCAGTCGTAGGACCGCTTGGGGGTACGACGCAACGTGGTCCGGTCCACGCTGACCAGCCCGAACGTCTTGGTGTACCCGTGGGACCACTCGAAGTTGTCCATCAGCGTCCACACCAGCCAGCCGCGGACGTCGGCCCCGGCGGACCGAGCCGCATCGATAGCTGCCAGGTGCGAGCGTAGGTAGGTGATGCGGTCGGCGTCGTCGACGCTGCCGTCCGGGAGCAGCGCCGCGTCGGCGTACGCAGCGCCGTTCTCCGTGACCACCAGCGGCAACCCGGTGCGCTGGTGGGTGTCGACCAACAGTCGCTCCAGGCTGTCGGGGTCGATCTCCCAGTCGATGTCGGTGCGCGGGTGGCGAGGCACGAACCGGAAGTCATCGACCCCGGGAAACGCGGCGCTGTCGGCGTCGCCCTCGGTGTCGATGGTCTCGCATTCGTAGATTGCCTCAGCCACGCGCGCGGGGGTGTAGTAGTTGATGCCCAGCCAGTCGGCCGAGCCGCGGACAAGGTCGAGGTCACCAGGACGGACCAGGTCGGAGTCCTCGAGAACGGGAGCGACGCGCAGCGTCCCTGCGTCGTACTTCCCGTCGACCAGTGGACCCAGCCAGATGCGGTTGCGGATGGCGTCGACGCCGTCCGCCGCGTCGGTCGCCGCCTCGGTCTCGGGGAGCACCGGGGTCAGGTTGAGCACGATGCCGACGCTGTCTGCCCCGGCCTCGTGCATCCGAGAGGATGCCAAGGCGTGGCCCAGCAGGAGATGGTGGGCGGCGCGGTGCGCCTCGCCAGCGACCTGCTTGCCGGGGGCGTGCCGCCCCGAACCGTAGCCCAGGTACGCCGAGCACCACGGTTCGTTCAGGGTGGCCCAGAGCCGCACCCGGTCGCCGAGCCGATCGTGGACGGCCATCGCGTAGTCGGCGAACCGCTCGGGAGTCTCGCGCACAAGCCAGCCACCGCGATCCTCGAGCGGCTGGGGGAGGTCCCAGTGATAGAGCGTCGCCATCGGCGTGACGTCGTGCTCGAGCAGTCCATCCACCAGTCGCTCGTAGTAGTCGAGCCCGAGCTTGTTCACCTCGGTGGCACCGTCGGGGACGATCCGCGGCCAGGACAGGGAGAAGCGGTACCAGCGCACGCCGAGGCCGGCGACGAGCTCAATGTCGGGACCGGGATCGGGATACGACCCGCACGCCACGGCCCCGTCGGACCTGTCGTCGATCGCCCCGGGCACCGCGGTGAGGGAGTCCCAGATCGACGGCCCCTTGCCGTCGGCATGCGGGGCGCCTTCGATCTGGTAGGACGCAGTCGCAACGCCGAACTCGAGGCGGGACCCGTCTGGAAGCGCGTTGCTCATACCTGACCTCACTTGACTGCTTGAATCCGAGGTGCAACGAATGTAAGCGTTTACGCAACGAAGAGTAGCAGGTCACGATCGGGCAGCGAAGATCTCTTCTGAGACACGCGACTGACGCGGTCGTCATTCGCCGAGCAGGCGGCCGACGTCCCGAGCAGTATTCCGGTAATGCTGCAGGACCTCGGGCGTGGGCTCGCCGGTGAAGACACGGGTGTCGAGCTCCCAGCGAGGCGGGTGGTCGTTTCCGGTGAGAGCCCAGGCGGCTTGACGCGCGGCGCCGCGGGCGACGTACTCGTCAGGCTCGGGCACCTCGACGGGCACACCGAGAATCATCGGCGCGAGCCCTCGTACGGCCTGGGAGCGGGCGCCGCCGCCGAGCAGAGTCACCCTGTTGATCGACACCCCCTGCCGGCGGACAGCTTCCGTGGCATCGGCCAGCAGGCAGAGCAGCCCCTCCACGGCCGCGCGGGCGAGATTCTCACGGGTCAGCGAGGCGAGGGTCATGCCGAACAGGCCCCCGGTGGCGTGCGGGAGGTTCGGGGTGCGCTCTCCCTCGAGATACGGGACGTGGACGAGCCCTTTCGCCCCGGGTGCGGCTGCGAGAGCGAGGGCGCTGAGCTCCTCGTGGCCCACGCCGAGCACGGCCGCAGTCGCGTCGAGAACGCGGGAAGCGTTCAACGTACAGGCGAGGGGGAGGTAGGCGCCGGTGGCGTCCGCGAAGCCGGCGACCAGGCCGCTGGCATCCGTCGTCGGCGTGGTCGAGACTGCGGCGACCACGCCGGAGGTGCCGATGGAGATCGAGGTCTGGCCGACCTCCAGACCGATGCCCAGCGCGCCCGCGGCGTTGTCGCCGCATCCGGCGCCGAGGACGAGGTGCCCCCACCCCCGAGACTCGTCTCCGTGCCCGGCCTGTTGTCGGGGCCCGAGTACCGTGGGCAGGCGAATGTCGACCGTCTCCGACTCGTTGCGCCGGAGGGCGAGCGCCAACAGGTCACGGCGGTACTGGTTGTTGGCGGGATCGAAGTAGCCCGTCCCGGACGCATCCGAGCGATCGGTGGTCAACGACCTCAGGTCGTCAGAGCCGCGGATGCGCCAGGTCAACCAGTCGTGGGGCAGGGCCACTGCGGCGATGCGGCGTGCGTTTTCGGGTTCGTGATCGGCAAGCCACCTCAGCTTCGCCACGGTCAGGGCAGCGACCGGCACTGAGCCAACCTCTCGAGCCCAGACCCGGGTGCCGGTCCCTTCGTCGCCGTCGCCGAGGTCCCGCACCAGGTCGCTGGCCGAGGACGCGGAGCGCACGTCGTTCCAGAGCAGCGCGGGACGGATCACCTCCCCGCGCTCGTCGAGTGCGATCAGCCCGTGCTGCTGGCCTGCCACGGAGACCGCCTCGACATCGTCGAGTCCACCGGCCCGGCCGACTGCCGACTCCAGTGCCTCCCACCACTCCTGAGGATCGACCTCCGTTCCGGGTGGGTGAGGAGCGGATCCTGCCCGCACCTGTCGCCCGGTGGCGGCGTCCAGGACGACGACTTTGCAGGACTGGGTGGAGGAGTCGATTCCGGCGACGAGCGTCATGAGCGGCTGGTCAGCTGATCAGGTGGGCGAGGGCGAGCTGTTGGAGCCTCACGAACCCGTAATTTCGCTGCGCAGCGACCTCGGGGTCGAAGTCCTCGGGCGAGGCGAGAAGATCCGCGACGGTCTCGTTCTCCTCCAGTGTCGGTGTGGCCAGACCCAGGACGCCGGAGGTCGCCAGCGCTTCCTGGACCTCGGAGTCGGCGCGAAAGGCGCGTGCCTTCTCTGCCAGCAGCAGGTAAGTCTCCATACAGGCGCGCGCGGAGTCCCAGACGCCGTCCATGTACTCCGTCCGAGAGGGCTTGTAGTCGAAGTGCCGAGGTCCCTCGTAGCGTGGGGCCTCGGGGTTTCCGGGAAATCCGTTCTCGAGCAGGTCGACGGTGAAGAACGCCGAGATCAGGTCGCCGTGTCCAAACACAAGGTCCTGGTCGTACTTCAGGCCGCGCTGGCCGTTGAGATCGATGTGGAAGAGCTTGTCGCACCACAGCGCCTGGCCCAGGGTGTGGGTGTAGTTGAGGTTGGCCATTTGCTCGTGCCCGGTCTCGGGGTTGAGTCCGACGATGTCGCCGTGCTCGAGCTCCGCGATCAGCGCCAGGGCATGGCCTGCGGTGGGCAGGAAGATGTCGCCGCGTGGTTCGTTGGGCTTGGGCTCCAGCGCGATGCGCAGGTCGTAGCCCTGGTCCTTGATGTAGCCGGCGACCGCGTCCAGCCCCTCCTTGTAGCGCTCGAACGCCGAATAGACGTCCTTGGAGCCGTCGTACTCGCTACCTTCGCGCCCTCCCCACATCACGAATGTGGAGGCGCCGGCAGCGTGGGCCAGGTCGACAGCGCGGAGAATCTTGCGGAGCCCGAAGCGACGCACGGCGCGGTCGTTGGAGGTCAGGCCGCCGTCCTTGAAGACCGGGTGGGTGAAGGTGTTGGTGGTGACCATCTCGATCACCAGGCCGGCCGCGTCGGTCACCGACTTCAGCCTGTCCACCGCCTTGTCCTTCGTGGCCTCGTCTGCGTCGAAGGGATAGACGTCGTTGTCGTGGAACGTGATGCCCCACGCCCCCAGCTCAGCAAGCTTCTCGGCGTACTCCCAAGGCTCGAGCAGCGGCCGGGTCGCCACTCCGAACGGGTCCACTCCTGGCCAGCCCACGGTCCACAGACCAAAGGAGAACTTGTCCTCACTCACCGGGTGACGCGTCATGATCTCGAACCTCCGCATTTTGTTGTGTCGTAAAACATATTCGCGATTCGCGATAGGTTCAAGGGGTGAACAGCCGCGAACCCGCCGTGGGACTGGCCGAGTCCGCCATGCCGCTGGGGACGACCGCGGGCGTGCGTGAAACCAATCTGTCGCTGGTGCTGCGGACCGCTCTGGCCGCCGAGAAGGATGCGCCGCTATCGCGTGCCGGGGTCGCCGCCGTGACGTCGCTGACCAGGTCGACGGTTTCCCGGTTGGCCGATGAGCTCGTGGCTGGACAGTTGCTGAGTGAGCACGAGCCTCCGGACCAGGCCGGCCCCGGACGTCCCGGGCGACCGCTCGTGGCAGGTCACGGGATCGCGGCATTGGGCATCCAGGCAAATGCGGGCTATCTCGCCGTTCGTGTCGTTGATGTGTCGGGTCAGGTGGTGGCCTCGGACAGGGTGGACGGAAGCCAGGCCGGTCGCGATCCCGGGACTGTCCTCGGCGAGCTGGGGAGCATCTGTCGAGACGTGCTCGCAGCTGTGCCCGCCGGGGTCCGCGTGGTCGGGGCCGGGCTGGCGCTTCCCGGGATTGTGACCCGCAGTTCGGGGCAGCTCTTGCTTGCGCCCAACCTCGGCTGGCAGGAGGTGGACGTTGCGCCCTTGCTCGCGCTCCCGGAAGAGCTTGGGGCAGGACTGCACATCGCCAACGAGGCCAGCCTGGCCGCAGTCGCGACTGCGCGTGAGCGCCCCGGTCGCGCTCGGCGTTATGGCGACTTCGTCTATCTCTCCGGCGAGGTCGGCATCGGTGGTGCCGTCATGCTCGACGGCAAGGCCATGATTGGGGACCACGGATGGTTCGGCGAGGTGGGACACATCTGCGTCGACCCGCACGGTCCGGACTGTCCCTGCGGATCCACCGGGTGCCTGGAGCGGTACGCCGGAATGGAGGCGATCCTGAATGCCGCCGATCTTCCTCTTGACACCGACGTCGCCGTGCTATCCGACCTGGCCCTGTCAGGAGGAGCGGCCGCGCAAGCTGCGCTGGAGCAAGCTGGATGGGCGCTCGGTGTGGCACTGGCCAGTGCCATCAACCTCCTCGACGTCCATGCTCTGGTCCTCGGCGGCCACCTGGGTCAGCTGTGCGAAGTGCTGCGCCCCACGCTGCAGAGGACGTTGGACGCGCGCGTGATCAGCGCCCGATGGGTGCGGCCGTCGGTGCACGCGGCACCCGAGGACCCGGCCCCTGGCGCGACCGGAGCCGCCCTTACAAAGCTGGAAGAGGTGCTCGATCGGCCATCTCGATGGATCGCCACTGCGTGAGATTTTGGTTACCTGAGCGCGACTTGACGTAGGACTCGATGACGTCGTACTAGCGGAGGTGGGCAGCGGCAGCCCCATCTCGCTGGCCAGCAGCCCATAGCGAGTGTCGCGCTGCTGCGGTCACAGGTCGGGGCGAGAAACGGGCGGCTAGGCTGCCTCTGGACTTTGTTCGTGGAGCAGCGTGCGGTTGGGCGCCGATGGTCGCGTCGGCAGTGCCATCCACCAGGCTTGCGACCAGCTGCTGTACACCGCCGGTCTGGTTTGTGCCTTGGTCGTCCTGCCCATCAAGAAGGCGAGTAGCCCGTGACGCTCGACATCGACCACCTGCTGACCGAGCTGACTCTGGAGGAGAAGGCGTCTCTGACCAGCGGCTCGTCCTTCTGGTACACCGCTCCGGTGGAGCGCCTGGGGATTCCCAAGATCATGGTCTCCGACGGGCCACACGGCCTCCGAGCCCAGCCCGGCGAAGGCGACCACCTCGGCCTGGGCGGCTCGCTCCCAGCGACCTGCTTCCCCACCGCCTCGGCGGTGGCGTCGACCTGGAACCCGGACCTGTTGCGGCGGATTGGTCAGGCACTGGCTCAGGAGGCCCGGGCCTGCAACCTCTCGGTGATTCTGGGACCCGGCGTCAACATGAAACGCTCGCCTCTGTGTGGGCGCAACTTCGAATACTTCTCCGAGGACCCATTCCTGGCCGGCGAGCTGGCTGTCGGCATCGTCAACGGCATCCAGTCCCGCGAGGTCGGCACGTCGGTCAAGCACTATGCGGCCAACAACCAGGAGACCGACCGGCTCCGGGTGGACGCCCAGGTCGACGAGCGCACCCTCCGCGAGATCTACCTGCCCGCATTTGAACGGGTCGTCAGGACCGAGCAGCCGTGGACGGTGATGTGCTCATACAACAAGGTGAACGGCCAGTCCGCGTCGGAGAACGTCTGGTTGCTCGACACGGTCCTACGTGGCGAGTTCGGGTTCGAAGGTCTGGTCGTCTCGGACTGGGGCGCGGTCTACCACCGGGTACCAGCGCTCCTCGCCGGCACCGACCTGGAGATGCCCCCCGCGGTCGGACGCAGTACCGAGGCGGTCGTCGCTGCGGTCCAGTCTGGTGAGGTGCCGACCGAGGTCCTCGACGCCCGGGTCCGGGAGGTGCTGGAGCTGGTCGCCAAGGGCATGCCCGTGCTGGACCTCGACGAGTCATTCGACGCGGACGCCCACCACACCCTGGCGCGGGAGGCGGCAGCCGAGTCGGTAGTGCTGCTGAAGAACGACGGGGTGCTGCCGCTGCCCGCCGACGCGAAGATCGGGGTGGTCGGCGAGTTCGCCCGGAAACCCCGGTTCCAGGGCGCCGGCTCGTCGCAGGTCAACCCGACGCACGTGGACGCGCTACTCGACGAGCTCAGTGCGGTCTACGGCGAGGTCGCATTCGCGGCAGGCTACGGCCTCGGCGAGACCGGTGATGACGCGGCTCTGCTCGCTGACGCCGAACGAGTTGCCGCGTCGGCCCAGACAGTGGTGATGGTCATCGGATTGCCCGGGGCTGATGAGTCCGAGGGCTTCGACCGGACCCACATGAACCTGCCCGCCAACCAGCTGGCGGCGCTCGTGACGGTGGCGGCGGCCAACCCGAATGTCGTGGTAGTGCTGGTGAACGGCTCGACGGTGGTCCTCGGCGAAGTGACTCCGCACGCGAAGGCGCTGGTCGAGGCGTGGCTGGGCGGACAGGCCGCCGGCGGAGCGATCGCCGACGTGTTGACCGGCAGGGTGAACCCCTCCGGACGCCTGGCGGAGACCATCCCGCACCGGCTGGAGGACAACTCGTCCCACCTCAACTTCCCCGGGGACTCCCAGGTTGTCCGGTACGGGGAAGGGCTCTTTATCGGCTACCGCGGCTACGACCAGGCACATCGAGACGTCGCGTTCCCGTTCGGCTTCGGGTTGTCCTACACCACCTTCACCATGTCGGATCTTCAGGTGGCCACCCGGGGTTCGGTGTCCGATGGCACGCTCGCCGCGACCGTCACGGTAACCGTCACCAACACCGGCACCGTTCCCGGAGCCGAGGTTGTACAGGTCTACGTGGCTGACGTCGAGTCCAGCGTGGCGCGGCCAGTGCGTGAGCTGAAGGGGTTCGCCAAGGTCTTCCTCGAGTCGGATGCCTCGCAGTCCGTGTCGATCGTGCTGGACCAGCGAGCCTTCTCGTTCTGGTCGACAAAGCTGCGGCGCTGGGTGGTCGAGGCAGGGGACTTCGAGATTGGCGTCGGCCCGAGTTCACGGCACCTTCCGCTGTCCGAGACCGTCTCCATCGAGGCACCCCGCCTCGCCGAACCACTCAGCAGGGACTCGACGCTGCAGGAGTGGATGGCCGATCCGAGCGGACGTCGGCTCATCGAGCGCGAGGTGGCCGGTGGTCAGCCCGCCGCCGTCCTGGAGGACGAGCTGATCAACGTCATTGGCACCATGCCAATGAGCACCCTTGCCAACTTCGGCGGCATGAGCCTCGACCACGACGCCTTGGACAGGGTCGCCAATGCCTGGCGCCAAGAAGCTGAAACTTCCCAATCCAGATCCGAATCTCTCAAGCCATGAGCACCTAACAAGGTGTTGGTGGTCTTGCCGCGCACCTGGTTCTTCGGCTTCGCCAGCGGCGAGGTGCCCTCGACCGGATTGCGCGGCATCGAGTCGTGCCGCAGCGCGAACGTGAAGAGCCGGTTGAGCACGGTCCGCGAGTGCTTGGCCCGCGAGTAGGAGATCCGGCGCTCGGACTTGAGGAAGTGCTCGACGCGGCCGGTGCTGATGTCGCCGAGCGTGTAGTTCTCGAAGAACGGCCGCACGTGGAGCCGCAGATCGTCGCGGTAGTTGTCCTTGGTCCCCTCCGAGATGTCGCGGAGCTCCAGATAGGCGAGCCAGAGGTCGGCGAGGTCGGGGAAGGGGCTGGCCAGGCTGAGGACTCCCCCGCTGCCGTAGCCGGTGCGATCCAGCAGCCGCCCCTTGAGCAGCGGCTCGGCACCCTTCTTCGACGTCGCGGTCGCGGTCACCTTCCGGAGCCGGCCGTCCAGGTCGCGGTGCCGGGTGCTGGCCCGGTACCGGCCGCCGATGTCGTTGACCGCGATCTTGCCGAACGTGCCGAGGACGGTTCTGGGTCTCCCGCGGGTCACCGAGCGCCCCCCGGCCGGTGACGGCTGTGGTCCTCGCCTTCGAGACGCGCGAGCCAGGCTTCGATCTCGCTCTGCCGGAAGCGGAGCTGGCGGCCGACCCGGGAGCCGGTCGGTCCGCGGCCCTCGGCCCATTCGTCGTGTTGTTCGGGCAGAGGCGAGCTCGTGGTCACGGCTCAATCCCTGCTCGACCCTGCTCGACTCAGTGATCCTGGCGCTCAATGCGAGTGGCCGTGCGAGTGGCCGTGCTCCGGCGCAACCTGCTGCTGGTCGAGGGTGACTCGTACGGCGTTGTCGACGGGGCCCTTGAACTCCAACCACCAGCCGGTCCCAGTCGATGCGTCCTGGGGCAGGTCGAACCACACTTGCCCATCGATGCTGCCGCCCCGCGGTAGCAGCGTTGACCCGATTGACGACCCGTCGGGGACCTGGCCCCTGCCGGTCCCTCCCTGCGTGAACAGGCGCAACTGCCTCGGCGCGAATGAGAGGCCGCGCTCCGCCCGATCGTTGACCAGCCGGATATAGACCTGTAGCTGGTTACTGCCCACGGTGCCGTTGTGTTGAGCAGCGGTCGGGGGCCCTTGAGTGTCGGGAACGAAGGTCGTCTTGACGTTGGTGACGGTGAACGCCCCGAAGCTCGTTTCCACAGGCTGACCCACGCGCACGTGGTGTCCGGTCTCCGCCGGCGCACCGCGGGCGAGGAGGAGTACGGCGAAAGCAGCGCCGAGGATGGCGAGGCCCACGGCGAGCCCGACCAGGAACCGCAGGCGAGTGGCCTGTGGACCTCCGGTCCCCTCGTGTACCGGCAGCGGCATGCTGCTCGAGGCTGTCATCTCGGTACCAGCTCCTTAGGGCAGTGGCTTGAGGTCGGCCAGCGGGGAGTCGTGGACCCGGATCAAGCCCCAAGACCCGCTGGGGAGCAGGAAGAAGTTGCGGTCGTTGTAGAGGTAGTCGCCCGCGATTCCGTCGCTCGGGCAGGTCGGGGTCAGGCCGCTGGCACCGAAGCTGAGCGGTGTATTGCTGCCCGCGCAGATCCCGGCGTTGAAGGCCCGGCTGGTGTTCAGGCCGCCCTGCCCGTTGATGATGCTGGTGTTCGGGTCGTTGAACTCGTACTTCCAGGTGTGCCCGGTGAGACCGAACGTGTGCACCCGCCCCAAGTCGGAGCTGTTCAGGACGCGCACATAGGTGGGGTCGTTCTTGTAGGCGCGGAACACCGGGGTGGCCGGGTCGCCGACCACGGCGGAGCTGAACACGTCGGCGATGTCGCCCGGCCGGTTCGCGAACCGTTCGCTGCGGTAGTTCACCCCCCGTTCGCCCTGGTCCTCGGGGTCAGCGGCTGCTTGCCCGGGGTCTGGCTGCGCCAGGTCGGGGACCTGCACGTTGTTCTTGTCGAACAGGTTGAGCCCGTCCTGGAGGTCGACCACGAACTCGCGGTGGGATCTGTTCACGGTGCCTTCGGGGTACTTGATGACGGCCTGCTCACCCGATGGCAGTGCGGTCAGGTCCTTGGGGTTGAGGTACGTCGCGCCCTTCGGTTCGACGACGAGGCCGCCCCAGGCGCCGTGGTGCCGGTTGGTGCGCAGGTTGCCGTAGTCGACCAGGTTCGCCACGCCGATGTTCTTGGTGTCGACGAAGTACTTGTAGGCGTACGTCTGTCCCGGTGCGATTGTCGAGTCGTAGTTGAAGCCGATGGCGGCGCCGTCGCTGCCGGTGACGAAGTACCGGATCAGACCGGACGGGTGGATGGACGCTCGGTTACCGGCCGGCCATACGGGGTGGACCGACTGCGGGACACCGTTGACCAGGTTGCTGACGTCAGTCTCCCCCGCGGCGCCGATCTGCTCGACCGGGTTGATCGGGTCACCGGCGGTGAGGGTGGTTCCGGCCACCGGCAACCTGTTGGTCAGCACGATGTTCAGACAGTCACCCTCGTTCGCCCGGATGAACAGCGGCTTGGGCACCACTCCAGGCTTGAGGTTTCCGTTGGCGTCGACCTGGTTGCTCGCGACGTACATGAGGCCGTTGGGGTCGTTGTCGCCGGCCGGGTTGTAGACGATCTTCGTCTTGACCAGGCTGATGTTGTACGTGCGCTGCGCTGCGGTCGTCGCGCACGGCTTGGCGTTGGCACCGTCTGGTGGTGGCGCCTCGGCGCCACCAGGCCTGAGCGCGGGCCACTCCTGGCCGGGGAGGCCGGTCGGCGGCGGGGCGTTGCTCGGCAGCGGCTGCAGATCGGCGACCCGCTTGTTCGGCACCCGGAAGATGCCCCACATGCCCATCCACAGGTCGTTCAGCGGCTGGGAGCTGTAGATGTAGTCACCCGGAGCCCCTGCGCCGCCCGCAAGGAACCTGTCCGAGCCGTAGGAGGTCTGACCTGCTTCCCGCATCTTGGTGACCGCGTCGGTCTTCGAACCACGCTTGATGATCTGGGTGCCGCTCACCTCGAAGTTGAACCACTCCGCGATGGCAAGCATCTGCGAGTCGTACAGGTTGGAGTTCGGGTCGTCGGGCTCGGAGAGCCAGCGGTGCCCGGACAGGGTGAAGTTGTGCCCCTCCTCGTGTGCGCCGCCCATGAACCGGAATATCACCGGGTCCTTCTGGTAGGCGCGGAAGATGGGCGTCGAGGGGTCCCCATGGACCGCGGAGCTGAACACGTACGCCGGTTCCTTCTTGGCGCCTGTACTGGCGGAGTTCACCCGGGTGGGGAACGGCTCGTTGCGATAGTTGATCGCCATGCCGCCCTGGTCGGCCGCGTACTGGTCCGGGTGGGCGGGCGGATTGATCGGCTTGCCGGCCGCGTCGAAGAGGGGGACGAAGTCGGAGTAGTTGATAGTGAACTCCCGGAAGCTGGCATTGATCCCGGTCGCCGCGTCGGTGGGCACCCGGATGTCCGCGACCGCGCCGACGCCGTAGCACGACGGGACCTTGGACCCAGCCTGGATAGCGTCGGGAAGGCCCAGCCCGTTGCAGTACGGCGGCACGAGCAGGGCGCCCGTGCGCGGGTCGTTGAAGGTCGAGTTGCTGGGTTCGACGTTCATGGCCGCCCACATACCGTGCTGCTGGTGCGTGTTCGGGTTCTGGTGGTCGTGGAAGAAGACGGTGCGCACAGCGACGTCGGCCCACCACTTGTAGTTCCAGGTCTGCCCGACCATCGGAGCCTGCACGAAGTTCCACCCCACTGAGGTGCCGTCAGTGGCCAGCTCGTCGAAGCGGACCATGTGGACGTGCGTGGAGAGCTCGCTCATCAGCGTGGGCGCGTGGAACGCGTCCCCGCCGGTGATCGCGCCGGTCGCCGAGATCTGCCCGTCATGGATGTCCAGGGGCAGCGTCGGGTCATTGTTGAGGTTGGTGGCATTGGTCGTCCGCATGTTGACGCACTCACCCAGGCGGGCTCGGATGTTGTACGGCTCGGCTTGCACCGTTGCCGCATTGATCTTGGCGCGGACCAGGTCACCCACGTCGATGGATGTGCCGGCGTACTTGTCCGCCTCACTGAAGAACACACCAGGTGGCACTGGGCCGGTAGTCCTCGGGGGTGCCTCGACGTATATCTTCCCGCCGGGGTCGTGCCACCCCGCCTTGTTGTAGACGACCCTCGCGTCGATGGCCGTGGGATGGTACTCGCGCACAGGTGGGCTGGGCTGACCCGGGACGACAGGCGCGCAGGGGTTGACGAAGAACGCACCGGGCACGGCGTGCTGGACACCGTCGCCGTCGGTGGTGGTCACCATATTGGCGCGCTCGAGGTCGGTTGTCGCGGGGGAGCCGTAGTCCCTCACGGTGTCGCCCGGGCGGCGCCAGTTGTCCGCCGCCAGTCCGAACCGGTCGGCCACCACGGCGCCGGGGGCTCGGTAGGCACGCTGGAGGTACTCGCCCTTGAGCATCAGCGGGTAGCCCGGGTGTGCTGCGTCCGGGCGCAGCGTCAGCGGAGCGGCCAGCGCGGGGGTGTCGAAGTCCGGCAGCATCGCCAATGGCTCGATCGGGGTGCCGTCGGCATAGGTACGAGGCGTCCCGGCCGGCCACAAGGCAGGGTCGAGCCGCCCGGTGGCCCCGTCGAGCGGCCGCTGCCGGTCCAGCACCCGCAGGGCGGCCCAGAAGCCCTGGGCGAAGTGCGGGTAGAGGTGGCAGTGGAAGATCTGGTCGCCGTTGCTCGCCTTGCTGATCGCCAGCGCCGCCAGGTCAGGGCGGCCGGCCCGCACCCACTCGTCCATCGGCTTGGCGCCGGCAGCGAGGTTGGCGGGGTCGGAGGTGATCGCCTCACCCGCACCGCCCTCGTAGAACAGGTCGAAGGTCTGACCGGGGCCGATCGACTGCACGTCCAGTCGGGTGGACTGCGGGTCATTGGTGTCCAGACGCCACCGGTTGGTGTGCTGGTGGAAGGGGTGAGTCTCCTTGATTCCGGGGTGGATCAGCCGCATGTGCAGCGGGTCCCCGCGGTAGGCCTTGGGCAGCAGGGTGTCGGAGAGGACCTCGATCGAACCCTTGCTGGCGCCGGCGACGGCATCGTCGACACTCGCCGTGCCAGGCGCCGTGAGCGCCGACCCGTCGACGGAGACGAGCATGTCCCGACCCGCGAAGTGCTGGGCGAAGCCGATGCTCATGTCGCCTGGTGCGCCGGTGACCGCGATGTCTCCCACGGCCGGGAGATGGCCGGGCGACATTGGCACGATCCGGAGCTGGTCGAGCGCGGCCTGCACGTCCGCGGCCGTCGCGTCGAACGCGATGGGCGCGGTGGTGTTCTGCTCACCAGAGAAGCGCGGCGCCGTCTGGTCCGCTGCGCCCGTCGCTGTCAGCGGGCTGGTCAGCGTGGGGTCCTTGACCGTCAGGGTGTAGGTACCGCCGGTCGCGCCGGTCACTGCCAACACGTCAGTCTCGTTGGTCGCCTTGGTCATCTTGCCCGGGTCGCCGAAGGCCCATGACTGCAGGTGCGACTCTTCGCCCAGACACGAGGAGAGGCCCTTGTCCTTGGCCAGCCGGGCCGCGTTGGTCGCCGCGCTCTGGTCGTTGGTGAAGCCGTCGCAGAAGTGGTCCTCAGCCAGGATCACCGTGCCGTTGGGCAATGTCACCTTCTTGCCGGCCTGGTGCTGCAGGACCGCACGCACACGGTTGCGCAGCGGTTCGGTGCGGTAGTTGAAGAAGAAGGTGGCGTCAGGAAGATGGGTGGTCGGGAAGGTGGGCTTGGCTCCGGTTGGGTCAAGGATGCCTTCGGGCTCGTCAGCGAGGATCTGGGCGTAGTCGCGGAAGTCGTTGCCCACGCCGGGTACATGCACGTCCACGAACAGGGGCGCGCCGATGCCGTGGTTATCGGCGCCGGTGACCAAGTCGGTGCCGGTGACCGGGCTGAGCCACCTGGACCCCGCCGGTTCCACGATCAGGCCGCCGTACAGGCCGTGGCTGGTCGTGTCAGGGGTGGGCTCTGCCGTCCCGAAGTTGGTGCCGCTGCCGTAGTCGTTGATCGGGAACTGTCCCTCGCGCTGGGCGAACCACGTGTAGGTGATGTCACCGCCGGGTGGGACGGTGGTGTCGGGGTTCTCCCCGATGTGCGCTCCGTCGGAGGTGTTCACGTCCTTGGCGACCCCGTCGACGTGCATCCCCACGCGCTTGCCCGCGATCTGGTTGCTGAAGTGCACCTTGATGCAGTCGCCAACCGCAGCGCGCAGCACCAGCGGGGTCGCCCGCCCTGGCTCGGCCTTGATCTGGGCGATGGTGGGTTGGGCGTCGGGGTTGGAGAGGGCGTAGATCAGTCCGTCGGGGACGTGGTCGCCCCACCCGTTCAGGGGCAGGTCTATTCCGAACGCGTCCACGTAATAGTTGATCTCGCGGACCGAGGCCGCGCAGACGCCTGTCCCGGCCGCCGTAACGGCCGGCCCCACCGCGGTCGCCGTAGGCAGGCCGGAGACCGCGAGGACAGCGCTTGTGGAGGCGGCGGCGATCAATCCTCCGGCGGGACGGCGGGACCGTGGCGTCGGGCGTGCCGCAGCGTGGACCGGGTCGGTGGCGGCCCGGGCACCACGAGGGAGCTTCCCCAGGAGGAGCACTGCGGCTGCCGCCACGGGCAAGCACACCACAAGGGCGATCAGGGCGTCGCGTGCCATGTGCAGAGGCAGCGGGAGCTCAGCGGCCTCGTGTGCGCCGAACAGCCGCTCGTGTACGGGGTTACCCGCGGCGAGAGCCAGGGCTGTGGCCCCGGCGGCGAAGACGGAGGTGACCGCGCGCCGAAGCCGTGCGCTGGCCGATGGTGTCGCGCGTAGCAGCCGTCCAGACAACAGGACCGCGAGCGTGACCGCCACGAGCACGACCGGTAGGGCCAGGGTGCCGTCACGCAGCGCATGCACCGCCAGCGGCGGCTCGTGATGCTCGTGACCACCGGTCAGCTCGTGGAAGAGGTTCAACCAGAGGGCCCCGGAGTAGGCCAGGGTCGCGGTGAGCACGAGGGGAACACTGGCGCGCACCTCACGGCGGTTCTTCCCGAGAGAGTTCTCGATCGACGGTGACACCCGTCTCCACGCAGTGGCATCGAACATTGGGGCCCCCCAGGCTCGCATCAGGTAACCCATGTCACTCTCGCGACGCCTTTTGCAGATAGAGTCCTTGGTCCTGACGCTCGACCGAATGTGACTACTCAGCACGAGGGAACGTGTTCGGCAAATGGGACAGCGACGATGATCCGAATGGCTCATGTCCATCACCCGCCTCCAGGTGGAGAGTGCAGGTGAGCCAGTAACTGGATTGAGCCCGGCCTCCCGGGGACATCCGGGCCTCATCGTTGAAGTGATCCACCGTGCGCGGAACCCGCGGAGCGCGCTGGCCAGGGGATCCAGTCTGCGGTGACGGTAGGTCAGTGAACTTCAGCGGGGCCGCGAGCACCTAGGCCATCAACTCCTGTATGGCCTGCTGACCTTCGGCGCGGCCCACATCCTTGCCGCGTTCGAGAGCGAGGAGAAGGCGCGAGCGTGGGCAAGACCCGCGGCGGGGGTTCACTCGCGCGGGCGGTGCCGACCTGAGGTCCGCACCGCTCCTGAACGCGGCACCGCGCTCGCCTTTTTCGTCCATAGCCAGCGACTCGTTGCGCATCGGCAGCGTGCACCCGGTCAGAGCTGGGGTCGATAGCCCTCCGCCGGACGGACGCAAAGAGGTTGACTCCGAGCTGCTCGGCGAGGCGCTGGGGTGCCAGCTGGCAGCGAATCCTGTTGCCGGCTGCGTCCAGGGGCGGCGAGTAGGTGGCCAAACCACCCCTACCCGGAGAGACCGTCGCGATGCCGCCTGAACGCCTGCCGGTCCCTGCATGGTGATCGGAGGACTGACACCGTCACTATTGACTTGCCCCGGAAGGTCGGAGTCCCGAAGGCCACGACAACCACGAGCTCGACCGCAAACTCGAAGACGCGAAAGATCGAACCTAAGTGCCGGTGGCCCCGTCGTCGGGGGCGAGATTCTCGGGCCGGGGCGGAGCGCTGGTGCGGGGGTTCTGGTTGAGGGGTTGACCGAAGCCCGCGTCGCGGGATCTCGCTACGGCGGCGGCACGGTTGTTGACCTCGAGTTTCGTGTAGATCGTCGCCAGGTTGTTGCGGATTGACTTCTCGGAGAGGGCCAGCCGGTGGGCAATTTCGTTGTTGCCGAGACCTAGGGCGATGAGCTCGAGCACATCACGTTCGCGGTTGGTCAGGTTCGGGAACGCAGCTGGGGCGGCCGGTTGTGCTACGCCGGTGAAAAAGTCAATGAGGCGTTGGCTGGCGGCGCCACTGAACACCGACTCTCCGGCTGCGACCGCGAGTACCGCCAGCACGATCTCCTCGCGCTCGGCTCCCTTGACCAGGTAGCCCCGTGCGCCGGCTCGGAGGGCACCGAGCATCTGCGCGTCGTCCTCGTGCATCGTGAGTGCGATCACCTTCACGTGAGGGAACTGTTCATGGATCTGTCGGGTCGCCGCTGTCCCGTCGGTCCCGGGCATGGTCAGGTCGGTCAGGACGACGTCGGGTTGTGTGGTTGCGACGAGCTGCAGGAGCTGCTCGCCGTCGGCGGCGGCGCCGACGATTTCGAGCTGGGGCACCGCAGCGAGGGCTGCGCGAAGTCCGTCGCGAAACATGGGATGGTCGTCGGCGATGAGGACGCGCACCGGTCCGGTCATGTCGGCCCCAGCGGCAGCGTGGCGGTGACGGTGGTGCCGGTGCCGCCGGTGACCACACGGAGCGCCCCTCCAAGCTCTTCGGCGCGGTGCCGCATGGAGGTGATCCCTATCCCTCCGCCAGATCCATTGGGCGCCGTGGGGAAGCCTCGTCCGTCGTCGCTGACCTCGACGCAGAGGATGCCCTCGGCGGCCCGCAGCCTCACTGAGGCATGAGTGGCGTGCGCGTGCTTGCCGATGTTGGTCAGCGCTTCGGCCGTGATCCGGTAGGCCGCGGTCTCCACGTCGGGTCGCAAGGGTGGCAGCGCGGTCATGCTCAGGTCCACCGGGAACCCAGCGACGGCCGCTTGTCGTCGCACCGCAGCATCCAGGTTTGTGTTGTCGAGGCTGGTCGGACGAAGATCGTCGATGATGTGACGCACCTCCCTGACCGCCCCGGTCACCTCAGGACGCAGCCGGGACACCATTCGGGTGGCGGTCGCGGTGTCGTCGACGGCCAGTGCATCTTCGATCGCCACGAGGCCGAGGGCGACACCGGACAGCGACGGCCCGAGACCATCGTGCAGGTCGCGGCGCAGGCGGTCCCGTTCGGCGTTGGTGGCTGTGACCACGAGGTCATGCTCGACGTGCAGCGCGTCGGCCAGGTCCAGTGCGTGCACCACGCCCGCCACTTGGTGGGCCACGACGTCGAGAAGCCGCATGTCCGCGGTCGTGTAGGACTCGCCCGGACCGCGGGCCGTTCACAGACCCGGACGGCGCCGACTTCGCGAAGGACTGCCCGTCCGCCAAGGTGATCGGGCACAAGAGCCTCCTCGGACGCGCCGCAGTCGGCTACCACTGCGCGGCCCGTCACTACGCGGACGGCAGCTTCGAAATGGCCGGGGTCATCTGGCTCGACCAGAAGACCGGCCTGCTGCTTCAGGCCGGGCACATGCACGCGACAGTCTTCAACGAACACCCCCGCATCACGGCATCCACCTTCTCCACCGAACCCCCTGCGGGAGCCAAGGTCCAGCGGTACGCCGCCCAGAAACAACCCGGCGGAGCCCCCAAGCAAGCTCCCGACTTCGATCTGAAACACGTCGCCGTCGGCGGCGCCGGTGGCGGAACGGAGGACGGCGGGAGCGGCACCGCCACTCTGTCCGACTACGCGCACCAGCCGCTAGTACTCGCGTTCTTTGTCTCCGACCTCGTCTTCGACATCCACGGCGAGTCCTGCCCCGGGTGCGTGAAGTCACTCCTTACCCTCCAACGACTGACCCGCGAAGGCACCGACCCAAAGGTACTGGCCATCCAAGAAGGCGACGAGGGCA
>Ga0207691_10000978_pt1 | contig 28398 bp, 24 predicted proteins | sample KBSM13metaG_FD_184327 | JGI IMG/M metagenome (GOLD analysis project Ga0207691, IMG submission 184327) | Miscanthus rhizosphere microbial communities from Kellogg Biological Station, Michigan, USA - KBS M1-3 metaG (SPAdes) (version 2) | ecosystem: Host-associated > Plants > Roots > Rhizosphere >...
TCCCTGTATGAAAGTCGAAGTTCGGGTCTATCCGCGCGAGGGCGTTCTCGATCCGCAGGGCAAGGCCATCGCCGCGGCTCTCGGTCGGCTCGGCCATGGCTCCGTCCAGGACGTGCGCGCCGGCAAGATCTTCTTCATCGACGTCGCCGGCAGCGATCCGCGTGCGGTGGAAGCCGATGCCCGGAAGATGGCCGAAGAGCTCCTCGCCAACACGGTGATCGAGGGCTACGACGTGAGGCTGCTGTCATGAAATTCGGGATCGTCGTCTTCCCGGGGTCGAACTGCGACGAGGACTGTCACCACGTCGCGAAGGACCTCCTCGGCTGCGAGGCCGACTACATCTGGCACCACGACACGGACCTGAAGGGCGCGGACGTCGTCATCCTGCCGGGAGGGTTCGCCTACGGCGACTACCTCCGAGCGGGCGCGCTCGCGCGCTTCTCGCCCGTCATGGAGAGCGTCGCGAAGTTTGCCGCGCAGGGCGGCCCGGTCCTCGGCATCTGCAACGGTTTCCAGGTTCTCCTCGAGGCGGGACTCCTGCCCGGAGCGATGCAGATCAACCGCGGCCTCCGCTACGTCTGCCGCGACGTGCACATGCGCGTCGAGAACGACGCGACGCCGTTCACATCCCTCTATCCGAAGGGGAGCGTCGTGAAGATGCCGATCGGCCACATGGAAGGCAACTACACGGCGCCTCCCGACGTGCTCGACAGGCTCGAACGCGAGGGCCGCGTCGTTTTCCGCTACTGCGACCCCGAGGGGCGCGTCACCGACGAGGCCAATCCGAACGGCGCGGCGCGCGGCATCGCCGGCATCGCGAACGAGGCGGGCAACGTCGTCGGGCTGATGCCGCACCCCGACCGCTGCTCCGAAAGCCTGCTCGGCAACGATCAGGGAATCAAGATGTTCCAGTCCGCGGTGTCCGCCCTCGCGACGCGATGACCGCGATCACCGAAGAGCTCGTTCGCGAGCACAACCTCTCGGACGACGAGTACAAGCGCATCCTCGAGATCCTCGGGCGTGAGCCCAATCTCGTCGAGCTCGGGATCTTCTCGGCGATGTGGAGCGAGCACTGCTCCTACAAGTCCTCGCGCGTGCACCTGAAGAAGTTCCCGACGACGGGCCCGCGCGTCATCCAGGGGCCGGGCGAGAACGCCGGCGTCGTCGACATCGGCGACGGGCTCGCGGTCGCGTTCAAGATGGAGTCGCACAATCACCCCTCGTTCATCGAGCCCTACCAGGGCGCGGCCACCGGCGTCGGCGGCATCCTGCGGGACGTCTTCACGATGGGCGCGCGGCCCATGGCCTCGCTCAATTCCCTGCGCTTCGGACGCCTCGACGCGCCGCGCATGAAGCATCTCGTCGATGGAGTCGTGCGCGGGATCGCCGGATACGGAAACTGCATCGGGATTCCCACGCTCGGCGGCGAGACCACGTTTCACAAGGGCTACGACGGCAACATCCTCGTCAACGTCATGAACCTCGGCCTCGTGCGGACGGACCGCATTTTCCTGGGCCGTGCCGAGGGCGCGGGCAACCCCGTCGTCTACGTCGGCTCCAAGACCGGGCGCGACGGCATCCACGGCGCGACCATGGCCTCCGAGGAGTTCGCCGCCGACGAGGCGAAACAGAAGCGGCCGACCGTCCAGGTCGGCGATCCCTTCACCGAGAAGCTCCTGATGGAGGCGTGTCTCGAGCTCTTCGAGACGAAGACCGATGCCATCACCGGCATCCAGGACATGGGCGCGGCCGGGCTGACGTCGTCCTCTTTCGAGATGGCGGGGCGGGCCGGCAGCGGCGTCGAGCTCGACCTCTCGAAGGTCCCGGTCCGCGAGACCGGCATGACGCCCTACGAGATCATGCTCTCCGAGTCGCAGGAGCGCATGCTCCTCGTCGCGCGGCGCGACCGGCTCGACGAAGTCCTCGCGATCTTTCACAAGTGGGAGCTCGATGCCGTCGAGATCGGCCGGGTCACCGACTCCGGACGAGTCGTCCTCTTCTTCGAGGGCCGCATCGTCGCGGACCTGCCGGCGGCGCCGCTCTCGGACCGCGCGCCCGTCTACGATCGGCCGCGCGCCCCGCTCGCGTCTCCCGAGGGCCCGTTTCTCTGGCAGACCGAGCCGGAGCCCACGGAGTTCGGCAAATGTCTGCGCCGGATCCTCGCCTCGCCCAACGTCGCCGAGAAGTCCTGGATCTGGGGCCAGTACGACCACATGGTCCAGACCAACACGGTCGAGCGGCCGGGCGGCGACGCCGCCGTCATCCGGGTCAAGGGCACGAAGAAGGGCATCGCCATGAAGAGCGACGTCAACCCGTTCTTCTGCATGGCGGACCCCTACCGCGGCGGCGCGATCGCGGTCGCCGAAGCCGCGCGGTCGGTGGCCTGCACGGGTGCGCGGCCCCTCGCGATCACCGACTGCCTCAATTTCGGAAATCCCGAAAAGCCCGAGGTCATGGCGCAGTTCGAGGCGGCTGTGCGCGGCATCGCCGACGCCTGCCGGGTGCTCGGAGCTCCCGTCGTCTCGGGGAACGTCTCTCTCTACAACGAGACCGACGGCCGCGCGATCCCTCCGACGCCCACGGTCGGAATGGTCGGGCTGCTCCAGGACGTCGACAAGCACGTGCGCATGCCGTTTCGCGCCAACGGCGATCTGATCGCCGTCCTCGGAGAGACGCGCGATGAGCTCGGAGCCTCGGAATTCCTGCGGGTGGTCCGCGGGCGCGACGAGGGCCCCTGCCCGGAGGTCGACCTCGAGGCCGAGAAGCGCCTCGTCGACCTGCTCGCCACGCTCGCCGAGAAGGGTCTCCTGGCCTCGGCGCACGATGTCTCGGACGGAGGCCTCGCCGTCGCGCTCGCCGAGTGCGCGATGCAGGGAGGCGTCGGCGCCACGGTCGCCCTCGACGGGGCCGCGCGCTCGACGGCGCTCCTCTTCGGAGAGTCCACCGGCCGCGCGGTCGTCTCCTTCGCTCCCGGGAACGAGTCGGCGGTGCGCGATCTGGCGAAGCAGAAGGGCGTGCCCTTCTCCGCCGCCGGGTGGGTCGGGGGAGACCGCCTCCGCATCGACGGCCGCGGCAAGCCTCTCGTGGACGAGCCCGTGGACGCCCTCGCCGGGCTCTGGCGCGGCGCCTTCCGCAAGGCGCTCGAAGCGGCGGACGTTCTCTAGCGCCGGATCAGGCGCGCTTCCACTCCTGGCCGAACCCGAGCACGTACCCTTCGGGATCCCGGACCGCGAACTCCTTCATGTCGTAGTCCGGCTGAACGACGGGCCCATAGACGACGTCGGCGCCGCGGCCTCGCAGCTCCGCGCAGAGCGCCTCGGCGTCGTCGACCCAGTAGAAGACGTCCCAGGTGCCGCCCTGCTTCTCGTTCGGAAGGAGACGGCTCGCGTCGCTCACGAGCCGCAGCATCAGCGGCAAGCCGTCGCGGCTGAGGATCGCGAACATCGGCGGGCTTCCGGCGGTGTAGTCGACGTGGAACCCCAAGGTCCGTTCGTAGTAAGCCGCGAGCTTCGCGACGTCGGCGACCGGGAAGTAGGGCGCGCTCCGCAGCAGGCGTGGAGTCATGGTCCCCCCTGCAATCTCGTTGCGCGTCAGCCTATGACGATTGCGGCTTTCTCGCTCTCGCCAGGATGCGGCGGTACGTGAAGTAGTACGGCCTCTCGTCGGGGACGCGGCGGAAGAGCTCCGCCCGATAGTCTCCCAAGAACTTCTCGAACAGCTCCGGCGACAGGCGGCGGCGGTACTCCGAAAGCAGCGAGCCTTCGACCCAGGCCACGATCCCGTCGCGCGACGGCAGCCTCTGGCCGTAGATCTGGAGACGCACGATCGGCTCGACGTAGCCCAGGCGATCGAGGATCGCGGCGTATGTCTCGGGAGCGAGGACGTTGCGGGAATGAGGCGAACCGGCGAGCTCCGAGCGGTAGGGCTCGCGCTCGGCGATCTCTTCGGCGCTGCGATGCGACGCGTGGCCGAAGTTGTCCGGGACCTGGAACGCGAGCTGGCCGCCGGGCGCCACCGCGCGGGTGAGCTTCTCGAGGAGGGCGGGATGGTCGGGGACCCAGTGGAGGGCGGCGTTCGAGAACACGAGGTCGAAAGGCGTCTCCGGCGAAAACTCTCCGATGTCGCCGCTCTCGAAGGCGACTCCGCCGCCCGCGTGCGCCCCCGCCTTCGCGAGCATCGCGTCCGACGAATCGATGCCGAGCGTGGACGAGGCGCCCACGCGCTCGTGCAGGACGCGGGTCAGCGGGCCCGGGCCGCAGCCGAGGTCCACCGCACGCCCGCCCGGGATCGGCGCGACGAGCGAGAGCAGGTCCTCGAACGGCCGCCGGCGCTCGGCCGCGAATCGCGAGTAGAGCTCGGGGTCCCAGCCGTCGGTACTCATCGGCTCATCGGTACGTGACGCGCTCGAGAAAGAGGCCCGACGGCGGCGCGGTCCATTTCGCCGGCGAGGCCGAGCGCTCGGCGAGAAGGCGGGAGACTCCGGCGGCGTCGAGGTTGCCGCGCCCGACTTCGACGAGCGTGCCGGCCAGCCGCCTCACCATCTTCCAGAGGAAGTGCGAGGCCGTGATGCGGAAGTGGATTTCGCCCGGCGTTTCCTCGACCTCGCTCGCCGCGACGACGACGATCGTCGACTCCTGGCCCTCGGGGTTCTCGCAGAACGATTGGAAGTCGTGCCTCCCGGCGAAGAGCGTCGCCGCCTTCCGCATGGCCTCCGCGTCCAGACGATCCTTGACCCACCAGACGAGCCGCTTGTCGAAGGCCGTGCGCCGGCGGGAGATGCGGTACACGTACGTCCGCGCGACGGCGTCGTGCCGGGCGTGGAACTTCGGAGGCGCCGGCTCGACCGAGAGCACGTTGACGTCGAAGGGGAGCCGGTCGTTCAGGCCCTCGAGGATCTGGCGGGGCGCGAAGGTCTTCCGGGCCCTCAGGTGCGCGACCTGCGCGAGGGCGTGGACGCCGGCGTCCGTGCGGCCGGCCCCGCCGACCGCGGCATCCTCCCCGCAGAGATCGCGCGCCGCGTGCGCGAGAGCCGCCTGCACGGTCTTGTCGGCGTTCTTCTGCGTCTGCCAGCCGTGGTAACGGGTGCCCTCGTACTCGAGCGTCAACTTCCAGGTCGGCACGCGCGGAGTCTACCGGGACGGGACTTCTGCCCGAATCCTCTTCCCCGGACGGCATCGGCGGGATAGCGTCCTCCGCCGTGGAGGCTTCGATGCGCAGAGCGATCCGGGGAGCGGTGCTGTTCCTGATCCCGGCCCTTTCCCTGGCCCAGGCCCGTCCGACTCCCACACCGGGCCATCACGACCGCAAGCCGGACGAAGTCTTCCGGCGGCAGGAACTTTCGCGCGGCGTCCATGTTCTCTACGGCGGAGGCGGCAACGTCGGCTTCCTCGTCGGGCCGGACGCGGTCCTGGTCGTGGACTCGCAGGTCCGTCCGCTCGGCCCCGGCGTCGTCAAGCAGATCCAGGGCGTGACGGACAAGCCGATCAAGTACCTCCTCAATACCCACCACCACGGCGATCACACCGGCGGCAACGACGCGTTCAGGCAGTTCGCCGTGATCATCGCCCACGACAACGTCCGCAAGCGGATGCGGGAGGCCCCGCAGACGATCCTCCGGGAATGGCCGGCCGAGCTCGAGGAGGCGAAGAAGAAAGGCGACGCCGAGTCGGTCGCGTACATCGAGGACGCCATCGCATGGGCGAAGAAGATCAAGATCGAGGAGATCGCCGCGCCGGTGATCACGTTCGAGTCCGAGGTCCGGATCCACATCGGCGACGAGACGATCGCGATCTGGCACACGCCGCCCGCGCACACCGACGGCGACAGCGTCGTGTATTTCGAGAAGGCGAACGTCCTCCACATGGGTGACCTCTTCTTCTACAAGGTCATACCGTTCATCGACGTGAAGGCCGGTGGCTCGGCGCGCGGATACATCGATGCGATCGACAAGGTCATCGCCCGCGTCCCGCCGGACGTGAAGATCATCCCGGGTCACGGCGAGGTCACCGACCTCGCGGGACTGAAGACCTTCCGCCAGTACGTCGCGGACATCCTGGACGCCGCGCGCAAGGCGAAGGTGGCGGGGAAGAGCAAGGAGGAGTTTCTGAAGACGGTCGACCTGCCCGCCTACAAGACCTGGGACGGCTACGGCGAGCGCTTCCAGGAGAGCGCCGCGGCGGCCTGGGACGAGGCGTCCTGAGCTGTCCCGGTTGAAGATTCCTCCGCCCGGGCCCGGCGAGCGCGACACCGTCGTCGACGGCGTGCGCTGGCGGTCCCGCGAGACGCCGGGAAGCGGAAACCCCGTCGTGTACGTCCACGGCCACCTGGCCTCGTCGGCGAGCTGGAAGGAGGTCCTGACCGCCGCCTCCGCCGGCCGCCCCGCGATCGCGGTGGACCTTCCGGGATTCGGGTTCTCGGACCGGCCCTGGCCGTACGACTACACGGCCGGAGGCGAAGCCCGCGGCCTCGTGCGATACCTCGAGGCGCGCGGCATCGACCGGGCCGTTCTCGTCGGCAACTCGCTCGGAGGCGCGGAAACGATGCTCGTGGCGGCCGAGCACCCCGGCCTCGTCGAAGGCCTGGTGCTCGTCGCGCCGGCGACGCCCACCGGGACGATCCCGTGGCCCGTCCGGATCCTCCGCGTGCCCGGGCTCGGCGGCCTGGCGTTCGCCCTCTCGTCGCGCCCCGTCGTGGCCTTCGGCCTGCGCCACAAGATGTACGCCCGCGCCTCGCGCGTCACGGAGTCCGCGGTCGACGATGCGTGGCGTCCCCTCGGTGTGCCGGGGACCCGGCGCGCGGCGCTCCAGGCCATCCGGACGAAGCCCGAGGCGTATCTCGGCCTCGAAGAACGCGTCCGCGTGCCGACCCTCGTTCTCTGGGGCGAGCGCGACAAGATGCTGCCGCCGGCCGAAGCTCGCCGGCTCGCCGCGAAAATCGCGGGCGCGCGCCTCGTGATCCTTCCCGACGCCGGCCATCTCCCCCAGCGCGAACGCCCGGAGGCGTTCGCGGTGGAGGTGGCCGGTTTCCTTCGGCAACTGCCAGGCTCCTAGTCGCACTCGGTCGGGAACTGGCGGCACGGGTCGGGTGTCTGCCGGGGGTGCGGCGTGCCGTCTCGTGTCGGCGTGGGGTTCGCTCCCTGCTGGATCCCCGAGACCTCGTTGGCCCCGTTGCACCCGCTGGCCAGGACCAGAACGGCCAGTGCCAGTAAGAGGATTGTCGACAACGTCTTCATGACCCGCTCCTTTCTGCGAGCGGCGCCGTCGCCATGGCGGCCCGCCTTCAAACGCACGATCGCGCCACGGGTCGGGCGAAGTCTTCATGTCGGCGTACGCTTATCGCGGGGTTTCGATCAGGATGGCTGCGGCGATCGCGGGACGTCCACATTCGGAAGGCAGGGCTTGTCCTTGTCTCGGCTCTCCGGGTCGCTCTGGAGACGAGGTCCGTGGGCTAGGATTGGGGAAGGGGCCCGACGATGTGCTCAGGTTTGTTTCCGGCCTCGACGGGGTTTCCGTCAGGACAGCCGTGAAGCTCGCGTTCGAGGGCTGCGTTCTCGACCTGGACACGCGCGAGGTGTTCAAGGACGGGGGACCCGCCGTGCTCTCGCCCAAGGCTTTCGCCCTTCTCGAGCTCCTCGTCCTCCGGCGGCCGAAAGCGCTGTCCAAGGCCGAGATCCACCAGGCCCTCTGGCCCGACACGTTCGTGACCGAGACGAACATCGCCAACCTCGTCGTCGAGCTGCGTTCCGCGCTCGGCGACGACGCCCACGCTCCGCGGATCGTGCGAACGCTGCCCCGCTTCGGCTACGCGTTCTGCGCCGAGTTGCACGCCGACAACCGCGAACCGCAGGAAGCCGGATCGGCCGAGGGCCGCCAGTATCACCTCGTGTGGGGTCGCCGCCAGATCGCGCTCTTACCGGGGGAAAACCTCATCGGGCGCGACCATTCGGCGGTCGTCTGGGTCAACGACGAGTCCGTGTCCCGGCGCCACGCCCGGATCGTCGTCGACGAGACCGGGGCGACACTGGAAGACCTCGCGAGCAAGAATGGCACGCATCTCGGAGGTCGCGCGTTGACCGGGCGTTCTCGCCTGGAGGACGGAGACGAGATCACGGTCGGCCAGGTGGCCGCCCCGATCCGCTTCCACTGCCTCGGAAGCTCCGCGACGACCCGTACGGGAACGAAAAAGCGTCCCGAATAGCCTTACAGCCCGCAGCGATCCGCGACACGCGCCGTGATCACGCGCGGGTCCGGCGGCGTCTCGCCCAGGCCCAATGTGTGCATCATCTCGTGGATGAGAGTGTTCGCGCTGTAGCCGATGTTCCATCGCTGCTGGGCGAGAAACTGGTTCGAGCACACGTGCACGGCGCGGCTGCCGGTCGTGGTCCACGCGAGGGTGTTCTTGAATCCGCACTCGAGCGTCGGCCGCCCGTCGTAGAAGAGGACCATCGAGAGGTACGAAGCCGCGGTGTGATGAAGATCCGCGACCTTGAGGTCGAGCCGCCGGCCGGCGACATCCTCGAAGTCGGTGAGGACGTCGGCGCAGCGGCTGTCCGACAGGCGGCGCCGCGCCTCTTCGACCGAAGGACGGAACTCGGCAGGGAGACGGCGGTCGATGAAGAACGAGACCGGCGCGGCCGCCAGGGCGACGGGAGCGACGCCGCCGCTCTCCTCGGCGGACGCGAAGCTCGTGAACGCGGCCGCAACGAAGAGCAGCGCGCGGCGCAGCGGGAACCCTCGTCCCCTGGCTCCGGCCGGCTGCTGCATCGCGCCTCGACCGCGTCGGAGAGAGCGATCGCGGAGATTCGCGCCGCCTCTCTTTCGCTGTGCGACACGATCGCGCAGCAAAACCTTTCGGGTCTTGAGTACGTCCTTTGAATGTATTGACTTTTTCCTGAGGGACGCCAATGACCATCGAAATCGGAGAGTGCCGTTTTGACTCGCTCCGCCGGGAAGTGCGGCGGGGCACGGAGCGCGTCCATCTCTCGCCGAAGGCCTTCGAGCTGCTCGGCCTCCTGCTCGACCGACGGCCGCGTGCGGTCTCCAAGGACGAGCTCTTCACGCTGCTCTGGCCGAAGACGTTCGTGACGGAAGCGAGCCTCGCGGGTCTCGTCGCCGAAATCCGGCGCGAGATCCGTGACGATGCGCGCGTGCCCCGATACATTCGCACCGTGCACGGGTTCGGGTACGCGTTTTCCGCGGACGGAGTCGCGCAGGCCGAGGACGAGGCTTCGGTCTTTCGTCTGATCTGGGGCATCCGCGAGGTGGCGCTCGCGGCCGGCGACAACGTGCTCGGCCGCGAGCCCGCCGCCGCCGTGTTCATCGACGACACCACCGTGTCCCGACATCACGCCCGCATCCTCGTAGCGGCCGGCCGGGCGTGCCTCGAGGACCTGGGCAGCAAGAACGGGACGTGGCTCCGCGGCACCCGGATCGCCGGGCGCGAGCCCCTCGCCGACGGCGACGACCTTCGGATCGGATCCGTTCCGATGACTTTCCGATGTTTCGGAGCGGAGCTCGCGACGGAGACCCGTCGCGACTGAGGGCCTCTGTACGAGGCCTCCGAAAGTGGCCATGCCGGGCAGTTCGCCGATGGCCATTGCCGAAAACAGGATTCTTCGCCAGACTCGCGCCCGTGAGATTCCCGCCGAGAGCTCGTGGGTTGGCAATGCTCGCGGCTGCGGCTGCCGTCGCGGCCGGCGATCCGGGCGGTGCGCCTTCGTTCCGCGCAGATCCGCCGGTCGAGCTCGTCGGCCCTGGCGTCATCTCGACACCGGCGAGCGAGATCCGGATCGCGATCAGCCCCGACGGCCGGCGAGCCCTGTGGGGGGCCATCGACCGGGCGGGCGGACCGGGAGGATGGGACATCTTCGAAAGTGCGCGGAACGATTCCGCGCCGACGTCGGCGTCCTCATGGGGCCCGGCGAAGGCCGTGTCTTTCGATTCGGTAGAAAACGATTTCGACCCGGCGTTCGCTCCGGATGGTCTCGGCGTCTACTTCTTCTCCAATCGGAAGGGCGGGCTGGGCGGCGACGACATCTACTTCGTCTCGTTCGATCCGAAGACCGGGAGCTACGGCACCGCCGTCAACCTCGGTCCCGAAATCAATTCGCCGAAAGACGAATGGGCGCCGGCCGTCTCGCCCGACGGAGCGAGGCTGCTCTTCGCGACCGACGGCCGCGGCGGCCGCGGCATGCACGACCTGTTCGTGGCCGAGCGCGAAGGGCAGCGGTGGGTCCGGGCACGCGATCTCGCCGAGCTCAACACGGAGAAGGAGGACCTCGACGCGACATTCCTGCCCGATGGTCGCTCGATCGTTCTGACCTCGGGCGACCTCGAGGGAACGGTCGCTCTCTACTACGTTCCGTGGGTGAGCGGCCGCTACGGCTCGAGGCAGGCGCTCGTCGGGACCGTGAACCAGCGCGACGCGTCGTCCTTCGGGCCCGCCGTGTCCGCCACGGAGCCCGGAGTTCTGTATTTCAACAGCCGCCGACCGGAGGGGCCCGGGCGCCAGGACATCTTTTCCGTGAGGTATACGATCGCGCCCTGATCGTCCCGTTCCGAAATCTTTCCGATGACTTTCCGAAGCTCGCCCGGGGCGCGGAAAGCACGGTCCGCGGCCCATCGACGTCGCCGCTCGTCCTCATGAATCACCAGCCCATCCCTCCGTGCGGCGGGTTCGTCATCTAAGCGGAACCTTGCCGAAGCCCATGCGTAGTCTTGGTGACGGCTCTGTCCCATTGGAGCCCCATGCAACTCGCCTCCGGAACACGGCTCGGGCCATACGAGATCGTCGACCGCCTCGGAGCGGGCGGGATGGGCGAGGTGTACCGCGCGCGCGACACGCGCCTCGGGCGCGACGTCGCCGTCAAGGCGATCTCGGGCGACATGTCGGAAGAGCGGCTGGCCCGTTTCGAGGCGGAGGCGCGGGCCGCGTCCGCTCTGAGCCATCCGAGCATCGTGACGATCCACGAGGTCGGCCGCGAGGAGGACACGCCGTTCATCGTCATGGAGCTGGTCGACGGCCGGACTCTTCGGGACGTCCTGTACACCGGCCCGCTGCCGCCGCGGCGCGCGGTCGCCCTGGCGGCCCAGCTCGCCGACGCTCTCGCGCGGGCGCACGAGGCGGGCATCGTGCACCGCGACCTCAAGCCCGAGAACGTCATGGTGACCCGCGACGGCCTGCCCAAGATCCTGGACTTCGGCCTCGCCAAGATCGACCAGCGGGAGGAGAACGGCGCCGATCGCCGCGATCGCACCGTCACCGATGAAGAGACTCGCGAGGGCGCGGTCGTCGGTACCTCCGGCTACATGTCGCCGGAGCAGGCGAGCGGCCAGCCGGTGGATTTCCGCTCGGACCAGTTCTCGTTCGGCGCCGTCTTCTACGAGATGCTCACCGGCAAACGCGCCTTCCACGGGCCGTCCCGGGCCGAGACGCTCGCGGCCATCATTCGGGACGAGCCCGAGCCCTTGGCCGCGGCCGCGCCGCGGGTCCCCGTGCCGCTCCGCTGGATCGTCGAGCGCTGCCTCGCGAAGCTGCCCGAGGAGCGTTACGCATCCACGCGCGATCTCGCCCGGGATCTCCAGGGCGCGCGCGACCACTTCTCCCAGATCGAAGGAGATCCTTCTCCGCTCGCGCCCGCTTCGCGCGGGCGGCGACGCCTGTGGCTCTCGTGGGGAGTGGCGCTCGCCGCGGCGGCGCTCGTGGCGTCCGCGTACCTCTTCGGCTCCGGCGCTCGGGACCGGGACCTGCCGTCCTTCCGCCGGCTGACCTTTCGGGACGGCACCGTATGGACGGCGCGCATGGCGGCCGACGGACAGACCATCGTGTACGGCGCCGCGTGGAACGGGACACCGATCCAGATCTATTCGACGCGACCCGAAATCCCCGAGTCCGTGGCGGTGACGCTTCCGCCCGCGAACGTGCTCGCGATTTCGCCGGCCGGCGAGATGGCGATCTCGCTGGGCGCGCGGCCGGCGGGCCCGTTTCTCACGGTCGGCACGCTCGCGCGCTCGACGCTCGCCGGCGGCGGCGCCCGCGAGATCCTGGAGTCCGTGCAGGCCGCGGACTGGGCGGCCGACGGCACGAGCCTCGTCGTGCTGAGGACCGTCGACGGCCGCAGCCGGATCGAGTTTCCGATGGGCAAGACCGTCGTCGAGGTTCCCTCCGGCTACCTCTCTCATCCGCGGGTGTCTCCCGACGGCAATCTCGTGGCCTACCTGGAGCATCCGATGCGCGGCGACGACGGCGGGTCCGTGGTCGTCGTCGATCGCGAGGGAAAGCGGCGCGTGCTCTCCGCGGGCTGGATCACGGTGCGCGGCCTCGCCTGGTCGCCGGACGGCCGCGAAGTCTGGTTCACGGCGGCGGCCGGAGGCGGCAGCCGCGCGCTCCATGCGGTGAACCTCTCGGGGCGGAGGCGCCTCGTTCTGCGGGCTCCCGGCGCGCTGACGCTCCACGACATCTCTCGGGAGGGCCGCGTCCTCGTCGCCCGGGAAAGCTCGAAGGAAGGAATCGTGGGCTTGCCTCCGGGAGCCGACCGCGAGCGGGACCTCTCGTGGCACGACTGGTCCCGGCCGGTCGACCTCACGGCGGACGGCACCGCGGTGCTCTTCGACGAGACCGGTGAGGGAGGCGGCTCGGGTTACGCCGTCTATCTCCGTACGACCGACGGCGCGCCCGCCGTACGGCTCGGCGACGGTCACGCACTCGCCCTCTCGCCCGACGGCAAATGGGCGCTCTCGACGCCGCACCGCACCCCGGCGGAGCTCGTGCTGTTGCCGACCGGTGCGGGCGAGCCGCGGCGGATCGCGACGGGGAACTTCGCCAACATTCTTCGGGCCGCGTGGTCGCCGGGCGGCGAGAGCCTTCTGGTCGGAGCGAACGAGCCCGGGCGCGGCGCCCGGCTGTACGTGCAGTCCGCGCGGGGAGGCGACGTCCGTCCCGTCACCCCCGAAGGCACGGGTGCCGCGTGGGCCGTATCTCCCGACGGGACGCGTGTGGCGGCCTCCGACGCGGACCAGCGGCTGATGCTCTACGACCTGGAGGGCGGCGAGCCGAGCGCGATTCCCGGAACGGAGCCCGGCGACGTTCCGGTCCGTTTCACGCCCGACGGGCGCTCGCTCTACGTCCTCGTCCGCGGCGAGGGCGCGCGCGGCGAGATCCACAGCGTCGACGTGACGACAGGGGACCGGACGCTGTGGAAGGAAGTCGCGCCCGCCGATCCGATCGGCGTCTTCGGCGTGCCGCGCGTTTTTCTCTCGGCCGACGGCCGCTCGTACGTTTACTCGTACGTACGGATGCTCGACGAGCTCTTCCTCGTCGACGGGCTGCGCTGAGCGGCAAAGAGCAGGACGGCGGAGCGCGGCCGCCGTGGAGGCGCCTCCGGAATGCTCCGGGTTCGCCCGATGTTAAACTCGTCCTCCAATGTCGTACCGGGCCGGATTCTCGGACGAATGCGGCGTCTTCGGTGTCAGCGACTCGGATGACGCCGCCAATCTCGCGTACCTCGGTCTGTACGCCTTGCAGCATCGCGGCCAGGAGTCGGCCGGGATCGCGTCTCTTCACGAGGGCAAGGTCCACGTGGAGAGGGAGATGGGCTACGTCGCCGACGTCTTCGACGAGGCCCGGCTCTCCCGGCTGGTGGGCCGCACGGCGATCGGGCACGTGCGGTATTCGACGGCCGGCGCCTCCCTGCTGCTGAACGCCCAGCCGATCGTTTTCGACACCGGGCGCGGCCCGCTCGCCCTCGCCCACAACGGAAACCTCGTGAACGCCCGGGAGATCCGGGCCTCGCTCGAATCGAAGGGCGCCCTGTTCACGACGACCTCCGACTCCGAGATGATCGTGCATCTCGTGGCCCGTTCGCAGGCGCCGACGCTCGCGGGCGCGATCGCCGAGGCTTTGTCCGAGGTCCGGGGGGCCTATTCGCTGGTCATTCTGTCCCGGGACGGCATTTTCGCCGTCCGCGACCCGCACGGGATCCGTCCGCTGTCCTTGGGAATCCGAGAGGGCTCGCCCGTCGTGGCGTCCGAGACCTGCGCGTTCGATTTGATCGGCGCCAAATTCGAGCGAGACGTCGAGCCTGGCGAGATCGTCCGCCTGTCGCGCGAGGGCTTCACCTCGCACCGCTTCGCGTTCCCGGTCTCGACGCCGTGCGTTTTCGAGCACGTCTACTTCGCCCGGCCCGATTCCAAGGTCTTCGGCCGGAGCGTCGCCAACTCGCGGCAGGGGTTCGGACGGCGCCTCGCGCGGGAGCACCCCGCGCAGGCGGACGTGGTCGTAGCGGTACCCGACTCGGGCATGTATCCGGCCCTCGGATACGCCGAGGAGTCGGGCATCCCGTTCGCGCTCGGCCTCGTCCGCAATCACTACGTGGGACGGACCTTCATCGAGCCGAAGCAGTCGATTCGCCACTTCGGCGTCAAGGTCAAGCTGAACCCCGTGCGCGAGGTCGTCGAGGGCAAGCGCGTCGTCCTCGTCGACGATTCCATCGTGCGGGGCACGACGTCGCGCAAGATCGTCCGCATGCTGCGCGAGGCCGGAGCGAAGGAGGTCCACGTCCGGGTCTCCTCGCCGCCGACCATCAAGAGCTGCCACTACGGCATCGACACGCCGACGAGTGACGAGCTGATCGCCGCCAACCAGTCCGTCGACGAGATCCGGGAATTCATCGAGGCGGACAGCCTCGGGTATCTCTCGGTCGAAGGCATGCTCGAGGTCTTCGGCCGGCCGCAGCAGGCGACCTGCACGGCGTGCTTCACGGGCATCTATCCGGTCGAGATCGAGGAAGAGGAGCGCGTGAAAGAGCACGCGCTCGAGACCAAGTAGGTCCGGTCTTCCGGGCGTGAGCGGGTCCATTCTGCTCGCCACCACGATCGCCATCCGCGGGGCCACGCTCGTCGACGGGACGGGTGCGCCGCCGCTGCGAAATGCCCTGCTGCTGGTATCCGAGGGACGGGTCGTCTCCGTGGGCGTCGCGACGCCGGAGGCGATGCGGCTCCTCCCGGTCGGAACGGAAATCGTGGACGCCGCGGGGGAGTGGATCATCCCCGGGTTGGTCGATGCCCACGTGCACGCGGAGTCCGATGAGGACCTCCGAACGATGCTTCGCTGGGGCGTGACGACGGTCCGGCTGATGGCCGAGGACGTGGCGATCTCGCAGGCCCAGGCGGCCGCGTCGCGAAACCGTTCCGACGTGCCCGACGTGTTTCCCGCCGCTCCCATCTTCACGACGAAGGGCGGCTGGTGGGACCAGGGCGAGCCTCCCGACAGCCATCTGAATCGCTTTCCCGCGACGGCGGAGGAGGCCCGCCGGTCGGTGCGCGAAGCGAAAGCGCTCGGCGGCGCCGAGATCAAGCTGATGCTCGACGACATGGCGTGGTGCCGCGCGCCGAGGACCCCTTTACCGAAGGTGCCGCCGGCGGTCGTGGAGGCCCTCCTCGGCGAGGCTCGCGCGTCGGGAATGCGGGCGTCGGTGCACGCGCCCAACCTCCCGGACGCGAAGACCGCAATCTCCGCGGGCGCAACCGCGCTGGCGCACGGCGTTCTGGACCCGTTCGACGACGCGACGATCGCGGCGATGAAGGCCCGGCCCGTCTTCTACATTCCGACGATGGACATCTTCGAGTTCCTGGCAGACACCCGGAGCTTCCTGGACGCGGTGCTGTCGGATCCGGCGGCGGCCGACGGGCTTCCGCCGGAGACCCTGGCCCGGTACCGCGCGCCGGAATACGCCCGGGGCTACGGAGAGAGGTACCCCAACTTCGAGAACCTGCGCGGCCGACTTCCCATCCTCCGGCAAAATCTCCGCAAGCTCCATGCGGCCGGAATTCCGGTCGCGCTGGGCACCGACATGTGGGCCTTCCCGGGCCTCGGGGTCTCGATCGAGCTCGATCTCTACGTGAAGGCCGGTCTCGCCCCGCTCGAGGCGATCCGCGCCGCGACACAGACGGCCGCGCGGTCGCTCGGCGTCGAGGGCGAGCGGGGCACGCTCGCGGCCGGGATGCGCGCGGACTTCGTGCGCCTGAGCGCGGACCCGCTCGCCGACGTTAAAAACACGCGGCGGATCCGCGAGGTCTGGAAGCAGGGCCGGCCCGCCTGGACGGCGCCCTCGTCCCCGAAGAACTGAGCGAACGGTAAGACGGCGCTCAGCGGCCCACGGCCTGGCGCATCTTTGCGAGATGGTGCCAGGCGTGGCGCAGCGCGTGATCCTCGATGACGAACTGCGCCGTCATCGGCGCGCCGTAGCTCAGCGAGAACGGTGCGGCGCTGTCGAGCTGTTCGTCGGTGAATGCGCGGATCGCCTGGGCCGCCGCGCGGCTGTTGGCCCGGAGAAGCTCGAGAGCCTGGGCGCGTGTGACGCCTCCGTGCTCGGCGGAGTGCTTGGCGTTGATCCCGGCGACGACCTCCCAGGTCACGTCGTCGACGGATTTTCCGCTCGCGATCGCCTTCGCAGCTTCCACTTCGATGGGGTACATCGTGCCCACGTGGTGCACCAGAACACCGAGCGTCCGGCGGTCCCGGTCGTTGCAGGACTTTCGCCACTCGGATTCCGAGAGACCTTCGGCGAACGCCGCCAGCTCGGCCGCCCCCTGTTCGATGCGCGCTGCGAGGGCTTCCGCCCGCGCGTTCTTCTTCGTCATGTCGGCAACCTCCGAACTGAATTAATCGCGGCGAGGCCTTCCGGATTCCGCGTTTGTCAGAATGGCGTCCGGAACATAACTTAGGAACGCGTGAAAACGGCACCGACCGGCGGCAAACTGGTGCTTGAGGTCGTGCCGGCGACAGGCTAGCCTCTCAGGAGATGCCCGCGGAGAAGGACCCGCTCGCCGTGTGTCGCGGCGAGTCCCCGATCCTCGAAACCTCCACCGATCCCATCTTCCACGCGCTCGGAGCCACGCGGAGCTCCGCCGTCCCATGAAGCGGCGAACCGCCTTCGGCATCGCCACGGCGGCGCCTGTGGCCGTCGCCGTGGCGACCGCGATCCTTTTCGTCGTCTCCCGCGGAAAGTGGTCGGACGCCCTGATCGACTCGGGCCGCGAGTGGATTGTTCCCGATGCGCTCTCGCGCGGAGAGCTCCTCTATCGCGACGTCGTGTACTGGTTCGGTCCGTTCACGCCGTACTGGCACGCGCTGTTCTTTCGACTCGCGGGCTCGAGCTTCGGGACTCTCGTCGTGGCCGGGATCGTCTCGTCGGCCGCGATCCTCGCGTGTCTCCGGTGGGCCCTGCTCCGCATCACGGACAGGAGGCAGGCGAACGCCTGGACCGCCGTGGCGATCCCGTGGCTGATCTTCATGCCGGACGCCGGAGGCGCCATCCTCGGCATGGGATTCCGCATGTGGCACGCCGCGGGCTTCGGCCTGCTCGCCCTGACGCTTCTCATCCTCCGGCCCGGCTCGCCGGCGCTGGATTTCGTCGGAGGATTGGCGGCCGGCGCCGCGGGACTCTGTCGGACCGAGTGGGGCGTCGCGGTGCTCGTCGCGGCGGTCGTCGCGGTCGCGCTCCGGTCTGAGAAGCGGGCGACGATGAGGGCTCCGTTCGTCCGGGTGGTGGCCGGGTTCGCGCTCGCGTTCGGCGGGGGTCTCGGACTCTTTGCATGGTTCGCGGGACCGGCCGCGCTGTTCCGGGATGCCCCAGTTCTCCTGTTCAACCTTCCCGAGGAGACGCGCGCCCACGTGGCGGCGCCCCGTCCGGGCATCTGGGCGGCCGGCTTCGTGCAGATGCTCTACTGCGCGGCGGCCTGGCTGGGCGTCCTGATCGTGCTCGAGATCCTGGTCCGTTCCCGGCGCGAGCCCGCGTTCGCGCGCAAGCGCCTCGGAACTCTGGCCGCGCTGGTCGTGCTGGCCGCCGTCTGTGCCGCCATCGCGGGCTTTCCGAACGACGTCCTGCTGGCCGGGACGCCCCTTCTCTGCGCCGCCTCGGTCTGGCTCGGCCTGCGCACACCCCGGAGCCCGCTGGCCGCCGCCCTCGGCGCGTTCGGAACGGCCGGGGTCCTGACGTGCGTGCGCCGTCCCTTCTTTCTCTCGGACGCGCCGTACGTGGCGCCGCCGGTCCTCTTCGCGATCGTGTGTGCGGCGGCGGCCCTGGCGCGGGCGGTCGACGCCCGTGCGCCGGACGCGCGGCCCCTGCTTTCTCTCTGGCTTTCGAGGGCGGTCGCGACCCTGGCGGCGGGGCTTTTCCTTCTGCGGGGGTTCCAGTACGTTCGCGACGAGCGGACGCCGATCCCCGGAACGGACGGCATGCTCTCCGCGCGGGCCGAAACCGCTCGGCGCATCGAAGACGTCGCGGCGCTGCTGCGCGAGAAAACGACTCCCGGCGACGGCGTCGTCGTTTTTCCCGAGGGCGAGATCCTCAATTCCCTTTCCGGAAGGCCAAATCCGATTCGACACAAGCTCTACCTGCCGGGGTACCTGAATCGTGAGAACGAGCCGGAGGTCCTGGCGGAGCTGATGAAGGCGCGGCCCGCCGCCGTGGTGATCTGGCCGAGGCCGCTCGGGGAATACGGCCGAGCGGAATTCGGGGTCGACTACGGGGCGCGGATTCGCGACTGGATCCGGGACGACTACGTCGAGATCCCGACCGGGCCTGGCCGCGAGCGCGCACCGGTCGTGGCGGTGCGGAGAGGCCGCTGAGCCCGTCCGTCGCGCTCCCGGCCGCATCGCGCTGGCGCGGCTTCGCCGCGGCGGCCGCGGTCCTCGTGGCTTCCGTCGGGCTGTTTCTGGTTTCGCTGGGAAAGTGGTCCGATCCCATCATCGATTCGGGGTCCGAGTGGATGTACGCGGACGCGCTCGCGCGCGGGCAGCTCCTCTACCGGGACGTCGTGTACTGGTTCGGCCCGTTCACGCCCTACTTCCAGGCGATCTTCCTCCGGATCTTCGGGTCGAGCTTCGTGTCCCTCGTGATCTCCGGCATCGTCGGTTCCGTCTTCACGCTCGTCGCGCTGTACTGGGCGCTGCGCCGGGTCAGCGGCCGCCGCGAGGCCTTCCTGTGGACCGCGCTCGCGATTCCGGTGCTCATCTTCATGCCCAACTCCGGGGGCGCCATCCTCGGGATGGGATACCGAAGCTGGCATCCGGCCTCGTTTTCGCTGCTCGCCGTCGCCTGCGCCTCTCGGATCGATCGGCGCTCGGTCGTACCGCGCGCCGTGCTCGTCGGGACTCTGTGCGCGCTCGCCGGGCTTTCGCGGACGGAGTGGGGGCTCATGGCGCTGGCCGGATCGGTCGCCGCTTTCGTTCTCTCTCGCGACGGCCGAGTGGTGTGGCTTCGCAGCGCGGCGCTCGCCGCCGCCGTCGCGGTCCTGGAGTTCTTGGCGGTCGTCGCGCTGTTCGTGGGGCTCGCGGGGAAGCAAGCCGTCCTGGACGACGGGAACATTCTCCTGACGAGCGTTTCGCCGGAGACTCGCCGGTTCCTCGTGGCGTTCTCCCACATCCAGGAATGGCCTCGCGGGTTGGCCGAGCTCGCGTATTCGGCGGCGATCTGGAGCGCGGCCATCCTGCTGTGTGTCTGGATCGCGCTGCGCCCCCGGCTCCGAAACGGGACTCGATTCCCGGTCGCGCTCGCCGTCACCGCTGGCGTGGCGGTCGTCGCCGCTCTCGCGGGCGGCGCCGGCAACGCGGTGTTCTTCAGCGCGGCTCCGCTGGCCTGTCTGCTCGCCCTGGGCACCGGGGCTCTCCGCCGGGGACGGCCGCGCGCCGCCGCCCTCGGCGGTTTCGGTCTTCTGGGCCTCATGGCGGCCCACCGCCGGCCGTTTCACATCGGCGACACCCCGTACGTCGCGCCCCAGCTGCTCTTCGCCTTCACCTGCCTCGCCGGCGTGCTGCACGTTCTGGCACTGTCCGTCGCGCGGAAGAGTCCGGACGAGCGTCGACGCCTCATGCGCGTCGGGCGAAGCGCGCTGGCCGTGCTTCTCGTCGCCGCCTTTGCGGCCCGGATCTCCGAGTACGCCTCGGCGGAGCGCGTCTGGATTGCGGGAACGGGCCGCATGCTGAGCGCGAGCGAGCAGACCGCGAGCGAGATCGTCGCGACGGCGGAGGCGGTGCGCGCGGCCGGCGGCTCGACGCTCGTCGTCTTTCCCGAAGGGCAGGTCCTGAACTATCTGGCGGGGAAGCCCAATCCTCTCCGGCAGAAGCTGTACATCCCGGGCTATCTCCGGGCGTCGAACGAACGTCAACTGCTCGACGAGCTCGGACGGAGCCGCCCCGACGCGATCGTCCTGTGGCCGCGTCCGACCGGCGAATACGGGGCCGCCGAGTTCGGCGTCGATTACGGCCGCGACGTCTTCGCCTGGATCGAGCGGAACTATGCGCTCTCGCCGATCCCTTCGAGCCGCGGACGGGTGCGTCTCTATCTGCGGAGTCCGGACGTCCCGGTTGCCTTACACTGAGTCCATGACGTCCGTGCCGGCTTTCTCGCGAGAAGTCTGCGTGATCGGGGGAGGAGGCCACGTCGGTCTCCCGCTCGCGCTGACCTTCGCGGCCTCGGGGCTCAAGACTCTCATTTACGACACCAACGCCAGGACGGTCGAGGCGATCCGCCGCGGTGTCATGCCGTTCTCCGAAGACGGGGCGCCGGAGCTGCTCCGGAAGGTCCTCGACCAGGGTCTTCTCGACGTTCGCGAGACGCCCGAGCAGATGAGCGAGTGCCGTTTCCTGGTGCTCGTCATCGGCACCCCGGTCGATCAGCACCTGACGCCGAGCTTCACGGGCATGAATCGGGCGATCGACGCCTGCGCGGACCACCTTCGCGACGGCCAGATCCTGATTCTCCGGAGCACGATCTTCCCGGGCATCAGCGAGCACATCCAGAAGAACCTCAAGGCCCGGGGCCTCGACATCCGCGTGGCGTTCTGTCCGGAAAGGGTGGCCCAGGGACACAGCCTCCGGGAGATCCGGCAGCTGCCGCAGATCCTGAGCGCCTTCGATCCCGACACGCTCCTGGCGGTGCGCGAGCTCTTCGGCCGGTTCGCCGACGAGTTCATCGAGATGACTCCGATGGAAGCCGAGCTCTGCAAGCTCATGACGAACGCCAGCCGCTACATCCAGTTCGCCGTCGTCAACCAGTTCTACACGATCGCCCGCGAGAACGGCCTGGACTTCGATCGCATCCTGCACGGGTGCCGGCACAACTATCCCCGCATGCAGGGAATGCCCGGCCCCGGGTTCGCGGCCGGGCCGTGTCTGCTCAAAGACACGATGCAGCTGGCGGCCTTCAGCCGCAATTCGTTCCCGCTCGGGCATGCCGCGATGCTGGTCAACGAAGGATTGCCCGCGCGCCTGGTGGACCTCGCGAAGCGCGATCTCGATCTCTCGGACCGGGTCGTCGGCGTTCTCGGGATGGCCTTCAAGGCCGAGAGCGACGACCCTCGCGATTCTCTGAGCTACAAGCTGCGCAACCTCCTCGCGCTGGAGGCGCGGAAGGTGCTCTGCACCGATCCCTACGTGACCGATCCGGCGCTCGTACCGGTCGAGACCGTGCTCGCGGACGCCGACGTGCTCTTTCTCGCGACGCCGCACCGCGCATACCGGGAGCTGCGGATCCCCCCGGGCAAGGTCCTGTACGACGTGTGGAACTGGATCCCGGGCGCGGCGCTTTGAAGATCCTCGTCACCGGCTCAGCCGGGTTCATCGCCGGGTATCTCGTTCAGGAGCTGCTCGCGCGGGGCCATGAGGTCGTGGGCGTCGACAACTACTCCAAGTACGGCCGTGTCGAGAAGAGCTACCAGCGCCACCCCGGCTACACCTTCGTCGAAGGCGACGCCAAGGATGCCGCGCTTCTCGCGGAGCTCGCGGGATCGTGCGACCATATCGTGGCCGCGGCCGCCCGCATCGGCGGCATCTCGTACTTCCACGAGTATGCGTACGACCTGCTGGCGGAAAACGAGCGGATCGTCGCCTCCACGTTCGACGCCGCGCTGGCGGCGTTTCGGAAGAGGCGCCTCGCCAGGATCACCGTGCTCTCGAGCAGCATGGTCTACGAAAACGCCACCGCCTTTCCCACGCCGGAGACCCACCTGCGCGAAAGTCCGCCCCCGACCAGCACCTACGGCTTTCAGAAGCTCGCCTGCGAGTACTTCGCGCGCGGCGCGTGGGAGCAGTACAAACTTCCCTACACGATCTGCCGGCCCTTCAACTGTGTCGGCATCGGCGAGAGCCGCGCGCTGGGAGGCAAGGAGGTTCCGAGCGGGAACGTCCGGCTCGCCATGAGTCACGTCGTGCCGGACCTCGTCCAGAAGGTCCTCAAGGGCCAGGACCCGCTCCGGATCCTGGGCTCCGGGGAGCAGATCCGCTGCTACACGTACGGCGGAGACCTTGCCCGGGGAATCGCGGACGCCATGTTCCATCCGGCGGCGGCGAACGAGGATTTCAACCTTTCGACGCCGACGGCGACGAGCGTGCGGGAGCTGGCCCGGGCAATCTGGGAGAAGGTGCACGGGAGCGGTCCGTCCGCGAAGCCTTTTCGCTTCGAGAGCGACCCGGCGTATCCCCACGACGTCGCCCGCCGCGTTCCCGACACGCGGAAGGCCCGCGCCGTTCTCGGGTTCGAGGCGACGACGGGTCTCTCCGAGATGCTCGACGAGGTCGTGCCGTGGATTCGACGGGAGATCGCGGAGGGGCGCATCTGACGGGCGTCGAGCGCGATCGCGTCTCGGAGGTCGAGGCTCGGTACTTCGACCGTCTTCTCCGGGAAAAGGGCGAGTTCGATCCTTTTGCTCCCAGCGGCTGGAAGGCGATCGCGGCGCGATTCTCGGAGATGGTGCCCGGGGCGACGATCACGCGCCTCCTCGACATCGGTTGCGGGACCGGTCAGTCCCGTCAGGTCTACGCCGAACGCACCCGGGGCTACGTCGGGATCGACCTGTCGTTCGAAGCGCTCGTGCTGGCGCGGCGGAAAGCCCCGTCGGCGGGCTGGGCCCGGGCCGATGCCGTTCGGCTGCCGTTCGCGGACGGCTCCCTCGACACGGTGGCGTTCAGCAGCGTCCTGCATCACATTCCCGATCTCGGGCCGGCGCTGCTCGAAGCGCGGCGTGTTCTCGAGCCCGGGGGTCGCGCCTTCGCGTTCGACCCGAACCTGCTGCATCCCGCCATGGCCCTCTTTCGATGGCCGAAGAGCCCCTTCTACATCGCCGAAGGCGTGAGCCCCAACGAGTCGCCGCTTCTTCCGGGGACTCTCCGGCGCGCGTTCGAGGCCGCCGGCTTCGCCGACATTCGCCAGCGCTGCCTGTCCGGCATCGCGTATCGCGAGGTCGCTCCCCGGGGGATCAACGCACTGCTTTCCGTCTACAACGCCGCCGACCGGGTCTTCGAGGCGGTCGGGCTGGGCCGCTGGTTCGGAACCTTCGTGCTGACGTGCGGCCGCAAGCCGCTCGCAGAGAGGGAGAGGGCATGAGCGCGGAGCCGAGGTACTCGCTCGTCGTGCCGGTCTTCAACGAAGGCGAGAACATCGCCGCCTTCTGCCGGGCGCTGCAGCAGGCGCCCCCGGGATATGAGCTCCTGATCTGCCACGATTTTCCGGGCGACGACACGCTCCCCGCCCTCGACCGCCTGCCGGCGGCGGAAAAGCCCGCGTCTTTGCGCCCCGTTCTCAACACGCTCGGCCCGGGTGTCCGGTATGCGATCGAGGCCGGAATGCGCGCCGCGGCGGCGCCGGTCGTCGTGGTGTCGATGGCGGACGTCTCCGACGACTTCTCCAAGCTCGGCGAGATGGTCGCGCGGGCCGAGGCCGGCGCCGATGTCGTCTGCGCCAGCCGCTACATGAAGGGCGGCCGCCAGCTCGGAGGGCCCCGGTTCAAGGCGTTTCTGAGCCGGGCGGCGGGAGTCACGCTCCACCATCTTTCCGGTCTGCCGACGCATGATCCGACCAACAGCTTCAAGGCTTACCGCCGGGACTTTCTGCAGCGCACGCCGATCGAGAGTCGCGCCGGGTTCGCCCTGGCGCTCGAGTTGACCGTCAAGGCGCACTTTCTCGGCGGCCGCGTCGAGGAGGTGCCGGCCACCTGGAACGACCGCGCCAAAGGCGAGAGCCGGTTTCGACTGTTCTCCTGGATGCCGCACTACCTGCGCTGGTACTTCTGGGCGCTCGCGAGGCGCCTCCGGAGACGTCCCGCGCGATGACCGCGGCGCCTACCGGGGATGCCGCAAGGGCGAGCGCGAGCGCGAAGACCGCGAAGACGACGACGACGCGGCGGCGCGCGGCGGTGATCGCATCGGTGGTCTGGTTCTCGGCCCTCGCGATTTTCGCCGTGGTCTCGCGGCGGCCGATGATGCGCGAAGGTCTGTGGCGGGACGAAGCGATTTCGGTGTCGATCGCCACGGCGCCGAGCGTGTCCCAGCTTCTCGAGCGGAATCGCGTCTCCGACTACAATCCGCCGCTCTTCAACCTTCTCCTGGCCGGCGCCACGCGGATCTTCGGTTCCGGAGAAATTCCGCTCAAGACCTTCGCCCTGTCTCTGGGCCTGCTGGCCGTGGCAGGAGCGACGGCGCTCGCCTGGGAGCTCGGCGGTCCCGTAGCCGCGGCCCTGACGGCGACCTTCGTCGTTCACAATCCCTTGCTGATCGAGATGTCGACGGAGATTCGCGCGTACTCGCTTTCCGCGTTTCTGACCTCAATCTGCTTGTTCACGCTCTTCCGCCTCCGGCGGCGGTCGGCCGGCTCCGGGCGCGGGTCATTCTTCGTTCTTTGGGCGCTCTTGACCCTTCTCGTCTACTCGCACGTGGCCGGCGGAGTCGTGACCGCCGTTCTCTTTGCATGGGGAGTATTCGAGTGGCGGCGGGAGCCGACACTGCCGTTCGGGAGGCGCCTGGCGCTGAGCGCGTTCGCGGCCGGCGGAACGTATCTCTTGTGGATCGGCACGACGTGGCGGCAGTTCCGCGCCGGAATCCCCTGGGAGACACCGCTCACCTCCGCGGAGAGGGTGGAGTCGCTCCTCCGGCGTTCGGTCGACATCCTTCCGATCCCGCAGGCCTTCGGACAGCCCTGGTTTCTGATCGGCGTGGCAGCCCTCCTCGGAACCACCGTGCTCCTGGCGCCGGCGGTGTTCGCGCGCTTCCGGGGAGATTGGGAGGCGCTCGTCGTGCCCGGCCTCGCGGCCGCGGCGGTCTGGCTCCCGCTCGGACTGTTCTCGCAGCATTCCCGCTACCTGATCATTCCGGCGACGCTCGTGGCCGTGGTCTTCTCGGTGGCGGTCAGTCGCGTGGCGAAAGCCGCGGGAGATGCTCCGATGCGGTTCCGGGTGACGGCCGGGGTCGCGCTGGCGAGTCTGATCGTCGCGTCGTTCTCGGCTCGGAGGGATTTCTACGAGGCGCGCTGGTCCCTCGCGGACCGGCCGAAGTCGGGGATCCGGACCCTGTGCCGGGCGCGCTCCTTCGGGCCCGACGAGCTCATCGTCATCGTTCCGGACTATCTGGCGCCGACGGCCTGGTACTACTGCGGGCGCTCCACGACCCTGCACGGCTTCGCGCGCTGGAATCGCCCCGATCTGTTCGATCCCGTGGACCATGGCGCGCAGTGGAGAGATCCCGCCGCGCCGGGCCGAGTCGTCTCGGAAATCGAGGCGCGGCTCGGGGACGGGAATCTGTCGCGATTCACGCTCCTTCGCGAGCTGGCGCCCGCGGGATTCCTGCCTTTCTACGAGTCGCAGGCCGCTCGCGCTGAAGCCGAGATCTCTCGCCGGTTCGACAGGCGCTCCGTGGGCCGCTTTCCCGGCCGCATCGAGCCCGTCGAGGCGTTCGTCCTGGAAGCGCGCTGAGCCGACTCCGTCGCGCACGGCCCGCGCTTGGCTATAATTCGCTGCCCTTGAAAGACTCCCGCTACGCCGAAGCCGGCGTCGACATCGACGCGAAGGCGTCCGCCCTGGCTCGCGCCCGGGCCGCCATCCGCTCGACCTTCACGCCGGGCGTCCTCGGCGACGTCGGAGGCTTCGGCGGCCTCTTTCGCCCCGACTTCTCGATCTACCGCGAGCCGGTCCTCGTGGCCTCCACCGACGGTGTGGGGACCAAGCTCAAGGTGGCGATCGAGATGGCCCGCCACGACTCGTGCGGGGCCGATCTCGTGAACCACTGCGTGAACGACATCCTGGTGCAGGGCGCGCGGCCGCTCTTCTTCCTGGACTACGTCGCCACGGGAAAAGTTGAGCCGGGCCTGATCGAGAGCGTCATCGAGGGCATCGCGCGGGCCTGCCGCGAGAACGGCACGGCGCTTCTCGGCGGCGAGACGGCCGAGATGCCGGGCTTCTACGCTCCCGGCGATTACGACGTCGCCGGCACGATCGTCGGGGTGGTCGAGCGCGAAAAGATCCTCGACGGCTCGCGCATCGTTCCCGGCGACATCGCGGTCGGCCTCGCGTCGGTCGGGCTCCAGACCAACGGATACACCCTCGCGCGGAAGGTGTTCTTCGAGACGATGGGGAAGAAGCCCACCGACCGCCTGCGGGAGCTGGACGGCCGGGCGATCGGCGACGTCCTCCTCGATCCCCATCTGTCGTATCTGAAACCCCTGGAACCGCTGCTCGCGGAGAATCTCGTTCACGGCCTCGCGCACCTGACGGGCGGAGGCTTCTACGACAACATTCCGCGCGTGCTGCCCGGGGGAGTCGACGTGCACGTGAAATCCGGCGCGTGGCCCGTGCCTCCGGTCTTCGAAGTCATCGCCCGCGAGGGCGACGTCTCGTTCGAAGAGATGCATCGCGTCTTCAACATGGGGATCGGCATCGTCGTCTTCCTCGCGCCCTCGGATCTTTCGCGGGCCGCCGAGCTCTGGAAGGCTGCGGGGCAGCGCTGGTTTGCGATCGGCAACGTCCGGGGCGGCGGCGAGCGTCGAGTCGTGGTGGAACCCGGCCCGCAAGCGTGAGCCCGAGGGGCGCGTTACCGGGCGCGCTCCCGAACCTCGAGGTCGCCATAGCCGACGGTGGCGCGCGGATACAGCTCTCGGAAGCGGCGATCGAGCGCCGTCCGCGGAGGATCCACCGGTGGAAGCCCGCGGAAGACCTCGCTCCTCCAGGTCACCGCCGTTTCGCTGCCGGAGCGCTCGAGCTCCCCGATCATCTGTGCCTGGACGAACGGAGCGCTCTGGACTCCCGGATCGTACTGATACCAGCGCGTGTACGGCAGACGACGGGAGATCAGGAACAGGGCGATCGCGCTGCTGTCGGTCCGGCCGTGGTCGGTCGCGAGCGCGACGAAACGACTTCCCGGCGCCGCAAGACGATCGGCTTCGGCGACCGCCCGGACGGCCGGTTCGGGAAAGGCCGATGCCGGAAATCGCGCCCAGAAGCCGCGCGCCGTCGAGATCTGGGGAATCGGCGGACGGAAGCCGATCCAGTATGCGGGAAAAGGCGGACTGGCGAGAAGCAGCGGCAGCCAGACGAAAAGGAGCAGGCCGGCGATGGCTCCGCGCCACGCGAGCGTCCGTCGCTCGAGACTCGCGACGCTCGCGACACCTGCGAAAGCGAGCGCCGCGGTGAAGTGGGACTGGTCGCCGCGGGTCAGCGAGTAGTGGAGAAACGCGACCGCGGCGAGGCCCGAGAGGGCGGAAATCCGCGCGGTCGCGCTGCCGGCGAGGTGGCGGGCCGCGAAGGCGAATACCGCGAGGGCGACGGCGAACAGCAACAGGGCGGCGAATCTGGCGGCGCGTCCCGGCTGGGCGACGGAGCGGAGGACGGAGGGAGTCCCCGCCGCCATGGCGGCCCCGACGAGCGCGGCGACGCGCGCGCGTCGATCGGGGGCGCGCAACCCCGTGGCCGTGGCGAGGAGGAAGAATCCGGCGAGATGGAGCGCGTCGAACAGGGTGCGCGCGGCGTCGGTGAGAGGAACCGGAAGCAGTGACGGCGGCAGAAACCGCGCTTTCCCCGCCGTGAGCTTTTCGGGGATGACGAACATCGCGAACCACGCCTCCGCGAGAGGGATCTCTCTGTACAGGACGGCCCAGACCGCCGCGGCGACGCCTGCACCGGCTCCGAGAAACCGGGCCAGCCGCGGCCCGCGCGCCGTCGCCCGCGTCGCGACGGCGTAGCCCACGACCGCGAGTGCGGTGTACACGCCGAACGCGGGCCGGACGAGGCCGGCGAGCCCGGCGGCGCCGCCGGCGGCGAGCCACAGGGGATTGCCCGACGGCGATGCCGGGTCGAGCTCGGCGAGGGCGATGAGCTCGATTGCGAGGAGCGCGAACGTGTAAGCGAGGAAGTGGGGGAACGCGAGGGCCGCCGAGAAGTTGAGCAGAAGCAGCGCGGCGAGAGCCGCGGATGCCGCTCGGCTCGAGGCCAGACGGCGCGCCAGCGGAACGAGAGGCACGGCCACCACGAGCAGAGCGATCGCCTGCGCCAGACGGCACGCGATCCCGGGATTCCCGACGCCGAGAAAGACGGCGATCAGGCTGTAACCGAGCGGCCCGTAGTGCGTGTAGAAGTCGAG